>Ga0196965_1000382_pt1 | contig 28512 bp, 24 predicted proteins | sample S1_20metaG_FD_148668 | JGI IMG/M metagenome (GOLD analysis project Ga0196965, IMG submission 148668) | Soil microbial communities from Anza Borrego desert, Southern California, United States - S1_20 | ecosystem: Environmental > Terrestrial > Soil > Desert | place: USA: California | collected...
GGTGAACATCTTGGTATTGGACGCCGGAACGAAGCGCGAGTCCGGCGCTATCGCGATCAGCTCCCGCCCATCTTCGCCGGCGACGACGAGGCCGAAGCGGGTGCCGGGGCCGGCCTCCTTGAACTTCGCTTCGACTCGCTGCTGGAGGGCCGGCGGTCCATCGGCGAGCGCCGGAACGGCGGCGGTCATAGCCAGGCCGAGGGCAATGGCCCGCAAAGTCGTCACTCGTCCCATCATCGGCACGACCGTAGAGGCAAAGCCGCGCCGGGCAACAAGGCCCTCATCATTCAGAGCCTTCCCGCCGCCATAACCGCCGCGCATGGCGGCGGCCGTCGCGCTTGTCGGCGGCCTGAGCGCGCTCCAAGAGGAGGCGATGAGGTGGCGAGCGGGTTTTAGAATAGTATTGGGTGCGATCGGCCTGGCGCTGGCCGCGCCGGCGGTTCCGGCCGCGCCTGCGGACGGACTCGCCGAAGCCCTGGCTCTGCCGATCGCCTCCGAGCTCGTCGGCGCCCGTGACGCCCCTCGCTTCGCCTGGGTGGAGAGCGCGGCGGGCGTGCGCAACATCTGGTTCGCCGAGCGCGGCCAGGCGGCGCGCAGGCTGACCGGTTTCACCGAGGACGACGGGCACCAGCTCTCCGACCTCGTCTTGAGCTCCGACGGCGCGGCCCTCGCCTTCGTTCGCGGCGGCGATCCGGAGTCCCGCGACGATTCGCTCCCCAACGCCGCCTGGGATTCCGAGCCGCCCCGGCAGCAGATATTCGTCGCCGCCACGTCGGGCGGCGAGCCGGTTCGCGCCGGCGACGGCCACTCGCCGACCTTCTCGCCGGACGGGGCCCGGCTCGCCTACACGAGGCGCGGCGAGATCTGGCTGTGGGAGCGCGGCGGCGAGGCCCGCAAGCTCGCTTCGCCCGGAGGCGAGGTCAGGCGGCTGCAATGGTCGCCGGACGGAACCCGGCTGCTCTTCGTCAGCCATCGCGGCGATTACAGCTTCGTCGCACTGCTCGATCCGGCGGAGCCCCGGATCCGGTTCCTCGACCCGGGCCTTGGCTTCTCGGTCGAACCGGTCTTCTCGCCCGACGGCCGCAAGGTCGCCTTCATCCGCCATCTCGACGCTCCCGCCGGAGCCGCCCGGGTCAGCGGCCCCTACTGGTCGGTCCGGGTCGTGGACGCCGCCAGCGGAGCGGCACGCGAGCTTTGGGCGGCCCCGCCGGGCGCGGGCTCGCGCTATTACGAATCGCGCGGGCAGGACCTGTTCTGGAGCAAGGACGGCCGGCTGGTCTTCCCCTGGGAGCGCAGCGGCTGGCTTCACCCTTACGCCCTCGACGCCGAGAAGGGCGGAGCTCCAACGGAGCTCACTCCCGGAGCCTTCGAAGTCGAGATGTTCATGCTCGGCTCCGACGGCCGGTCCCTCGTCTATGCGGGCAATTCGGGCGACCTCAACCGGCGTCACATCTGGCGGCGGCCCCTGACCGGAGGCGCACCCCAGCGAGTCACGGGCGGTACCGGCATCGAGACGGCTCCGGTGCTCGGCGGCACCGCCCTGGCCGTGATCGCCACCGACGTCTCGCGTCCGGCTTATCCGGCGCTGGTCGATCAAGGCCTTCGGGCGCTGAAGCCGCCCGCCGCCGCCAGAGGCTTCGTGACTCCCGAGCCGGTGCTGTTCAGGGCCGAGGACGGCGTGGAGGTCCACGGCCAGCTGTTCCGGGCGCGCGGGCCGGGAAGGCATCCCGCCGTGGTCTACGTCCATGGCGGGCCGCGCCGGCAGATGCTGCTCGGCTTCCATCCCTCCGGCTATTATTCGAACGCCTACGTCTTCAACCAGCATCTCGCCGCCAGCGGCTATCACGTCCTGACGGTCAATTATCGGAGCGGCACCGGCTACGGCAACGCGTTCAGGGACGCTCCGGACGTCGCCCGCGGCGGCGCTTCCGAATATCGCGACGTGCTCGCCGCCGGCCGCTGGCTCGCCGCTCGGCCGGACGTCGATCCGGCGCGGATCGGCATCTGGGGCGGAAGCTGGGGCGGCTATCTGACCGCGCTCGGCCTGGCGCGGAACAGCGACCTGTTCGCCGCCGGAGTCGACTTTCACGGGGTCCACTCGATGCTCCGGCCGCTGCCCAACAGCCTGTCGCCGGACGCCCAGGCCGCCGCCCGACAGCTGCAATGGGATTCCTCGCCGCTGGGAGCGATCGAGCGGTGGCGCTCTCCGGTCCTGCTCATCCACGGCGACGATGACCGCAACGTCGACTTCGCACAGTCGGTGCTGCTCGCCCGCGAGCTGGCGGCGCGCGGAATTCGCTACCGCGAGCTCGTCTTCCCCAACGAGCGTCATTCCTTCCTCCTCCATTCCAACTGGCTGGCCAGCTTCCGCGCCGCCGACGTCTTCTTCGAGGAGGAGCTGAAAGGGCGGCGGCGATGAGAAGCCTGGCAGTCGCCGCCGCGGCCCTCCTGGCTTTGGCCGTTGCAGCCCCGGCCGCGCCGGCACGGGAAGGAGCAATCCTGATCCGCGGAGCGCGAATCTTCGACGGAACAGGCGCACCCGCGACGGTCGGCAACGTGCTGATCCGCGGCGACCGGATCGTCGCCGTGGGCCGGACCGTGCGCGGCCCCCGCGGCAGCCGCAATGTCGATGCCCGCGGACTGACCCTGATCCCGGGTCTCCACGACCTCCATACCCATCTGCGCGCGCCGGCCTTCGACGCGCCGGACGATCTCCCCAAGGCCTATGCGGGCTACCTGGTGAACGGAGTGACGTCCGTGAACGAGTTTTCGCTGTCGCCGGAGATGCTGGCGCCGGTGCGCGAGATGACCGCGCCGGGAAGGGTGGCGGCTCCGAACCTCCGGCTCGCCGTCCGGCTCGGAGTGCCGGGAGGCCACGGCACCGAATATGGCTGGGGCAGGCAATTCACCCTGGAGGCGGCGACTCCTCGAGCCGCGAAACAGGCCATGGCGCGGGCGCTGCCCTACCGGCCCGACGTCATCAAGGTGTTCGCCGACGGCTGGCGCTACGGGCGCTCACCGAGCCTCAACACGATGAGCCAGCCGACGTTGGCCGCCATCGTCGAGGATGCCCATTCGGCCGGCATCCCGGTGATCACCCATACCGTCACCCTGGAAGGCGCCAAGGTCGCCGCCGCTGCGGGCGTGGACGCCCTCGGCCACGGCATCGGCGACGCCCTGGTCGACGACGCCCTGATCGCACTGATGAAGGCAAACCGAACCGCCTATGTCCCCACCCTGGTGGTCTACGAGCCGCAGGAAGGCCGGGCCTTCCTGCCGGCCGAGTGGAGGAAGCTCCGACCGCCCGAGCGGGCACGCGAGGAAGCCCGGGCGGCCGCCGCGGCGGGATCGCCCCCGCCTCCGGAATCCGCCCGCTGGACGATCATGAAGGAGAATGTCCGGCGGCTGAAGGCGGCCGGGGTCAGGATCGGGGTCGGCACCGACGCCGGGATAGGCGGCGTCTATCACGGCTCCGCGACCCTTCGGGAGATCGGATGGCTGGCCAGGCTGGGGTTCACTCCGGCCGAGGCTCTGGCCGCGGCGACCAGCGTCAGCGCGGGTATTCTTCGGCAGAGCGGCGACCACGGCCGGATCGCCGCGGGGCAGCGGGCGGATCTGGTCCTGACCGGCGGCCGGCCCGACGAGCGGATCGCCGATCTCCATGACGTCCGGCGGGTGTTCGTCGGCGGCCGCGAGATGCCGCTCAAGCGCCTCGCCGAGCGGCTCGCCGAGGACTCCCCCTCGCCGCTGCCGGTGCACCGTATGCCAGGTCCGATCTACACCGGCGCCCGTTCCGACGGGCGGACCGATCTCGACACGCTGCCGGTCGAGGGCACCGATCCCGGGATGGACCACAGCCATCTCGATCTCACTCGGCTGCCGGGCGGGCGGCTGTTCCTCACCGCGGGCCTCGGCGCGGCCCCGGCGCCCTTCGCGGAGCTGCACCTGCCGCTGACTCGCGGCGCCGTCCACCTTGCCGACGCGAGCGGCTTCGCAGGTATCGCCTTCGAGGCGCGAGGAGCCGGGGATTACGCCTTGCTGCTCAACAGTTACGGCATCCAGCCGCGCGACTGGTTTCGCGCCTCATTCGCGGCGGGCGAGGCGCCGCGCGAGATCCGGATTAGTTTCAGCGCCTTCAACAGCCCCAGGACCGAGGCGCGGCTCGATCCGGCACGGCTGCGGGCCCTGCTGTTCCGCCTGGAAGGTGAGCCGGGGGCCGGGGCCTGGCTCGAGCTCGGCAACGTCCGCTTCTACCGCGAGCCCTAGACGTAGTAGGGCTCGCCCCGTTCCTGCAGGGCCTCGTAATGGACCAGGACGGGCTCGGGTCCTAGCGGCACGGGCTCGCCGCCTCGGAACGCCCACTCTCCGCGGTCGCAATCCTCGGCGCGCACATAGCCGTTCACGTACAGGCGCCGACGGTGGTCCGCTTGGTTCACGCCGGAGCCGTGCACGAGGAACGGACTCCACAATGCGAGGTCGCCCGGATCGAGGACAACTTCGACGGCGTCCTGGGGAGAGAGACCCGCCGCCAGCAGGACCGCGTCGTCCATGGCGACTCCCAGCACTTCGCGAGGGGTCTGCAGCCCGAGGTCGCCATTCAGATGGCTCCCGGGAATGAAGCGCATGCAGCCCGATCGGGGCGTCTGCGGATCGATCGCCAGCCCCGTCTGCACATAGGAGCTGCCGAGGTTGCGGAAGGCGTGGGCGGGCTCGCGGAACTGCGAATCCTGGTGCCAGGCGAATTCGCTCGGTCCACCCGGCTCCTTCCAGTGGATCTGGTTGATGATCTGCTTAAGGTCGGTGCCGAGGAGAGGCGCCAGCAATTCCAGCAGCCGCGGGTCGAGCCGGACCGAGTTCAGCACCGGCTGATGATAAGACGGCCACTGCACCATCCGGACCTGGGGCGCTCCGTCCGCGCCGGGCGCGACATTGTAGAAGAGGTTGCCGTGACGGAAGCTGCGGCCGTGCCTCATTCCCTCGGCGTGGACCTGATCGGCCGCGGCGCCGATCTCCTCCACCTCGGCCGGATTGAAGACGCCGCGAAGGATCGCATAGCCATGTTGCCGGTAATGCGCGATGTGATCGTCCTGCCGGTACTCCACTCCACTCTACTCCACTAGGGGCAGGTCCCGTCCGGCGGCCGGTGCGGCAAAGCTCGGCCGGCGGCCCTGCCGGTGAGCGCCCCGTTGTCGACCGCGACGACGCCGTTGACCAGAACCGTGCGGACTCCCGCTGCGAGCAGGGTCGGCTGCCGGTAGGTGGCGCGGGCGGCGAAGCGCCGCGGATCGAACAGGACAACGTCCGCGAAGGCGCCCGGCTCCAGCCGGCCGCGACCGGCGAGGCCGAAGGTTCTGGCGGCAAGTGTCGAGCTCCGCTCGATAAATTGCCGCAAGCCGAGGATCGGCCGGGATTTGACATATCTCGCATATTTTCGAGCGAAGCTGCCGAACATGCGCGGATGACCGGCCGAAGCGTCGGATCCGGTCATCACCCAGGGCCGGCGCATGAATGCCTCGATGTCGGACTCCACCTGGTTGAACGAGGCGACCGCCGGGTCGTCGCGGCGGATAACGGAAATGGCGGCGGCGACCGGCTCCTCGCCCCGGCTCCTGGCGATCGCCGCGAGCGTTCGTCCCCCGAACGGGCCTTCGGTGACGAGCAGCGCCGCGGGCCCGCCCCGGCGGCGCAGATTCTCCGCCATGTCGGAACGGAGCCGCCCGGCCAGGGCCGGATCGTCGAAGCGCCGGAGCAGCTCGGCCCGGCCGCCGTCCTGCGCCCAGAGCGGCACCAGCGAGGCCGCCAGGCTAGTGCCCGAGGCGGACCAGGGATATTGGTCCGCCGTGACCGCCTGGCCGGCCCGCCGCGCCGCTTCCACCCTGGCGATGATCGCCGGCGCCTGGCCGTGGACGTCGACTCCGAGCGCCTTGATGTGGGAGATGTTGACCGGCAGCCGGGCCTCGCGGCCGATCGCGATCGCCTCGTCGACCGCGGCGGCGAGGCCGATCGTGTAGCTGGATTCGTCGCGAATGTGGGTGTCGTAGACGCCGCCCCGGCGGCCGGCCTCGCGGGCGAGGGCGACCACCTCCCCCGTCTTCGCGAAGCTTTGAGGGGCGTAGAACAGTCCGCTCGAAAGGCCGAGCGCGCCCCGGCACATGGCGCCCGCGACCAGTGCGCGCATGCGCGCCAGCTCGCCCGCGTCCGGTTCCCGGTTGGAATCGCCGAGCACCTGCCGGCGGACCGCGCCGAAGCCGACGAAGGCGGCGTAGTTGATGCCCACGGGCCGGGCGGCGGCGCCGCCCAGCACCTTCGCGACGTCCGGATCGCCGCCGCCGTCATTGCCGATGAAGGCGGTCGTCACCCCCTGCATCAGGAAGGCCGGGATGAGCCGGGCGCGGGCTTCGTCCGAAGCGAGATGCTCGCCGACATGGGCGTGCGGGTCGATGAAGCCGGGAGCGACGATCATCCCCTTCGCATCGATCACTCGCCTCGCGTCCGCGGGAAGGCGGCGGCCGACGGCCCGGATCCGGTCGCCGACGATCGCGACGTCGCCCGTGAAGGGCGCCGACGAGCCGGTATAGACGGTGCCGCCGCGGATCAGCAGATCCACCGGCTCGGGCGCCGGCGCCGCGCCGAGACCCGCGAGACCCAGGGCCAGAGCAAGACCGCCGGCCTTCATCGACCTCCCCAGAAGCCGAGAGCGGGCGGGAAGAGCCTTCCGACTTCGTCCCGGACGCCGCCCTGCCTGTCCTCCCGGAGCCATAGCGGACCGTCAAGGTCGACGAAGTCCGAAAGGCCGGCGACGAGGAGCGCGGGCGCGATCGAGAGCGAGGAGCTGACCATGCAGCCGGTCATCAGGCCGAGCCCCCTCGCCCGGGTCGCCCGGGCGAGATCGAGCGCGGCGGTGAGCCCGCCGGACTTGTCGAGCTTGACGTTGACCGCCTGGTAGCGGCGGGCGACTGTATCGAGGTCGGCGAGGACGTGGACGGCTTCGTCGGCGCAGATGGGAATGGCGGGCTCGAAGCCCTCCAGCCACTCATCCTCCGCGGCCGGCACCGGCTGCTCCAGAAGGTCGACCTCGGCCTCGAGAAGGATCGGCTGAATCGCCCTCACCAGCCCTTCGTCCCAGCTCTCGTTCGGGTCGACGATCAGGGCCGCGCGGGGGGCGGCGGCGCGCACCGCCCGGATGGCGGCGGCCGGATCGCCGGCATCGACCTTGACCTTGAGGAGGGGCGCCTCCGCGGCGTTTCGGGCCGCCTCGGCCATGGTCTCGGGCGTGTCGATCCCCAACGTGATGGCGCTGACCAGCGGGGCGGCCGGCGCCAGGCCGAGGAGGCCGGCGACGTCCCGCCCCGACAGCCGCGCCTCGAGGTCCCAGAGCGCGCAGTCGACGGCGTTGCGGGCCGCGCCCGGAGTGAGCAGCGACTGGAGCGCCTGCCGGCCGGCCCCCGCTTCGACGGCGGCCCGGACCGACTCGATCTCCGCCAGCGCGCTCTCCACGCTCTCGCCGTAGCGGGGATAAGGCACGCCCTCGCCGCGGCCCTCCGCGCCCGCTTCCGCCACCGTCACCGTGATCACGTCCGCATGCGTCTTGACGCCGCGGGAGATCCGGAACGGCCGCGCTAGAGCAAAGCGATCGTGCCGGGCGTGGAGGGTGCGAGGCATAGGAGCTCGTCGATTATGGGGTCGACCCCGAAGGCGATGGGGTCGGTCGTGGGCAGGCCGAGCCTGTCCGCCGTGTCGTCGCAGAGCCGCCGAGCCTCGTCGCGGGCGAGGCCCGACGTGTTGAGGCAGATGCCGGCGGCCCGTACGGACGGGCTGGTCAGCCGGGCGACCTCGAGGTTGCGGTCGAGGCATTCGGCCAGGTCGGGAAGCTCGCGCCCCGGAATCCCGCGCATGTGGGTCCGGCCCGGCCGGTGGCACATCACGATCGCCTCGGGCTGGGCGCCGTGGAGAAGCCCGGTCGACACCCCCGCGAACGAGGGGTGGAAAAGCGAGCCCTGCCCCTCGATCACGTCCCAGCCTTCGTCGTCCCGCGAGGGCGCGAGCTGCTCGATGGCGCCGGAGATGAAATCGGCGACGACGGCGTCGACCGGAACCCCCTCGCCGGCGATCAGGATTCCGGTCTGCCCCGTCGCCCGGAAATCGGCGGCGATGCCGCGGTCGCGAAGCGCGGCGACGATCGCCAGCGAGGCGTACATCTTGCCCACCGAGCAATCGGTGCCGACGGTGAGGAGACGGTGGCCGGGCCGGTAATAGCCGTTGCCGACCAGCAGGTCGGGCGGCGGCTCGCGCACGTCGAAGAGCTGCAGGCCGCGGTCCTTGGCGAGCGCGACCAGCCAGGGCTCGTCGCGCAGCCTCTGGTGGAGGCCCGCCGCGACGTTCATCCCGGCCTCGAGCGCCAGCGCGGCATCCTCGACAAGGTCGCTGCCGAGCCTGCCCCCGGCGCCGGCGATCCCCAGCACCAGGGTGCGGGCGCCGGCCGCCACGCCCTCCGCCATGGTCAGGCGGGGGAGCTCCAGGGTGAGCGGGCAATCGTCGTGCCGGAATTCGCCCACGCAATCCTCGCGGCGAAAGGTCGCGAGGCCGCGCGAGGTCTTGATGCCCATCGCGTCCGAGCTGTGGCCGAGATAGAGAAGATAGGGACCCGGGATCATGGGGTCGAACGTATCGTCCCCGGCCTCGCTTGCTGCATAGCGAGTGCGCCGCTCGTCATAGTCAAGCGTTATGGCGCCTCGAGCACCCGCGCGAGGGTCTTGAGAAAGTCCATGGCGAGCGCGTTGGGCGGACGGTTGGTCAGGTACATTGCGTGGATGTCGAAGGTGAGCTTCGGCTCGAGCGGCCGCACCGAGAGGCCCGGCGCCATCGACGCCTGCGCGGTGAAGCTGTCGACCACCGTCATCCCCACCCCCTGCCGGACGAGGGCGGTGGCGATGTAGAAGGTGCGGGCGGAGACGATCTCGTCCAGCTCCAGCTCCAGCCGCTGAAGCTCCTGGGTGAAGAGCTGGCCGATCGGGCCGCTGGCCGCGAGGCTGATGAAGGGCTGGCCGCGCAGCCGCTCGAGCTCGATTCGCGGCGGGGCGTCGGGCATGTCCTGCTCCTGGTACAGGACGACCAGCTCGCCCTGCCCGACCTGGCGGCTTCCGATCGGCGCCGCCGGCGGCACCTGGAAGGCGATGGCGACGTCGGTCTCGCGCTCGTAGAGCTTGCGCAGCAGATCGTCGTGATGGACGGTCTGGAGGTCGAACTTGACCGTCGCGTGGTTGCGCCGGAAGCGTGACACGGCGACCGGGATCGCCTGCAGCGCCAGCGACGGGAGGGCGGAAATGCGAAGCACTCCCCCCTCCCCCCGCTTCAGATGCCGGCCGGCCTCGCGCAGGGCATGGACCCGGTCCTGGATCTCCCGCGCGTCGGTGAAAAGGACATGGGCGTCCTCGGTCGGGACGAGGCCGCCATTGGTGCGCTGGAACAGCTGGAAACCGAGCAGCGACTCGGCGTGGCGAAGCATCTTCGAGACCGAGGGCTGCGACACGTTGAGCGCTCGGGCGGCGGCGCTGACCGACCCGTTGACATAGACGGCGTGGAAGATTTCGATGTGACGCAGATTCATGAGACAGAGGCCCTGGACATGAGTCCGCGCTAAAGCAGTTTCCGGAGAATGGGAAACGCCCCGGCGCCGGCACGAGTGGAGGCGAAACGACGATGTGGCTTCACTATCTCAAGATGTGCTTCCGCGCCATGGCCCGGCAGCGCTTCCTCTCGGCGATCAACCTCGCCGGGCTGGCGGCGGGCCTCGCCTCGGTGATCCTCATCTTCCTCCACGTCACCGCCGAATATAGCTACGACAGCTGGCTGCCGCGGCATGAGCGCCTCTACAAGATCGACACGGTCGAAACGATTCCGGGGCAGGAGCCGAACGAGATCGCGCTGGCGCCGGGCCCGATGCCGGCGGCCCTCGCCAAGGACTTCCCGCAGATCGAGGAAGTCACCCGCGCCTATGTCGCGCCGCTGACCGTCCGCCGCGACGGCCAGTCGTTCGGCGAGGACATCATGGTCGCGGATTCGAACTTCTTCCGACTCCTCGGCCTGCCTTTCCGCGCCGGCACCGCGGAGCAGGCACTGGGCAGCCCGGCCGCCGCCGCCCTCAGCGAGCGCGCCGCCCGCAAATATTTCGGTGAGGCCGATCCGGTCGGCCGAAGGCTGGTCATCCTGACTCCGAAGCCGCGCGACTTCATCGTCAGCGCGGTCTTCGAGACGATCCCGCACAACAGCCATATGAAGTTCGACATCGTCATTCCTCACGAGGCCTATTTCCCGCTGGCCGACGAGGAGACACGGGCGATCCCGGACAGCTGGGGCGGCGCCTATTTCCACACTTATGCGCGCCTCAGACCGGGCGCCGACCTGGCGGCGATCGAGCGTGGCCTTCCCGCCTTCGTCGACCGGAGCCTGCCCGACTGGCTGACCGGCCTGCTGAGCACCGCTCCTCACGATTTCTTCAAGTTCCGGTTCATCCCCGTCCGCCAGGTCCATTTCGACGGCGCCCCGATGGCGGCGATGAAGCCGCCGGCGAGCCGGACGACGCTGCTCGCCTTGTCGCTGGTGGCGCTGCTCATCCTGCTCATCGCGGCGATCAACTTCGCCAACCTGTCGGCCGCCCGCTCGACTCTGCGGGCGCGGGAAGTCGCCCTGCGCAAGACGGTCGGGGCGAAAAGGAGGCAGATCCTCCTCCAGTTCCTCGTCGAGGCGGTGACCCTGACCGCGATCGCCGCTCTGCTCGGCCTCGCCGCCGCGGAGCTAGCCTTGCCCTGGCTGGGCGGGCTGCTCGGCCTGGAGCGGGGCGCGGCGGTGCCGAACTACTGGGCGCTCTGGGCCCTGCTCGGCGGCGCCATCGCCGTCACCGCCCTCGGCTCGGGCCTCTACCCCTCCCTCGTCGCCGCCCGAATCCGGCCGGCCGCCGTCTTCAACCGCGGCGCTCCCCACCTCGCCGGCGAAGGCCTTCGAAACGCTCTCGTGGTGGTCCAGTTCGCGATCTCGATCGTGCTCATCGCCACCACCGCCGTCATCGTCATGCAGACCCGCTACGCGCGCGACGTCGATCTCGGCTTCGACCGCGGCAACATGCTGATCGTCCGGGCGCCGGAAGGCGCCGGCGGCCCGGAGGCCGCGGCCGCGTTCAGGGACGAGGCGGCGCGCCACCCCGACGTGGCCGCAGCGGCCCTGTCGTCCGCCGTCCCGTCGGATCTGTCCGAGGACAATATCTCGATCGAGCGGCCCGGCTCGGTGAAACCGGTCCAGCTCGGCTACCACAAGGTCGATTCGAGATTCTTCCCGACTTACGGGGTTCGGCCCCTGGCCGGCCGGACCGGATCGACCCGGAGCGCGGATTCGGACACCGCGTCGGCCGTCATAAACGGCGCGGCCTTGCGCCTGCTCGGTTTCGCGAAGCCGGCGGACGCGGTCGGCGAGACGATCCGGACCGGCAAGAAGGCCTATATCGTCGAAGGCGTGGTTCCGGACCTCCACTTCCGCTCGCTCCACGAGCCGGTGCGCGCGGAAATCTACGTCCTCGACGACACGCCCGGAACGGCGGTCTCGATCCGCTATCGTTCGTCCGACCCCAGGCGCTTCCTCGCGGCTATCGATTCCATGTGGAGCCGCCGGATCCCCGGCCATGCCGTCGAGCGCGAGTTCCTCGACGAGTCGCTCGACGCCCTCTACGCCCGCGAAGGCACGCAGGCGGCGCTGCTGAGCCTGTTCTCCGCCGTCGCGATCATCATTTCCTGCCTCGGCCTGATCGCCATGGCGGCCTTCACCGTTCAGCGGCGGACCCGCGAGATCGCGCTGCGCAAGGTGCTCGGCGCCCGGTCGACGGACATCTTCAGGCTTCTGCTATGGCAGTTCCTCAAGCCGGTCGTCGCCGCCAATCTGGTGGCCTGGCCGGTAGCCTGGCTGATCGCGAGCCGCTGGCTCGATCGCTTCGCCTACCGCATCGACCTCCCCGTTTCCGCCTTCCTTCTGGCAAGCCTCGCAGCCGCCCTCATCGCCCTGGCGGCGGTCGCGGCGCACAGCTTCAAGGTGGCGCGCGAAAATCCGGCTAGAGCGCTCAAATACGAATGAGGCTGGTGGTTGACCGGCTTCTGCCGAACCGCTCATCCTGAGTAGGGACCGAGCCTTGGCGAGGGCCCGTATCGAAGGACCGTCCGTCGACAGGCGCTTTCGCCAAGCTCAACGGCTACTCAGGACGAGCGGATTTGCATCCGCCCGTCCCGTCACCCCCTAGCTTCGCGCCAGCCGGCTGAGGGCCTGGATGTCCCGGCGGGGCCGGTTCGCCCGCGGTCCGGCCTCGGCAGTCAGGACGGCGGGCCGGGCGGCCCCTTCGAGCGGAGCATCGAGGAAGCTCCAGAGCAGCTTGCGCTCCCCGTCGGTCATGTCGCGGGTGACCGGCATGTAACGGTACAGCTCGAAATTGCCCCGATCGGTGAGCTTCTTCAGCACCGCCCCGTAGGCATGGACCTGCGCCGGATCGGCGAGGTCGAGCCAATTGTCCATGCAGGGCGCCATCGCCTTCCACTTGGAGAGGACGAAGCCGTAGACATTGTCCCAGGTCGCCTCCATCGCGCCGATGTCGGCGTCGGCGGGCAGGGTGCGGACATAGATGTAGGGGGTGAGAAGCGGATCGAAGTCCGGCGCCGCCGCGTCCGCCCCGGCGGTGAAGACATATTGGACGACCGCCCCCTCCCCCGCCGGCGCCACCTCGAACGAGGCGACTCCGTCGGCGCCGGTCTGCGCCGAATCGACCAGGGTCGCGCTATTGTCGCCGGAATCCCAGATATAGCGGCTGACGGTCACGCCCGCGCCGGCCGGCTCGCCGAAGCTCAGCACCTGCAGGGTGGCCTGGACGCAGTCGCCCCCCTGGTCGAGATAGATGATCTGCTGTGTCTCCGGCGCCGCCCGAAGCACCTCCTCGGCGAGATAGACGGCGCTTCCGGCGCGGACCTGAAGGGGGGCACCGGCCGCCAGCGTCGCCGCTTCCGGGCTCAGCGGCAGCTCGACGATCCCCGATGTGGCGAGGTAGGCGCAGCGGTCATAGCTCGAATAGCCCAGGGTCCCGAGCTCCTCGACGACGCTCGCCCCGTCCGGCGACATCGCGCAGACCGTGAGGGTGCCGAGATCCTGCTTGGTGAGCTGGGCGTCGACCTCGCTGACGCTGTTGCCGAGGTCGATCGCCAGGACATCGCCGGTCACCCGGGCGAAAGCGGTGGCGACGACCTCGTTGGGCAGGGTCGCGAGCAGCGCCCGGTCGCCGGGCTCGCAGGCCGGCTCCCCGGCCCGCCACAGGCCGATCACCCCGACCAGCTCGCTGCGCGCGGGATTGGGCTGGAAGCTGTTGGGGATGTTGAGCTTGCAGATCAGCGCCTGGGCGTCGATCGAAAGCTGCCCGCCGGAATTGGTGCGGATGGTGGGGTCGTCATAATAAATGGTGCGATAGGTGTTCCAGCGGACGGTGAGGCCGAGCACGTCGTCGTCCGCCAGCGCCTCCGCCAGCGCCTGAAGCGCGGGGGAATCGTGCGGGTCGAGCTGAAGCCCGCAATCCTTGGGGATCGACGTCTGCCAGATCGTCGAGGCGATCCCGGCCTTGACGGTGTTCCAGCTGTTGCGGTTGAAATTGATGTAGCGCGACATCGCCCGCCAGCGGCGCGGGCAGGCGACGCGGTAGCCGCCGGCGATCCCGAACTGCATCGAATCGAAGAAGAGCTGCGAGGAGAAGGTGCCGTAGGGCTCGGCGTCGACGAGCATGCCGAGGAAATTGGCCGGGGCGCCGACGAAGGGATCGGACGTGTCGCGGCCGCCGCCCGTATCGACTCCGCTTATCTCGGCGAGGAAGGTGGAGCGGTGGGTGCCGTGCGGGTTCCAGTTCCTGGGATCCACGGCGGCGATCGCCCGCTTGCGGAAGTCGGCGACCGGATCGCCCGGCGGCGCGGGGTCGGCGGTGTCCTCGTTGTAGAATTCGGCGTAATTGTTGGTGACGATGGGGTCCCAGGTCATCTGGCCGGTGAAGTAGATCCGGGGCGTTTCGAGGATGCTCATGAGGAAGCTCCCGAGGCGGCAGGAGTGTAGAGGAAGCTGGGGCCGGCGACGCTCTTGCCGTCCGCGAGCGGGATCTGGAGCGCCGCCATCGCCGCCATGCGCAGATCGAACATCTTCCTGACCGCGGCGCCAAGCTGCCCCGCCTGGCCAGTCACGGCGAGCTGGAGCGCGTCGATCATCCCGGTATAGGCGGCGTTGCAGGCCGCCTGAGCCGACTGCGCCGCCGCGCTGTCCTTCGAGAAATCATGGCTGCCCGGATCGGGGATGGCCGGATAGGCGGCCGACCAGTCCACGCCCAGCGGCTCCGGCCCCCATTGATAGCCGGGTTCCTGCGGGATCTTCGTCAGCACCTTGTCGTAGAACAGCTCCCCGAAGCGGTAGAAATGCGCGAGCTCGTTCTGGAAATCGAGCGGATTGTCCTTCGCGCCCTCGCCCTCGGAGACGATCTGCTGGATGGCGAGATGCGCGTCGGCATAGCCGTTGACGGCGAACAGCTGGCCCGGGAAGAACTGCGCATCGGTGATCTGGTTGTTTCCGGGCGTCCAGGCGCTTGCCGGCAAGGTGGCGAGGAAGGCGTCAATGACGGCGTAATATTGGCCGATGGTCATCGCTCCGCCCTGTGCCTTCAGCAGACCCACCACCTCGTAGGGCGGTACCTCCTCCGGCTCCTCGATCGCCATGCCCTGCGCCATCGCGTCGGGGCCGAAAGGCAGAAGGTGGATCATGAGCGGATCGCCGCCGGGCGGTCCGATGTCGCCGAGCGTGCAGGGATAGACGGGCGCGACGAGCTTCGGGGTGCCGCCGAGCGCGTTGACGATGTTGCACACCAGGCAGAGATGAATCATCTCCTGCCCGACGATCATTCCGAGCCGGTCCACGGCAGCCCCGTTGGTCCCCGGCAGGATCGAGAATTTCGCGTAGAGATAGGGCGGAAGGGTACCGAACTCGATTCCGATCGCCGTCTGCAACATCGCGATCGCGTCGTCGACACTGGTCGGAGGAGTCGCCTGCAGCCGGATCATCGTCAGCCCCCCGCTGTTGAACGCCGCACCATAGCTCAAGGCGGCGCGACGAAAAGCAGGCGGCGTTATAATTATTAGGTCCGTTTCGAAGCCAATGTCGGTACCGCCGCTCCGGCGCCGCGCTATCATCCCCCCTTCAACAGGGGAGGTTGAAATGCATTTCGAACGCTCGCGAACGCCGGTTTCGTTTCTGACGCTCGTCCTGGCGCTGGCGGCCTGCGACACGGGAGGCGCCGGCAACGAGACGGCCGCCGACGACGGCAACGGCGCCGCCTACGGCAACAACGTCTACGCGACCTACGGAGTCCACAACCCGCCCGACGCCAGCCCCTGCCAGTCGCCCGACTGCAGCTATGCCAATCAGCCGGGCCGCCCCGCCGATCCGAGCTACCCGCCTTACTGGCAATCGCCCTGGACGATGTACGTCGTCTCCGCCGGCTACGAGACCAATCCGCCGCCCTACAAGGGGGCGCCGCCGGCCGGCACGACCTACCAGGCCTCGTCCGGCGCCAGCTATTACGATTCCACCTGGCGCGGGAAGAGCGGCGAAGGCGCGATGATGGAGCATTACGAGAAACGCTGCCTGCCCATCTTCCCCTTCACCCCCAACGACTTCACCTGCTCGTTTATCTCGCTGGGCGACACCGCCTACTTCCTCACCTATCCGCAGGACCGGCCCAAGGGCATGCCGCCCGTCTGCCTGTTCTCGCCGCTCAACCACCCGCCGCGGACCGATTTCATCAAGCATCTGCCCTGGGCCAAGGGCGACAGCGAGCGCCTCGGTCCGGGAGCCCAGGGCTACAGCTTCTGGATCGACGGAGCCACTGGCAAGGTCATGCAGGTCGGCGCCAGCCCGGACGGAACCGCGAAAGGCTGGATCCTGTTCGGCTACGCCTTCGCCCCCGTGAACGGCAGGATGCAGCCGCAGAGCTTCTATTTCTCCGGCTTCCCCGGAACCCCGCCCGACGCTCCGATCGTCAGCCAGAATTATACCAACTGGCAGCCGACCAGGCCGGACCCCGCCAAGACCTGGAACCTCGTCGCCGGCCTCGATCCGGCCAAGCTCCCGGCCTGCACGGTGATGGACGGCCCGACCAACGCGCAGGGCGCGCCCCTGAAGGCCGTCGGCGAGCGCCCGCCCACCTGGTTCGATCTCGGCAAGCTGAGGCGGAAGCGGACCTGAAGATCCTCCCCATCGCTCGCGATGGGGAGGATATTAGAAGCCCGCCGCGACCGTCGCCCGAACCGCCCTTCCCGGCGAGGGAAAGCCCACCGCGTCCTCATATCGCGCCCCGGTCACGTTCCGCACCACCCCGGACAGGCTGAACCGCTCCGACAGCCGCCACCGAGCGCCGAGGTCAGCCTCGGCATGCCCGTCGGCCCGCACTAGGCCGGTCGGGATCGAGCTGTCGAAATAATCCGAGTTGAACCGCGCCGCCGCATTCAGCTCAAGCGCGCCGGACGCCTGCCACGCCGCGCGCAGCGACCCCTGCCAGCGCGGCCGCCCCCTCAGCCGCGCGGGCGAATCCAGGTCCAGCCAGCTCAACGCTCCCGCCACGCTCAGCCCCGCGAGCGGCCGCCACCGCGCCTCCAGCTCCGCGCCGCGGGCGCGGACCCGGTCGCGGTTGACGGTGGTGAAGGTCGTGGGATCGAAGTCGATCAGGTCGATGAAGCGATTGCTGAACAGCGCGAGGCGGACGAGATCGCCCGGCTTGCCGGCCAGCTCCACCCCCGCCTCGGCATTGCGGCTGCGCTCGGGACGAAGCGCTGGATTGCCGATCAGCGGATGCGCCAGCGCATAGAAGCTGGGCAGCTTGTACCCCTCCCCCGCGCGAACGAACAGGGCCGGCCCCGCCGCCTTGGGCCGCCACCATGCCGCCGCCCGGCCGGTCAGGCTATGGCCGCCGGGGGCGACGTCGTCGTAGCGCGCCGCAAGGTTGAAGCCGAAGCCGCGCCCGGCCCGGAGGCTCGCCTCCGCGAAGGCGCTGCGGGTGGTGCGGACGAGATCGAAGCCGACAGGCAGCGGGAAGCCGAAGTCGATCGTCCCGCCGCTGCGCCCCGATTCCCGCAGCACGGCGGCGCCCAGGGAAGCGACGACCGGCCCGCGGCCGAAACCGACGTCGCCGGTCGCCTCGAAGCGGGTGAAGCGGCTGTCCGCGGTGAGCGCCGGCGTTCCGTCCAGGACGCCGGGCGCGATCGCCGGGGTTCGGCTCTTGTCCTTCTGCCTCGACCAGGAGAGGCTGAGATTGGGCCTCAGGGCAGCATCGGCGGTCCGGCGGACGGTCAGGCCCACCGCCTCGAGGCCGGCCTCGCCCCGCTCGCGCTCCCGGCTCACGGCGAGACGCGGGCCGCCGCTATCCTCCGGGAAGGCAGAGCGGTCCACCTCACCGTAGAGGCCGAGCAGCCGCGCCTCGAAGCCCGCCATCCGATGCCGTACCTGCCCCAGCGCCTGCCGACGCTGCAGGGAGGAGCCCTCGGCCTCGCCGCCGCTGTCGTACCAGGCGGCGGCCGCGAGCAGTCCGCCGTCGCGCCAGCCGGCCGTCGCGGTGGAGCCCAGACCCGTGTCCCCGTCGCTGCCCGCCTGCGCCCGCGCCGTCAGCCCCCGTTCCCCGGGCCGCGGCGCCCGCAGCCGGATGTTGACCGCGCCCGCCAGGGCGTCGGAGCCGTGCACCGCCGAAACCGCCTCCCGCGCCACCTCGATCCGGTCGACCAGGGCCGGATCGATCGCGAAGAAGTCGAAGCCGCCGCCCCGGCTGTTGGTCGGGTCGTTGCCTTTCATCCCGTCAATCAGCACCAGCGTGAAATTAGGCTCCCCCCCGCGGATCGACAGGAAGCTGCGCCCGCCCGGGCCGCCGGTCGAGAAGGCGCGAACGCCGGCGACGTCGTCGAGCACCTCGAGCAGGGAAGCCGGCTGCATCCGCTCGATCTCCGCCGCCTCGACCACGCCCAAGCCGCCGGCCGGCCTGGTCTCGGTCCGCGAGGCGGTGATGACGATGCCGCCTTCGGGCGCCGCCGCCGGCACGGCCGCCATCGCCAGCAACAAAGCCGAGTCGAGCCACACCGGCAAACCGCCCCCACAAACCACGAAGCCCCATCCTTCACGGGGGAAGCCGCCGCCGCAATCCATCTTTTGCTAGCGTTCCGGCTGATCGGCGCTGCCCCTCCCGCGAAGCGCAAATCCTTTTTTCTACGTTGCGCCTTTGTGCCTTCGTGCCTTTTCTCAAAAAAGTCCGGCACGACGCCCGAGGGGACAGGCCGGATGCGCCGGCGCCCGCACCTTGCACCCGGCCGGCCGCGCCGGTGGCATTTAGCCGGTGGCGTCGGCGGAATGAACGCGGGTGCGGGGCAGCGCCGAATTCGTCATGGATGCCTCGTCGAACCCGGCGCGACCCCGTCCCTGCCGTAGGCGATCGAGATGGCGAGTCCGGCGAGGAGCATCACCCCCGCCCAGCAGAAGAGCTCCAGCACGACCAGCAAAGTGGGCTCAAGCATCAGGCTCCACGGCAGATAGAATTCGAACCAGGGCACGAACAGCGCCCAGGCGACGGCCCCGAAGGCGAGCCCCCTCATGACGAGGCCGCCCGGAAGCGAGCTTCTGATGCCGGCGAAGACGCACGCCTGCATGAAGGCGCAGACGACGAAAGCCGCCGGCAGCAGCCAGGGGTCCGTCGCGATCCTCGGCGGTGGGAGCATCTCGTAGATCGCGTTCATTTTCGGGCTCTGAAGCGCCGGGCTGGCAAGGATCGGCTGAGCCGCGCCGAAAATATAGTTGAGCCCCACCCACCAGGCGGCCGCGCCGGCCAAGGTGGAGCGGAGGATGCGCAGCGCGGTGACCATCGACAATGCCTCCCTGACCGATCATCCCGTCCCGGAGCCTAGCCTATTTCCCGCCACGGGCGATTGGCCGCGATTGCCGTTTTGCGGCGGCGCGAGGCTCCCTCGACCGCCGCGCGCCACTTTCGCCGCCATCCGCGACCCGCTAGGCTCACCGGATGACCGTCACCATCCGCCCCGTCGAGGACGCCGCCGACCGCAAGGCCTTCGTCGACCTCGCCTACGAACTCAATCGGGACGATCCGAACTGGGTCCCGCCCCTCAAGACCGAGGTGCACGGCCTCATCGATCCGCGCACCAACCCCTGGTTCGAGCATGCCGAGGCCCGCTTCTTCCTCGCCGAGCGGGACGGCGAGCCGGTCGGCCGAATCTCGGCCCAGGTCGACAAGCTGGTGCTCGAGCATATGGGGCCGGGTATCGGCCAATGGGGCATGTTCGAAGCCGCCGACGGCGACGTCGCGCGGGAGCTCATCCACCGCGCCGAGGCGTGGCTGAGGGGCCGCGACATGACCCGTTCAATGGGCCCGTTCAGCCTCTCCATCTGGGACGAGCCGGGCCTGCTCATCAAGGGCCACGACCATCCGCCGATGGTGATGATGGGCCACAACAAGGCCGAATATGAGGCCTGGGTCGAGGCCGCGGGCTACGCCAAGGCGAAGGACCTCTACACCTACGACCTCCAGGTCACCGCGCCTTTCCCGCCGATCGTCGAACGCATCGTCTCGGCCGGCAGGAAGAACCCGCGGATCCGGATCCGCGAGACGGTCAAGAAGCAGTTCGAGGCCGAAGCCCGGCTGCTGCTCGGAATCCTCAACGACGCCTGGTCGGACAATTGGGGTTTCGTTCCGCTGACCGAGGCGGAGATCGCCTATGCGGGCAAGAAGCTGAAGCCGATCGTGCTCGAGGACATGATCCTCGTCGCCGAATATGAGTCGGAGCCGGGGGCGGGCTTCGAGCCGGTCGCCTTCATGATGGCGCTGCCCGACATCAACCAGTTCATCCGCGACCTCGACGGAAGCCTCTTCCCCTTCGGCTGGGCGAAACTGCTGTGGCGGCTGAGGCGGATGCGGCCGGCCGGGGGGCGGGTGCCGCTGATGGGCGTCGTGAAGCGCCTCCACGCCACCCGGCTGGCGAGCCAGCTCGCCTTCATGATGATCGACCAGATCAGGAGCGCGGGGACCGGCCATTACGGAGTCAGCCGGGCCGAGGTCGGCTGGATCCTGGAGGATAACGGCCCGATGATCTCGATCGCCGAGGCCATCGAAAGCGGCATCAACCGCGTCTACCGAATCTACGAGAAGGCGCTGTAGAGCGAGGGACCGACTTTCCGGCGAAGACCGCAATCCATGAACGCGGTGCGCGCCCGTTCTCGCGGGGCGGTGTTCATGCGTCCCGGCCTTCGCCGCGAGGACGAAAAGGCCCGCGGGATCGCTCCCGCGGGCCTTGCTCTCTCAAGCCGTGAAGACCGCCTTAGCGGACCGTGCCGCGGCGGAAGAGGTTGACGATCGCGAGCAGAATGACCGCGCCGAGGAAGGCGGCGATCAGAACGCCGCCGTCGAGGGGGGCATTGAGGATATTGCCCTCGGCGCCGAAGAAGCGGCCGAGCAGGAAGCTGCCGAGCAGCGAGCCGACGATGCCCACGACGATGTTGAGAAGGATGCCCTGCTGAGCGTTGGTGCGCATGACGATGCTGGCGAGCCAGCCGATAATGCCACCGATGATGAGTGCGACGATGAGACCCATGAGTCTTTACTCCTACTGATCTCCGGGCCCCTGTTTCGGCCGCGGATCGCTAGTCTAGACGCGCCGACGGCGGAGAATGTTCCGTTCCCGGTTCGGGATGCCTCACACGGGAGCGGCCGAATTCCGCCTGTGGTGCCAGGTGAAGATGGCGAAGGCGCCGCGATGCGGGCGCCAGGCTTCGGCGAGCTCGCGAATCCTTTTTTCGGTCGGTTTCTCGTCTAGGCCCATGATCCGGCCGGTTTCGATCTGCACCGCCAGGTCGCCGGCCGGCCAGATGTCGGTGCGCCCTTCCGCGAAGAGCAGGTAGACCTCCGCCGTCCAGCGCCCGATCCCCTTCACCCGCACCAGCTCGGCGATCGCCTCCTCGTCGTCCGCGGGGAGCCTGGCGAAGTCGAGCCGCCCCGACACCACCTCCTCCGCGAGGCTTCGGGCGTAGGAGGCCTTCTGCCGGGACAGGCCGGCACCGCGCAAGGTTTCGTCCGACGCGGCGAGCAGGACCGCCGGATCGGGCGGATCGCCGACCGCGGCGGTCAGCTTCGACCATAAGGAGGCGGCGGACGCGACCGAGACTTGCTGGCCTACGATCGCGCGCAGCAGCGTCTGGTAACCCGGCTCGCTGATCCGCGGCTCGGGATAGCCCACCTCGGCCAAAGCGGCGGCGATCCTCGGCTCGCGCTCCGCCAGAGCGTCCAGGCTATTCTTCAAGTCTTCGGCGGCGATCCCCAATATTGCTCCCCTTGTCTTTCGAAGCTCGGCCTAGCATATCGCCGAGCCATGGCGAACCTGACCATCATCACCCGCGACGGCACCGAGAAGACCATCGAGGGCAAGCCCGGCTGGAGCGTCATGGAGCATATCCGCGACGCCGGCTTCGACGAGCTGCTCGCCTTGTGCGGCGGCTGCTGCAGCTGCGCCACCTGCCACGTCCATGTCGATCCGGAATGGCTGCCCGCCTTGCCGCCGATGGGCGCCGACGAGGACGATCTGCTCGACACGACCGACCACCGGGTCGAGAGCAGCCGGCTGTCCTGCCAGATCAAGTTCCGGCCGGAGCTGGACGGGCTGAGGGTCCAGATCGCTCCGGAAGATCCCTTCTAGAATTCCTCCCCATGCGCAGCATGGGGAGGCAAATCAGCTCGCGAACCGCACCACCGCCGTCGGAACCGTCTTGCTGGTCGGAGTGACCCGCCACACCACCTTCTTGCCGGGCCCGGGCGCCATGCCCTCCTCGTTATTCTGCATGACCAGCTCGGCGTCGGTGGTGAAGGTGAAGGTGCCTTCGCGCTCCTTGGGCTGCGAATCGGCCTTGCCCGCGCCGCCCATGCTGTCCTCCTCGCCGAACGCGATCGCCATGATCCGGGCGGTGCGGTCCTTGCGCACCTCGACCGCGATCCAGGGGATGATCGACTTGGCGTCGACGTTGACCGGGTAGACGAAGCTGCGGTCGAGCCTGCCGGTCATTGCATAATCGACCCGGAACTTGTTCTTGCCGAGATATTCGACCGAGCGGTAGCCGACCTCCTTCGACAGCGCCTCGGCGATCGCCTTGCCTTCGGCGACCTGTTGCGCCGTCTCGGCGGCGGGCGCGGCGGGCTCGGCCGGACCGGGCATCTCGCTGAGGTTGCCCACCGAGTCTCCGCTCTCGTCGCCGGCAGGCGGCTCGCCCATTCCGGCCAGCCCCTCCTGCATGCCTTGCTGCATCGCCGCCGCGGGGTCGAGCAGGATGACCTCGCCGACATAGGTGAAGGTGAAGCCGCGATCCTTGGCGATGTGGAGCGTCGAGACGAACTTGCCCGGGCTGAGGATGCAGGATGAAAGGACGAGCGACGCCGCGGCGGCGAACGCGAAGCGCAGGAACGACATTGATATTACCCCCCTTTGGTCGCCACCGCATATAGCGCGACCGCGGCCGCGTTGGAAACGTTGAGGCTTTCCATTCGCCCGCTGATCGGAAGCCGCGCCAGCGCGTCGCAATGCGCCTCGGTATTCTGGCGCATCCCCTCCCCTTCGGCGCCCAGCACCAGCGCCACGCGGGCCGGGCCGACCGCCTCGGCGAGGGTCATTCCGGCGTCGCCGGTCAGGCCGATCCGCCAGAAGCCCGCTTCCGCCATTTCGTCGAGGGCGCGGGCGAGGTTGACCACCCGCACCCACGGCACCGTCTCCAGCGCCCCGCTCGCCGCCTTGGCCAGCGCCCCCGATTCGGGCGGCGCGTGCCGGTCCTGGGTGACCAGGGCGAGCGAGTCGAAGGCCGCCGCCGAGCGCAAGATGGCGCCGACATTGTGCGGATCGGTGACCTGGTCCAGGACCAGCAGCGGCCGCCGCTCCGGCGCGTCCTGAAGCACGTCGGCGAGCAGCAGATCGGGAAGGCGCTCGACTTCGGCGACCAGACCCTGGTGAGGAGCGTCCTTGGCCACGAGGCGGCCGAGATCGGCGGCGTCGGCGAAGGTGAACGGCACCCCCCTGGGCAGATCGACCTCGGCCGCCGCCTCCCGGGTCGCCCAGATCCGGACCACCTCGCGCTCCGGATTGGCGAGCGCGGCGGCGACGGCGTGGCGGCCCCAGAAGCGTGGACGATTCTCGGCCTTCGTGGCGGTACGGGCTTTGCGGCGCATGAGCGGGTCCATACCGGAGGCGCGGCGGGTCGCAAGCCGCCCTGACGGGCCGGCCTGACTGATTAATCCATGTTATCCCCGTTATCCCCGTTATCCACAGGCCCGGCGTTCGATTCAGCGCTTGGAGCGACTCGGATTTCAGTGCCAATGTCCTTCCTGTGGCAGGGCGCGGCCTTCCGGAAACGGACAGACGCTCTCAGGCACGGCCCCGCGGAAAGCGGCGGAAGTTCGCAAGAACGGAAGCCGAAGGAAGCGAGGTCCCGGGCAACCGGAAGGAAGAAGCGCGAGGCAGCGGCGCAAGCCAAAGCCGAACCCACTTTCCTTCAAGGGTCCGGCGAAACCGGAAGCCCCCGGGCGGAAGGTTTCGCGAAAGGACACCGAAGAAGCTTCGCTTCATCGGAGTCCGACAGGGAACCTGAATTCGAAGCCGCAAGGCCGAGAAGGAAGGAACCCGCCAGGGAACCGAAGCCGGCCGCGAGGCTGGGCGCGGAACCCGCAGGAACCGGAACCGGAATAGCAATATTCCCGCGAAGGAACCTGAGGGACCGACCGGGGCCGCAAGGCCTCGGCCGGAACCTCCCTGGGAAAGCAAGCCGGGCCTTCGGGCCAGACGAACGGACCTGGGGACAGTGGAGGCCGGCGGCAACGCCGGCCTCCATTTCGTTTTGGGCGAGCACAGGCTGAAACCCCAAGGGTGAGTAGCGCGGCGCCCAGTCCGAACTCCTCCGCCGTCACTTCGCCCCGCTCCGCAAACCTGAGATCGTTGCAGGATCCAGCCTGCCGCCGAACGGACGTCAGGCTGTGGGTGCAAAGCTTGCGCCATCTCCCGGCGCCGCAGGCGCCAATTTCAAGGAGAAGGCACGAAGGCGCAAAGGCGGGACGTAGTGAGCTCGATTTCTACGTCTTGCCTCTGCGCCTTTGTGCCTTCTCTCAAAAAATCCATGGCCTGTCGGCCGGGGAGGAGACGCGCGCGATGCAATGACGCCGCAGCGCGGCTCCACCCTGGATGCTGAAACGAGTTCAGCATGACGCTAGGGCGACGTTCAGGCCCTGCCCTGACCGCCGGGACTGGCCGTGCCGGCCGGGCTTCGCCCGACATCGCCGCCTCCCAGATCGCCCTTGTCACCCGGCGTGCCCGAGCCGGTCTCGCCGCGCGCCGCGCCCTGGCCGATCGCCTCGGCCCCTGTGGGACCGCCGCTCAGCCGCTGGGCACCGGGCCGGGTCCCGGCCGCCTCGTCGGCCAGAGCGCCCGAAGCATCCCCGAGCGCGGCCGCTTCCGCCGCGACTCCGCCATCCTTGCCGCCGAGACTGGCCGAAGCCGCGCCCATCGGGGTTTCGCCGCCCAGCATGTCGCCGGGCACTCCGCCTTGGGTGCCGCCGGTCCCGCCGAGCGTTCCGCCCGACGGTTCGCCGCGGCCCGCGATCGTGCCGCCGCCGCTCGAGCCGCCGGCGCCGCCGAGAACCTCGCGGTCATGATCGGCCAGCGCCGCTTCGTTTAGGCCGTTGCCGATGTCCGGCTGCCGCTCCCGATCGTCCATTGCGCGCGCTCCTGCTGTTCGAGATCGCTCCCGCCAACGGCCGCGCGCCGTACCTGTTCCCGCGCGATCCTCAGGGAGCGGCAGAGCCGATGACGGATCCCAGCAGGGTCCGGGCGACTCGCTCTCCGGCTTCCGCGGGCAAGGCGCCAACGGCCTCATGCATCGCCGCGGCGCCGCGGCAGAGATGGTCCGGGGTCGACCGCGCGCGCAGCTCGCGGTCGGTCAGCATCTCCCACACCGCCACCCCCGGCTCGATCTTCCTGACCGCTGCCAGCCAGGCCTGGAAATCTTCCGCCGTCGCGAGCGGAGCGGCGCGCGCGCTCCCCGCACCGGCCTTCGCCGCCTCGATCAGCGCGACTCCGTAGGCGTCGAGGCCCGGCGGCGGCGCACCGGCGGCCGCCTCGCTGCTGAAGAAGCCGCGGTCGCCGACGCTCGCGCAGAGGCGCACGTCCTGGTTGCCGAGGGCCCGAAGCATCGCCCCCTGCCGGACTTCGATCGCAACCAGGGAAGGGCCCGGAGCGGCGAGGATCGCGCTCCTGCGGCTGCGCAAGAAGCGGTCGATCCCCGCATAAGCCAGCCGCCGCGCCTCCTCCGGCGTCTTGCCGGCGAGGGTCGCCTGGATCGCCTGATGGTCGAGCGGGAAATTCCGGCGCATCGCGTCCAGCGTCAGTCCGGCCGGAGCCGCTGGCGGCTGGGCGGCGGCCGGAGCGAGGGCGGCCGCGAGGACGAGAAGGGCGACAGGGATACGCATCGGCGGGGGGCTTTCGTCGAAGGGCTTTGCACCCGACTAATGCAATGCGCGCGCAAGGCAAGCCGAGGTGGCGTCTCGGCATAGCGCGGCGGGGAGACGGCATGAACCACACGACATCCACATCTATACCTCGACCAGGCTGCGTGGCCGCCGGCCGTTCACTCGACGACGATCTCGGTACGCAGCGAATTGGCGATGAAGCAGCGCTCATGCGCCTCGTGATGGAGCCGTTGCAGCGAATCGGCGTCGGGAGCCTCGCCGGCGAACTCGATCGCCGGCCGGAGCACGATCCGGATCATCGCCATCCGCCCGCGGTCGTCCCTGCCCATCGTCCCGCGCGCCTCGTCCCGATAGGCGGCGACGTCGAGGCCGGCGTCGCGGGCGAGGTGCAGGAACCACAGCATGTGGCAAGCCGAAGCCGAGGCGACCAGCGCCTCCTCCGGATCCACCCCGGCCGGGTCGGACATCGGTACGGGCACCACGTGCGGGGAGGAGGAGCCGGGAACGACCGCGCCGCCGTCGAAGCTGAGGCTATGGGCGCGGCTGTAGCGCCCCTCCCGAAAGCCGCCGCCGGAGCGCCATTCGATCGTAGCCGTATAATCGGACATGTCTTTTCGCCCTTCCCTGGCGACCTCGACGTCATTCCCGCGAAAGCCGGAATCCATGACCCGATGGTGCCGTCAGGTCGCAATCCGTGTTCATGGATACCAGATCAAGTCCGGGATGGCGGCGGGCGACTCCTCCCGCGGCCTCTCCCTCAAGCCGCCGTCCGCTCCAGAAACGCCGCTTCGCGCTGGACCCAGCCGGCGAAGCTCGGCCGCGCCAGCATCCGGTCCGCGAAGCTCGCCACTTTCGGGTAGCGGCTCTCGCCGATGGTCACTCCGAGATGGCGGAAATTGGCGAAGGCCGTCGCCACCGCGATGTCGGCCAGAGTGATGCCGTCGCCGACCAGCCAGCCGCTGTCGGGGATGGTGCGCTCCAGATAATCCAGGATCGGCGGCAGTTCCTCCTTCTCCGCCCTGTCCGCCATGTCGAGGTCGCCCTCGCGGCCGAGGAAGCGGGGGGCGACGATCCGGTTGAAGAACATCTTCGCCCCGCAGGCGCACAGGATCGTGTCCGCGAACTCGTCGAACCAGATCGTCCTCGCCCGCGCCTCCGGCTCGGCGGGGATCAGGGCCGGCTCCGGATATTTGGCTTCCAGATAGTGGATAATGGCGGAAGAATCGGAGATGGCGAAGTCGCCGTCGCTGAAGCCCGGTATCTTGCGGAAGGGGCTGCAGGCGAGGAAGCCGGGATCGTCGGAGCCGAGGCCGAGCGGCTTGCTCTCGAGCTCGAGCCCTTTCTCCGCTCCATAAGCCAGCACCTTGCGCACGAACGGCGACAGCGATGCTCCGTAGACGATCATGACAGACTCCTCATTTAAGTTTCAACACGCAACTTATACGCCGCGGCGGACTATCGCAAGGCGCCGAGGCGCAGGCCGATCCAGAGCGTGCGGGGAGATGCCCGTTCCTCGATTCCGTCGCCGCTGATTCCGGCGAGGATCCGGGCGTTGGTGACGTTCTCAGCCCGCGCCTCGAGCGCCAGCCCGCGTCGAATGGGGATCAGACCGGCCGCGTCGAGGGTGAAGGCGCCCGGCAGAAGCTGGCGGTTGAGATCATCCTCATATTGCGCTCCGCTGTAGCGCGCGGTGACGGAGGCGCGGGCGCCGCCGCGCGCCCAGGCCAGGGTCGAAGACAGGCTGTGCCGCGGCGTCTGCGCCGGCCTCAGCTTGTCCAGAGCAGACGCCGCCCCGCTCGCCTCGACTTGCGAGTCGACCCAGGACCAGCCGCCCGAGAGGCTCCAGGCGCCGAGCCCGTAACGCGCTTCGAGCTCGACCCCGGTTGCCTCGATCGAGTCGAGATTTCCGCGCCGGCGGTAGTCCCCGCCGGGCGCCACGAAGCCGACGCCGGGGAAAGTGCCGGGTCCCTGCCCAAGAGTCACGTTGGCGATGGCGCCCTCGAGCCGGTTCGAAAAGACCGTAAAGCCGATTCGCGCCCGCGGCGCCGGCCGCCAGTCGATCCCTGCCTCCACGCCCCGCAGCCGCTCGGGAGCCAGCTCGGAATTGGCGGCGGTGGCGTCGGTTCCGACCCGAAAGGGCCGGTAAAGCTCGTTCAGGGTCGGCAGCCTCCAGCCAAGATAGGCCGCGCCGCGCAGGGTGAGCCCGTCGGCGGCCCGCCAGGCTATCCCCGCCCGGCCGGTCGGCTCCCAGCCGGAGCGGTCGCGGAACGCGGTGTCGGTCAGCACCGCGCCGGTCGCGAGCACCCGTTCGTGCAGACGCCCCTCGGCGATGCTCCAGCGGTCGATCCGTCCGCCGGCGGTGAGGGTCACGGGGCCGGCCGTCCAGGCCCCCTCGGCGAAGCCGCCGATCGTCTGAGTCCGTCCTCCGGCGAGGCGGCCGCGCGTACCCGCGCCGGCGACGAAGGCGAAAAGCTCGCGAGTCTCGCCTTCGGTCAGCCGCCAGTCGCCGCCCAGCCTGAGCTCGACGGCGGAGCCCAGCCGCGGCCGCGCCTCGAGCCGAGCGCCGAGGCCGGTGGCGGGGACGCTATATTGCTCCGAGGTCCGGTTCGCGGCCGTCCGCGCCGCATTGACGCTGGCGAAGCTGTTGTAGAAGTCGCGGGTCTGGACATAGGCGAGCGCGCTCCACCGCCGCCCGACCAGCCGAAGCGAGGCATCCGCGCCTTTCGTTCGAATTGCGGAGAAAGCGGTTCCCCGTTCTCGGGCGTCGGAGAAGATCAGGGCGCTCGCCTGAAGCTCGGCGCCGCCGGAAAGCGGCCCGATGGCTCGAACCGCCAGGCTCGTCTGCTCATAAGGCGCCGGCCGGTCGGCGGGGCCGCGCTGCTCCGCGACGATCGGGACGAACCCGTCGCCGCGCTGCCAGGCGC
>Ga0196965_1000383_pt1 | contig 28503 bp, 9 predicted proteins | sample S1_20metaG_FD_148668 | JGI IMG/M metagenome (GOLD analysis project Ga0196965, IMG submission 148668) | Soil microbial communities from Anza Borrego desert, Southern California, United States - S1_20 | ecosystem: Environmental > Terrestrial > Soil > Desert | place: USA: California | collected...
GTCGCTGGGTGGTCGAGCGCACCTTCGGCTGGCTGAATCACTCACGCCGCCTCAGCAAAAGCTATGAGCGCCTCACTCGCACTGACGAAACTTGGGTTTACATCGCCATGACCCGCATTATGTTGAATCGCCTGGCGTGAAGCGGGAGTTTCCAAACAGTTTCTTAGACAATGGCAAAAAGTTTAACGACATATGGAGCTTTCCATGCTGCTAAATTGGCAATATTGATGACAACATTCATTTTTATCTGACAAAACAAGGCTGACTGAGGCGAATTACAAATTTTCGTTAGCCGCATAGTCTAAATACTAGTCTGTTTTTACAATATCAGGCAGCTTTATTGCATTCATCAGCCTTCCCATTAGCTATTGAAGAGCGCTGTAAAACTTCGGGTTCAGGCTGTCCTTTATAAAACAGTCTGAGCTTGCGCAATCTCAATCTAAGCATCTACAATAACAAAGGGCTCTACAATAAAAGGGCTCTCCGCTCTACGTGTGTTCTTGATTAGTCTTTCAAATTATTTAAGTGTTTTTTCAGATTGGTTCTATGGAAATTTAAGGTTAGCTTGCCTGAAACTACAGACGAGATTGAGCTGATGATTTCACCAATGCAGCATCCGGTTTAATTTTGCCAGCCGATAGTCCATCTGTTCCCATCAAAAATTAACGCAACAGAACCTGTTAAAACCTTATAAAAAAGGAGATGTGATAATGTTTCTTAAATATTTTCATCGATGGTCTAGTGTGTTGTTACTTGTTCCAGGAATGGTTATGGCAAACCAGAGCGGACACAAGGCGTCGCCAATTATTGACTGGCAAGCGTGTCACCGAGAATCCGGTCTCCCATTTTTTTGCGGATCTGTCGAGGTACCTCTCGACTATAATGCGCCTGAAGGAGAAAAATTAAACCTCGCCCTGATTAAATTGCCGGCAACCCTGCATGACGGAAAAAAGCCTAGAAGAAAAATTGGATCGCTTTTCTTCAATCCTGGCGGGCCTGCTAATTCGGGAGTCGACTTCGTGCTCGGAATTGGCCAATTTTTTCCGGCAGAAATCCGCATATACTTCGACGTAATCGGCTTCGATCCTAGAGGGACAGCCCGCAGCAGTCCTCTCCTGTGCTTTGACGGTCCAGTTGCCGTAGATCCAGCTATCGTGCCGCAGTTCTTTTTCCCCCGCAATCCTGCTGAAGAAACCTTGAAGGCAGAATTCGACACGGCTCTGGCTTCGGCATGCAAATCTAACGGAAGCAGCGTGCTTGATCATATGTCAACCGCTAATGTTGCCCGGGATCTCGATTTTCTCCGCCAGGCGGTTGGCGATAACAAACTAAATTATGTAGGCTACAGCCATGGAAGCTTTCTCGGCATCACTTATGCGAACCTATTCCCTGACAAGATCCGGGCCATGGTCCTGGATGGCGTTATTGATCCCATAGCTTACACTACCAGCGTCGGCGATGACGGGCATGCACTACCGGTTACCACGAGGCTCCACACAGATAAAGGGTCGCAGGCGACGCTGAATGAATTTTTCCGACTTTGCGATCAAGCCGGTGCAGATCAGTGTGCCTTCGCCAATGCCGCGGCCAGCAAGTTTGATGCCTTGGTCGATCACCTGCAAGCGACTCCTATCCGTATAGTCGATCCGATCAACGGTCCTTTCGATCTTACCTATGACCAGTTCATCGCAACGGTTTTCAGCTCACTGACGAATTCATCGGGATGGCCACTGCTTGCGAATGCCTTGAATGAAATTCACGCCACTCTCAGTGACGGTTCGGAAGACGCGGCTAATAGGGCGGGAGAGGCATTTGCCGCTTTAACTGCCGCCATGGGTGGCGCATCAGGTTCCGGTGATCTGGCACATGCCGCACAGCAATTCGCGGTCATGTGCTCCGATTCCATTAATCCCGATAACCACGTGTCTTGGTCCTTAGCGGGAGACATATCCGATAAAAATATTGGGGTATTCGGGCGCATTACGGCCTGGCAATCCAGCCCTTGCGCAGTTTGGCAGGGTAACGATCTAGATCGCTATCTCGGCCCGTTTAACCACAATACCTCAAAACCGATACTCCTTGTTGCCAACCGTTTCGACCCTTTAACACCGTATGAAGGCGCCCTGCAAGCACACAGTCTCCTGCCCAATTCAGCCCTTCTGACTCTCGAAGGTTGGGGGCATACATCACTTCTTCTCTCGACCTGCGTGGACCAGGCTGTGTCTCGCTATCTGCTCACCTCCAAGATTGCCAGCAATGAAGCTAGCTGCCAGCAAGATGTACCGCCTTTCGTCGATACATCGGCGGAACCGATATCTTCCGGCGGAACATCTCCTAAAGATGCCAGAATGGACGCAAAGCGGGAGAAGATGCAAATCCGCGGACAGGCCTTACACAAACAGAAGTTAAATTCCAACGGCACATTTGCAGCGCCTTCTGTTTCCGCTACTTATGATCCTGCTACGGGCACAGTAACGATTCCGGCGGTGCAGGTTGGCAATAAGGTTGAGTTTGCCAACGTCAAATTGAGATTTAATCCAAGAGGAACGCTTAGCGTTCTTTCTTCTGAAACGCCCAAGGCTCCCGTTGCGGCTAGCGCTACCTATGATTCCGCTACGGGCACGGCAACTATTCCAGAGGTACTGGTTAACGGTAAAGTTGAGTTTGTAAATGTTAAATTGAAGGCCAGTCCGGACGGGACATTCAGGGTTCTTGCTGCTAAGAAACCGCCTGTTTCCTAGGCTTTCACCCGTTATGATCCCGCTACGGCACAGTGACTATTCCAGCGGCGCAGGTTAATGATAAAGTTGAGATCCCAAAAATCAGGCAACAGCTTAAGTGATAAAACTGGTCTATTGTGATCTCAACGTATGAGGAAAAAACCATGAGCAAGAAAAGAAGAAATCACTCGCTGCAGTTATAAAAGCCAAGGCGGCCAGCCGCTGCAACCTGCGGCAGTCAAATGCTGCCGTGGTGAGCGTTGTTGGAAAAGGCGCAGTCAAGCTCTGCCAAGTGTAAATCAAGAAAACGAACGTGAGTGAACCGCTGATGGCGTGTCGAAACGTACTTCCTCGGCATCAAAACCGAGGGCCTGATTTGTCCTCCAACAAAAGTTGGGGGATGCCCGCTGACTGCCCAATCGGTGTTCGGCATAAAGGCGGCGTGGCCTTGATTCAGGCTTTGGTAAGGAGCGTAGGAAGCTGGCGTCCCGGTGCGAGAGGGACAGTGCGGAAGGCGCTGTCAACTTCACGGGCAAACGAAAGACTTTAACATAGCGTTAAAAGATAATGAATAATCAACCGTTTATTTTCAATCAGCTTCATATCGAAGTAGCGCGTAACGCTTCTGATGACTTCAACTTGTTTCATGATAAACATAAATGGCTACAAATTGCGCATAACCCGTTCAAAGGCCCTATCGTGCTGGGTTTTCAACTCAATACCCTCATCGAATATCAAATACGGCTCTATCGGGAAGCGCATCATGAAAACAAAGTGATTACCGAGAACAAGCTGCGCTTCAGCAACTATCAAATCACTTTTGTTAACGCCGTTCGCCCTCGAATGCCAGTTTATCTGGATATTAAAAAAACGCTGATTAACACTATTCCCAGCCTGACGCTCGGCAATCGCATCGCTATGAAATCAGGTGGCAAAACCGTGCTGCTGGGCTTTAAAAAAGAAACGCAAGAGCCACTATTTTTAGCTGACACCAAGCTTGATAGTCTGCCTGATCTTAATGAAGTGCCGGATTGCACCATCGTTCCCGGCACTAATTATTTTCTGAAACGGAAATATCTGAATGATGGATCGGTTAAAAATTTCCTATCCGGGTCCTTCGCCGAGCAATCCGATTATTTTGATGAGTTAAGGCATATTGCGCAGTATCCGGAGATATTTCCTTGCAGCCTTAGCTCAGGCGCCTTATTGGAAAAGGCACAACTAGAAAATCATGATTTTAAACTCAATCCTATGGTTTATACGTCTCATGAAATTTCAGTGGATCGACATCATTTAAGCGCAATCAGAAATAATGAAAAGCTGCATATTCTGGTCGATCAACTCCCGGAATCAAGAAATAATACATTAAACCAGACCAATATCATGCTAAGGACATATAACTGTTATGGTTTGTTACAAAACAATGACGTATTGTTCAGAATAACGCTGAATCTCGTTTCTTTAAAAGACATACTCAAGAATCTTTCTGACCAGAGGGTAAACAGAAACGCCCGAAGTTTCTGAAATCTGACTACCAAGTATTCATCTTTTTATTGAAAACAAGCCTGAATGCCTGAAGAAGTTCAGGTGTTGGTCGGCCTGAAAACGATCCATTAATTGGCCGACCGTGCGCCAGAGAGTTTCATAAGTCCTTCCGCCGCCTGGCGAATACTTGCTCGACCGGATTCAGGTCGGGGCTGCAGGATGGCAGGTATTTCATCGTCGCCCCTTGCGCTCCCACAACCGCTGACCGAATTTAAAACAAGGCAATTATGGCTTGTCAAATCCTAAGCCGGCCCCGATTGAGGACGCGGATAGTCCTTGAAGACCTCACCCGTCATGGCCCGATCTGCACCAAAATGTCATGAGGGTCGATACGCAAGCCGGCAATGAAGGTCAGAGTTTTCCAGTACCCAGCCGGTGCGGCATCCCGACAACGAGCGCCACCTAAAGCACGCCAATAGTAACAGATCATGTCCGTGGATAGCCGTGTTTCATCCAGAAACACCAGCTTGGATAAATCCAGTTCCGCCGTCAGACTTGCCATTGCGTACGGGCTGCCGCGACATCCTTGCGTTGCCGCTTAATGAGCGCTGACTTCGCGGGTCATTTTGCCCGCTGTCGCCGGCCTTCACGACATGCAGGCGCAAGTTTTTTGGGCATCTTGGCCCATGCCTGATATCAACAAAAATCAGGGCTGAACTGCCGAGTCAGAGTCAATCAAGAATGTGTTGACCTTTGCCAAATCCTCGTACTCGAGAATACCGGCGGAGCGCTTGAGCCGCAGGGTGTTTAACAAATAGTCGTACCTGGCTTTGGCGTAGTCCCGTTGGGCCCGGTACCAATCGCGCGTCGCCACGACAAGATCAAGAGCAGTTCGACTGCCGACTTGAATGCCGGACTCAATCTCTTTCAACGACAATTCTTGCGATTTAAGCGTTTTCTGTAACGCCTGCACACGACTGATGCCCGTTATTACACCATAGAAGGCATCGCGCGATTGCCTTTCAGCGCTGCGCTGTTCTTGTTTCAGTGTAGCTAAGGCATCGTCATGCCGATGTGCCGCCTCCCGTGATCGCGAAGTAGCTTGACCGCCTTCGTATAACGACATGTTCATCTCCAGTCCGATGCTATTATAAAATATGGTAGCATCGCCGAATTGGCCGCCGGTTTCCATCCAACCGTTGTTTGCCTTGAGGTCGACGCTGGGCAGATGCTCCGAGTCAAGCCGGCTAATCTCATCGCGGGCGATATTGGAGGCTATGGTGGCGGCCACAATGCGCGGGTTCTGCGCCAACGCCTGGTCAATCCAGTTCTTTTCGTTCAAAGGTTCTGGCTTGACTAAAGGAATATCCTCAGCAAGCGTTGAGAGGTTGTCATAGTATTCGCCAGTAATTTCCCTCAATGCCGCTTTGGCATCATTGACCTGTTGTTGAGCTTCGATTTCATCGGCTACCGCGCGATCATAACCGGCTTCGGTTTCCGAGACATCAATGATGGCAATTTCGCCATAGTTGAAACGCTGCTGCATCTGTTCGCGCTGCCGGGCCAGACTCTCCTTCTGAGCCTCGGAATACCGCAGGTTGTCCAACGCGCCCAATAAGCCAAAATACCGCTCCGCTACTCGCAAAATCAAATCCTGATGGATAGCATTCAACTCCACTTCGGACTGTTCCACTCGCTGGCCAGCCTGATCCATGGCTATCAGCCTGTCATAATGAAACACCGGCTGAGTAAGAGTGATGTCGTAACCGTCGCTGATAAACTCATCCTGTCCGCCAACACCGATCGACTGCGGGTCCGTCAAGTCGATATTCTGTAGATTGCCGGTGATATTGGCGGAAAGGTTGACTGTTGGCAGCAAGGCCTTGGCTTTTTCCTGCTTGTGCAATTCTTCATTGACTGCGCGGGTTGCCTTTCCCTTCATCAGTTGGGGGTCTTCCTCCGTCGCCTTGTGATAGATATCCAGCAGATTGCTGGGCAACTGATCGGCAGCCGGTACCGGACGTGAAGTCCATCCCAGCAAAACCAGCAAAACCAGGCCTGCAAAGCGAAAAACGGGCGGCATTAAGCGAGAAACTATCTTCTGCGGTATCATAACTCTCCCTTCATTATAGTTGTAAGTCTTCCTCTGTCGCCTTGTGATAGATATCCAGCAGATTACTGGGCAGCGGCTCGGCAGCCGGTACCGGACGTGAAGTCCATCCCAGCAAAACCAGGCCTGCAAAGCGAAAAACGGGTGGCATTAAGGCGAGAAGCTATCTTTTTCGGTATCATAACTGATGTTATGCGGGCGCTCTACATTTAGTTTTAGACGATTCATTGAATGACAACATCATGTGCCAAAAGCTCAGTATGTCTACATTTTTGCGTAACATCAGATCATAACTTTCCCTTCATTATAGTTGTGGGTCTTCCTCTGCTACCTTGTGTTGGATATCCAGTGGATTATTGGGCATCGGCTTGGCAGCCGGTACCGGACATGAAGTCCATTCCGGCAAAGCCAGGCCTCTAAAGCGAAAAATTGGCGGCATTAAGCGAAAAACTGCCTTCTATCGTCATAATAACGGTTTCTCCACCGTTTTTGACGAGACGACGCTGTCTTGCGCGTCAAGCCCTGAAATCACCTCAATATTAAGCCCGTCGGAGAGACCTGTGACCAGCTTCTTCTCAACGATCTCGCCGGTCGGTAACTTTACTTTAGCATAGGATTCATCCCCACGAAAGATCAGGCTGCCCTCGGGAATTGTCATGACTTGCTCATGCCGGGAAAATACGATTTTGGCCGTAGCGCTGTAGCCTGCCCTGAGAAATACGCCCAACTTGGGCTTAATGGTTGCGCGAATTTCGAATACTTTCCGGCCTTGGTCGGTTTTTCTGGCTTCTGCCGCTATAAAATCCAGTGTCGCCTCGAAACGTTCGTCCGGAAGCGCGCCGACATTCAGGATAATGGGCATGCCTTCCTGCAGGCGCCCGGTATCCGCCTCTTCCACTTCGCCTTTGAAAATCAAGCTATGCATGTCGGCAATGGTGAAAACCGTCGTGCCTTCGGAAAGATCATTGGCTTTAATGACGAAATCGCCGATCTCCACAGGATGATCCAGCACCATGCCGTCCATGGTAGCGGTAATCAGGGTCGAGGTGGTCTTGAATTGCTGCGAGGCGCCTTTAAGGCGCAGTTCCAATTCGCGTTCGGCCTGTTCCAGGGTCGACTTTGTGATATCGTATTTCAGCTTGTCGTCCTGGTACGCAGCGTCGGAAATCAGATGCTGATCGTGAAGATGACTGCGTCGTTCCAGTTCGACAGCCGCCCGCTGGTGCTCAAGACGGGCCTTTCTGATTTGCGCCTGGACCGCGCTGACTTCCACCGGATCGGCACGCAGCCGTATGCGGGCCAGCAAATCCCCGCGCTTCACCCATTGCCCCTGCTTAACCAGGACTTCTTCAAGCACGCCGTTGGCTTGAGATTTGATCTTGACTTTCCGGCTGGGAACGATCTGCCCGGTGGCGATGGTATATTGTTCAATGGTCTTGCGGGATGGTTTTTCTGTCTGCACGGCGGATTCACTGGCATTGGCCGAAAAAAACAGCCAGAAGCCACTACCAAACACGATGGCAAAGGCCAATAAAAACCAGACGGTACGGACTACAATTCGACGAAAATTATTCATGTCTGAGTGCCTCAATGGGTGACACGCGAACCGCCTGTCGAGCCGGCAGATAGCCTGCGATAAGACCTGCGAGTATTAAAATGCCTAGCGCCGAGACCGCGATAGAAAGATCGACCTGAGGATCACGAAAGTAATCCGATTCGATGCCGAGCCGGCCGATCAATTCGACAAGCCCTACCCCTGCAACCAGTCCCGCATAGCCTGCGGCTAAAGTGATGACCAGTGTCTCGTGCAATACCATGAAAAGTATGTCGGCCGAGGAGGCGCCGATGGCCTTGCGAATACCGAATTCACGCGTGCGCTCCTTGACAGTGACCAGCATGGTATTGCTGACCCCGACGCAGCCCGCCATCAATGTGCCGGTTCCAACAATAATCATAAAGAGCCTGATGCCGCTCATCAGGGATTCCACTTTTTTTACTTCATCGCTGATATCGTAGATTTCCAGGGCGGAAGCATCATTCGGGTCAAACCGATGTTGCCGGGATAGCAGCCGGATGGCTTCCGGCTTGATATCCGGCCAGCTATAACCCGGCGATACGGTCAAGGCAATCATATTGACTGTCGGGGCAGGGTCAAACACTTGCCTCAACGTGGTGTATGGAATGTAGACGCGGTTTGGCGACTGTTCCCCCAACGCTTTATTGTATACGCCAATAACAGTAAACGGCGTTTCTCCCACGAAAATCGTTTTTCCTACCGGATGGAGCTGATTTTTCATCAGCACATCGTTAACCCGGGCGCCGATTATGGCGACTTTACGTGATTCGCGCTCATCCAATGGATTAATCTGGCGTCCGCTCAGCAAGGCCAATTTCTGAATGTCAGCATTGACGGCACTGATGCCATTTATCTGGAATGCGCCGGTATTTTTTCCATATCTCATAACATAGCCTTTATCCAATGATTTGGTAGGCCCGACGGCCTCCACCCCCGGTAAGTTTCCAAGCAGGGCGACGTCATCAATTTCCAGGCTCACCGTGCGGCCTGGGGTTAAACCTTTATAGGATTGAGAGGTTTTGCCGCCTCCGATCCAGACGCTGTTCAACGCCGTGTCCTGAAAAAGCGTCATGGTGCCGCGTTCCAGCCCCTTCCCCATGCCTAACAGGAGAACCAGCATGAAAATGCCCCAGCTGACCCCAAAAGCAGTCAAGCCTGTACGCAATTTGTGCTTACTGAGGGATTGGCCGAGTTCGGCCCAGCGTTCAAAATCAAGCATGAGTGGTAGGGTCCGTGGTTAATAGTCAGTTTCTGATGCGCCCATCCTGCAGATGAATGACGCGGCGAGTTCGCGCGGCGATTTCCTCATCATGCGTGATGACGACAAGGGTCTTGCCTTCACGGTTGATTTCGGTGAACAGTTCCATCACTTCCTCTGAGGTTTTAGAGTCTAGATTGCCGGTTGGTTCGTCGGCTAAAATCAGAGGCGGATCGGTAACCAATGCGCGCGCGATGGCTATCCGCTGCCGCTGCCCGCCCGACAGTTCCGCAGGCATGTGATCCATGCGATGGGCCATCCCCATACGCTCCAACAGCTTCTTCGCCTTTTCCTCTCGCTGCTTGCGGGGAACCTTCCGGTAATAAAGCGGCATGGCCACGTTATCGAGAGCACTCTTGAAAGGCAACAGATTGAATGACTGAAATACGAAGCCAATCAAATGATTGCGGTATCGGGCCGCCTCCGTTTCAGAAAGCGGCTTTATCAGGGTTCCGTTCAAAATATACTCACCGTCGTCGTAACGGTCCAGAATGCCCAGCACATTAAGCAGCGTCGATTTACCCGACCCTGACGGCCCCATGATCGATACAAACTCTCCCGTTTTGACCGACAGGTCGATGCCCTTCAATACCGGAACCGCCATTGAGCCAAGATGATAGGATTTCGTGAGACTTTGTACACTTATCATGGGTTTTTCAAAAGCCATCCCCAATGTATCGACAGCCGATTGCTGTTTTTTCAATGGGCCGGTCTGCTTTTCCCGGAAGGGCTTCGAATAGTTAGGGACGCTATCAAGCATGAAGTGCTCCTACCTCTGCGGCCTCAACGGCCTGCTCAAAACGATCCAGTATTTCGCCGGCATCGGCTTCCGTTACGATGAGGGGCGGCAGAAAACGAAGCACGCAGCCATTGCGCCCCCCGGTCTCAATGATCAGTCCGTTGTTAAAACAATTACGCTTTATCACCTTGGCGAGCTCCCCGTCGGGCGGCCCAGGGTAGCGGTCGGCGCTCGGCTTCACGACTTCAATGCCGATCATTAGCCCAAGCCCGCGCACATCACCCAGGACTGGATTGCTTTGCGCAATTTCAATCAGGCCTTTTTTCAAAATATCGCCAATCTTATTGGCATTGTCAACAAGTCCATCCCTATCGATCACCTGCATCGTGGCGCTGCCGGCGACCATGGCCAACTGGTTGCCCCTGAACGTGCCTGCGTGCATGCCGGGCGGCCAGACATCCAACCGTTTATCGTATACCACGACTGACAGCGGGTAACCGCCGCCGATGGCCTTGGACAAAACCAGAATATCCGGCGTTATGCCCGCGCGCTCGATGGCAAACAGGGTGCCGGTCCGTCCAAGCCCTGTCTGAACCTCGTCGATGATTAGCGGCACATCAAATTCAAGCGTCAGTTTTCTCAGTTCTTGCAGCCAGTAAACGGAAGCGGGGATGGCGCCGCCCTCTCCCTGCACGGCTTCGACGATGATGGCGGCCGGTTTCGACACCCCGCTCTCAGGGTCCGATAAAAGCGTGCGGATATAATTGATCGACAGTTGATCGGTTTCCGTGCCATTGGTTCCAAACGGGCACCGGAAGCGGTAAGGGAAAGGCGCGAATTGCACGCCGGCTGCGGCCAGGCCGACGCCGGTCTTGGGGTGCAGATTACCCATGAGGCCGAGAGCGCCCGACGTCATGCCATGATAGCTGCCATGAAACGCCAGGATGCCTTGCCGTTTCGTATAGAATTTCGCCAGTTTGAGCGCGGCCTCGACTGCGTCGGACCCGGTCGGCCCGCAGAACTGTATCCGCCCCTCGTCGCGCAACTTCGGCGGCAGCCGCGAGAAGAGATCGTTGACAAATTGAATCTTGGCCGGGGTGGAAAAATCAAGCGCCTGCTGAATGCCGTCCGATGAAATATACTGGACAATCGCTTGTTTAATTTCAGGATGATTGTGGCCTAGCGGCAAAGCCCCGGCAACAGCCAGGCAATCCATGTACTCCTTTCCTTGAGAATCCCGAACGCGAATTCCATTACCCGTTGAAAATACCTTGTTAAAGAATCTGGCGTAAGTTCTCGCGTTTGATTCCAGGAGTTTAAGATAATCGTACGACATACTAGTTCTCCTTTCTTTAGTTTTTGATTTTTATTTCTGCCTACAAAACCCAACTCACTAATGATTTTTCAAGCATTTAGGACTCATTTGAGGTAGGCGCATCCGGCACGATCAGATCCAATCGGCGCAGTCTCGTTAAAAACCCGATCAGTGAAATGAGCACCCCTATAAAGCCGCTGATGATGAACATAAGTCCAATGCCACGCCCTTTTCCTGTCCCGATCCAGGGGCCTAGCGTCTGTTCCAGTACGCCCCCCTCCGAGAGCGCGGGTTCAAGAATATGATCGGCGGAAAACCCGCCTCCCACGGCGACGGCACTGATGGTCAGCAAAGCGGCGACATTAATGATGGAAAAGATTCTGCCTTGGTACGCATTCGGAATCTTTCTCATCCACAGCGCATGATTACAGCCCTGGGCAAAGCCGGCTACCAATAAGGCGATAAACACCGAGCCGCAGTAAAGGTTGAAGGAGGTATCGACGCCGACCAGCAATATGCAAAGCGCCAGCACCACATCGGCCGTTAGCGCCCAAAGCATCAAGCGCCTGAGCTCTCCCATCGCCGCCAGCAGGATTGAGCCGATCAACCCGCCCACGCCGCCGATCGTGAGAATGACGCCCAAGTCGTTTTCGGAGTAATGGGAAAGTATCAAAGGCATCACCATCGTCGACGCGAGGGTCACCAACCCTTGCTGCAGGACGGTGTATATCAGCAATCCCAGCATCAATGGCTCCTTCCTGAAATACGTCAGCGCCAGGGCAACGCTGCCGCTTACCGCTTCGGTATCGTCGGTCCTGATCTTGTTGATGTTGTTATTGACTCTGGCGGCGTAAAAAAAAGCGTTCAAAATCAATAGAGAGCCTGTAGCAAATGCGACGATGTCGATAAAGACGATGCCCTGCAACCCTATCTGAGCCATCAAGCTGCCCGCGGCCAAAGGGGCGAACATGCTTAACATATTGGAACTCACCCCCATCAGGCCGCTGGCCCGGGTATATTTTTCCTTGGGCAGAAGCTTGCTGACCGAAGCCGTATAGGCCGGCGTCCTGAATGCCCCGATCAGCGACACCGCCGCATTAAAGGCATAAAGATGCTCGACCTCAAGGCTGTTGCGCCAAAGAAACCAGGCTAACGTCAGCAATAACACGACAGCAGTCAGATCGGCCGCAACCATCACGTAGCGCCGGTCGAAGCGGTCAACGACGCTGCCGGCAATCGGCATGACAAGCACGGCCGGTAAAATGGCCGCCACCAGCACGCCGGAGAAATTCAAGGCCGAGCCGGTCTTTTGATAGACCCACACGCCTAAAGCGAACTCCATCAGCGAGGCGCCGATCAAGGCGACAGTCTCGCCACTCCAGAGCAGATAGAATGGCCGCCCCAATCTCGTCAGACTGGCGCTTTGATAATTCTCTTTTTCCAATTCTTTTACTGTGTTCATGCGACGAGGTAATTTGTTAATTTAGGGTTAAAAACCGAGATAAATGACATCCTTTGTCCGAACCAAACTCAGCATGAACCGTGCTTGAGCGGTCCAGCCGTTCCAGGCCCGGACTCATCAGACCGCTCCCTGAAGACGGAGATATCAGACTCAATGCCTTTGTCATTTATGCTTTCCCAATTCCAGCCAGTCTACTAAACCCTTGACATAAGGCGGCCTGATAACCGTCATATGATTCCCTTCGCTTTGCCAGTATTCGAGACCGTCAGCCCAAGACCGCCATTTTGCGACGACGGCTTCTTGATCAGGTTGACCCGTCTGAGCCAGCACCAGCCGCAGCGGTCCGGCATAGCGGTGTTCCGGGCAGTAGCGGGTTCTTAACGCCGTACCGAATGTGCGCAATGTGCCGGTCAGCATTTCGGGTTGTGATTGTTTAGGCATCAGTCCGACGCCTGTCAGCCGTTGATGCAGCAGTTTCAACCGGGCATCGCCATCCAGCCCGTCCAGATCGGCGGATTGTATATCCAGGGAAGCGCCGCCCGATTGCTCATAGATCTCGACCAATTTCATCAACACGTCGGTTTCTGTATATTCTCGCGCCGCGCTGTCCGGCTCATGCGGCGCATCGGTATCGACCAGGGTCAGAGAAGCGACACGGCGCCCGCTCTCAGCCAGCTGCAGGGCCATTTCAAAGGCGATCCATCCGCCAAATGAATGGCCGATCAGATGCAACGGCCCTTCCGGATATGACGACTGGATCGCCCGTAGGTAGGCTTTGGCGGCGGCGGGCACACTTGCGTGCGGCACAGTTTCACCGTCCAGTCCGCGCGGCTGCAATCCATAGACAGGCCTTGAAGATCCCAAAGCCAACGTCAGATCGGTGAACGCGCTCACGCTGCCGCCCGCGCCCGGTACGCAGAATAAAGGCGCCATGGCGACACTGCCGGACTGAAGCGCCACCAGCGGATCGTAGCCGCTGCCGCAATCCATCGCCTCCCCGGCGCTTGCCTCCCGGATCGAGGCGGAAAGCGCCGCTCCCAGCGATTCGATATGAGGGGACTCCATCATGGTCTGATGCGTGCCGGTCACTGGGATCAACCGTATTTGCTGTTTCGGCAATACCGAATCCCAGTTCCGGAAAGGACACTCTTCGGCGCGTTCGGCGGTGGCATATAAATGGACTGGGATCGGCAGCTTGCGGGCGGTGTATTGAACGTCCGCTATTCTATGGTTGTGCCAGCGATGCAAAAACTTCTGAAATTCGTCGGCAGTCAGATGCGCCGGCAGCAGAGACAAGGCCTGGCATTCGCGCACCAATTCCGCGAAGTCCATTGAAGCGGCCGCCGATTTGATGTCAGCGGCCAGTGCCGCAGGCATATCGTCTTGCACCACGAAATCCAGCAACAGGCCTGTGTCATCGACGTCCCTCATGATGTCTTTTGCGTCCATGCAATTAATGTAGGAATCCAGCAAGCCTAGAAACTCTACCGTCTCGTCCTCGCCAATCAATTGCGCGGCGATTTCATAGGCAAGCGTCCCGCCAAGAGACCAGCCGGCGAGGCGGTAAGGCCCGTGCGGCTGTACTTTACGTATCATCCGCACCAATCTGGCGGCCATGGCCTGCATGGTGTGATAGGGAACTTCGCTTAGCGGTTGGCCGGCCAGGCCGTAGACCGGTATGTCGGCATCGATATGCGGCACGAGATTAGGGCCATAGAGCATTTCGCCCGTGACCTCGTGAACTAAAAACAGCGGCGCTTGATTGCCGGTTTTCCGCAGCGGTATTGCGCTCGCTTCCGTAACCCGGGTGTCTTCACGAATCGCCCAGGCCAGTGACTCGATCGTTGGCTTTTCAAACAGCACCCCGATGGAAATGTCGATGCCTTCCTGTTTCAACAGGCTCAATAATTGAATCGCCGATAACGAATGACCGCCCATCTCGAAGAAATTAGCCGTCACGCTGATAGAGTCGACCTGGAATAATTTGCGCCAGACCGCGGCAATTTTCGCTTCATCGGTGGAGCGCGGCGGTACAAACTCCAAATAGGCATGCGGCATGAGGTCCAACGCGCATAGCGCCTTGTGGTCGACCTTGCCGTTGGCGGTCAGCGGCAGCGCGTCTAGGTGCACGAAGGCGGCCGGCACCATGTACTCGGGCAGTGTCTCGGCCAGATGCGCGCGCAGATCGTCCACGGCCGCTTCGGCATCACCCGTGTAATAGGCCACCAGGCGCTTGCCGCCGGGGCCGTCTTCGCGGGCCAGCACGGCCGTCTCGCGCACCGCCGGGTGTTCAGCCAGCCGGGCCTCGATCTCGCCCAGCTCGATGCGAAAGCCCCGGATCTTGACCTGGAAGTCGTTGCGGCCCAAAAATTCGATGCTGCCGTCTTCCCGCCAGCGGCCCAAATCCCCCGTTTTGTACAGCCGGGCCTGTGGATCGCCGCTGAACGGGTCCTGGATGAAGCGCTCGGTAGTCAGCTCGGGCCGGTTCAGGTAGCCTCGGGCCAGTCCGGCCCCGCCGACATACAGCTCGCCCGTCACGCCGACCGGGACCGGGGCAAGATCATTGTCCAGCAGATAGATGCGAGTATTGGCGATGGGTTTGCCGATCGGCGGCAACCCCTCGCCGCCTGCCGGCACCGGGCAGGAGGTTGAGACCACGCTGTTCTCGGTGGGGCCGTAGTTGTTGATCAATTCGAACGGCAGCCCGGCGGGCGGATGGCCGTGCAGGCGGTCGCCGCCGGTCAGCAGGCAGCGCAGGGCCAGGTGTTCGGGCCGGGGCGAGGCCAGCATCAGTTCCGCCAGCGGCGTCGGCATGAAGGCGATGGTGATGCGCTCGTCGGCGAACTGTCGCCACAGCGTCTCCGGCTGGCCCAGGGCTTCGGGCCGGACCAGGTGCAGGCAGGCGCCGGCCAACAGGTACGGCCAAGTTTCCCAGGCGCTGGCGTCGAAGGCGAGCCCTGCCAGTTGCGTGGCCCGGTCGGCGGCCGTCACCTGGAACTGCCGGTTGTGCCAACTGATGAGGTTCATCACGCCGGCGTGCGGCACCATGACGCCCTTGGGCTGGCCGGTGGAGCCGGAGGTGTAGATGACATAGGCCAGATGCGCCGGGGTCACACCGACTGCAGCCAAGTCCGGATTATCGGCAGGCTGATGCGCCCACTGGGCCGCGTCCGCAAAAAGATCGATCAGCCGGGCGCCGGCTGACCGCTCGGCCAGCCGGGCCTTGAGGCCGCTGTCGGTCAGCAGCGCCAGCGGGGCGCTGTCGGCCAGCATATAGGCCAGCCGATCTTCCGGGTAGGAAGGGTCCAGCGGCACGTAAGTTCCGCCCGCCTTGAGTACGGCCAGAAGCCCCACGATCAGCTCCGGCGAGCGCTCCAGGCACAAGGCTACCCGCGCGTCCGGCCCGACTCCCAGGCTGCGCAAATGGTGCGCGAGCCGGTTGGCCCGGCTGTTCAGCTCGCCATAGCTTAAAGTCCGGCCATCGAACGCCACCGCCGGCGCGTCCGGCGTGTTCCGCACTTGCGCCTCGAACAGTTCATGAATGCAAAAAGCTTGGGGATAATCGGCCTGGGTAGCGTTCCAGTCGTACAGTACGAGCTGCCGCTCAGTATCGGGCAACACGTCGATCCGGCGCATGGCGGTATCCGGCGCGGTTTCCAGAGCGGTTATCAGGTTTTCCAGCGCCGTGTGCATCATGGCGCACAGCCGTTCCGGCACCGCCGGCGACAGGGTTTGCGCCGTCAGCGAGAAGCCTTCGCCCAAATCGTCCACGGACAGCACGATCGGATAGTTGGTGCGCTCTTCGCCCGACAGGATTTCCACGCTCTGCCAGACGGTGGCGCTGTCTTCCGACGTATCGGTCTGGCTGTGCCGGTAATTGAGCAGCGCGCTGAACAGCGGCGCCGGTGCCTGCACGGCGCTGCAGCGCTGCGCCAGGCTCAGCGGCGCATGCTCATGGCGCAGCAGGTCGGCCAGCCGCAGCTGCACTTCGCGGGCCTGTTCCAGGACGCTGCCCTGGGTTAGCCGCACCCGCAGCGGTAGGGTATTGATGAACATGCCCAGCACCCGGTCGGCACCCTCGCCGCCCTGCATGCGTCCGAACAGCACCGTGCCGAAGACCACGTCATCGCGCCCCGAGGTCCTAGCCAATACCGCGGCCCAGGCCAGGTGAAACAGACTGGCGGCGCTGATGCCCAGTGTCCTTGCCTGTTCCCGCAGGCGTCGGGCCAGATCGAGGCCGAGGTCTTGCTTCGCTTCTTCGATCCCTGAACCGTCGCCCTGTACATCGAGCACGCCGAACGGCACCGTGGGTTCATCAATATCGCCGAGCATGCCGCGGAAAAAGGCTTCATGCTCTTCCGGCTTCATGCCCAGCCGGGCCTGCGCCACGAAGTTGCGGAACGGCAGCGGCGCAGGCAGCAGGTCTGCCTGGCCCGCCTGGTGCACCCGGATTTCCTCCAGCACGATGCCCAGCGCGGTGTGATCGAGCGCCAAATGGTGAGTCAGCAGCAACAGCAGCCAGCGCCCTTCCTTGGTATCATAGGCGGTGAAGCCATTGATCAGCGGCGCGACTTTCACGTCGAGGCGATAATGTCTCGGATGGTAGCGTTCCAGCAGTTGTTCGGCCGCATCATCGGCTTCAGGGTCGATGGCGACTTCCTCAATCGCCAGTTTCGCCTCGCGCCAGACTACCTGCACGGGCTCCGGCAGGCCTTCCCAGGCGACAGCGGTGCGCAGGATGTCGTGGCGGTCGACCACCGCCTGCAGGGCGGTCAGGAAACTGTCGAGACGTTCGCGCGTGTCGAACGCCATCAGGGCCGGCAGCAGGTAGGCATCGCCTTCGGCTTCCATCAGGTGGTGGAACAGGATGCCTTCCTGCAGCGGCGCCAGCGGGTAGATGTCCTGCACGTTGGCCGCCCCGCCCGGCACGGCAGCCGTGACGCGGTCAATGTCGGCCTGCCCCAAAGTCACCAAAGGCAGCATGTCCGGCGTAATGGCCGTTGCATCGGCCGGAATGCGGTTGGGCGGCACCAGTACCTGAAGGGAATCGCCGCCGACTGCGGCAGCCAGCCCGGCCAGCGTCGGCGCGGCGAACAAGGCCCGCACGTCGGCATTCAGTCCGGCCTGGCGCATCTTCGCAATCAAGGTCACTGCCAGCAGGGAATGCCCGCCCAGTTCGAAGAAATTGTCGTGACGGCCGACCTGGTCGATCTTGAGCAGCTCGGCCCAAATGGCCGCCAGGGCCTGTTCGGTCTCGCCTTCCGGCGCTTCGTAGCCGCGCACGCCATACGCATCGCCTTCCGGCGCCGGCAGGGCTTTGCGGTCCAACTTGCCGTTGGCGGTCAGCGGCAGCGCCTCCAGATGCACGAAAGCGGCCGGCACCATGTACTCGGGCAGCGTTTCGGCCAGGTGTGCGCGCAGGCTGTCCACCGCCAGACCGGCGTCGCCCGTGTAGTAGGCCACCAGGCGTTTGCCGCTGGGGCCGTCTTCGCGGGCCAGCACGGCCGTCTCGCGCACCGCCGGGTGTTCGGCCAGCCGGGCCTCGATCTCGCCCAGCTCGATGCGGAAGCCCCGGATCTTGACCTGGAAGTCGTTGCGGCCCAAAAATTCGATGCTGCCGTCTTCCAGCCAGCGGCCCAAATCCCCCGTTTTGTACAGTCGTGCCTTTGGATCGCTGCTGAACGGGTCTTGGATGAAGCGCTCGGCGGTCAGCTCGGGCCGGTTCAGGTAGCCTCGGGCCAGCCCGGCTCCGCCGACATACAGCTCGCCCGTCACGCCGACCGGGACCGGCGCAAGATCATTGTCCAGCAGATAAACGCGGGTGTTGGCGATGGGCCGACCGATCGGCGGCAGCCCCTCGCCGCCTGCCGGCACCAGGCAGGAGGTCGAGACCACGCTGTTTTCGGTAGGGCCGTAGTTGTTGATCAGTTCGAACGGCAATCCGGCCGGCGGATGGCCGTGCAGCCGGTCGCCGCCGGTCAGCAGGCAACGCAGGGCCAGGTGTTCGGGCCGGGGCGAGGCCAGCATCAGTTCCGCCAGCGGCGTCGGCATGAAGGCGAGGGTGATGCGCTCGTCGGCGAACTGTTGCCACAGCGCCTCCGGCTGGCCCAGGGCTTCGGGCCGGACCAGGTGCAGGCAGGCGCCGGCCAGCAGGTACGGCCAGGTTTCCCAGGCGCTGGCGTCGAAAGCCAGCCCTGCCAGTTGCGTGGCCCGGTCGGCGGCCGTCACCTGGAACTGCCGGTTGTGCCAGCTGACCAGGTTCATCACGCCGGCGTGCGGCACCATGACGCCCTTGGGCTGGCCGGTGGAGCCGGAGGTGTAGATGACATAGGCCAGATGCGATGGCGTCAGGCCCAGTCTGGCCGGATCGATATTGCTATCGGACTGATGCGCCCACTGGGCCGCCTCGCTGGCAAGGTCGATCAGCTTTATGCCGGCTGACCGCTCGGCCAGCCGGGCCTTGAGGCCGCTGTCGGTCAACAGCGCCAGCGGGGCGCTGTCCTCGAGCATGAACGCCAGCCGGTCTTCCGGGTAGGAAGGGTCCAGCGGCACGTAGGTCCCGCCCGCCTTGAGCACGGCCAGAAGCCCCACGATCAGCTCCGGCGAGCGCTCCAGGCACAAGGCTACCCGCGCGTCCGGCCCGACTCCCAGGCTGCGCAAATGGTGTGCGAGCCGGTTGGCTTTGGTGTTGAGTTCGGCATAGCTCAGCCGCTCGCCGTTCCATGCCACGGCGTCGGCCTCGGGACTGCGGGCAACCTGCGCCTCGAACAGTTCGTGGAGGCAGCGGTCCTGGGGGTAGTCGGCCTCGGTGGCGTTCCAATCGTACAGCACCTGGCGGCGTTCGGCATCGGGCAATACGTCGATCCGGCGCATGGCGGTGTCGGGTGCGGTTTCCAGGGCCGTGATCAGATTTTCCAGCGCCGCGTGCATCAGGGCGCACAGCCGTTCCGGCGCCGCCGGCGGCAAAGTTTGGGCCGACAGTAAAAACCCTTCGCCCAGATCGTCCACGGACAGCACGATCGGATAGTTGGTGCGCTCCTCGCCTGACAGGATGTCGATGCCCTGCCAGGCGGTGCTGTCTTCCGTCGTGTCGGTCTGGGTATATCGGTAGTTGAGCAACGCGCTGAACAGCGGCGCCGGCGCCTGCACGGCGCTACAGCGCTGCGCCAGGCTCAGCGGCGCATGCTCATGGCGCAGCAGGTCGGCCAGCCGCAGCTGCACTTCGCGGACCTGATCCAGGACGCTGCCCTGGGCCAGCTGCACCCGCAGCGGCAGGGTATTGATGAACAAGCCCAGCACCCGGTCGGCGCCCTCGCCGCCCTGCATGCGCCCGAACAATAGCGTGCCGAAAACCACGTCATCGCGCCCCGAGGTCCGCGACACGACATTAGCCCAGGCCAGGTGAAACAGGCTGGCGGCGCTGATGCCCAGTGTTCTTGCCTGTACTCGCAGCCGTCGCGCCAGGTCCGTTTCGACGGCCTGGTTGGCTTCCTGAACCCGGCTGCCGTCGCCCAGCACGTCGAGCAGGCCGAACGGCGCGGTCGGCTCATCGACATCCGCCAGCATCTCGCGGAAAAAGGCTTCGTGCTCTTCCGGCTTCATGCCCAGCCGGGCCTGCGCGACGAAATTACGGAACGGCAGCGGCGCGGGCAGCAGGTCTGCCTGGCCCATCTGGAGCATCTGCACTTCGCCCAGCAGGATGTCCAGCGCGGTGTGATCGAGCGCCAAATGATGGCTCAGCAGCAACAGCAGCCAGCGCCCCTTCTTTGTGTCATAGGCGATAAAGCCGTTGATCAACGGCGCAACTCTCACGTCGAGGCGATAATGTCTCGGATCGTAGCGTTCCGCCAATTGTTCGGCCGCATCATCGGCTTCAGGGTCCAGAACGACCTCGCCAATCGCCAGTTTCGCTTCGCGCCAGACCACCTGCACGGGCTCCGGCAGGCCTTCCCAGGCGACAGCGGTGCGCAGGATGTCGTGGCGATCGACCACCGCCTGTAGGGCGGCCAGGAAACCCTCGAGACGTTCGCGCGTGTCGAATGCCATCAGGATCGGTTCCAGGTAGGCATCGCCTTCGGCTTCCATCAGGTGGTGGAACAGAATGCCTTCCTGCAGCGGCGCTAACGGGTAGATGTCCTGCACGTTGGCCGCCCCGCCTGGCACGGCGGCCGTGATGCGGTCAATGTCGGCCTGTTCCAAAGTCACCAAAGGCAGCATGTCCGGCGTGATGGCCTCGCAGCCGGCGGGAATGCGGTTGGACGGTATGACCAGCTGGCCGGAGTTGCCGTTATCGGCCAGCGCCGCCAGCCCGGCCAGCGTCGGTGCGGTGAACAAGGTCCGCACGTCGGCATTCAGCCCGGCCTGGCGCATCTTCGCAATCAAGGTCACCGCCAGCAGAGAATGCCCGCCCAGCTCGAAGAAATTGTCGTGGCGGCCGACTCGGTCGACCTTGAGCAGCTCGGACCAGATAGTCGCCAGAGCCTGTTCGGTCTCGCCCTCCGGCGCCTCATAGCCGCGCATGGCGTAGGCGTCGCCTTCCGGCGCCGGCAGGGCTTTGCGGTCCAGCTTGCCGTTGGTCGTCAGCGGCAGCGCATCCAGATGCACGAAGGCGGCCGGCACCATGTAGTCTGGCAGTGCCTTGGCCAGATGCGTGCGCAGGCCGTCCGCCGCCAGCCCTGCATCGCCGGTGTAGTAGGCCACCAGCCGCTTGCCGCCGAGGCCGTCATCGCGGGCCAGTACGGCCGTTTCCCGGACTGCCGGGTGTTCGGCCAGCCGAGTCTCGATCTCGCCCAGCTCGATGCGAAAGCCCCGGATCTTGACCTGGAAATCATTGCGCCCCAGGTATTCGATGCTGCCGTCTTCCAGCCAGCGGGCCAGGTCGCCGGTCTTGTACATCCGCGCCTGTGGATCGCTGCTGAATGGGTCTTTGATAAAGCGCTCGGCGGTCAGGTCGGGCCGGTTGAGGTAACCACAAGCGACGCTGTCGCCGGCTATATGGATTTCGCCGATAACGCCCACTGGAACCGGTTCGCCCTGCGCATCGAGTAGGTAAATGCGGGTGTTGGCGATCGGTTTGCCGATGGTCAGGCGCTGTCCGGCGCCCAGCTCGGCGATGGCGGCGTTGACGGTACATTCGGTCGGGCCGTAGGCGTTGAATATTCTGGCGCCGCGGCCCTGTACGGCTTGCAGCGTCGCCTCCGGCAAGGCCTCGCCGCCGAAGGAAATCAGGCGCAGCTGGCTGAACAGCCGCTCCTGACGTTCCGGCTCCAGCGCGTCGATAACGCTGTAGAACTGCGGCGGCAGGTTGAGGATCGATACGCCGTTGTCGACCACGACCCGGTAGAAATTGTCCACTTCGATATCGGCGTCCTGCCGGATCACGATGCCGGCGCCGGCCAACAAATATGGAAAGATTTCCTCCACCGACATATCGAAGCTCAGCGCAGCGAACTGCAAAATCCGGTCCTGCTCGGTAATGCCGTATTCCGCGGCCATGGCATAGCAAAGATTCGTCAGGGACCGGTGGGCGATCACCACGCCTTTCGGGTTGCCGGTGCTGCCGGAGGTGTAGATGACATAGGCCGGGTCTTGCGGGCCGACGCCGCGGCGCAGTTCGATGTTACGGGGTATCTGGTCGGTCCAGGCGGGGTCATCGATAGCCAGGGTCCGGCAGCCGCACTCCGCCGATAAGGCGGAGTGCGGCTGCAGATGGGATTGGGTCAGCAAAAGGCTGACGCGGCCGTCCTCCAGCATGTAGCGGATTCTGTCCTCGCCGTTATGCGGATCGATGGGCAGGTAGGCGGCGCCGGCACGCAGCACGCCAAGCACCGCAATGACCATGTCCGCCGATCTGTCCATGCACACCGCGACCAGCCGATCCGGCCCCAGTTCTTGGGCTTGCAGATAGATCGCCAGGCGCCGGCTGCGCTCGGCCAGAGCGCCATAGGTGATTTGCCGGTCGGCGAAAATCAGGGCCGTGCTGTCCGGCACCTGGGCGGCCTTGGCCTCGAACAGTTCGTGGACGCAGCGGTCCTGGGGATAGTCGGCCTGGGTGATGTTCCAGTCGTACAGCACCTGGCGGCGCTCGGCATCGGGCAGTACGCCGATCCGGTGCATGGCGGTGTCGGGCGCGGTTTCCAGGGCGGTTATCAGGTTTTCCAGCGCCGTGTGCATCATGGCGCACAGCCGTTCCGGCGCCACCGGCGACACGGTTTGCGCCGTCAGCGCAAAGCCTTCGCCCAGGTCGTCCACATCCAATCCGATCGGATAGTTGGTGCGCTCTTCGCTCGACAACAGGACTTCGATGCCCTGCCAGGCGGCGGCGTTGTCTTCCGATGCGTCGGCCTGGCTGTGCCGGTAGTTGAGCAGCGAGCTGAACAGCGGCGCCGGCGCCTGCACGGCGCTGCAGCGTTGCGCCAGGCTCAGCGGCGCATGCTCATGGCGCAGCAGGTCGGCCAGCCGCAGCTGCACTTCACGGACCTGATCCAGGACACTGCCTTGGGCCAGCCGCACCCGCAGCGGCAGAGTGTTGATGAACATGCCCAGCACCCGGTCGCCTCCCTCGCCGCTCTGCATGCGCCCGAACAGTAGCGTGCCGAAAACCACGTCATCGCGTCCCGAGGTCCGCGCCAATACCGCGGCCCAGGCCAAATGGAACAGGCTGGCAGCGCTGATGCCCAGCGTCCTTGCCTGCTCCCGCAGGCGTCGGGCCAGGTCCGTTTCGACGGCCAGTCTGGCTTCCTGAATCCGGCTGCCGTCGCCCAGGACGTCGAGCAGGCCGAACGGCGCCGTCGGCTCATCGACATCCGCCAGCATCTCGCGGAAGAAGGCTTCGTGCTCTTCCGGCTTCATGCCCAGCCGGGCCTGCGCGACGAAATTGCGGAACGGCAGCGGCGCAGGCAGCAGGTCTGCCTGGCCCGTCTGGAGCATCCGGATCTCGCCCAGCAGGATATCCAGCGCGGTGTGATCGAGCGCCAAATGATGGCTCAACAGCAACAGCAGCCAGCGCCCTTTCTTTGTGTCATAGGCGGTGAAGCCGTTGATCAGCGGCGCGGCTTTCACGTCGAGGCGGTAATGCATTGGATGATAGCGTTCCCGCAGTTGTCCGGCCGCATCATCGGCTTCAGGGTCTAGAATGACCTCCTCAACTCTCAGCGGAGCCTGGCGCCACACGATCTGCACCGGCTCCGGCAGGCCTTCCCAGGCGACAGCGGTGCGCAGGATGTCGTGGCGGTCGACTACCGCCTGCAGGGAGATCAAGAACCCATCGAGGCGTTCGCGCGTGTCGAACGCCATCAGGGCCGGCAGCAGGTAGGCATCGCCTTCGGCTTCCATCAGGTGGTGGAACAGAATGCCTTCCTGCAGCGGCGCTAACGGGTAGATGTCCTGCACGTTGGCCGCCCCGCCTGGCACGGCGGCCGTGATGCGGTCAATATCGGCCTGTTCCAGGGCAAGCAAAGGCAGCATGTCCGGCGTGATGGTCGTTGCATCGGCCGGAATGCGGTTGGGTGGTATGACCAGCTGGTCGGCATTGCCGTTATCGGCCAGTGCCGCCAGCCCGGCCAGCGTCGGTGCGGCGAACAAGGCCCGCACGTCGGCATTCAGCCCGGCCTGGCGCATCTTCTCGATCAAGGTCACTGCCAGCAGGGAATGCCCGCCCAGCTCGAAGAAGTTGTCGTGGCGGCCGACCTGGTCGATCTTGAGCAGCTCTGACCAGATCGCGGCCAGGGTTTGTTCAGTTTCGCCTTCCGGCGCTTCATAGCCGCGCATGGCGTAGGCATCGCCCTCCGGCACCGGCAGGGCTTTGCGGTCCAGCTTGCCGTTGGCGGTCAAGGGGAGCGCGTCCAGATGCACGAAAGCGGCCGGCACCATGTACTCGGGCAATGTCTCGGCCAGATGCGCGCGCAGGTCGTCCACGGCCGCTTCGGCATCACCCGTGTAATAGGCCACCAAGCGCTTGCCGCCGGGGCCGTCCTCGCGGGCCAGCACGGTCGTCTCGCGCACCGCCGGGTGTTCGGCCAACCGGGCCTCGATTTCGCCCAGCTCGATGCGAAAGCCCCGGATCTTGACCTGGAAGTCGTTGCGGCCCAAAAATTCGATGCTGCCGTCTTCCCGCCAGCGGCCCAAATCCCCCGTTTTATACAGCCGGGCCTTGGGATCGTCACTGAACGGATCCTGGATGAAGCGCTCGGCAGTCAGCTCGGGGCGGTTCAGATAGCCCCGAGCCAGTCCGGCTCCGCCGACATACAGTTCGCCCGTCACGCCGACCGGGACCGGCGCAAGATCATTGTCCAGCAGGTAAACGCGGGTGTTGGCGATGGGCTTGCCGATCGGCGGCAACCCCTCGCCTCCCGCCGGCACCGGGCAGGAGGTCGAGACCACGCTGTTCTCAGTGGGGCCGTAGTTGTTGATCAGTTCGAACGGCAATCCGGCCGGCGGATGGCCGTGCAGCCGGTCGCCGCCGGTCAGCAGGCAGCGCAGGGCCAGGTGTTCGGGCCGGGGCGAGGCCAGCATCAGTTCCGCCAGCGGCGTCGGCATGAAGGCGAGGGTGATGCGCTCGTCGGCGAACTGTCGCCATAGCGCCTCCGGCTGGCCCAGGGCTTCGGGCCGAACCAGGTGCAGGCAGGCGCCGGCCGAGAGATAGGGCCAGGTTTCCCAGGCGCTGGCGTCGAAGGCGAGCCCCGCCAGTTGCGTGGCCCGGTCGGCGGCCGTCACCTGGAACTGCCGGTTGTGCCAGCTGACCAGGTTCATCACGCCGGCGTGCGGCACCATGACGCCCTTGGGCTGGCCGGTGGAGCCGGAGGTGTAGATGACATAGGCCAGATGCGATGGCGTCAGGCCCAGTCTGGCCGGATCGATATTGCTATCGGACTGATGCGCCCACTGGGCCGCCTCGCTGGCAAGGTCGATCAGCTTTATGCCGGCTGACCGCTCGGCCAGCCGGGCCTTGAGGCCGCTGTCGGTCAACAGCGCCAGCGGGGCGCTGTCCTCGAGCATGAACGCCAGCCGGTCTTCCGGGTAGGAAGGGTCCAGCGGCACGTAGGTCCCGCCCGCCTTGAGCACGGCCAGAAGCCCCACGATCAGCTCCGGCGAGCGCTCCAGGCACAAGGCTACCCGCGCGTCCGGCCCGACTCCCAGGCTGCGCAAATGGTGTGCGAGCCGGTTGGCTTTGGTGTTCAGCTCGCCATAGGTCAGGTGCCGGCCATCGAACGCCACCGCCGGCGCCTCCGGCGTGTTCCGCACTTGCGCCTCGAACAATTCGTGAATGCAAAAAGCTTGGGGATAGTCGGCCTCGGTGGCGTTCCAGTCGTACAGTACCTGGCGGCGTTCGGTATCGGGCAAGACGCCGATCCGGCGCATGGCAGTGTCCGGCGCGGTTTCCAAGGCGGTGAGCAGGTTTTCCAGCGCCGTATGCATCAGGGCGCACAGCCGTTCCGGCGCCGCCGGCGACACGGTTTGCGCCGTCAGTGAAAACCCTTCGCCCAGGTCGTCCACGGACAGCACGATCGGATAGTTGGTGCGCTCTTCGCCCGATGATAGGGCTTCGATGCCCTGCCAAGCGGCGCTGTCTTCTGTTGCGTCGGTCTGACTATGCCGGTAATTGAGCAATGCGCTGAACAGCGGCGCCGGCGCCTGCACGGCGCTACAGCGCTGCGCCAGGCTCAGAGGCGCATGCTCATGGCGCAGCAGGCTGGCCAGCCGAATCTGCACTTCACGGGCCTGTTCCAGAACGCTGCCCTGGGCCAGCTGCACCCGCAGCGGCAAGGTATTGATGAACATGCCCAGCGTCCGGCCGGCGCCTTCGCCGCCCTGCATGCGTCCGAACAGAACCGTGCCGAAGACCACGTCATCGCGCCCCGAGGTCCGCGCCAATACCGCGGCCCAGGCCAGATGGAACAGGCTGGCGGCGCTGATGCCCAATGTTCTTGCCTGCTCCCGCACCCGTCGGGCCAGGGCCGTTTCGACGGCCAATTTGGCTTCCTGGATCCGGCTGCCGTCGCCCATCACGTCGAGCAGGCCGAACGGCGCGGTCGGTTCATCGACATCCGCCAGCATCTCGCGGAAGAAGGCTTCGTGCTCTTCTGGCTTCATGCCCAGCCGGGCCTGCGCGACGAAATTGCGGAACGGCAGCGGCGCAGGCAGCAGGTGTTCCTTGCCTATCTGGTGCATCAGGATCTCTTCCAACAGAATGTCTATCGTAGTGTGATCGATCGCCAAATGGTGAGTCAGCAGCAACAACAGCCAGCGCCCTTCCTTGGTATCATAGGTGGTGAAGCCGTTGATCAGCGGCGCGACTTTCACGTCGAGGCGATAATGCCTTGGATGGTAGCGTTCCAGCAGTTGTTCGGCCGCATCATCGGCTTCAGGGTCGATGGCGACTTCCTCAATCGCCAGTTTCGCCTCGCGCCAGACCACCTGTACCGGCTCCGGCAGGCCTTCCCAGGCGACAGATGTACGCAGGATATCGTGGCGGGCGATCACCGCCTGCAGGGAGATCAGGAAACTGTCGAGGCGTTCGCGCGTGTCGAACGCCATCAGGGACGGCAGCAGGTAGGCGTCCCCTTCGGACTCCATCAGGTGGTGGAACAGGATGCCTTCCTGCAGCGGCGCCAGCGGGTAGATGTCCTGCACGTTGGCCGCCCCGCCCGGCACGGCGGCCGTGACGCGGTCGACATGGTCAGGCGCCAGATTCAATAATTGGGCACTGTCCAGAGGATTGGCGGCAGGCTTGTTGGTAACGATGGGGCCGTTTAACTTTAGAAATTCAATCAAAGCGGGCTTGGTGTCACGTAACTCGGCAAGTAATGAGGGAGCTAATACCTGTTTTTTTCCATGAATGACTAACTCGTCATTTTCGATGGCGAGTGAGACGTTTATCTCGCTGAGTTGCTGTAATAGCGCTTCAACTTTCATATTCTAATCTCCATAATTTGTTCTTCTTCCACGGCTTCGGCCAGCTTGGCCAGCGTCGGTGCGGTAAATACCACTCTCACGTCCGCGACTAATCCTCTCTGCCCCATCTTTTCAATCAGCGATATCGCCAGCAGGGAATGCCCGCCCAGTTCGAAGAAATTGTCGTGGCGGCCGACCTGGTCGATCTTGAGCAACTCGGCCCAGATGGCCGCCAGGGCCTGTTCGACCTCGCCTTCCGGCGCTTCGTAGCCGCGCGCGGCGTAGGCATCGCCTTCCGGCGCCGGCAGGGCTTTGCGGTCCAGCTTGCCGTTCGGGCTCAGCGGCAGCGCGTCCAGGTGCACGAAGGCGGCCGGCACCATGTACTCGGGCAGCGTTTCGGCCAGATGCGCGCGCAGGCTGTCCACCGCCAGATCGGCATCGCCCGTGTAGTAGGCCACCAGGCGCTTGTCGCCGGGATTGTCCTCGCGGGCCAGCACGGCCGTCTCGCGTATTCCCGGGTGTTCGGCCAGCCGGGCCTCGATTTCGCCCAGCTCGATGCGGAAACCGCGGACCTTGACCTGGAAGTCGTTGCGGCCCAGGTAGTCGATGGCGCCGTCTTCCCGCCAGCGGACCAGGTCGCCGGTCTTGTACATACGCGCTTCGGGATCTGAGTTGAACGGATCCTTGATGAAGCGCTCGGCGGTCAATTCGGGCCGGTTCAGGTAGCCGCGGCCGACCTGGACGCCGCCGATGAACAGCTCGCCGGGCACGCCGACCGGAACCGGCTCGCCCTGCGGATCCAGGATGTAAATCCGGGTATTGTCGATCGGCCGGCCGATCGGGATGCTGCTTGCCGATGTCCCGGCCTCGCAGGCCCAGGCGGTCACGTCCACGGCGGCTTCGGTCGGGCCATAGAGGTTGTGTAGTTCCGTCTGCGTGAACAGTT
>Ga0196965_1000384_pt1 | contig 28475 bp, 18 predicted proteins | sample S1_20metaG_FD_148668 | JGI IMG/M metagenome (GOLD analysis project Ga0196965, IMG submission 148668) | Soil microbial communities from Anza Borrego desert, Southern California, United States - S1_20 | ecosystem: Environmental > Terrestrial > Soil > Desert | place: USA: California | collected...
TTCAACGCCGGCGAGAATGGCGACTGGCATTTCGTCAACGTCGCCGACGTCCATCTCGGCGAGGCCCAGGAGGCGGCGATGTCGCCCGGCAACGACCGCGGCTCGATCGTCACCTTCGCCATCGTCGCCCTTCTGATCCTCGCCATGGCGATGGTGAACTTCACCAACCTCGCCACCGCCCGAGCCTCGCAGCGCGCCCGCGAGGTCGCGCTGAGGAAGGTGCTCGGCGCCAACCGCCGCCAGCTCGTCGTCCAGTTCATCGGCGAATCGATCCTCGTCGCGGCGCTGTCGATGACGATCGGACTCGCCCTGGTCGAGCTGCTCCTGCCCAGCTTCTCCGCCTTCCTCGACGCCGATATCCAGCTCAACTATCTCGGCGAGGGCGGCATCGCCCTGCCGATGCTCGGCCTGGTGCTGCTCGTCGGCGGGCTCGGCGGCCTCTATCCGGCCTTCTTCCTGTCGCGCTTCCAGCCGGCGACGGTGCTCAAGGCCAACAAGTCCGCGTCCGAGGGCGACGGGACCGGCCGACTGCGCGCGGCGCTGGTGGTGGGCCAGTTCGCCGTCTCGATCGGCCTCATCATCTGCACCGCGATCGTCTATCTTCAGACCAGCTATGCGCGCAGCGTCGATCCCGGGTTCGACCGCGAGCATATCGTCCAGATCGACGGCCTCAACCGCTACCAGCTGATCAACTCGGGCAAGGCCATCGCCGAGCGGATGAGGCGGGTCGAGGGGGTGCAGGCGGTCGGCCGAAGCACGATCGCGGTCGCCACGGACGGCCAGAACAACACCAACATCATGGTGCCGGGCAATCCCAAGCCGGTGCTGATCGGCCTCTACACGGTCGATCCCGGCTTCCGCGAGGCGATGGGGATCAAGCTGATCGCCGGCCGCTGGTTCGACGAGAACCGGCCGCTCGACGACATGACGATACCCTTTCCGCCTGCCCCGGAGCAGCAGAGGGCGCTGATGGCGCGCGGCGGCAACGTCATCGTCAACGAATCGGGCGCGCGCAGGCTGGGCTTCGCCAATCCGGCCGATGCGGTCGGCAAGCAGGTCAAGGCCGGCCTGGTCCAGCAGGAATTCGGGCTGGTGCCGGTGACGGTCGTCGGAGTGGTGTCCGATTCCCGCTTCCGCTCCGTGCGCCAGCCGCTCGACGACATCATGTTCGTCAACGCCGACGCCGGCCATCAATGGCTGGTCGTCCGCTACAAGGGCGACCCGCGCGCGATGCGCGGCAAGCTCGAGCAGGCCTGGCGCTCCATCACCACCGAGGTACCGTTCGAGGCCGATTTCAGCGAGGACGTGGTCGCCGAGCTGTACGAGGCGGAGGATGCACGGGCGAAGACCTTCGCCGGCTTCGCCCTGCTGTCGGTGGTCGTCGGCTGCCTCGGACTGTTCGGCCTCGCCGCCTTCACCGCCGAGCGGCGGACCAAGGAGATCGGGATCAGGAAGGTGCTCGGCGCCCGCTCGCGCGACATCGTGCGGCTGCTGGTCTGGCAATTCTCCAAGCCGGTGATCATCGCCAATCTGATCGCCTGGCCGGTCGCCTGGTGGGTGATGCGGGGCTGGCTGAACGGCTTCGACGCCCGAATCCCGCTGGGCCCCACGCCCTTCCTCCTGGCCGCAATGCTCGCGCTCGTCATCGCCATCGGAACGATCGCCGGCCACGCCTTCAGGGTCGCCCGGTCCAACCCGATCCACGCCCTCCGTTACGAATAGGAACGCAAGCCATGTGGCGCAACTATCTGACGGTCGGCCTCCGGGCGCTGGCGAAGAACAAGACCTACGCCTTCATCAACATCTTCGGCCTCGCGCTGGGGCTCGCCGCCTGCCTGATGATCCTGCTCTACGTGCGCTACGAGCTCAGCTACGACAAATGGCTTCCGAACGGCGAGAACCTCTACCAGCTGCAGACCTATTATCACGACCGCGAGACCGGCGAGGACCTCAACCTGCAGATGGCGTCCTATGTCTCGGGACTCTCGCTGCAGAAGGATTTCCCGCAGATCGAGAAGCGGGTCTACGCCGGCGGCGGCGGCTTCACCGTCATCCATGAAGGCGAGGCGATCGCGGTCGAGAATGGATCCTTCGTCGACGGGCCTTTCTTCGACGTCGTCCAGCTGCCGCTGGCCAAGGGCGATCCGGCGAGCGCCCTGCGGGAGGTCGGCTCGGTGGCGCTGTCGGAGACCCAGGCCGCCAAGCTCTACGGCGACGAGGATCCGATCGGCCGGACGCTGACCCTGATGCTTCGGGGCGAGCCCGTCGATCACCGAGTCACGGCCGTGTTCAAGGACCTGCCGAAGAACTCGCACATGCGCTGGAACATGATCGCGCGCTACGATCCCCTCACCTGGTATGCGGAGCAGCCCGATTTCCTCACCCAGTGGGGCTGGCAGTCGGGCTGGCATTATGTCGCGCTGAAGCCGGGGACCGATCCGGCCACGATCCACGCCCAGATGCCGGCCTGGGAGAAGCGGAACATCCAGGACGAGGATTTCGGCGACCGAAAATACAATGCCGGGGACGACCAGGACTACAGACTGGTCAACGCGCGCGACGTCCATCTCGGCGAGGCGCAGAGAGGCGCGGCCACTCCCGGCAACGACCGCCGGACGATCGTCACGTTCGGAATCGTCGCGGCCTTGATCCTCGGCATGGCCTGCGTCAATTTCACCAACCTTGCCACCGCCCGCGCCAGCCAGCGCGCCCGCGAGGTCGCCCTGCGCAAGGTGCTCGGCGCCAACCGCAAGCAGCTGATCGTCCAGTTCCTCGGCGAGTCGATCCTCGTCGCCGCGCTGGCGATGGTGCTCGCCTTGGCACTGGTCGAATTGCTGCTGCCCTTCTTCTCCAGCTTCCTCGATGCCGATCTCAGCATCGCCTATGTCGGCTCGGGCGGGCTCCTCCTCCCGATCCTTCTCCTCGTCCTGGTGGTCGGCGCGGCAGGCGGGCTCTACCCGGCTTTCTATTTGTCGCGGTTCCAGCCGGCCCAGGTTCTCAAGGCGAACAAGAGCTCGGCCGAGGCGGCGGGCTCAGGGCGGCTTCGCAACATCCTGGTCGTCGCGCAGTTCGCGGTATCGATCGGTCTCATCATCTGCACGGCGATCGTCTACGCGCAGACGGTCTACGCGCGGACCGCCGACCCCGGCTACCAGCGTCAGGGCCTGCTCCAGGTCGAAGGCATCGGCCGGCGCCAGCTCATCCCGCTCAGCGACACCCTGAAGCAGGAGGTCGCGCGGGTGGACGGCGTCGTGGCGGTCGCCCGAACCAATATCGGAATAGCCACCGGCAACAGCATCGGGACCGGCGTCCAGGTGCCCGGGCGCGCCGAGCCCGTGAGCCTCGGCACCTATGCGATCGACTACGATTTCTTCAGGACCATGGGCATCGAGCTGCTCGCCGGCCGGGCTTTCGACGAGAGCCGGCCGATGGACGACGCCACCCTGCCTTTCCCGGAGCAGCCGGACGCCGTCCGCGCCCAGATCGCTCGCGGCGGGGTCAACATCGTGATCAATGAGCTGGCGGCGAAGCGCCTCGGCTTCCAGGATCCCGGCGAGGCCATCGGCAGGCAGTTCAAGGCCAGCATGGCGCGCGAGGAATATGGGCTGGTCCCCGTCAACATCATCGGCCTCGTCCGGGATTCGCGCTTCCGCTCGATCCGCGATCCGATCGATCCGATCATGTTCCGGATCGACAAGTCCAGCTTCGGCGAGATGATGGTCCGCTACGACAGCCCGGCCCCCGACCGCGTGCGCGGCGATATCGAGCGGATCTGGAAGCGGATCGCGACCGACGCGCCGTTCGCCGCAAAGTTCAGCGACGACATCGTGGCGAAGCTTTACGAGGCCGAGCAGGCCCGGGCGAAGACCTTCGCCGGCTTCGCCCTGCTCGCGGTAGTCGTGGCCTGCCTCGGCCTGTTCGGCCTCGCCGCCTTCACCGCCGAGCGGCGGACCAAGGAGATCGGAATCAGGAAGGTGCTCGGCGCCCGCTCGCGCGACATCGTCCGGCTGCTCGCCTGGCAATTCTCGAAGCCGGTGATCGTCGCCAATCTGATCGCCTGGCCGGTCGCCTGGTGGGTGATGAGGGACTGGCTGAACGGCTTCGACGCCCGAATCAGCCTCGGGCCGACGCCCTTCCTGGTCGCCGGCCTGCTGGCCCTCGTCATCGCGGTCGGCACCATCGCCGGCCACGCCTTCAAGGTCGCCCGCTCCAATCCCATCCACGCGCTGCGTTACGAATAGGCGGCGGGCGATGTGGCGCAACTATCTGATCGTCGCTTTCCGGGCGCTGGCGAGCAACAGGGTCTACGCCGCGATCAACATCGGCGGGCTCGCCTTCGGGCTCGCCGGATGCCTGCTGATCCTGAGCTACGTGCGCTACGAACAGAGCTACGACAGCTGGCTCGACGGGAACGGCCGGGTTTTCCAGGTCCAGTCGAAGATCCACCCGCCGGGCCAGCCGGACGTGCTCAGGCAGGCGACCCCGTTTCCGCTGGACGAAAGCCTGCCCGCCGGCTTTCCGCAGATCGAGGCGGTGACCTCGGTCGCGGCCGGCAAGACGGTGACCGAGCGCGACGGCCAGCCGGTGTTCATCGACGCGACCACGGTCGACGGCGACTTCTTCAAGGTTCTCGACCTGCCCTTCGCCCAGGGCTCGGCGGAGACGGCGCTTCCCGACTCCAGCTCGATCGTGCTCACCGAGAGCGAGGCGGTCCGCCAGTTCGGCACCGCCGATGCGCTGGGCAGGCTGTTCAGCCTGGGCGCCGGGCCCGGCAAGCGCGACTACAGGGTCGGCGGCGTGCTTCGCGACCTGCCGCGCAACACCAGCCTTCGGGTCGGGATCATCTACCGCCGGGATCCGGCGCGGATCGACTATCGCGGCTGGGGCAATTTCGACCAGCTCCATTATGTCAGGCTGCGCCCGGGCGCCGACGCCGCGGCGGTCAATGCCGGAATCCCCGCCTGGAAGAAGCGGGTGATGACCCCCGAGATCATCGACGGCAAGCCGGTCTCGCTGGCCGACGTCTTCGAGTTCCGGCTCGTTCCGCTCCGCGACGTCCATCTCGGCGAGACCCAGGCGGACGGGCTCACCCCCGGCGGCGACCCGCGCGCGCTGGCGACCTTCGCGATCGTCGCGCTTCTGACCCTCGGCATGGCGGTGATGAACTTCGTCAACCTGAGCACCGCCCGGGCGACCCAGCGGGCGCGCGAAGTGGCCCTTCGCAAAGTGCTGGGCGCGAGGCGCGGACAGCTGATCGTCCAGTTCCTGGGGGAGAGCGTGCTGGTCTCCGCCGCGGCGATGCTGCTCGCCCTGGGGGCGGTCGAGCTGGCCATGCCCTGGGTCGGCCGGATGACCGGCGCCGGACTTCGCGTCGCCTATCTGGGGGAGGGCGGAATGCTCCTGCCCGCGCTTGCCCTGGTCGCGGCGACCGGCCTCGCCGGCGGCCTCTATCCGGCTCTCTACCTCAGCCGGTTCAAGCCCGCGCCGTTGCTGCGCGCCGGGCCGGTCTCGGCCGAGACGCCCGGCAGCGGACGGCTCCGCGCGGCCCTGGTCCTCGCCCAGTTCGCGGTCGCCATCGGGCTGATCGCGAGCACGGTGGTCATCTGGTCGCAGACCCGCTTCGTCGAGCAGGTCGATCCCGGCTACCGCCGCGACGGGCTGATCCAGATCGCCAATGCCTGGCGCTTCACCCAGGGCTCCGAATTTGAGGCGGCGCGCCCGGCACTGCTGGCGATCCCCGGAGTCACCGCCGTGGCCCGGACCGGCACCGGACTGGGGTCGCCCGAAACGCCCGTGCGGCTGATGCGCGCTCTCGGCGCTCCGGAGCATGTCTCGATGGGCTTCTACAGCGTCGATCGCGACTATCTCCAGACTCTGGATATCGAGCTGCTCGCCGGGCGGCTGCTCGGCGACCGCTTCGCCGCCGACCGGGTGACCGGCAGCACCGGCGAGCTCGTCGCCCGCGGGATCAACGTGGTGGTCAATCGCTCGGCCGCGAGGAAGCTCGGCCACCGCAGCCCGCGGGCGGCGATCGGCCAGGTCGTGGAGGTCGCGTTCGACGGCTTCAACATGGTCCCGGCGAGGATCGCCGGGGTGGTCGACGACACCCGCTTCCGGACCGCGCGGGACGCGATCGAGCCCGTCGTCTTCGCCTACGATCCCGCGAACACGAACCAGGTGCTGGTCCGCTACGCCGCCGCCCGGCCGGGCGACGTGATGGCCGGGCTGAACAAGGTCTGGCGCAGGTTCGAGCCGGAAATTCCGTTCGAGGCCCGCTTCGCCGACGATATCGTCCATGAGCTTTACGCCGCCGAGCGCGGCCGAACGATCCTGTTCGCCGGCTTCTCGCTGCTCGCCATCGCCATCGCCTGCCTGGGCCTGTTCGGCCTCGCCTCGTTCACGACCGAGCGGCGGACGAAGGAGATCGGAATCCGCAAGGTGCTCGGCGCCAGGGTGAGGGACATCGTCCGCCTGCTCACCTGGCAGTTCTCCAAGCCGGTCGTGCTGGCCAACCTCGTCGCGTGGCCCGCGGCCTGGTGGGCCATGCGCGACTGGCTGAACACGTTCGACGCCCGAATCGCGCTGACCCCGGGACCGTTCGTCCTCGCCGGAGGCCTCGCTCTGGCGATCGCCGTCGCCACCGTCGCCGGTCACGCCTTCCGGGTCGCCCGACTCAACCCCATCCACGCCCTCCGCTACGAGTAGGACCCCGAACATGTGGCGCAATTATCTGACGGTCGGCCTCAGGGCGCTGGCGAAGAACAAGACCTACGCCTTCATCAACATATTCGGCCTCGCCATCGGCATGGCCGCCTGCCTGCTGATCCTGCTCTACGTGCGCTACGAGGCGAGCTACGACTCGTGGATGCCGGGCGCCGACCGCGCCTACCAGTTCCAGGATTTCTACAAGGCGACCGACAATGGCGGGGAGGAGATGAAGCTCCAGATGACGAGCTACGTCTCGGGCAAGGCGCTGGTGAAGGACTTCCCGCAGATCGAGAAAGCCGTCTACGTCGCCTCCGCCGGAGCGGTGATCATGCAGAACGGCCAGCCGAGCCTGGCCGACGACTTCAACTTCGTCGACGGCAATCTGTTCGACGTCCTCCAGGTGCCGTTCGTGCGCGGCGACCGCGCCACCGCCCTCACCAACCCCAATTCGCTGGTGCTGACCGAGACGGAGGCGGAGAAGCGCTTCCCCGGCCAGGACGCGCTCGGCAAGACCCTGACCCTGATCGTCCAGGGCAAGAGCGCCGACTATATCGTCACCGGGGTGATGAAGGACCTGCCCAAGAACAGCCATCTCGAGCTGGGCGTGGTCGCCCGCTTCCATCCCGAGACCTTCTTCGCCGAGCAGCCGAGCTTCCTCACCGGTTGGGGCAACCAGGGCGGCTGGTGGTACGTCAAGCTTCGCGAGGGCGCCAAGGCGGAGGACATCAACCGCCAGCTTCCCGCCTGGGAGAAGCGCAACATCCCCGACGACACCACCGGGCCGGAGAAGACCAATCAGGGCGACGACCAGGACTGGAAGCTGACCAACGTGCGCGACATCCATCTCGGCGAAGCGCAGCAGGCGTCGATGACCCCGGGCAACGACCAGCGCACCATCGTCACCTTCGCCATCGTCGCCTTGCTGATCCTCGGCATGGCGGTGGTGAACTTCACCAACCTCGCCACCGCCCGGGCCTCGCAGCGCGCCCGGGAAGTGGCCCTGCGCAAGGTGCTGGGCGCCAGCCGCAAGCAGCTCATCGTCCAGTTCCTCGGCGAATCGATGCTGGTGACGGCGCTGGCGATGGTGCTCGCTTTGGGCATGGTCGAGCTGGCGCTGCCGCAGTTCAACCGCTTCCTCGACGCCGATATAAGCCTCGCTTACTGGGGCATGGAGGGAGTGCTGGTTCCGATCCTGGTCCTGATGCTGGTCGTCGGCGCCGCCGGCGGCCTCTATCCGGCCTTCTACCTGTCGCGCTTCCAGCCCGCCCGGGTGCTCAAGGCCAACAAGTCGTCGGCCGAGGCGCAGGGCTCGGGAAGCCTCCGCAACGTCCTCGTCGTCGCCCAGTTCGCGGTGTCGATCGGCCTCATCATCTGCACCGCCGTGATCTATGCCCAGACCGTCTACGCCCGGACGGCCGACGCCGGATATAACCGGCACGGCCTGCTTCAGCTGCAGGGGCTCGGCGCCCGGCAGGCGGCGCCGGTCGGCGAGACCCTGCGGCGCGAGATCGCCAAGCTCGACGGGGTCAAGGGCGCGTCGCTGACCGGAATCGGAGTCTCGCCGGGCAACAATTCGGTGACGTCGACCTACCTGCCCGGCAATCCCAAGGCGATCGACCTCGGAGTCTATGTCATCGACCATGTCTTCATCCCGACCATGGGGATGAAGATGCTCGCCGGCCGCAATTTCTCCGACACGGTGGCGATGGACGACGCGACGACTCCCTTCCCGACCGACAAGGCCGCGGAGCAGGCCTTCGCCAGGCGGGGGACCAACATCATCGTGAGCGAGGTGGCGGCCCAGCGGCTCGGCTTCAACGATCCGCAGCAGGCGATCGGCAAGACGATCAGCGCCGGGCTTACCCTGCCCGAATTCGGCCTCGTCAACGCGACCATCGTCGGCGTCTTCAAGGACGCGCGGTTCCGCTCGGTGCGCGATCCGCTGCAGCCGATCATGTTCCTGTTCGCGCGCAACGGCTTCAACACGATGGTCATCCGCTACGAGGGCAGGGAGCCCAAGCAGGTGATGGCCGACGTCGAGCGGATCTGGAAAAGGCTGCTCCCCGATCTGCCCTACCGGGCCGAGCTCGCCGACGACCGGGTCAGGCGCCTGTACGAGCGCGACGAGGCGCGGGGCCAGCTGTTCGGCGCCTTCGCGCTGCTCGCGGTGGTGATCGGCTGCCTGGGCCTGTTCGGCCTCGCCGCCTTCACCGCCGAGCGGCGGACCAAGGAGATCGGAATCAGGAAGGTGCTCGGCGCCCGCTCGCGCGACATCGTCCGGCTGCTCGCCTGGCAATTCTCCAAGCCGGTCATCGTCGCCAACCTGATCGCCTGGCCGGTCGCCTGGTGGGTGATGCGGGACTGGCTGAACGGCTTCGACAGCCGTATCGCGCTGGGGCCGACGCCCTTCGTCCTGGCCGGCGGGCTCGCCCTCGCCATCGCCCTGGGCACCATCGCCAGCCACGCCATCCGGGTGGCCCGCGCGAACCCGATCCAGGCGCTGAGGTACGAATAGGAGCGGCCGTCACCGTTGAACTTGTTTCAGGGTCCAGTTCTCCGCCCGCGAGGCGGCTCGTCGCTGGATGCTGAAACAAGTTCAGCATGACGGAGCAGGGGGAACGCCCCCCGCCTTCCTGCCGTTACGCGTCCGTCATGCGCATCCTCCTCATCGGCGCAAGCGGGCTGATCGGCTCCGCCGTCGCCGCGCGCCTCAAGCGCGACGGCCACGAGATCGTCGCGGTCGGCCGCGGCGGCGGCCCCGCCGCTCGGCGGGTGCCGGCCGATCGTTGGGTCAGGCTCGACCTGCGGCAGGCCACGAGCGTGGAGGCCTGGCTTCCCCATCTCGACGGGGGCGACGCGGTGGTGAACTGCGCCGGAGTGCTTCAGGACAGCAGCCGCGACTCCCCCGGCAAGGTCCACCGCGACATGCCGCTGGCGCTGTGGCGCGCCTGCGAGACCGCGGGCGTGCGGCGGGTGATCCACTTCTCCGCGCTCGGAGTCGACCGCGGCGGCATCACCGATTTCTCGCGGACCAAGCGGGAGGGCGAGGAGGCGCTCGAGGCCAGCGCGCTCGACTGGGTGATATTGCGCCCGTCGGTGGTGGTGGGCCGGCCGGCTTATGGCGGAAGCGCCCTGTTCCGAGGACTCGCGGCTCTGCCGGTCTTCCCGCGCCCCGCCGAAGCCGGGCCGGTCGACGTCGTCCAGCTCGACGACGTCGCCGAGACGGTGGCCCGGCTGATCGAGCCCGAGGCGGAGTCGCGGCTGGGGCTGGACCTGGCCGGACCGGACCGGCTCGCCTTCGCCGACATCGTCGCCGCCTACCGGCGCTGGCTGGGCTGGACCGAGGCGCGGAGCTTCACCGCGCCGGGCTGGCTGATGGGCATCGCCTATCGCGCCGGCGACGCTCTCGCCTGGCTGGGCTGGCGGCCCCCCGTCCGCACCACTCCGGGCCGCGAGATCCGACGGGGCGCCACCGGCGACAACAGCGAGTGGCGGCGGGTAACCGGAATCGAGCCGCAGCCGCTCGCCGCCGCTCTGGCCGCCAACCCCGCCTCGGTGCAGGAGCGCTGGTTCGCCCGCCTCTATCTGCTCAAGCCGCTGGCGATCGGCACCTTCGCGCTGTTCTGGCTTCTGACCGGGCTGGTCTCGCTGGGCCCAGGCTATGAGCGGGCCACGCATTACATGCTGGCGGGGGGCGGGGGGGCGCTCAGCGAGCCGAGCGTCGTCGCCGGCGGGCTCGCCGACATCGCCGTCGCCTGCGCCATCGCCTGGCGGCCGACGACGAAGCTCGCCTTGTGGGCGGCGCTCGGACTCTCGCTTTTCTACATCGTCGCCGGCACGATCCTGCTTCCGGAGCTGTGGGCGGACCCGCTCGGACCGATGATGAAGATCTGGCCGATCCTCGCGCTCAACCTGCTCTGCCTCGCGATCCTGGACGAGAGATGACCTTTTATTATCTGCTCAAATGGCTGCACGTGATCGGCGCGACCGTTCTGCTCGGCACCGGCGCGGGGATCGCCTTCTTCATGCTGATGGCGCACCGGACGGGCGACGTCCGGGTGATTGCCGGCGTGGCGCGGATCGTCGTGCGCGCCGATTACGTCTTCACCGCCACCGCTGTCGTGGCTCAGCCGGTCACCGGCGTGCTGCTCGCCCGCTGGGTCGGCTATACGCTGACGGAGGGGTGGATCATCGCCTCCATCGCCCTCTATCTCTTCACCGGCGCCTTCTGGTTGCCGGTGGTGTGGATGCAGAGCCGGATGCGAAGCCTCGCCGTCGCCGCCGCTCGGTCGGGGGAGGCGCTGCCGGCGGAATATCACCGCCTCTTCCGCTTGTGGTTCGCTTTCGGCTTCCCGGCCTTTACAGCGGTGCTGGCCATTTTCTGGCTGATGATCGCCCGACCGGAGATTAGCTTTTGAACGAGGACGACAGGCTGAAGCTGACCAGCCGGCTGCTCATCGGCGGAATTGCCGGCTTGGTCGGAACGATGGCGATGACGGCGGCGATGCGGCGGCTCCACCGGCGGCTGCCGGCGAAGGAACGCTATCCGCTCACTCCGCGCGAGATCGTCGATTCGGGCTCGAAGCAGCTCGGCGTGCCGCTGGCCGGGGAGGCCGCCAAGGACGTCACCACCGCCGCCCATTTCGCCTACGGCGCGGCTTGCGGAGCGATGATCGCGGCGCTGAACCCGGATCCGCGGAAACGCACCGGCGCCGCCGCGGGCGTGGCGATATGGCTGGCCAGCTACATGGGCTGGATCCCGGCCGTCGGGACGCTCGAGCCGGCGACCAGGCATCCGGCGCGGCGCAACCTGCTGATGATAGGCGTTCACCTGGTCTGGGGCGCGGCGACGGCGGCGGCGATCAGGGAGCTCAGGCTGGCTCGGGAGACGATCCTGGAGGACGGCCCGGACAGGGACGCGCCGCGCTAGCTAAATCGTCTGCAAGCTCGCTTGGGGAGGGGGCCCCCCAAAGGGTGGTGGAGGGGTAAGTGGAGCAGGCCTCGTCAGCTACCCCTCCACCATGCTTCGCATGGTCTCCCTCCCCATCCGCGATGGGGAGGATTTCGCTCAGTCGACGTGCGGGTTCACGGCCGGCGGGTCGCTGGCCGGGAAGCTTTCGTCCGAGGCTTCGTCGACCTTCTCCCACTCCGACGGCGGGTCGCGCATCGCCTCCGGGCCGGCCGAGCGGGCGGCGCCGGATTCGCCGACCGCGCCGTGGCCGCCGGCGCCGCTGATCGCCGGCCGGGCGCCCGGCCCGGCACCGCCCGAGGCCCGGCGGCGCCACAGCGACGAGGCGGCGAAACCCAGGCCCGCGGCGCAGGCCGCCGCGATGCCGGTGACGATAGCCCCCTTGCGCATCCTCAGACCTCCCCGTTCATCGTCGCCGGCTGCGCCGGGGGCAGGCCGCCCTCGGCTTCGGCGAGCTGCATCAGCTCGGCCTTGCGCGCGGCCATCTGCCGGCCCAGCGCCTCGAGGTCGACGTCGGTCGCCCGGGCCTGCTGGAAGAGGTTGCCCTGCTGCTTTTCCTCCTCCTTGACGTGATGCTCGATCTGCTCCTGGAGCACCTTGACCTTGGCCTCGTAGAAATGCTCGTCCGGGCCGCCCGCCTCGATCTCGTTGATCAGCACCTTGGCGCCGTCATGCTCGACATAGGCCTCGTCGAGATCGTCGTCGTCGATCTTGCCGCGCAGCGCCGGGTAGAAGATCTCCTCCTCGATCATCGAGTGGACCTTGAGCTCGGTGCAGATCTGACGGGCGATCTTCTCCTTGCGCCCGTCGCCGCTCGCCTTCTCGAACTGCTCGAACAGATCCTCGACCTTGCGGTGATCCTCGGCCAGCAGGTGGGTGGCGTCCATCTTGCGCTCGGTAACCATCTTGTCGCTCTCCTCGTTCGGGCTCTGGAACAACTGGCGCTAGGGACCGGTTCCTTGGCGCGAAAACGCCCGAGGAAAGAGATTTGAACGACACCGAAACCCTGTCGCCCCTGCTCCCCGACGAGACCGAGGAGGTGACCCGCCGCCTGCTCCAGAAGGCCTCGGAACGGAATTTGCGCCTCGCCACCGCGGAGAGCTGCACGGGGGGCATGCTGGCGTCGCTGCTCACCGACGTGCAGGGCGTCGCCCACGCCTTCGAGCGCGGCTTCGTCACCTACACGAACGAGGCCAAGAACGAGATGCTCGGAGTGCCGATGGACCTGATCCGGGAGAAGGGGGCGGTGTCGCGCGAGGTCGCGATCGCCATGGCCGAAGGCGCGCTCGAGCGTTCGCGCGCGAATATCGCCCTGTCGATCACCGGCTTCGCCGACAAGGGCGACGAGCCCGGGCTCGTCCATTTCGGCTGCGCCCGCGCCGGCCGCGCCACCGCCCACCGCGAGGAGCATTTCGGTCCGGGCGGAAGAGGTGCTACGCGGGTCAAATGCATGAAGGTCGCCGTTGAGATGATGACGGAGATGCTGTGATGGCCAGAAAGGCACCTTTCGAGGCGATCCATCGCCACGGCTTCGTCCGCGTGGCCGCCGCCAGTCCGACCGGCTCGTCGGGCGATGTCGCCTTCAACGTCGACCAGGCGATCGCGCTCGCCGAGGAGGCGGACGGGAAAGGCTGCGACCTCGTCGTCTATCCCGAGCTCAACATCTCCTCCTACGCGGTCGACGACCTGTTCCTTCAGGAGGCGTTCCTCGACGCGGTCGAGGACGGAATCGCCCGCTTCCGGGACGCCACCGCGAAGCTCTCGCCGGTGCTGGTGATCGGAGCGCCGCTGAGGCGCAACGGCCGCCTCTACAATTGCGCGCTGGCGCTGTCGCGCGGCCGAATCCTCGGCGTGGTGCCGAAGAGCTTCCTGCCCAATTACCGCGAATATTACGAGAAACGCTGGTTCGTCTCCGGAATCGGCCTCAACGGAATCGACATCGCCGTCGCGGGCGAGGTCGTGCCGTTCGGGACGGACCTGATCTTCGCCGCCGAGGATCTCGACGACTTCATCTTCCACGTCGAGATTTGCGAGGATTACTGGGCGCCGCAGCCGCCCTCGACCGTGGGCGCGCTCGCCGGCGCGCTGATCCTGTGCAACCTCAGCGCCTCCAACATCACCATCGGCAAGGCGGACGAGAGGAAGCTGCTCTGCGCCTCGCAGTCGAGCCGCTGCTGCGCCGCCTATGTCTATGCCGCCTCGGGGCCGGGAGAGAGCACCACCGACCTCGCCTGGGACGGCCAGGCGTCGATCTACGAAATGGGCGAGCTGCTCTGCGATTCGGGCCGCTTCGACCTCGAGCCGGAGCTGTGCGTCGCCGACGTCGACGCCCAGCGCCTCAGGCTCGAGCGGATGCGGATGCCGACCTTCAACGACAATGCCGTCGCCGCCGGCCATCCCGAAAAGAGCGCCAGGCGAATCCATTTCGAGCACAAGCCCAGCCTCGCGGACATCGGCTTCAGGCGCCGCTACCGCCGCTTCCCCTATGTGCCCAACCGGCCCGAGCAGCTCGATTCCGATTGCTACGAGGCGTTCAACATCCAGGTCCAGGGCCTCGCCCGCCGCTTCCAGGCGACCAGCGGCAGCCATCTCGTCATCGGCGTGTCGGGCGGGCTCGATTCGACCCACGCCCTGATCGTCGCCGCCAAGATGTGCGATTTCCTGAAGCTGCCGAGGTCGACCATCCTCGGCTTCACCATGCCCGGCTTCGCCACCGGCGACACGACCAAGGGCAATGCCTGGGCGCTGATGCGGTCGCTCGGAATCGTCGGCGAGGAGATCGATATCCGCCCGGCGGCGATGCAGATGCTCAGGGACATGAAGCACCCGTTCGCCGAGGGGAAGCCGGTCTACGACATCGCGTTCGAGAATGTTCAGGCGGGCCTTCGCACCGACTATCTCTTCCGGCTCGCCAACCAGCGCAAGGGCTTCGTCATCGGCACCGGCAACCTGTCCGAGGTCGCGCTCGGCTGGTCGACCTACGGCGTCGGCGACCAGATGAGCCATTACGGGGTCAATGCCGGCGTTCCCAAGACCCTGATCCAGTATCTGATCCGCTGGGCGGTCAAGACCGGGCAATTCGACTCCGATACGAACTCCATATTGGAGGCGATTCTCGCCACCAAGATCTCGCCCGAGCTGATCCCGGCCGACGACAAGGGCGAGATGCAGTCGACGGAAGGGACGATCGGCCCCTACGAGCTCCACGACTTCTTCCTGTTCCACATCCTGCGCTCCGGCCAGCCGCCCTCCAAGGTCGCCTTCCTCGCCTGGCAGGCCTGGCGGGACGCGGAGAAGGGGCAGTGGCCGCTCGGCTATCCCGACGCGCTCAAGCGCGCCTACGACCTGCCGACCATCCGCAAATGGCTGGAGGTCTTCCTCTATCGCTTCTTCCAGATCAGCCAGTTCAAGCGCACCGCCATCCCCAACTCGCCCAAGGTGTCGGCGGGCGGCGCGCTGAGCCCGCGCGGCGACTGGCGCGCGCCGTCCGACGGCACGGCCAGGCCCTGGCTGGACGAGCTGAAGGCGGCGCTGGACGGCTGACCGTCACCCCGGCGAAGGCCGGGGCCTCGGGAGACCTAGCGACCTATCGTTCCGGGGTGACGGGCCATTAATCATATAATTCGAATCGCATCCGGAATGTCCCGGCAGCGAAACAAGCGGCCTCAATCCTTAACTGGATCAGTAAGAATCATGCTGCACTGCGGGAACTTCGCTGCCTGAACGGACGTTCATCGAAAGTCATTCAAAACCATAAGGTATAGCTGCGTTGATCACGCTTTCGACCGCCTCCACGCTGGGGCAGAGCCACTTCGCGTCCCGGCCGCACACTGACCATACCCTCATCTGCTTCTCGCACCTCCGGTGGAATTTCGTGTTCCAGAGGCCCCAGCATCTGATGAGCCGGTTCGCCGAGGCGGGGCGCGTGATCTTCTGGGAGGAGCCCGAGGCGGCGCTTCCGGAGATGGAGCCGGCGCTGGGCGTCCGCACCTGCGCCGAGACGGGAGTCATCGTGGTGACGCCCTCCCTGCCCGAGACGCTGACCGGCGACGAGCGCGAGTCGACCCTGAAGTCGCTTCTCGACACCTATCTCGCCGGCGAGCAGGGGCCGGTCGTGCGCTGGTATTACACCCCGATGATGCTGCCTTTCTCGAGGCACGTCGAAGCCGTCCGCACGGTCTATGACTGCATGGACGAGCTCGCCAATTTCCGCTTCGCGCCGGCCGAGCTGCTGACCCTGGAGCGCGAGCTGATCGCCACGGCGGACGTCGTCTTCACCGGCGGCTACAGCCTCTACGAGGCCAAGAAGGACCTGCACCCCAACATCCACCCGTTCCCGTCCAGCGTCGACCGCGCCCATTTCGGCCAGGCGCGCGCCATGGACTCCGCTCCGGACGATCAGGGCTCGCTGCCGCGGCCGCGCTTCGGCTTCTACGGAGTCATCGACGAGCGCATGGACCTGGAGATGGTCGCGGCGGTCGCCGATGCCCATCCCGAATGGTCGATCGTCATGGTCGGGCCGGTGGTCAAGATCGACCCGGCCGACCTGCCGCACCGTCCCAACATCCATTATCTCGGCGGCAAGAAATATGAGGAGCTGCCGGTTTATCTGGGCGGCTGGGACGTCGCCCTGATGCCGTTCGCGATCAACGATTCGACCAAGTTCATCTCGCCGACCAAGACTCCCGAATATCTCGCCGGCGGGCGGCCGGTCGTGTCGACTCCGATCACCGACGTCATCCGCCATTACGGCGATCTTGACTCGGTGTTCATCGCCGACGGCGCCGACGCCTTCATCGCGGCCTGCGAGCAGGCGCTGGCACTGGTCCGCTCCGGCGACTCATGGCTCGACGAGGTCGACCTCAAGCTCGCCAATCTCAGCTGGGACATCACCTACGCCCGCATGGCCGGGCTCGTGCACGAGGCGATCGCGGCGCCGAGCGCAGGGCCGAACATCGTCGGCACGGCGACGAAGAAGGCCTATGACTATCTCGTCGTCGGCGCCGGCTTCGCCGGCTCGGTGATCGCCGAGCGGCTGGCCAGCCAGCATGACGCGCACGTGCTCGTCGTCGACCGACGGCCGCATGTCGGCGGCAACGCCTACGATCATCTCGACGAGGCGGGAGTCCTGATCCACCAGTACGGACCCCATATCTTCCACACCAACAGCGACGAGATCGTCGATTATCTCTCGCAGTTCACGCAATGGCGGCCCTACGAGCACAAGGTGCTCGCCGAGGTGCGCGGCCAGCTCGTTCCGATCCCGATCAACCGGACCACGCTCAACATGCTGTTCGGGCTGGACCTGAAGACCGACGAGGAGGCCGCGGCCTATCTCGCCTCGCGCGCCGAGACGGTCGAGGAGATCAGGACGTCCGAGGACGTGGTGATCAACGCCGTCGGACGGGAGCTCTACGAGCTCTTCTTCCAGGGCTATACGAGAAAGCAGTGGGGCATCGATCCGAGCGGGCTCGACAAGGCGGTGACGGCGCGGATCCCGACCCGGACCAACACCGACGACCGCTATTTCGGCGACAAGCACCAGATCATGCCGAAGCATGGCTACACGGCCATGTTCAACCGGATGCTCGATCATCCCAACATCGATGTGCTGCTCTCGACCGACTACAAGGACATCGTCGACGAGATCGACGCCGGCCATGTCGTCTTCACCGGGCCGATCGACGAATATTTCGGCTTCCGCTACGGCAAGCTGCCTTACCGCAGCCTGCGCTTCGAGCATAAGGTGGTGGACCAGGGCCGGTACCAGCCCGTGGCGGTGGTCAACTATCCCGACCCGCAGGTGCCCTATACCCGGATCACCGAGTACAAGCATCTGACCGGCCAGACCCACGCCAAGACCAGCATCACCTACGAATATCCGTCGGCGGAGGGCGATCCCTATTACCCGATCCCGCGGGCGGAGAATCAGGCGCTGTTCAAGAAATACGAGGCGCTCGCGGATTCCACCCCGGGGGTGACGTTCGTCGGCCGGCTCGCCACCTACCGCTATTACAATATGGACCAGGTGGTCGGGCAGGCCCTCTCCACCTTCCGCCGGCTCGATGCCGCCCGCCAGGTCGAAGCCGGCGGCAGCCGCGGCTCGATGTGGACCGAGGCGGCGGAGTGATTTGCCTCCCCATGGCATAGCCATGGGGAGGGGGACCGCCCGAAGGGCGGTGGAGGGGTGGCAGAGCGCTGAACCTTGGAGGTTCAGGCGCGTGATCCTCGGAATCTTAGCCGGGTCACCCCTCCACCATGCTTCGCATGGTCCCCCTCCCCATCTGGCGATGGGGAGGCAAATGAGGGAGGATTATTCGGCGGCGACCGCCGTCTCTTCCTCGATCGTCGCCGAGCGAAGGAAGTCCTCGAGGGCCTCGTCGAAGCTCCTGAGCATCATCCCTCGCTTGCTGGCCAGCGCCGTGCTCAGCGCCTCGGGCCCGTCCTCCGCGATCACCAGAGCCGGATCGTAGCCCGCCCCCTGCGCCACCCGCCGGGCGAATTCGTGCCAGCTGACCTCACCGTCATTGGCGAGGTGCCAGAGCCCGGTCTCGCCGTCGATCAGAAGGTCGAGCGCCGCGTGGCACAGGTCCGGCACATAGGTCGGCGAGACCCGGCTGCGCGAGCAGGCGCGGACGGTCTCGCCGCGGGCGAGGCTCGAGAGGACGTGCCAGGCGAAATTGTAGCGGTCCCACGGGCCGAAGAAGGCGCTGGTGCGGACCACCAGAGGCTTGCCGCCGGCGGCGAGCACTCGCCTCTCCGCCTCGGCCTTGCTGACCCCATAGACGCAGCCGGGAGCGGTCTCGTCCTCCTCGTGATAGCGGCGGCCGAGACGGCCGTCGAAGACCAGGTCCGAGGAGAAAGTGACGAGCGGCACCCCCGCCGCGGCGCAGGCCCTGGCGAGCGCTTCGGCGCCGTCGGCATTGGCGGCGAGGCAGGCATCGGGCTCGCGCTCGGCGTCGGCGACCCGGACGAAGCCGGCGGTGTTGATCACCGCCCAGGGCTTGTGGTGCTTCAGCGCCCGGGCGATCGAGCGCGGGTCGCATATGTCCATCTCGTCCCGAGCCGTAAGGCGGAAGGGCAGGGCCCGTTCCTCGCAAAGGCGGGCGAAAGCGTTGCCGAGCGTTCCGGTGGCGCCGGTGATCAGCAGCTTGCGGCCGCCGCAGGCCGGAAGCTTGCAGCTCCCGCTCCACGGATAGAGGCGGGGCGGGCGCCGCCACCAGCCCGGGGAATCGAGCGCCGGGTGGTCGAACGCCTCGCCTTTGGCATAGGCTTTGGCGGCGTGGGCGATCACGGTCGGCCGCGGCGTGCCGCTTCGCGCGTCGAAGGCGCCCGTATCGTAGAAACCCTTGCGCTCGGTCAGAAGGAAGCGCCAGTCGACATTGCCGAACATCGACCAGATGGTGACGGCGCGAAGGTCCACCCCCTCGGCGCGAAGCCGGGTGGCGGTTTCCCAAACCTCGGCGAACCAGCGCAATTGCTCGTCGCGATGGCAGCCGTGATGGACTTCGGTGATCGCGATCGGAATGCCGTATCGCTCCCACGCCTCGCGCAGCCGCGGTGCGAAGCCGGTATCGTCCTCGAGTCTCTTTACCCGAACCGCCTCGGCATCGGCATAGGTGTCGCGCCCGTTGCCGCCGTGGAAATGCTCCGGATAGAGGTGCATCCGGTGGTCCAGGAAGCGCTCGGACGTCAGATAATGGTTGATCCCGAGAATGTCCGGCCTCGCCTCGCCGGTCGCCAGCCGGTCGAGCGCGCTGTAGCCGACTCCGGCGCCGCGCAGCCAGGCGAAGAAGGGGTGCCGCTCATCGACCCGGCCGCACAACAGATCAAGGCTCAGCCAGCGGCGCTCATTCTCATGGTTCGCCTGATAGCGCAGCGGCGCGGTGGAGAAGGTCTTGCCCAGATCCTCGGTCTGCACCAGCCGCGCGCCGGGGATATGTCCGCGTATCGCGCGCATCGCCTCGAACGTGCCTTTACACTCGTTGACGAGAGCCCGGAGGAACGCGCCATAGTTGCGCGTGTGGGGATACCAGTGGCCGTAGAGCGCCGAGAAACGCGCCGTTGTGAGAGGCTCGTTGACCGGGGTCCACATGTCGATCCACGGATAACGATCGGCGACCCGCGCCGCATAGTCGGCGAGCTTCTTCGGGAAATCGGGGTCGAGCAATTCGGTATATCCGGGTCCGGAGCCGTGGTGGAGGAGACCGCCGATCACCTTGATCCCCCGCTCGCGAAGCATTGCCAGCCGCTCGTCCGTCCAGGCGAAATCGAGCTTGTCGGGGCTCTCCGGCGCCACCGATTCCCAAAGGATCGGATAGCGCACCGTCGTAAGGCCGAGATCCGCCATCAGATCGATGTCGCCGGAGCGGTCCCTGTGCCCGGTTTCCGCTGCCTGATCCCGATACGCGTCGTGGAGTCGGACGATAGTGCATTCGGCGCCTCCCCATAATTCCAGCGGGGGCGTTGGGCGTTGATCTGCCGTCATTCCTGGGCGTTCCGATTGTGGCGGGTGAGTAACGAACCCCCCTCGCAATGTTACGGTTCCGCCCCGGCAGGCCGCATCTAAAGCAGGTTAGGTAGATTCAGGCCTCATCTAAAACAGGTTAGTCAGATTCCCCGCTGCTCAGGAATTGGTAACCTTTCTGGTGGCAAGCTCCTCCGGCAGAGTAGGAGAGTGCGATGCGTGTTCAGCACCAGGAGCTAAGCTTCGAGGACCGCCGCTGCGAACCGCGTCATGAAAACCTGATCGACACCGCCACCATCCATTTTCGCGGCGAGCGCCATTCGGTGCCGGTGCTCAACATCTCCACCCGGGGCACGATGATCGAAAGCGGCATCGCTCCTCGGCTCGGCGAGACGGTGCTGGTCGAATTCCCGGAGTGCAGCCGAATCCACGCCTTCGTCCGCTGGGCGCGGGACGGCAAGATCGGCCTGAACTTCGGCCACGAGATGGTGCTGGGCTGAAAATCCTCCCCAGGCTTGCTCGGGGAGGGGGACCGCGCGAAGCGCGGTGGAGGGGTAGAAGGCGCCGGCCTGCGCGGCCCTCGCTCGAACCACCTCATTCCTGCGCCGGCTACCCCTGCACCACACTTCGTGTGGTCCCCCACCCCACCGCTTCGCGGCAGCGAGGATCACTTCCCCAGCGCCCTCAACACCGTCGGGGTGATGCCGCTCACCATCCTTTTGATGCCCTGGAAGTTGGGATGGACACGGTCCGGCAGCGCCAGAGCCGGATTGCCCGCCACTCCGGCGAGGAAGAAGGGATAGAGCTCGGCCCCGTGCTCCCGCGCCAGATCGGGGAAGATCCGGTTATATTCCGCCATGTAGCGGCTGCCGAGATTGGGCGCGGCGAGCATTCCGGCGATCAGCACCGGGATATCGCGGCGCTTCAGCTCCGTGACGATGGCGTCGAGATCGGCCCGGGTCTGCCGGGGCGGAAGGCCGCGCAGCATGTCGTTGGCCCCGAGCGCGACGATGGCGAGGTCGGGCTTGGCCTTGAGCCCGTCCAGAGTCCATTTGAGCCGGGCCCGTCCCTGGGCCGCGGTGTTGCCCGAAACTCCGGCATTGGTGACGAAGGCGCGAACGCCGTTGCGCCGGAGCATGTCCTCCAGCTGCGGTGCGAAGCCCTGGCCGGGCGGCAGGCCGTAGCCGGCGGTGAGGCTGTCGCCGAAGGCGAGGATGTGGACGTCCTTCGCCGCGGCGGGGGCTGCGGAGGCCGCCATGATCAGCAGCAGCGCGTGGACAAGCCGGCGAAGCGCCCCATATGGGTCCCGTATCGACATCGGATTTCATTCCCCTTCATGACCGGCTCCTACGTTATCGACGCTTCGAATGTCACGCTGGCGCTCGGATCCGGCGCGGGCCGGGTCGAGATCCTGCGCGGTGTCGCGCTACAAGTCGCGAGCGGCGAAAGCGTTGCGTTGCTGGGGCCTTCGGGAAGCGGAAAATCGTCGCTGATGGCGGTGCTTTCGGGCCTGGAGCGCGTGACGGGCGGGACGATCCGGATCGCCGGCGCGGATTTCGCGGCGCTCGGCGAGGACGATCTGGCGCGGGCGCGGCAGGGGCGGATCGGAATCGTCCTCCAGGCCTTCCATCTGCTTCCGACGATGACCGCGCTCGAGAATGTCGCGGTGCCGCTGGAGCTGGCCGGGCGCGACGGCGCTTTCGATCTGGCGCGGGCCGAGCTGGAGGCGGTCGGCCTCGGCCACCGGCTCACCCATTATCCGGCGCAATTGTCGGGCGGCGAGCAGCAGCGCGTCGCCATCGCCCGGGCGACGGCGCCGCGCCCGGCCTTGATCTTCGCCGACGAGCCGACCGGCAATCTCGACGCCGCCACCGGCACCGCCATCCTCGATCTGCTGTTCGAGCGGCAGCGGGGGACCGGGGCGACCCTGCTTGTCATCACCCACGATCCGGCCTTGGCCGAGCGGTGCGGGCGGGTGCTGGAGATGCAGGACGGGCGGATCGTCAGGGATACCGCTTCCTCTTGAGCCTTCCCCTCCCCCTTCGCCTCGCGCTCCGCGACCTGCGCGGCGGATTGGCCGGGCTTCGACTGCTCGCCATCTGCCTGTTCCTCGGCGTGCTCGCGCTCGCCGGAGTCGGCTCATTGTCGGCCGCCATCGTCGGCTCGCTGGCCGAGCGCGGGCAGGAGATACTCGGCGGCGACGTCCAGCTCGTCGTCGCGCAGCGCGAGGCGAATGCGGAGGAGCTCGCCGCTTTCTCCCGCGAGGGGCGGGTCAGCCATATCACCCGGATGAGGGCGATGGCGGCGCGGCTCGACGGCGAGGAAAGCGTTCTGGTCGAGCTGAAGGGCGTCGACGGGGCCTGGCCGCTCTACGGGACGTTCCGGACCGAGCCTTCGGCGCGGCCGCGCGGCGCGCAGGTGGCGGTTGGGCCGGAGCTGGCCGAGCGGCTGGGGGCCGGGGTCGGCGAGCGGATCCGGATCGGCGCGGCGGAGCTCGAAATCATCGGCCTGATCGCCGAGGAGCCGGACCGGGTGGGGCAGGGCTTCACCCTCGGCTCGACCGCCCTGGTCGACCGCGACGGCCTCGCCGCGACCGGACTGGTTCAGCCGGGCAGCCTCTATACCAGCGCCTACCGGCTGAGGCTTGAAGCCGGGGCCGACCTAAAGGCGGTCGCCGAGCGGCTCAGGAAAAGCTTCGGCGCCGCCGGCTGGCAGGTCCAGGACCGGACGAACGGCGCCCCCGGCACGCGCCGGTTCATCGAGCGGCTCGGCCAGTTCCTCACCCTGGTCGGCCTGACCGCGCTGATCGTCGCCGGCATCGGCGTCGGCAACGGAGTCGCTTCCTATCTCGACGGCAAGCGCTCCGGAATCGCCACTCTGAAGCTGCTCGGCGCCACCAGCCGCACCCTGTTCCTCTCCTATCTGGCGCAGGTCGGACTGGTCGCCCTGGCCGCGACTGTGGCCGGGCTCGCCGCCGGAGCGCTCGTCCCGGCATTGGTCGTCGCGGTGGCGGGCGACGCCTTGCCGGTGCCGCCGCGGCTGGCGCTCTACTGGCCGCCGCTCGCCGCCAGCGCGGCCTACGGCCTGCTCATCGCCGCCGTCTTCGCGCTGGTGCCGATCGCCCGAGCGCGGACCGTGCCGGCGGCGACCCTGTTCCGGGGAGACCTCGAGCCGTCGCGGCGGCCGGGCCGGGCGGTCGTCCTCATCGTTCTCGCCGCCGCCGCCGCCATTGCCGGGCTGGCCATCGGCACCGCCCGCGAGCCGGCCTTCGCCGCCGGCTTCATCGGCTCGGCCCTCGGGCTGGTGCTGCTGCTGACCTTGCTCGGCTGGCTGATCCGGCGCCTCGCCGCGCTGCTGCCGAGGCCCAGGCATCCGGTGTTCCGTATCGCGCTCGCCAACCTCCACCGCCCCGGCGCCCAGACCGGGCGGCTGGTGGTGGCGCTCGGCCTCGGCCTGACCCTGTTCACCACCCTCGCGGTGATCGAGAGCAATCTCGCCGGCCAGATGCGGACCACCATCCCCGCGAAGGCGCCGAGCTTCTTCATGCTGGACATACCGGTCGAGGAGATCGGCCGCTTTCGCGCCCTCGCCCAGCGCTCGGCGCCGCAAAGCGACCTCGTCACCATCCCCTCGCTGCGCGGATCGGTGGTCGCCGTCGACGGGCGGCGGGTAGCCGACATGGCCGAAATCCCGCCCGAAGCCTGGTTCCTTCGCGGCGACCGCGGGCTGACCTACTCCGCGACCCTGCCCGAAGGGAGCCGGATCGTCGCCGGCAAGTGGTGGCCGGCCGGTTATTCTGGCCTGCCGCTCGTCTCGCTCGACGTCGACGCGGCGAAGGCGGTGGGGCTCGAGGTCGGCGACACCATCACCGTCTCGATCCTCGGCCGGGAGATCGAGGCCCGGATCGGCTCGCTGCGCGAGATCAACTGGGACACGATGGGCTTCAACTTCGTCATCGTCTTCGCTCCCGGCACCCTGGAAAGCGCCCCGCACAGCTTCATGGCGACGATCTCGATGCCGGAGGCGCAGGAGCGGCCCTTCGCCCGCGCCGTCTCGAACGCCTTCCCGAGCGTCTCCGCGATAAGGGTGAAGGAGGTGGTGGAGACGGTCAGCTCGATGCTGTCGCAGCTCGCCGTCGCCGTTCGGGCCGCCGCCTCGGTGGCGATCCTCGCCGGCATAGCGGTGCTGGTCGGAGCGCTGGCCGCCAGCCGCCGCGCCCGCACCTATGACAGCGTCATCCTCAAGATGCTCGGCGCCACCCGACCCCGGATCCTCGCCGCCCAGGCCGCCGAATTCGCCGCGCTGGCGCTGGTCGTCAGCCTGGTCGCGCTCGGCCTCGGCTCGGCGGCGGGCTGGTATGTGGTGGTCCGGATTTTCGAGCTCGACTGGGCGCCGGACTGGGCCATGGTGGCGGCGACGCTGGCGCTTGGCGCGCTGGTGACCCTGGTGCTCGGCCTGCTCGGCTCGCTGCCGGCCCTGGCGGCGAGGCCGGCGCGGGCGCTCCGCACGCTTTAACCGTCACCCCGGACTTGATACGGGCACGTCCGTGTTCAGGGATCCCGGCCTTCGCCGGGACGACGAGGAGGAACCATGATCGACCTCTACACCGCCGCCACGCCCAACGGGTACAAGGTCTCGATCCTGCTCGAGGAGCTGGGGCTGCCCTACGAGGTCCATGTGGTCGACCTTCGGTCAGGCGCCCAGAAGGAGCCCTGGTTCACGGCGATCAACCCCAACGGCCGGATCCCCGCCATCGTCGACCGAGACGCCGGCGACTTCGCGGTCTTCGAATCCGGCGCGATCATGGTCTACCTCGCCGAGAAGACGGGCAGGCTGATTCCGGCCGATCCCAAGGGCCGGAGCCGGGTGATGCAGTGGCTGATGTTCCAGATGGGCGGGATCGGCCCGATGATGGGCCAGGCCAACGTCTTCACCCGCTATTTCCCCGAGCAGATACCCAGCGTCATCGACCGCTACCGGCGCGAAAGCCGGCGGCTGTTCGAGGTTCTGGACGGCCACCTCGCCGGCAATGAATGGCTGGCCGGCGACTATTCGATCGCCGACATCGCCAATTTCGCCTGGGTTCGGACCCATGAATGGCCGGGCGTCCCGGTCGAAGGGCTCGACCATCTCCAGCGCTGGCTGGCGGCGATCGGGGAGCGGCCGGCGGTTCGCAAGGGCGTGACGATCCCGCCGCGGGCCGATCCGGAGAAGGCGGTCGAAGCGGCGCGGTCGATGCTGGCCTAGCCGCCGGGCCGGACCCGACAGTCAGTCCCGCTTCGGCTCGCACCTGTCGTAGTCGGGCTCGCGATTCTGCTTGCGGGCCTTGCGCTCCTCCTTGCCGATGCACTCTTCCTGGCGGCGGATCCGGGCGCCACGCTTCTGGTCGGCTTCGGCCTGGGTGGTGACGACGGCGTCGACCCCGGCCGAGGCGACCTTGACCGGAAGGGTCGCGACGTCGAGCGCGGTCCTGGCGATGCAGCCGGGCAGGACGAGGACGGCGAGCGGGAGGAGGAGGATGCGCATGGCACCCTCCTAGCACGGCACGATGATCGCCGCCTTAACGGGCTCAGCCCGTCTTGCGCAAAGTCGGCGAGTCGAGATCCAGCTCGTCGAACCTGATCACCTCGACGTCGGGCCGGACCGCGCGCAGCTTGTCGATGAACTTGGCCGAATCGCCGACGATCACCAAAGTGGCGCGGTCGGCGCCGACCAGCCGGGCCGCGGCGGCCGAGGCGCCCTCGGGGGTCACCTTTTCCATGTTGGCGACGAAGCGAGCGACCTCCGACGGCGGCATGCCCTGCTGGAGGAGGTTGGCCAGCATGTTGCCGAGGCCGCCGCTGGTCTCCGCCTGGCGGTTGAAGGCGCCGGTGAGGAAGGCGATCCGGTTGGCGACATCCTGCGCCGGAAGCGGTTCCCGGCCGAGCCGGTCGAGCTCGTCGAGGAACACCTTGGCGACCTCGGCGGCCGTCTCGTTCTTGGTCTGGCCGCTGGCGGTGAGAAGGCCGGCGTCGAGCCGCGCCGGCATTCCGCTATAGGCGCCGTAGGACAAGGCCCGCTTGGTGCGCACCTCCTGGAACAGCCGCCCGCTCGAGCCGCCGCCGAGCACGGCATTGGCCGCGTTGGCGTTGTAGTAAAGCGGATCGGAGCGGCTGATGCCGCGGACCGCCGCGAGCACCGCCGCCTGGCCCGAGCCCGGCATGTCGATCACCAATGTGCGGACCTTCTGCGGCTCTCCGGCGCGCTCGGCGGGCGGAGTCGGAGCCGGCCCCTGGCCGCGCCAGCCGCCGAGCAGCGACTCCGCCAGAGCATCGGCCCGGGCCGAGTCGATGCCGCCCGAAATGACCAGAGCGCTGTTTCCCGGGTGCCACCATTTGCGGTGCTGCTCGACGAAATCGTCGCGGGTGAGGGAGGCGAGGGATTTGGGCGTGCCCGCGCCCAGGGTCGCATAAGGCGCGGTGCCGTAGACCAGAGGCTGGGCGACCATGTTCGCGAGCTGGCCGGGGTTGCGAAGAGCGATGGAGAGCGAGTCGATCGCCTGCTTGCGCTGAAGCTCGAGCTCCTCGGCCGGGAAGGTGGCGTTCTGGGCGATGTCGGCGAGGACGCGCCCCGCCGCCTCCAGATTGGCGGTCGGGGCGGTGATCGACAGGAAGGATCCGTCGGCGCCCGCTCCGGTGTTGAGGGTCGCTCCCAGCGCTTCCAGTTCCGCCGAAATCTGCTCGGCGCTGCGGCTGGCCGTGCCCTTGGTGGCGAGGTCGGCGGCCATCGTCGCCAGCCCGGCCTTGGCGCGCGGGTCGGTCGAGGCGCCGCCCTTCACCACCAGGGTCATGGTCGCCAGCGGCACCTGGCCGCTGCGCGCCGTGACGACGGCGAGGCCGTTGGCGAGCCTGGTCTCGGAGATTGCGGGCGGAGTCACGCGAGCCGCCGGGCCGGGCGCCGGCGGCGCCTCCCGCTCGCCCTCGGCGGCGAGCTCGTTGGGGGGGCGGGTCGCCGGCGGCGCCGACTTGAAGCGCGGCATCGGCACCGGATTGGTCCAGGCATCCGCCTGTCCCGCCGGACGGGCGCTTTCGTTGAGGTAGCGCAGGTCGACCCGCGAGTCGGGCGTCAGATATGTCCGCGCGACACGCTGGACGTCGGCGGCGGTCACCCGCTGATAGGCGGCGATCAACTTGTCCCACTGCTTCGGATCGCCGGAACGGACCAGCACCTCCCCCAGTCCGGAGGCGCGGCCGCTGAACGTCTCGCGCTGGCGCAGGGCCTGGGCGAGAAGCTCGTTCTTCGCCTCGGCGAGCTCCGCCTCGGTGACCGGAGCGCTCCGGATCCGCTCGATCTCGGCGGCGAGAGCGGCTTCCGCCTCCTCGACGGTGCGGCCGCCGGCGAGGATCACGTTGGGCGCCCAATAGCCCTCTTCCTCGAACGGGGCGAGCTGGGCGCCCGCCTCGGTGGCGATCCTCTTGTCGCGGACCAGGCTCTTGTAGAGCCGGGAGCTCTCGCCGGTGGTAAGGATGCCGTCGAGCACCTCGATCGCCGCCATGTCGCGATGGGCCATTCCGGGGATCCGCCAGATCGAGCCGACGACCGGCAGAGGCACGTTGGGCGCATACATGGTCACCGCCCGCGGCTTCGTCCGCCGCGGCTCGCGGACGGCGATGGCGAGCGGCATCCTGCCGGCGCGGGCCGGGATCGGGCCGAGATATTTGTCGACCCAGCCGTCGAGCTGCTTCTGGTCGAAATTGCCCGAGACGATCAGGGTCGCCGTGTCGGGCCCGTAATAGGCCTCGTGGAAGGCGCGGGCGTCGGCGACGGTGGCGGCGTCGAGCTGCTCGATGCTGCCGATGGTCGGCCGGCGGTGGGGCGAAATATCCCAGGCATTGTCGGTGACCAGCAGCCGAAGCCGGCCGTAGGGCGGAGTGAGCACGCCCTGGCGGAACTCCTCCTTGACGACGTTGCGCTCGGTCTCGAACACCTGAGGATCGATGACCGGCCGGGCCATCCGCTCGGCATGGGTCCACAGCATCGTCTCGAGATAGCGGGCCGGGACGCTCTCATAATAATTGGTCCGGTCCGACGCGGTGCTGGCGTTGCGCTCGCCGCCGACGTCCTCCACCAGCCGGTTGATCATGTTGTAGGGCATGTTGCGGGTCTTGCGCGACAAGATGTGCTCGAACAGGTGGGCGAAGCCGGAGCGGCCTTCCGGATCGTGCTTGGAGCCGACCTCGTACCAGACCGACACCGAGACGTTGGCCGTGCTGGTGTCGCGCATCGAGATGACTCGAAGGCCGTTGGCGAGCCGGCGCTCCTTATACTGGAGCGGCGGCACCTCGATCCGGC
>Ga0196965_1000385_pt1 | contig 28467 bp, 19 predicted proteins | sample S1_20metaG_FD_148668 | JGI IMG/M metagenome (GOLD analysis project Ga0196965, IMG submission 148668) | Soil microbial communities from Anza Borrego desert, Southern California, United States - S1_20 | ecosystem: Environmental > Terrestrial > Soil > Desert | place: USA: California | collected...
AGCTCAAGGCAAAAGAATTGTTAGAAGTTGATAACGTGGTGGATGCATGGAAAATCTTATTGATAGGTTTAGATAGACCTTTTTAAACCATGTATTTATCAGGTAGTTATTCTTCAAAAAGTAAACATTTGAAAAGTAATCGGTATTTTTTTTAAAAAAGGTACGCTTAATAGCTTATATCCTTTCTTTTATTTAATAATCAAAGTTTTAGCGTGTCAAAAAAAGTTTTGATATTTAAATACTACAAAAAAATATTTTAAATAAAAACCTTTTTTTCAATATCAAGCCATGAAGAAGTCACTAATTATTCTGTTACTAAACATTGGAACCTTTGCTTGTTTTTCTCAAAATCTTCCTAATTTTTTAGATATACCTCTTAAGGATTCTTCCGATTATAAGATGGCGGAAAAGGAAGTAATATTGGCCGCTGATTTTTTGCTTGAAACGACTCCTTATGAACGAAAAAGAGGGGAGGCACATCAGTTCTTATCCAGATGGATGGAAGGTACGCCCTACTATAATTTTAGAGTAGATGAAACAGCCGCAAAGATCTATGAAATGAATGCAAATTTAATGGGTGTTTACCTGGCAGCAATGGCAAAGTTTACTATTGAGAATCAAAATATTATTGATAATAAGGAAGTTATAGAGCTTGCCACAATTCAGCAACTTATAAGTTATTGTAAGAATTCTGCACACAATATTCCTATCAAAGGGGCCTTAAAAAAGATGATTAAAGCCCATGAAAAAGGCGAGCTTAAGAAGTATGTGGCGACATTGAAATGAGAAGTTAGCAGTCAGCCTTAGCTATCAACAGTAGCTATTAGCTGTTAGTCATCAACGGTTAGGTTTATGGGGTGAAATAACCATCAACCTCTTGTGTATGTGGTTACAATTTTTTTAAGGTATTGGATTTTGGTTTGTTTAAAGAATGATCTTTTTAAGACTTGAGAAATAACTTTACTAAAAGCAATACAACACATTAAAAACAAGTGATATATAGAATGATATTTCTTTAAGGCATTCATTTTATTTGTCCTTTTGGACCTGAATTTTCCTCTTCTTGTCATAATTACATTGCCTAAGTAATTTTTTTTAGATTTTTTTGGTGAATTAAAGCGGTTACCTTGTTGAATACTTATTAAAAAATCTTAAGTTATGCTGTTGATGGAAGAGATTTCCATTGCTTTTATCAAGTTTAAATGTTCGAGATTCCCGTAAAAAAGCTTTCCTATAAAACATGGCTCCGGATATTTTCCATCTGGACACTTGCTGCCTTGAGTATGTCAACCCAAACCTATTTTAATGTAAAAACACAGGAAGGAACCGCCGATTGGTTTTTGCTTTTTATCAGGCAGCTGCCAAGTTGGTATTTAATGGCGCTGCTTACGCCTGTGGTGATGTTTTTCTATGACAAATATCCATTAGATATAAAAAAATGGAAAAGAAATCTCGGCATCCATATTCTTATTGCTTTAGGTATTTTACTTTTCTTTTCAAACCTGCGCTTAATCGTAATGTATTATGTGATTTTTGAACGGGACGTTTTTGCGTTGACTCAGGCACAATACGCAACAGCTTTTTTGTCTCAAATGGCTTGGGATGTTGGTGCTTATGCTTTTATTATCGCTGTTATTTTTGCTGATAAGGCCAATACCAACAGAAGGCAAAATGAGCTGTATGCAACTAAAGTGGAATTGAGCAACAAAGAACTTCAAAATCAATTGAATCAAGCTCAACTGGAAGCGCTGAAACTTCAACTTAGTCCTCATTTTTTATTTAATACATTAAATACAGTGAGTTCGCTTATTCGCTCTGAGGATTATTCCACTGCTATTCAGGTGAATGCAAAGCTGGGGGATTTTTTGAGAACGACACTTCAAGCGGATTCTACCCAATTTGTAACATTTGAAAAGGAGCTTCATTATCTGGATCTTTATTTATCCATAGAATCCCTTCGGTTTGGGGATAGGCTGAAAATAGAAAAGCAGATTGAAAAGGAATGTAACGGATTTGAAGTCCCTTATTTCATTTTGCAACCTATAATTGAAAATGCCATAAAACATGGAATAGCAAAACAGGGTCAAGCAAGCTTAATTCTAATTACTGCTTGTGTTAAAAATGACGCTTTAAATGTTTCAATTTTTAACGAAGGAAAATTGCTTCCGGAAAATTGGAAAATTGAGGAAAATTGGGGAATAGGTTTGTCCAATGTAAATTCAAGGCTTAAAAAGATTTATGGCGTGAATTTTTTATTTTCAATAAAGAATTATCCTGAAAGAAATGGAGTGGAGGTCGCATTAAAAATTCCAACTTCATCAAATCCCGAACTTCAAACCCCAAAACTGTTTACATGAATTTACCCGGTGAAAACTTGAAGGTTGTAATTGCTGATGACGAACCAGCAGCAAGGAAATCCATAGAAATATTATTGTCTAAAGTTCCGGGAATAGAAGTGTTGAAGGTTTGTGCAGATGGAAAAGAAACGGTAGAAGCGATTTTACGTACCAAACCGGATCTGGTTTTTCTGGATATTCAAATGCCTGAAATGAGCGGATTTCAAGTATTGGAAGAAATAAATGGTATTCACAATCCTGTTTTTATTTTTGTTACCGCTTATGAGGAATTTGCCATAAAAGCATTTGAAAAATCGGCGGTGGACTATTTAATGAAACCTTATGATGATGAAAGATTTTACCAAAGTCTGGAGAAGGCGAAGAAAATGATTTCTGCCAATAAGATCTATGACCAGGCAAAACATATAGAAACACTCATTTCTACCTTAAATGCCTCCACTTTGTCCCATGTTAAAAATTTTTCTAAAAAACTGATCATCAAAACCAATGGTAAAATCAGCTTTGTCACAGTGAATTCGATCAAGTTTATTGAAAGTGAAGGGAATTTTGTAAAAATCCATGTCGAAAATAATTTCAAGATCGGCAACTATACCTTCAAAGAGTTGAGCCTACTTCTTGATCCTAAAGTTTTTGTAAGAATCCACAAATCCTATATGGTGAATATTGATTTTATAGAAAGCATAGAACCTCATTTTCACGGCGATTACCTGATCGGATTAAAAGATGGAAATAAGCTGAAGCTAAGCCGGAATTATAAAGAATGCCTTGATCAAATCCTCTATAATTAAAGCTGGTTATCCCTTTTAAATGCCTCCTGATTTCTGTTTTATTGCAGCTTGTCCTTTTTGTATTTTATTTGATAAGGAGTAAATGTTATTTCGAAAGAAAATAATCCTTTACTAACAATCAATTTTATCATGAAGAAATACCTCATCGTTTCTCTTTTTCTTTTTAATTCAATGCTCTATGCTCAGGTTCCCTGGGGAATGTTCCAGGGATGCGAAAAACATTGCGGAATCAACCCAACCAGCGAGTACAAGAATTTCGGTGGGGTAAAATGGAAGTTTAAAACCGGTGGCAAAATCTTCTCTTCACCAACGGTACTTAATGGAATTGCCTATATAGGGAGCGAAGACAAAAACCTTTATGCAGTGGATGTGAACAGTGGAAATCTGCTTTGGAAATTCCGAACCAAAGGCCCAATTCATTCTTCACCGGCAGTATTTAAAGGTGTTGTTTATTTTGGGAGTTTTGACGGACATTATTATGCATTAGATGCGAAGTCAGGTGAAGAAAAGTGGAAATTCAAAACAGGAGGTGAAAAGTGGCTGGGAGAAAAAGGCTATTTCGGCATGCAGCCCGCTAGCATGTATATGGAAGATCCCTGGCAATATTTTTTATCCTCGCCCATCCTTGACCTTAATGAAAAAGACTTGACCCTTTATTTTGGAAGTAGCGATGGAAATCTGTATGCCCTGGATGCAAAAGATGGAAAGCTTAAATGGAAGTTTAAAACCGGAAATCTGGTTCATTCTACTCCAGCACTTTATAATGGAAAAGTTTATGTTGGCAGTTGGGATGCTTATTTATATGCCGTAGATGCAAACACGGGAAAAGAAGTGTGGAAATTTAAAACAGGCGAACAGCCGGGAATGAGTGGTATTCAAGCTTCTCCTACCATTGATAACGGCAAAGTATATTTTGGCGCGAGAGATGCTTATTTCTATGCCCTTGACGCAGAGACAGGAAGCTTAGCCTGGAAATATTTCGCTGACAATTCCTGGATTCTTACTACTGCTGGTGCGAAAGACGGAGTCGTGTATCTGGGAACATCAGATTCCTTTTTATTCCTTGCTTTGGATGGAAATACAGGGGAAGAGAAGTTTCGGGTAAAGACAAATGGGTACATTTATTCCTCTCCTGCTTTGGTAGGCAATACGGCCTTTATCGGAGATTTTACCGGACAAGTCTTCTCCATAGACCTTTCTTCCGGTAAAACAACAGACGTTTATTCAACAGAATCAAGAAAGAAAAACGCTAAAAAGGTCTTGAACAAAGAAGGTAATATGGACTTTATGCAGCTTATGCTTGGAAAGGACAATTCTTTATATTCAACAACTGTCTGGGTAATGGATCAATTCTATTCTTTGGGTTCTATCGTGTCTTCTCCAATTGTAAGGGATGCGGTCGTTTATTTCGGAAGTGCGGACGGAAATTTTTATGCGGTTAATTTAAGGAATGAAGCCTCATCCTCAGGTGGACATGAAAGTCATCATTAATGAAAGTAATAGTCAGAATTGGGATTAAAAGGATTTAGAGACAAAAGGGATTACTTCCTTGAGATTAAAAATTAAAATAAGTCAGGGTTTATTAAATGTGATAAATTAAATTATCCTTTTAACTCAATCCCCCGATCCCTAAATCCCGTCCATCCCAATCAGACTTTATTTACTAATACCATACTTCGCTTCCTCAGTAATTCCTTTCCATTCGTCTGTTCTGAATGGTGCAGCAGGAAAGCCTTCCTTGTTGAATAAGTTCGCATCGCTTGCATCGTCGGCCCAAGCATATCGAATGGCTATAGGTTTTTCAACATTCTCCGATTGTAAAACCATCTGGTTACCTACAATGGAGGCTTTTGCATAATGGAATTTTTTATCTTCTCCCGCAATTTCAAACCCTTTTACATAACCATACTTATCATTAGTCATCAAACCTGAGCCGGTATTTTTAAAAGATAAAATGGCTTTGTTTCCTTCTATTCTAAACGAATCAAAAGTGGGCCCGCCAGCTATAATATTTTTATCATAAGCGTTTTTAAGGGCAATGGCAGCAAGTCTTTTACCCACATCCTGTTTGTTTCTTGGATGAATATCAGAAGGGTCACCAATGTCAGTGATTACCGCCATGCCTGTATTCGGTAAGTCTAAAGTCATAGCTTGTGCTTCTCGTAATTCCGCCCAGGAACTTCCCTTGTTGCTGTTGCCACCGGCCTGGTTGAAACTGGTAAGCTGAACAAAGTAAAAAGGAAAGTCGCCCTGTCCCCAATGCTTTCTCCAGTCATTGATCATTAAAGGAAATGCTTTTCTGTATTGATAGGCCCGGCCTGCATTGTTTTCGCCCTGATACCAAATGGCACCTTTGATACCGTAAGGAATCAATGGATGGATCATGGCATTATAAAGTAACGTGGGGTAAAGGTTAGGACTGATTGACGTGGCGCCAGAAGCAATTGATTCCACCTTAAAGGACCATTCTCCTGCCAATGACTCTGATTTGGAATCAATGGTCAGATTCATGTCAAGAGCATCTCCATGGATTCCGCCACCACCACCTGTATCTGTTACCCTTATGGCAATTACATTTTTCCCTTCTTTCAGAATTCCTGCAGGTATGTTGTAACTGCGTTTTGCATTGTATTGATTTGTGCTGCCAATCTTTACGCCATTTAAATAAGTTTCATCTGCATCGTCAATCATAGCAAGGTTTAAAACAGCTGATTTTCCGGCATCAGTTGAGGTTATGTTAATGGTTTTTCTCAACCATACTACACCGTCAAGGTTTGATAATCTTTGGGTTTCCCATAATCCCGGCGCCCTCATTTTTGGCCATTGGCTGTCATCAAAAGCAGCTTCTTTCCAGGATTGAGCTTCAGAAGCAGTGGGCAACGCATTTTGCAAAGATTCAATCTTCGTTAAAAGCGCTTTAGCTTTTTCTTTAGCCAGTGAGTCAAGACTTACCTGCGGCATTGCTGAAATCATTTCTTTAAACTCATCAGCGTTTTCAAAAGCTTCACGGCTTATCCAGGTCTCGACGTCTGTGCCTCCCCAGGAGGTATGGATCAATCCGATAGGAATGTTAAGTTCTTTGTATAAATTTCTTGCAAAAAAATAGCCTACCGCCGTAAAATCTCCAACATTTGCAGGCGTTGCTGCCTCCCAGGCGCTGTTTCCCTTTATGTCCTCTTTTGGGGTTACTGCAACATCCTTTTGTACAAGGAAATGGCGGATCTGAGGATAATTTGCCTGCCGGATTTCTTTAGCTGCATTGTTGGAAGCGCTTACCGGCCATTCCATATTCGATTGTCCTGAACAGACCCATACTTCTCCAACTAAGACATTTTTGATAGTAATCGTGTTTTTCCCTTTAACAGTTAGGTTGAAAGGTCCTCCGGCTTTTTCAGGTTCCAGGTTTATCTTCCATTTGCCATCTTTTCCGGCTTTTGTTGTTTTTGATTGTTTATTGAATTGAACAGTGATTTTTTCATTTTTATCCGCCCAGCCCCAGACGGGTATTGGTTGATTTCTCTGAAGAATCATACTGTCGCCAAAAATTTTTGGCAAACGTACTTTTGCATGACCAGCAAAAGCAATAAAGACAATAAGTGTTGTAATAAGGATTTTTTTCATTGATGAATAATTTATGTTTAGGGTGTGTACCGTTTTTATTTTTAGAGTTTATGAAATTGAGGGGTGAAAATTAGAACTATTGAAGTTAAAAGGAAACGATAAGGGGAATTTTTTAAGAAAGGAGATGCAGGAAGGCCTTTGGGGTTTAAAATAGTGCGCTTTATATCCAGCCGATAATCACATTTTAAAAAAAATCTTTCCCCTTGTAAGTAATCCTTTACGCTTTTCTGTCCCTCTATAAAAGCTTACCTGAAAATCCGCTTTCAATAAAAACGAACTTAGATTTAAGGTAAAAACAGATCAAATATAAAATGAATAACGAAAGATACTTGTGGTTAGTGATGAGAAATCTGACCGGTGAAATTTCACCTGAGGAGAAGCAAGAGTTGGAAAATTTGCTTTGGGTTTCTTCTTTCGAAAATGAGAAGCATAAGCTTTATAAGAAATTCTGGAACCAGGAAGTTTTTTATAACGACTCTCAGGATACTACTGAAGCACTAGAAAAAGTGCTTTGCAAAATAAATGCAGAAGAATTGAAAGAGGAAGGCAAAGAGGATAAAGTTTTCTCCCTTTACAGATTTAAGAAGTTTGCTGTAGCAGCAGTGATTCTTGTAGCGATTGGACTAGGATTGTTTACCTATCAAACGATGGTCAACCGGAAGGAACCTGCTGTCGCAATGGTTGAAAAATACAATGGAAATGGCACCAGATCAATGGTTACGCTTTCGGACGGTACCCGTGTATGGTTAAATTCCGATTCTAAGATCAGTTATCCTGAGGTATTTAAAGGACAAACCCGGAATGTTCATCTTACCGGCGAAGCTTATTTTAAAGTTGCCCACAATGCAGAGAAACCTTTCTTTATCCATCTCAATAAGGCTCAGATTAAAGTACTCGGAACGTCTTTTAACGTGAAAGCCTATTCAGACGAAGAGCAAATTCAAACTTCTGTAATTACGGGGAAAGTAGCGTTTATCACTCAAAATGAAAATTTAACTGACAAATCGGATACTGTTTTTCTCACAAGGAACAAAAAAGTCACTTATTCTAAAGAGTCAGGAGAAATAAAAACAGAAATAACCGATACAAATGAAGATAAGGAATGGATAAATGGAAAACTGATTTTCAAGGCGGAAAGCCTTGAGGCCATTTCCAAACACCTGGAAAGAAACTTTGGGAAAAAAGTCATTTTTAAAAATGATGAGCTGAGAAAACAAAAGTATACAGGTACTTTCGACGACTCCTCCCTGGACGAGATTCTCTACTTCTTGTCTTTATCAAAAACATTTAAATACACCACCACTGACAGTACTTTAACAATTTATTAACTAAACTAAATATTCTTATTAATCCTCTAAATGTATGAGAAAACTGATACCCTTATTCAGGGATAAAGCGAGCCCGCATATCCCTTTTAAACCAATCTGTTTTATGATGTTGTGTCTGCTTTTTTTCAGCCAGTCGCAAGCATCGACCCTTCAGAAATTAGCTTATTCGTCTCAAGGTCTTTCGCCAGCTAAAACCATTTCTTTGGATGTAAAAGATGAATTATTAAGCACAGTATTGGAAAGAATTGAAAGACTGAGTGGCTATTCATTTATTTATTCCAACGATGAAATCAATTCTTCGAGGGTTATAAATTTTCACGTAAAAAATGAGAAGCTGGAAAGCACGTTGAGACAGCTCTTTTCGCCGTTGAATATTGAATATCAGATTGTAAAATCAAAGATTATCTTAAAAAGCAGAAAACCAAAAATTCAAAAGAAAAATCAGGAAGGCACCGTAACCGGTAAAGTATCCGATGAGAAAAACGAATCGCTTCCAGGTGTAACAGTCCTTGTCAGAGGCACTACCATAGGAACAGCCACTGATATTGAGGGCAATTACAGCCTGGCGGTGCCGGATATGGAAAATAGTGTTCTCGTATTTTCTTACATAGGCTTTAACACCGAAGAGGTTCCGATTAATGGGCGTACGATTGTAAATATTGATATGATGCCAAATCTGGAATCCCTCAATGAAGTAGTAGTGGTAGGGTACGCCACCCAAAAGAAAATAAACCTTACCGGAGCGGTGGATATGGTAGACGCGGAAGCACTGGAAAGCAAGCCGGTAAACAACATTACCCAAGCGCTTCAAGGAACTTCTCCAAATTTAATCATTCAGCAGCAAAGCAGTGAGCCGGGTACAGAGTTGAATATAAACATAAGAGGGATAGGTACTTTAGGCGATAACTCACCTCTCATTGTAATTGATGGAATCCCTTCAAATTCAGGGGCGTTTAGTACTATTAACCCAAATGATATTGCAAGCATCTCTGTATTGAAAGATGCAGCTTCAGCGGCAATTTATGGTTCCAGATCTGCAAACGGCGTAATTTTGGTAACTACCAAACAGGGAAATTATAGTACAAAACCTACTGTTACTTATAATGGTATTTTAGGTTGGCAAACTCCATCGTTTTTTCAACGCCCCGTAAGTGCTTATAATTTTGCGATGCTGAAAAACGAAGCTTTGATAAATTCAGGTCAATCTCCTCAATTTTCACCTTCTGATATCAACAGAATATATAATTCTCCAGAAAATGACTGGTATATGGATGAGATTTTCAGGGAATATGCTCCCCAGCAAAGTCATAACCTGAGCGTAAGCGGAGGAACGGAAAACACAACATACCTTATTTCTGTGGGAAGGATGGACCAGGCAAGTAGTTTTGTAGGGCCTGATTTTGGCTATAAAAGAACCAATGCGAGAGCTAATATTACTACCAACATCAGCAAAAAGTTAAAAACAGGATTGATGGTAGCTTATACAAAAGCACAAACTAAGGAACATGCCTATAGTACGGAATTTATAGTAGCGGACGCCAGTAGAATTCCAAGATTATATCCTATTAAAGATTCATTGGGAAGGTATTATATTCCGCCCACATCTTCGTCCAATTCTTTGGCAAGATTGCAGAAAGGTGGACAACGGGAACGTGACAACGACAATATTTACGGAAATGTATTTGCAGAATTCACACCTATAAAAAATTTAAAAATAAAGGGTGTTTTTGGTGCTAATCTTTGGGATTATCAGCAGAATGAATTTAGAAAAACCATAAATTACCTGCCATATGTAGGAGGGGATGGACAGAATTCAATGAATGATGAAAATAATAAGACCCTCCAAACCAATGCACAATTAGTTGCAGATTATAGTTTTTCGCTTAACAGGCACAATTTCGGCGTGTTGGGTGGTTATTCAAGTGAAGGATATTCCGAGTCAATGATCAGGGTAAGAAAAATCAACGTGGATAATGAGGTTGGATATCTTCCTACTTTGCAAACAGAAATCGTAACAAATGACACATATAATCGCAGAGGAACTCCTTGGTCTCTAAACTCATTATTTGGAAGAGTAAATTATAATTTTAGCGAAAGATATTTGCTTGAGGGAAATTTTAGATATGATGGTTCTTCCCGATTTGCACCCGGTAAAAGATGGGGTTTCTATCCTTCCGTATCAGCAGGATGGAGAATAACAGAAGAACCTTTTCTTGCTTTTATAAAAGAAAATGTAGGGAATGTAAAACTAAGAGGCTCTTGGGGGCAGTTAGGAAACCAAAGTATAGATGCTTTTCGGTATACAAGCACCATTGCGAATGAACCTAACAGATATGGTTTCAACAATCAGGGGGTACCCGGAGCGTCCTTCAGTCCTTCCAATCCCGAGATTGTATGGGAAACCTCTACCATGATCGATATCGGTACCGACGTAGATCTGTTTAACAGGAAACTTTCTCTATCATTTGACTACTTTAAAAAAAGAACGGAAGATATACTATTGGACCTTGCTGTTCCGGGGACATATGGAGCAGATCCACCAACTGTGAACGCCGCTGTTGTAGACAATGAAGGCTGGGAATTTGCTTTATCCTATAAAATGCAGGGTGCAAAAATAAACCACTCCATTTCAGCAAACGTTGCTGATAATCTTAATACTGTAATAGATACAAAAGACAAGGAAGTCATAGAAGGTGGGGATCGAGCGATAATAATGAGAGAAGGCTATCCTCACCATTCCTACTATGGATACAAATCCAATGGACTATATCAAAATACCGAAGAGATAGAGGCAGGACCTAAACCCGGATTTGTTGCAAATGGCGCTGTATTGCCAGGCGACATTAGGTATGTAGACAAAAATGGCGATGGCATTATTAATGAACAGGACAGATTTGTTCTAGGAAACCCTTTCCCACGCTATACTTTTGGTTTTAATTATACTGCTGAATATATGGGTTTTGACCTTAATATCTTTATTCAGGGAGTAGGGAAAAGAAACCTTTATTTGAGAGGAGAATCTGTTGAAGCTTTTCATAACAACTGGGAAAACGTTTATGAACAACACCTTGACAGATGGACGCCTACAAATCCTGATGCTTCTTATCCAAGATTGACAATTGGGACGGCCTCTACTAATAACAATGTAGGTTCCGATTATTGGTTATTGAATGCTGCTTATGTGAGGTTAAAGAATGTTCAACTTGGTTATACTATTCCGGGATCAATAACAAATGCCATCGGAGTGAAGAAAGTGCGCTTTTATATTACCGGCCATAACCTCATTACGCTTACCAAAATGAACAATGGTTTTGATCCTGAAATATCGGAATTCAACAGCAACCTTGATACCAGTGATGGAAAAGTAAACAGCGGGAGGGTTTATCCTAACTCAAAAGTTTATGCCTTAGGATTGGATATCAATTTTTAACTCCCTATAACTTAAGAAACCACATGAAAAAGTTTTATATTTTACTTATATCAACTTCTTTTCTGGCCTTGACTTCCTGTAATGATCTGGACCTGATCCCTACTGACAGGGAAACGGAAGAGACTTTCTGGGACAAACCGGAAGATGCCTTAAACGTGTTAAACAATTGCTATGAAAACATGTATAACGCAGAATATTATTTCTTTAATGAAACACTTTCTGATAATGCTTTTAATAAAAGCGAGGTAGACGGTTCCAATTCAAGAAATATTGCCGAAGGAAGCTACGATGCTTCTCAAGCCAGGATAAGAAATGAATGGGGGTATCATTATACCGGAATAAGAAAATGCAACATTCTTCTTACCAACATTGACAAAGTACCGGGAATGGATGAGGCGTTGAAGGCAAGGGTCAAAGCTGAAGCTCAATTCATCAGGGCGTTTCACTACTTTAACCTGACGGTATGGTACGGGGATGTTCCTTTGGTGGATAATGTTCTTTCTGTTGAAGAATCTCAATCAGTTTCTCGTAGCAGCCAGGCAGATATTGTCAATTTTATTAATGCGGATCTTGACTTTGCTGCTGCAAATCTTCCAATTTATACCGACTATGCTGAAGGAGACAGAGGAAGAATAGCAAAAGGCGCTGCACTCGCGCTTAAAGCCCGCTTAGCTTCCTATTTGGGTAACTGGCAGGATGTAGCCACCATTACAGATCAGATAATTAATGGAGAAGCTGGCGCTTATGGTCTATTTAACAGTTATTCAGGTCTTTTCCTTCCGCAAAATGAATACAATCAGGAAGTTATCCTGGATTTACAATATGTGCCTGTGCAAAGAACGTATCAGGAACAAAGGTTTTTTATTCCAAAAACAGAGGGGAAATTGGTTACTTCCATTGCTCCAACACAGGAATTGGTGGATGCTTATCCAATGATCAACGGAATGATGATCAATGAAGCAGGTTCTGGTTTTGATGCTGCTAATCCTTATGCAGGTCGCGATCCTCGTTTTCAGGCTACTATAGTTTATGATGGATATCAATGGAAAAGACCGGATGGTAGTATTGTTGAAATAAGAACCTTTCCAGGAACAGGTGATAATAGTATAGACAAAGATGATGCAAGTCCCACAGGTTATTATTTTGCCAAATATTATGATCCAACTGCGGATGCCGACAACAGAGCGGGACTTAACCTTATCCTTATCCGTTATGCTGAAGTTTTATTAATGAATGCCGAGGCAAAACTGGAACTTGGCCAAATGACTGCCGATGTTTGGAACAAAACCGTAAGGACCATCAGGGAAAGAGCAGGGTTTACAGATCCTAATGCTTTGAATTTTAATACATCTTGGGATGATACAGCGCTTAGAAATATTGTCAGGAATGAACGAAGGGTTGAATTTGCACTTGAAGGATTAAGAATTTTTGACATCAGAAGGTGGAAAACTGCAGAAGTGGTTTTAAATGGCTGGGCTCATGGAATAAAAGTAGGCGATCCAAGTGTGGATAATGGTTTTAAAAGAGTCGATTTCAGAACTTTTGACCCTGCCAAACATTATCTGTGGCCAATTCCTCAAAGGGAAAGGGATCTTAATCAAAATTTAAGTCAAAATCCAAATTGGTAATTACTAACATGGTTCAACTTCTAAAAAAAAATACAATGAAAAGATATATATATTTCTGTTTAATTCTACTGGTATCCTTAGCGGCTATTACTGGCTGTAAAGAGGATGAAGATTCAATTAATGTCAACATTACTCCGGTCGCTACACTCTATGCCCCGGATGATAATTTATTTGTCAAACTTCAGCCAACAACCGAAGCAAGCGTGGTATTTGAGTGGGATCGTGCCCGCGCCGAGGACGGAACGGTGGTTTTGTATGAAGTAGCCTTTGATGTGGAAGCAGGCGACTTTTCTGCTCCTGTTTACAAAGTAGTATCCGACAACAAAGGTCTGGAAACCAAGCTGACTTTAAGTCACAAGGATCTGAATAAAATTGCCAATTTCGGAGGAATAAAATCCCTTGAAACCGGAAAACTAAAATGGACAGTAATTGCTTCAAAAGGCATCAATGTGGTAAAGTCTGAAACAGTGAGATTGCTGGAAGTGGAAAGACCCGCCGGATTTGCTGAACTACCAGCAGATTTATATTTAACAGGGGATGCTACAGAAGGTGGCGCTGATCTTGCCAATGCTATAAAATTCAAACAAACTTCATCCGGTGTTTTTGAAGTTTATACATCTTTAAAAGCTGGAACTTATCAACTGGTCGACAGAAATAGCGGAACACCTAAAACCTATTACATCGAGGGAACACAAATCAAAGAGGCGGGAAGTACTACAGTAACCGGTGATGTCAAACCATATAAAATAATAGTTGATTTCAGTAACGCTGCCGCTACAATAGCGGAAGTAACCAAAGTAGAACTATGGTTCGCCCCGGATAATGGATTTTGGTTTGAATTGCCCTATCAGGGAAATAGCGTGTGGCAAGTATCAAATGTACCTGTTGTGTTCAAGCAGGAAGGCTGGGGACGAGATGAGCGGTACAAATTCAGGTTTACTTTAAATGAGGCAGGTACAGAAAAATTTGAATGGTTTGGAAGTATAAATGCTGACAATCAAAGGCCTGATGCAAATTCTCCGCTGGCTTACTGGTTCATGTATTCGATACCAGAATCTCAATGGGATTTCTGCTTCAAATTTGATGGTGCAGCAGATAATAAAAACTGCGACGTAAAAGTCAACTTTAATCCTTCCGGCGACTACACACACGAAGTAATAGTTAAATAATAATTCATAAGCTTCAGTTCTTCTATTCATGGAATATGTGGAACTGAAGCTTTTATTTTAACCATATTCAAAGACTCATGAGATACCTGCCTCTATTTATTTTCACTCTACTATATATTCAATCCACAGGAGTATTTTCTCAAAAGAAATCAAAAAGTAAGACTAAAAAAGAGGTTTCCTCAGAGAGGAATTGGGCTGCACTTGCCGACTCCCTTCAAGAAGCATCTTATAATACATATCTTTCATCCGATAAAAAGTATTATATACAAGACAACGCCGGGGAAACCAAATTTCATTACTGGTGGAATGCCCATGCGCTGGATGTGCTGGTAGATGGCTACAACAGAACTAAAGACGAGACCTATAAGACCAAAATGAAGGATCTTGTCAAAGGCATTAAGGAAAGCAATGGCGGCACTTATTCCAACGATTTTTATGATGACATGGAATGGCTTGCCTTATCAAGCCTCCGAGCATATCATGCTACAAAAGATCCTGAATTTTTGGAGGTTACCAACTACTTGTGGAAGGACATTAAAACTGCTCAAAATGATACAATGGGCGGAGGGCTTGCCTGGAGGAAATCCCAAACTTATTATAAGAATACTCCTGCTAATGCTCCGGCAATTATTCTTGCAGCCCGGCTATATAAGCTGAACAAAAACGAAGCAGATCTTAAACTTGCAAAGGAACTTTATTCATGGTTAAAAAAGACATTAGTAAATCCGGAAACAGGATTTGTTATGGACGGCATTAACAGAGAAAAGAATGGCAAAATTGATCATTGGAAATTAACCTATAATCAAGGGGTTTATATTGGTGCGGCACATGAGTTATACAAATTGACCGGTGATAAAACTTACCTGAATGATGCCATAAAAACAGCCGATTATGTAATCAACGATCCCGAGTTTGTGCCGGAAGGTATTTTAAAAAGCGAAGGAGGGGGCGATGGAGGATTGTTTAAAGGAATTTTGATTAGATACCTCACCTTGTTCTCGCAGGAAAAAGACGTGCCTAAAGAAAACAGGGATAACTATAGAAAATTTATTAATCATAATGCTAAAACTTTAGCCGAAAAAGGAATCAAAAGGCCTGAAATGTTGGTAAGCAATAAATGGTCAAAACAACCTGAACAGAAAACGGACTATTCTACACAGCTTAGCGGTATCATGCTTATAGAAGCCGCACATAGCCTGGATAAAAAATAAAAAATTTACCAAAGAGAACACAGAAGTTTATCACTGAGATAGCAGAGGTTTAATCTCCACGTTCTCGGTGAATAACCGCTCTCTCTGTGGTTATAAAGATCGAATTCTCACAATGAAGAGCAAGAAAATGAAAGCTAAAACCGCATCTTATAAGAAAATAATAATTGAAATACTGGTAATGACCATTGTTGTTACCTTTTTAATCATCTTCCTCACTTCCTGCCTTAAAGAGAAAGAAGATGATAATATTGCCAAACCCGGCACAAAACCCGATACGGAAGAATACAATTATAAAGCGCTTGCAGATTCTTTGCAGAATGCCACTTATTTAAGCTTTCTTTCTTCAAATGGCAGGTATTATATTCACAACAATACAGGAAATACAAACTTTAACTATTGGTGGAACGCGCATGTGGTAGATGTGCTTGTGGATGGATATATCAGAACCAGCGATGAAAAGTATAAGGAAAGAATTAAAGCACTTGTAGCCGGGATAAAAGAAACAAACGGCGGGAGCTATATTAATGACTATTATGACGACATGGAATGGCTTGCCTTGTCCAGCTTGCGAGCCTATGAAGCTACTCAAGATCAGGAATTTATGGATTTGTCATCGCTTTTATGGACAGACATTCAAACAGGATACAACACCAGTCAGGGCGGAGGAATTGCCTGGAGGAAGTCACAAATGGATTATAAAAATACGCCTGCTAATGCGCCAGCAATTATCCTTGCTTGCAGGCTTTTCCGACAAAAAAAGAATGAAGCAGACCTGGAGATGGCCAAAAAATTATACAGTTGGCTTAAAGGTACTTTAATAGATCCTGCAACTGGAGTAGCATGGGATGGAATTAATCGCCAGAAGGATGGGCAGATAGACACGTGGTATTTTACTTATAATCAGGGGGTGTTTATTGGTGCCGCGCTTGAACTGTATAAAACCACAAATGAACAATCTTACCTTAACGATGCCATGAGAAATGCGGATTATATCATTAACGATGTGCAGCTTTTGCCGGGTGGAATTATGAAGGAAGAAGGCAATGGTGACGGAGGTTTATTTAAGGGAATCTTAGTTCGTTACCTTGCGCTGCTTGCCAAAGACCCCGGCGTTCCTCAATCAAAAAAGGAAAAATACATGAGTGTTATTGAATTTAATGCAAAGACATTGTATGAAAAAGGCATTCGTCGTCCGATAATGTTAGTAGGCCCGGACTGGACAAAAGCGCCGGGAGGAGGAACAGACCTTTCAGCACAATTGAGCGGATTGATGTTAATAGAAGCAGCCGCAAATTTTGAATAAGTTATTGTGATTTTAGAAGGATTTAAGTGCCACTCTAAAATCGTCATTTATCATGGATGTTTCCTCTTAAATTTTGAGGAAATCAAATTATTTTAAAAAAAATATAAGCTTGTAAGTATTTTATTCCTTAATTCTGTCGTATTAAAAACGAGTATTTATTAATCCTTAAAGTAAAACATGCAAAGAAGAAACTTTATACAAAGTACTACCTTATTATCAGCAGGATTATTATTAAACAATTTTTCATTTGCCTCCTCAAAGGACTTTCCTGAAGTACGCACGCCCGTTGCTAAAAGAAAATTCCAAAGCAAAGCAATTGAAAACGCCATAAAAGAATTTAAGTCAAAAACTAAAAATAAAGAGCTAGGATGGCTATTTGAAAACTGCTTTCCTAATACTCTGGATACCACGGTTACCTACAAGGTAAAAAATGGAAGACCAGATACTTATGTAATTACAGGAGATATCGATGCCATGTGGCTTCGTGACAGTGTAGCTCAGGTTTGGCCTTATTTAAACTTCATGAAATCTGATCCGAAACTTCAGGATTTGATAGCCGGAGTTATTAACCGCCAAACCTTTTACATTCTGAAGGACCCTTATGCCAACGCGTTTTATGATGATGAAACACAGGTAGGACACTGGAAAGATGACCTTACAGACATGAAACCCGGTATCCATGAAAGAAAATGGGAAATTGATTCTCTATGTTATCCAATCCGGCTTGCCTATCATTACTGGAAAGCAACCGGAGATACCAAACCTTTTGATGCTGATTGGAAAAAATCAATTCAATCCATATTAAAAGTTTTTACCGACCAACAGAGAAAAGACGGATTAGGTCCTTACAAATTTCAGCGAAGGACCGAATGGGCAACGGACGGAGTGCCTATGAGCGGTTACGGCTATCCTGTAAAACCTGTCGGGCTTATTTGTTCTATGTTTAGGCCAAGCGACGATGCCACCATCTATCCGTTTCTTATTCCTTCCAATTTTTTTGCTGTGGTAAGTTTGAAACAAGCAGCAGAAATGATCCGAACGATCCATAAAAATGAGGACTTGGCTGTAAATCTTGAAAACCTTGCAAAAGAAGTAGACGGAGCAATACAAGAACATGCAATAATAGACCATCCTCAATATGGAAAAATCTATGCTTATGAAGTAAATGGTTTTGGAAGTTTTAATCTTATGGATGACGCCAATATTCCAAGCCTTCTTGCTTTACCATATCTGGATGCCATTTCGCAAAACGATCCGATTTATTTGAATACAAGGAAATATGTGCTTTCTGAAAACAATCCATTCTTTTTCAAAGGGAAAGCTGCGGAAGGAACAGGCGGGCCTCACATTGGACTGGACATGATCTGGCCTCTGGGAATAATCACCAGAGGGTTGACCAGTAACGACAACGAGGAGATCCGTTCCTGCATAAATACATTGCAAAATACACACGGAGGTACCGGATTTATGCATGAATCCTTTCATAAGGATGATCCTGCTAAATTTACAAGGTCATGGTTTGCATGGGCAAATACAATTTTCGGGGAATTTTTATGGAAGACTTATAAAGAAAAACCTGAATTACTTGCTTAATTTCTTCCTTTAAAGGATGGAAATCTTATTAAAGACTTGATCTTAAGATGAAAACAACAGATTCGGGAAATATAAAGATTCTACTAGAGCGGGTCAGCAACAATGACCAGAAGGCATTTGGTATTTTATTCCAGATGTTTTACAAAAGGTTGCTGAATTTTGCTTACCAATATGTGCGTACCAAAGAAATAGCTGAAGAAATCGTTTCGGATGTATTTATAAAACTTTGGAACAAACGTGCTGAGATCACTAAAGTAGAAAAGCCCGAAGCCTATCTTTTTATTTCTGTTAAAAATGGTTCTTTGAACTATCTTGAAAAGTTTTCATTGCTTCAGGTATGTCAGATTCCCGAAAGCTCCAGAAGCGAATTGGTAAATACCAACAATCCGCAGAAAGAACTGGAGTGGAAAGAATTGCTCTTTAAAATGGATGAAGCAATCTCTACATTGCCTGCTGAATGTCAGCGTATTTTCAGACTGAGTAAAGAGGAAGGTTTTAAAGCAAAAGAGGTAGCTGAGATATTGAACATTTCGCCGAGGACGGTGGAAACTCAATTATACAGGGCGGTAAGGAAGATTGATGATATTCTGTCGTCATACTTACAGCGTTCGTTCAAGAAAAAAGAAGTTAAATAACATATCGTTTAAAGAAGAGAATTCACAGTTAAAGTTAGTTTTAGATAGGGTTGCTTAAAGGGTTGGGGGTACGCAAATTTACCTGTTTAGCCCCTAAATCCCTTCGTTTTTTGCTTGCCCGATCTTTAACCGATTTTAATTATTTCCGGAATAAACTTCTGGTTAATTCTGTATAGGAGCATGTTGTTCCTGCTAAAATACCCTTTGTTTGAAGCAGGAAAAAAGCTTAATGCCATATGAATAGAGCGTTTTGTTGATAATTTAACCCTTAAATATTAAAATTATGATTACATCTTTTCAACCGGTTAGAAAAACAATTTACTTTTTGACGTTTGCATTATTCCTGGTGCAAGCACACTCAGCTTATGCCCAAACCGTTAGCGAGTATCATCAGCGGGCAGATCTTTTACTGGAGAATTACCTGGTCAAGTATTGGGATGGCAATTACATTCGTAACACTGGAGAATGGACCTATATTCATGGAATGGAAGCGGTGATTGACGGCGCAGAGCGTACGCAAAAACAAAAATATTACGGCCTGATCGAAACCTTTTATGAAGCCCAAAACAGCCGACGCTGGATTAATGACTATTTTGATGATGAAAACTGGTTTGTCCTTACCCTTATTCATGCTTACGAGGTAACAGGTGAAAACAAGTACCTCGTCAAAGCAAAGGAAATTTATGCCGATATACAAAATAACGCTTGGGATTCTACCTGTTGCGGCGCCATGCCAGGAGGGCTTTGGTGGAACAAACAACATACGCAGAAAGCTACAGCGGCAAATGCGGGAGCTGTTATTTCGGGCTTAAAGCTATACAGGCTCACCAATGATAAAGCCTACTATAAGTTTGCAAAAAGGGTTTACAACTACTGGTGGGACAATATGGTGGATAAGAATACTTATCAGGTTGCAGACCATATCAATACAGATGGTACAAAAGTCTGGTGGAAATTTACCTACAATGAAGGGCTGATGATGGGCGCCGCACTTGAAATGTACAAGGCCAGCGGAAATCGGAATCACCTGAGAAGAGCTCACAACATAGCCAATTTTATGGTAAATAATGAAACCGTAACAACCAGTTATGGCAAAGTATTATCTGACGGAAATGCTTCCCAGTGCGGTGGAGATTGCCATCAATTTAAAGGCCCGGGGTATCGATACCTTATGGAGTTGTATTTATTTGATAAAAGTAAAACTGCTTATTATGATGTGTTAAAAGCAAGCGTCAATTCACTTTGGGATCAGGCGCGTACTTCTGACAACTCCATTGGCGTAGACTGGACCGGACCTGTTACCGGACCTTTTAATGATCGCACTCAAAATGCAGCAGCCCAAGCTATGAGTTTATTTGCGCTGCAAAATGGAGTTTATCCCGGATCAGGAATTCCTGAAGGTCAATATGAAGCAGAAAATGCAACAATAAAGGGCATATTGATAGAAAATTCACAAGCAGGATTTTCCGGATGGGGTTTCTTAGGCGGATGGCTAGGTAGCGGTAAGTTCGTAAAATTCATTGTAAATAATCCAACAGCAGGAAATAAAAAAGTTACCTTGAGGTATGCCGGAGACGCTGGGGATGCTTACAGAAATATTATTGTGAATGGGGTAATGGTCACCGATTTAAAATTTCCTCACACTGGCGGATGGAATGTATATTCCGAAGTAAGCTTTGATTACGTTTTTCCTGAAGGCACAAGTACGGTTGTTGTCGACTACAATTCCAACTACATTAACCTGGATCATTTAAGGATAGAGCCTTCGCAAACATTGGCGCGTTTAGCAATACCTGAAAAATTAGAGGTAGCAGGTGTAAATGTTTATCCAAATCCTGTAAGAAGCGTGGGGCAATTGAAGGTAACACTTAATTCCGAGGGGCATTCTGATGCAAAGATTCAAATAGTAGATTTTTCTTTAAACCCCATTTTTAATAATAAATATAGCCTACAGAAGGGTTCAAACGAGCTTAATTTGCCCGTTAGCAATTTAAAGTCGGGCATCTATTTCCTTTATATTGACAAGGGTGGAACAAGGGAAATTAAAAAGATCATTATTGAAAATTAAGTTATCGCCCAACTCATTTTAAAATATAATAATGGTTAAAATACTCTAAGTAAATTGAAAAAGAGTAAAGTGCCCATTTTATAACTTGCCTTCCTTTGCTTTTCCTGGCGTGAAACATTCATGCCGGGAAAAGCAAAGTTAATTCCCTTACATCAATCGGATTTCAGCAGGAAAATACACGATCCTCTCCCAATAGATCAACTGAAATTGACGAATGACAAATGACGAGTGCTCTGAAGCTCGCTTTGGAAGGTTGAATCATGGTCCGGCTGCTTTTGCTAAATGATTTTTTTGTAAAATTTCTTCCCTCCGCAATGGATATGTTTCCAATTTGACAAAAACTTAAATACATTGTCTCGTAGAAACAACATATTATCTGTTTAAATAATGAATAATCTTTTTAGTCCATTAAGAATAAGGGAAGTGGAATTTAAAAACCGGATTGCGGTTTCCCCCATGTGTCAATATTCAAGTAAAGACGGGTTTGCCAATGACTGGCATCTTGTTCATCTGGGAAGCAGGGCCGTGGGTGGGGCAGCACTTGTAATGACGGAAGCCACTGCAGTTTCTGCTGAGGGCAGGATTTCTCCTGAAGACTTGGGAATATGGAAGGATGAACACCTGGAAATGTTAGCCCGGATAGTAAAGTTTATAGAAGGGCAGGGTGCTGTAGCCGGAATTCAACTGGCTCATGCAGGGAGAAAAGCCAGCAAAACCTCACCCTGGAACGGAAACACACATATACATTCAAACAAAGGCGGCTGGAGAACTTTTGCACCAAGTCCTTTGCCGTTTTCTGAAGAAGAGGAGGTGCCGGTAGAAATGACTTCATCAGACATCAAAAAAGTAAAAGAGGATTTTGTGCAAGCTGCCAAAAGGGCCTTAAATGCAGGTTTTAAAGTGGTGGAAATTCATGCCGCTCATGGATATTTGATTCATGAATTTTACTCGCCGTTGTCAAACAAAAGAAACGACAATTACGGGAGCTCTTTTGAAAACAGAATAAGGCTCCTTATAGAAATCACCGAAGAAGTAAGGGAAGTATGGCCGGCAGATTTACCCTTGTTTATTCGTATTTCTACATCAGATTGGTATGAGGGAGGTTGGAGTGTAGAAGATTCCATTAGGTTGGCAGTTAAACTGAAAGAACTGGGTGTTGATTTGATTGATTGCTCTTCAGGCGGAAATATTAAACAGGCGAAAATTGAAGTGGGGCTTGGTTACCAGGTTCCTTTTGCTGAAGCTGTTAAGAAAAAGGGGGGAATAATGACACGCGCCGTGGGATTAATAATAAGTGCTGAACAAGCAAATAGCATAATTCAGGAGGAAAAGGCAGATATGGTATTTCTTGCCAGGGAATTTTTAAGGGATCCTTATTTTCCGTTAACTGCCGCCAATAAACTTATTGAAGATATTAAATGGCCTGTTCAATATGAAAGGGCTAAAAGAAAACATTAGGACGCTTTGACCATAGCGCTTCACCAGAATATTGTGTCTTTTTGTCATAACTATTGCTCTTCAAATGATGAAAGACTAAGAACTTTAAAGAACAAATGTTTATCTGTTTGTAATTCTAACAATACGGACTCATTGGATAATTTAAGCATTTTAAAAGAAATAACTTCATTCATATTAGCCCTGACAAGATATTTTTTTACATTCGAGATAATGTTATTTGAAAATGTAGCTTTAGCTATCGTTATTCCTTCTTTAGACAAACTATGGAAATATACTAAGTTAGTGTTTCCATCAGGGTTTGTTAAGGAAAATTGATAATCGAAGGCATGAAGGAGATTTAAAATACCATGAAAAACATGAAAACCGGCAGGGACATCTTGAGGATAATATTTTTCAACAGGACCTTTATCAAGTGTAATAACGGCTAAGTTTTTATTGTCTTGAGTCGGTTTTAACAAAGAAATGTCTAAGCCCGTCACATAGGCCACTGCAGTGTTTGGAGCAACCAAAACTCCCGTTAATGCCATAACAGCTCCTCCTATTATGTATCCGGCAACTGCGTTTCCTGTTGTTTTGTTAATGGATTCAGCAACTAAAGCGTATCCTGTATCCACCTTGACTACATCTCTGATGAAGACGCCTTCTTTAGATTTTATTGACTTGAAAGTAATTTTAGGCATTGGAAAGTAATGGTTAAACACGGTTTCTCCAGTACTACTTAGTTTCATTAGGAAAATGCCATTAGCATGAGCAGCTTTTAACTTATCAAACTCCTCTCCAGCTAATATTAATTCTTCTGTTTCCTCGTCCAATAAAAATTTAAAATTCTGTTTTATTCTAGGATAGTCATTGATGTCCCTGTCGTAAATTATATTGCCTGACTTGTCATTCAGGCATAAAATTCTGTTGGCATGAATATTTAAATATAGTTTGTTATTATAACTCAAAGCATTATGTAAAAAGAAATTAGTTTTCTTTTCGGTAAATACTTTAGTCCATAAGGTATCAGTTTTGTAGGATACTTTTGTGATTGTAAAATCACCGTTCATTTTTTTACTTGTATAAAAGCCCACTGCATCCGCATAGAATATGGTTGAGTTTTTTAATGCTTTTCTTATTTTTTTTCTTTTATAACTTACTCTTTTTCCACGATCGTGAAAAATTACATAGTTTAAAACCCTGTTCGAAAAATCGTAAAATAAGAATAAAGTTTCTTTGTCATTATTTGCATAACCAAGGAATTCTAATTTCGGTAAAGGAATTTTATAAGAATTCGTTTCTTCTTTTAGATTATAAAAATTTACGGTCAAAAAAGTCTGATTTGGTGCGCTAAAATCTACAAGATAATGATAATATCCCTGATCCTTCATAGGAATAGTCCCATGCAGTTTGTAAACTATAGTTTGATAAGGGTGAAAATTAGTGATCTGAGAAAAACATAAAAAATTAATAAAAAATAGAATCAGGAGTAATAAAGATCTTTTCATAAAAAATAAGCAAACAAAAAAGAGTTTCTGTAAAGGTATTGAGCCGACAATATAAGAATCAATTTATTCTTTAGCTATGGTCTCAGTAAATATGCTGACATTTTCAAATACGAAAGGGCTCAAAGAAGACATTAGGCTTGCAGCTTTGATTAATCATGTGTTGAATTTGAAAGGTCTTGTTAAAGCTCGTTCGGTAAAGTAATGGTAAATAAAGTGCCTTCCCCGATAGTCGAACTTATTCGAATGTCTCCATTCATTCTTTCTATTACCTGATTTACAATATATAAGCCAAGACCTGAGCCATCTGAAGTGGTTGAGGCTCTGTAAAACATCTGGAATATTTTTGAAAGATGTTGCTCTTCAATCCCTTCACCATTATCTTCGACTTTTATAATTGCCTTTTCCCTATCGGCGTTTACTTCTATCATCAACCAATTGTCGCCGGTTGATTTTTGATAACGGATGGCATTCGACATAAGATTTCTCAAAACGATCTCCAGCCTGGTCTGATCACTTTTAAAGATTGTGTCGGATTGCAGGTCAAACTTCAACATGATTTTATTCCAATTGTTCTCAAACCTAAACTCCTCCCAACATTGAGTAACGGTTTCTTCAAAATCAATAGGCTCAGCTACGATTGGAGTGTTCAAAGATTTCGAATGTGAGAGAACGGATTTTATGAAATTATCAAGCTTACTTATCCTACTTTCAATCATACTAAGATAATGCTCGATATTTTGCGGAGGGTCTTCCAGCTTTATCAGGCTAATCACGCCTGTAATCGAAGCGATAGGAGATCGGATGTCGTGAGAGACCTTGTATACATATTGGTCCAGCTCCTGGTTGCGTTCCTTCAGTTCTATAAGGGTGTATTCCAGATCGGCAGTCCTGTCGGCTACCATTTGGGCAAGTTCGTTGTGCAGCTTTTCAAATCGTTCGTTACTTACGGTCAAAGCCTGATTGGCAAGATTTAATTTATCCGTTGTTAATATCAAGCTTTCGTTGTTTACCGTGTACTCTTCAACCATAGATTGCAACTCATTATTTGTTTTGATCAGTTCCTTATTTGTTTCCTCTAACTGGTTAGAAAGAGAATACCGTTCCTTGTCGAGCTTTTTAATTTTGCTAAGAAGAAACATGGCAACAGGAAATGAAGCAACGGAAGTAACCATCAATATAAATACAATACTTTCCTTGGGAGAAAAGGAAAGCTGATTGATCAGGAATAGGTAAAATGATACCTGCAGGGGAAGGGATACAAAGTTATAGCCATAGATAAACCTGAGCATGATACTGCTCGTGTCACTACTACTCAACATAGCCATGAATCCTTTATCAGGATTAAGAAATATGGAAGCAAATCCTAGTAAAAACAAAGCCACCGAAGTGGGTACGGATATGGACGAGTAAAGCCCAAAATCATAGTAATTGCTAATCTTAAAGAAGTAACCAAGGATAACGACATACATTAGGATCACAACTGGTGTCGCTACCACCTGAGCATAGGAGACCTTTCCCAAAGAATGAAAAAATATAGAAAGACTTAAAAGTGAAAAAGAAAGTGCGGCAATCCAGGTCATTCTTCCAGGTATGGCAACAGAGTTATTCCTTTCTTTAACTGTAAAGAATAGCTCATCGATCCCAAAATTGAATTGAAAAAGATGTTCAGTTAAGGTTAATGAAGCGAATACAAAAACAATGGATGCGCCTGAAATGATTAACCAGGTAATTTTATGTTTTTTTGATTTAAGAATAAATAATAAAAAGGCAGAGATTATTATTAAAATGGCGGAATTTCCTTTCATGAAGGCTTTGCTGAGGTTATAGTTTTTTAGCGCCTCATAGTCGAAAAGCCATCCGCACAATCCAACAATTCCTATAAGCATTGCTGAAACTATGAAAACCCTTCCAAAAAGTAACAGCCGCTTTTGCAATAGAGAAAACATCGGGAAAAAATAAGTTAATAAAATAACGGCCCAATATATTACTAAAAATTACAAATTAAAATGAGATTTGAATTCAAACCACATAACGTGTGATTTTAAAGTAATTTATATGTTTTTCACTTTTGATTATTCAGGTGGATAATAATGAAGACTATTTCACTGACTAATTTAAAGTCTCTCATTTCTAAGTTATTGTTCTCAATTCCTCTTTGATGGTATAAATAACTTTCACACATTTGAAATTCAATTTTAATCAATTCAATGTTTGATCAACTGGCACACGCTCTCCGGTCAATTTCTGATATGCCGCTGGAAGAAATCAATAAATTCAAGGGAATATGTAGGGAAAAAACCGTATTGAAAGGATACTTTTTTATAAGGGAAGGAGACGTGCCTCAGAAATTTGCTTTTGTTCATCAGGGATTATTCAGGTATTACTATTCAGATAAAAATGGTAAGGAATTGACCAAAGGTTTTTTTCCGGAAAACTCTTTTATTACCGCTTATAGCGCTATGGCAAGAGGTCTCGGCTCATATTATAATATTGAAGCGTTGGAAGATGCAACCATTACTGTTATTGATTTTGAAAAGTGGAAGCAATTGGCCCTCAACAAGGAGCACTGGAATTATTTTTTAATTGCACTTTTAGAAAAAGGCTATATCAAGAAAGAAAAAAGGGAAAGAGAGTTTCTTTTGTGTGATGCCGAAGAGCGGTACAAGTCCTTTTTAGAAGAATATCCCCAGTTGGAAAAAAGGATCAAACAGCACATGATCGCGTCCTATCTTGGAATTACTCCTGTCGCCCTCAGCAGGATCCGAAAGAAAATGGGCATCATTAACATAGGTTAATGCGCTTTATTTTCAAAAGTTCTTTTTTTGTTTTAAAAGAAACAGAGAAACATGGAACTGAAAAACAACATTATATTAATCACAGGAGGAAGCTCCGGAATTGGCCTTGAATTAGCAAGGAATTTTATTTCAAGGGGCAATCAGGTAATTATTTGCGGAAGGTCTTTGGAAAAACTCAGTAAAGCTAAAGCTGACCTGCCCCAGGTTATTATTTTTCAATGTGATGTCTCGATCGCAGCAGAAAGGACCAGACTCTTTGACTGGATATCACAAAATCATCCCAGCTGTAATATGTTGATCAACAATGCAGCTATTGTCAGCAAGACAAACTTCCGCTCCGACGCGTCAATGCTGGAAAAAACAGAGCTTGAAATCCAAACCAATCTTATTGCGCCCATTTCCCTTTGTAAATTATTCCTGCCGCTGCTTGAGAAAAATGAGAATTCCGTCATTGTCAATATTACTACAGGCTTAATTTATGCACCCAGAGCGATTTACCCCATTTACAATGCCACAAAGGCTGGTTTACATTCCTTTACACAGGTATTCAGGCACCAGCTAAAAGGCGTGCCTTTAAAAATAGTAGAAGTGATGATGCCGGCAGTTGATACGCCATGGCACAATGGAAAACCTCCGAAAATTGCCATACCTGTAGAAAAGGCCGTAGCAGAAATGGTAATTAAAATGGAGACGGGACAGCAGGAAATAAAAGTGGGCGGCGTAAAGATTTTGTATGCCCTGTCACGGCTTGCACCTTCTTTTGCTTTTAAAAAAATAAATAGTGTAGAGGGTTGAGGTCGGCAATACAAAATATCATTTTCCTGAAAAACCTTTAACTTTCCTACTATTTAATAAGTGGATTTTTAATGACAAATACGGTTTCGGCAGGTACAATTAATCTTATACTGAGTTTTGGTGAAAACAAAGGTCTCGACCGAAAGATCCTTTGTACCCATGCGGGAATAGATATGGACTTGTTAAAGGATCCTGATTCCCGGATACCCACTTCAAAAATTCAGGCACTTTGGAAAGGGCTTACCGAGCTTACCGACGATGAAAGCTTGCCTTTGAAGGTGGGACTAGAGGTAAATCCTTTCTCATTAGGTGTGGTGGTCTATATGCTCATGCATTGTTCCACATTAAAAATGGCGCTTGAAAAACTTTGTCAATACCAGGACGTAGCCTGTGAAGGAATGATTACGTCCTTTCATACAAATAATGATAATTGTTTCCTAACGGTAAAAATAAATGATGAGGCCATTATTTATCCCCGCTTTACCCTTGAATCAGAGCTATCGGTTTATTTAGGTATAATCAAAGCAATGACCGGACGCGATTTTCCTGTTAAGGAAGTACATTTTACATATAATGCGCCTTCAGATTTAGAGATTTACCGGGCTGTTTTGGGTACGGATAACATTTGTTTTTCCAGCTCATTCACCGGTCTGGTTTTTAACAAATCCCTTTTGGATGTTCCCGTTCTAAATGCCAATCCCACCCTTTTTCCTCTTTTTGAAAAGCATGTGAAGGAATATTATGATAAACTCAAACATTCTGATAAACTGAGTTTTAAGATAAAAGAAGAAATTGTGAAGG
>Ga0196965_1000386_pt1 | contig 28342 bp, 25 predicted proteins | sample S1_20metaG_FD_148668 | JGI IMG/M metagenome (GOLD analysis project Ga0196965, IMG submission 148668) | Soil microbial communities from Anza Borrego desert, Southern California, United States - S1_20 | ecosystem: Environmental > Terrestrial > Soil > Desert | place: USA: California | collected...
TTATGCGACAATACCAGTATGCTGAAGGATGGTGTGGGTGCGCCCTCGTTCTGGGGTTACTGAAAAATAGTTTGTTTTTCGATTCTAGACGTAATTTTTTTAATGTTTCCATTTTTTCCCGGACACTGTTAATGCTAAACTAAAAACGCGTGCAATTTAGAAATTGTTTTTTAACCGTGTCGTTTTAAAACGTCTCGGCAACCCTAACCGCGAACTCCATCGATAGAATATTTACCGGGACCGGTGAAGAAAATGGTACTAAAGGTAGCAAGGAACAACAGCGCCACTTCTTTTTTGCCAAAAGGATCTGCTCCATGAACCACAAATACAACTGTAATCATCGTAATAATAATGGGTACTACGGCGAATCGTGTCCACAAACCAAGGATAACAAGGATGGAACAAAAAAACTCTGCAAATACTACCAGGGAAAACGAAGTTATCGAACCGATGCCAAATGGATCGGGAAAAGAATTCATTCGTTGTGTGAATGCGCTAACCTTCGGCCATCCATGTGTAAGCAAAAAAGCAGCTGACAAGACACGTAAAATGAACAACCCAAGATCAAGGGCAAAGGGTTTATAATTTAAAAATCGCTTTATCATACTGCAATTTTATGAAGGGTGATGGAATGAAAAAAATAAATCGACGAGTTCAAGTTCCGCCTTAAGTGATTTCTTTAATACGGTGAAGAATTTTTTCATCAAGGGGATTCACCTTAGCTGAAAAAAAACCAGCCACATTACCACTTTTGTCAATGAGGTATTTGCAGAAGTTCCAGGAAGGACGCTTCCCCGATTTCGCTTCAAGCCACTGATAGATGGGATGCTGATCTTTCCCTTTTACCGAAATTTTTTCAAAGAGCTGAAATTTAACACCATAGTTTCTTTCACAGAAGTCAGCAATCTCCTCGCTCGAACCCGGTTCTTGCCACAAAAAGTTATTCGCTGGAAAACCTATAATGGTAAGGCTATCCTTAAACTGATCGTGCAACTTCTGCAAATCAGCATATTGTCCTGTGTATCCACATTTGGATGCCGTATTCACGATGAGCAACGGTTTTCCTTTATAGTCAGACAAACTGATTTCTTTTCCCTCCAGCGACGTCGCAGCATAGTCGTAAATGGATGCACGAATATCACGGTTTCGTGAGCCGGAAATTATCCCCGACAAAATGGTGATCAAGCCCATGAAAATAAGTTATTCGATTAATTGATGGCTGCTAAAATCTGCTCATCCAACGGCTTTACTTTAGAAGGAAAAAATTTCGCCGTTCCGTCCGGTTTCACTACGTACTTGCAGAAGTTCCAGGAAGGCGCTTCTCCTGTTTTTTCTTCCAACCATTGATATAGCGGATGCTGATCGTTTCCTTTCACCGAAACTTTTTCAAACATCTGGAACGATACGCCATAATTCTTCTCACAGAACTTTGCAATTTCCATATTGCTACCGGGTTCTTGTCCACCAAAGTTATTCGCCGGAAAACCAAGTATGGTAACTTTATTTCCAAAGTCTTCATGCAGTTTTTGCAAATCCTTGTACTGTGGTGTATAACCACATTCCGATGCGACGTTTACAATCAGCAAAGTTTTTCCTTTATAGGCAGAGAAATCGATTAATTCACCTTCCAGTGATTTGATCTTGAAATCGTAAACAGAATCCATTGGTATTACCATAAATAAAAGGATTGAAATAAGAAGTGTTTTCATGGCGATTGATTTAAACCCATAGCGTCTTTGATATAACGAAAAAGACTGGTCAGGGGGTTATGTTTGTTACTATGCTAATTACTTTATTCTCTAAAGATAATGCACGCCGCTCATATAAATTCCACAGGTTGATTTAGTCATCTAAAAATCAACCGTTTAATATCATTCTATATTACCTCAAGCTGCCCTCCTCAGGAAAGGGCGACAAGAGATTCAACTAAGCGACATTACATGCGCTCTGGTACTTCAATACCCAGTAATTGCATTGATTTTTTAATAGCGCGGGCTACCGATTCTGAAAAAGCTATTCGGAAAGACAGTTTTTGGGGATCAGTTTCGTTAAAGATGGGAATAGATTGATAGAACTGGTTATAAACTTTCGCCAGGTCATACGCGTAATTCGCGATGACGGCTGGTGAATAATCCTTCGCTGCCTCTGCGATCTTATTTTCGAAACGACTCAACACCTGGAGCCCTTCCCTTTCTGCTGCTTCCAATTGAATACTCGTGAAAGATTCGGCCGGTTCCAGGTTAAGCGTTTGAGCCTTCCTGATAATGGCCCGGATGCGAGCGTGCGTATATTGGATAAAAGGTCCTGTGAAGCCCTGCAACTGAATGGATTCATTGGGATCGAACAGCATGCGCTTTTTCGGATCTACTTTCAATAAGAAGAATTTCAGTGCCCCTACCCCCACCTGATGAAATAAATGCTGTGCTTCCTGACTCTTCATGTCTTCGAGCTTTCCAAGTTCACGTGTCTGCTTCGCTGCTTCGCCCTCCATTTCGGCAATCAGGTCATCTGCATCAACCACCGTACCTTCACGTGATTTCATTTTTCCAGTAGGTAAGTCCACCATACCATAGGATAAATGATAACAACGCTTCGCCCAATCGTAGCCCAATTTCGAAAGGATAAGAAACAATACTTTAAAATGATACTCCTGTTCATTGCCTACCGTATATACCTGGCCGGAAATATTCGGAAAATCGCGAAACCGTAGTATAGCCGTTCCGATATCCTGCGTCATGTAAACAGAAGTGCCATCAGCGCGAAGCAAAACTTTTTGATCGAGTCCGTCTGCCGTGAGATCAACCCATACAGAACCATCTTCTTTCCTAAAAAATACACCGTCTTCAACACCTTTCAATACAACTTCTTTTCCAACCAGGTAGGTATCGGATTCGTAATATAACTTATCGAAATCAACACCCATCTTTTTATACGTGATGTCGAATCCTTCGTAAACCCATCCGTTCATCGTTTTCCACAGTTCGATGGTTTCAGGATCTTTCTGTTCCCACTTGCGTAACAACTCCTGGGCTATCTGCATTACGGGAGCTTCCTTTTCAGCTTCTTCTTTTGTCGCGCCCTTTTCCTGCAACGCTTTCACCTGCGCCTTGTATGCTTTATCAAACTCGACGTAATACTTTCCGACCAGATGATCACCTTTTATTCCACTGATAAGTGGTGTTTCTCCATCGCCGTATAGTGTCCATGCAGCCATCGATTTACAGATGTGTATACCCCTGTCGTTGATGATTTGCACTTTATGCACCGTGTATCCATTTGCCTTTAGAATTTCACTGACACTCCATCCTAAAAAATTATTTCGCAGGTGGCCGAGGTGGAGTGGCTTGTTTGTATTCGGAGAGGAATATTCAATCATGATCTCCTCGTTCTTTCGCGCCAGCTGACCGTGATCTTTATTGGCATAAATTGATGTAAAAGCCTGTAACCAGATGTTATCGAGAACAACAAGGTTTAGAAATCCTTTCACCACATTAAATCTTACGATAAAACCGGAATGATCTACAAGGTATTGACCAACCAATTGCGCTGTCTCCTCAGGACTTTTCTTTGTCAATTTCGTTAGCGGAAAACACACCAGCGTGTGAGAACCTTCAAACTCCTGATTCGTTGGCTGAAGTTGGAGATTATCAATCGACTGATTGAATAACGTCGTAATGGCTTTCGCGATTTCGTGGCGTAAAAGTTGGTCGAGATTCATAGGGCTATTGATTTTTATGCTTCACGCAATATCATCATGATACGCAAGCACAAACCAGTGTTGTTCTTTTAATATCGTATTGGATAATTTACTGACTACCACCCCAGCACATAAGCAAAGATCAACGGCGCTACAATGGTAGCATCCGATTCAACGATGTATTTCGGTGTCTCAATACTTAATTTTCCCCAGGTAATTTTTTCATTTGGCACAGCGCCGGAATATGAACCATAGCTGGTTGTGGAGTCGCTTATCTGGCAGAAGTAACTCCAGAAAGGCACATTGTCGCGTTCCAGGTCCTGGTGAAGCATCGGCACAACACAAATTGGAAAATCACCAGCTATACCACCACCGATCTGGAAAAATCCAATTCCTTCATCGCCTGAATTTTCAGTATACCAATCAGCGAGCCACATCATATACTCAATACCGGATTTCATGGTGCTTGGTTTTAATTCTCCGGTAACACAGTACGAAGCAAAAATATTTCCCATGGTTGAGTCTTCCCAACCCGGAACCACCATAGGCAAATTCTTTTCAGCTGCAGCAATCATCCAGGAATTTTTGGGATCGATCTCATAATATTGTTTTAGATCGCCGCTGTTCAGCATACGGAACATAAACTCGTGTGGAAATAAACGTTCACCTTTATCTTCAGCATCTTTCCAGACTTTAAACAGATGTTTTTGTAACCTACGGAACGCTTCTTCTTCCGGGATACATGTGTCCGTAACGCGGTTCAAATGGTTTCCCAACAAATCCCATTCTTCCTGCGGCGTAAGATCGCGATAATTTGGAATGCGGCGATAGTGTGAATGCGCCACAAGATTCATAATATCTTCTTCTAGGTTTGCACCGGTACAAGAAATGATCTGCACTTTATCCTGACGGATCATTTCAGCGAAGCTGATTCCCAATTCGGCAGTACTCATGGCTCCGGCCAGCGTCACCATCATTTTTTTACCACTTTCCACATGGTTCTTATAACCTTTTGCTGCGTCAACCATTGCAGCGGCATTAAAGTGTAAGAAATGCTTCTCGATAAAAGAGGAGATTGTTCTGTTTTGGCTCATGATCGAATTTGATGAAGTAAAAACTGATTTGGGGGCGAAATTAAGAAAATCATAGAAGTAACTATATTTTATTTCATAGAATGAAAAAACGGATTATGAAAGAAGACATACTGTTGGTATTTTGTTGACGGATTGGAGAATGACTATGAATGTTTTAGTTGTATTGTCTTTGGTGTTGCTATCTTTTTACACGGCTGCTGCCCAGTCAAAAGAGGATTTTACGTTGGTAAAAAAGGATGGCAACATTTCGATTTATGAGCGATGGATTACTTTTCCGAAGTCTGATCCGCCTATTGATGCGCGTGAAGTAAAGGGTGAGTTTTATTTTAATAACACGATCTACGCCGGAATTAAACTTCTACAAAATGAAGCTGTGGTTAAGCAATGGCAGAACCATGTTTCTGAGTTCAAAGTTTACCCTTTAAAAGATACGACAACCTGGCTGGAATACTCCTACCACGATATTCCCTGGCCAGTGAGCGACCAGGATCATTTTTTAGCTTATAAAATCGTTTCCATAAAAAATGGCAAGGTGTTCATTGCTTTCGAATCTAAAGTTGATGAGAAACGTGCTCCGCTAAGAAAATCCGTTACCCGAATGGATCTTTCGGGAAGCTGGACCTTTGAGCAGATCACACCCACCAAAGTAAAGGCAACCTATCGGATTTTGTCCCGGCCATTGAATATTCCAAAGTGGCTTACGGATCCAATCATTAGGAATAATATGATGACAACCATAAAGGAATTTATCACCTTGATAGAAAAGAATTAGACTGAAATAAAAAAAGCAATCCGCGAGAATTGCCTTTTTGTTTTAGTTACAGCACAAAATTTACTCTGCCAGAACTGGTCTGTTTATAATAGATTTTGCAGTTGCTTCAAGAATTTCAAATGCACTCTCTGCCATCCTGTTTTCCGTATCCAATGTTGGATTTACTTCAACAATTTCCCACGCACATAGTTTAGGATCTTTTCCTATTGTAACATTGAAAAGTTTAGCCTCTTCAACGGTGAGTCCGTTTGGAACCGGCGTTCCGGTGCCGGTAGAGACTCTGCTGTCGATGCTGTCTACATCGAAAGACAGGTAGATCATATCGCAATGGTCGAGCATCTCAAGCGCCTTACCGGCCATGACATCTGCGCCGTGTTTTTTAATCTCCTCAATTTCAATAAAGTTAATGTTGTATTTATTGATGAGGTAGTTTTCCGGTTTCTCCAGGTCACGTACACCAACAAAAACAATATCCTCAGGGTAAACTTTAGGCCCTGGCATTCCAACGTTTTTCAATTGTTCCCAATACTCCAGGGTTTCTCCACGGGGGTCATTCACCTTACATTCCAGGTTATCAATACCACAAGCCATGGAAAGCGCCATGCCATGCATATTTCCCGAAGGTGTTGTAAACGGTGTGTGTATATCGGCGTGCGCATCCATCCAGATAACACCCAAGCGTATTTTCGGATATGCTTTCTTGATTCCGGCAATTGTACCATAAGCTGTACAATGGTCACCAGCCATTATCACGGGAAAAAATTCATCGAAGAGCGTTTCATAAATCTCGAGGCATACACGCTCTTCCATGATCATTACACCATCAATAAATTTTGCGTAAGAATGTTTTGCGCCATCGAAAAGAAGTTCATTGACATTCTCAACCTCTACCGATTCATGTGTTTTAAAAAAATCGGAATTCATATCCAGGCTTGCAATCTTCATTGCTTCGACCCCCAGACTCGCACCTCGCGTGCCGGCACCGATTTCGGACTTCACTTCTACTATCTTTATCTCTTTCACGACAATGGAATTAAAATTTTGTTGAATTTGCTAACCGCAGCTGGGTAAAAAAAGTATTTCCAACCTGCCTTTAGAAATCAGGCAAGACGTGTGCGATTAAACAGGAAAAACGATTAAACATGCGTTATGATTGCTTATTGCAAAGATGGCAAAATTATACCAATATTGCACTCCTTTGTGAAGGACGTTAATCGTTAACCGTAACAGGTTAATCGGAAGTGTAAAAGGGCAGTTACCTGCCCACAATAGCTCATTACACGAAGCACCCGGCTGACGATTAGTGTGTTTTTTTATTAAAACTTATCACGATTAACCGATTTCGGATTAGATGAAGAGCTACCGTGAGCTAATTGAGCAAACTTTCGAGTTTCCACAGAAAGAATTTAAGGTTCGCGACCACGAACTCTTGTTTAATGACGTTCCTTTGATGGAAATCATTAAAAAGTACGGCACCCCGCTTAAACTAACCTATCTGCCCCGCATCAGTGAAAACATACGATACGTGCAGGCGACCTTTAACAGCGCGCTGGAAAAGTTCAAATACAAAGGCAAATACACATACTGCTACTGTACAAAATCCTCCCATTTTAGTTTTGTACTTGAAGAGGCGCTAAAGAACGACGATGTCCATATCGAAACATCTTCAGCCTTTGATATTCCCATCGTCCGTTCGTTATATGAAAAAGGAACGATCAAAAAAGAAACATACATCATCTGTAACGGCTTCAAAATGCCGCGTTATACCCAGTACATCGCGGAATTGCTGAACGACGGCTTTTCAAATTGCATTCCCATTCTTGATAAAATGGGTGAAATCGAGGATTACGAAAAACTGGTTAATACACCTTATCAACTTGGGATACGGGTAGCGGCAGACGAGGAACCTAAATTTGAATTCTATACTTCGCGCCTCGGCATCCGCTACAGCGATATAAATTCTTTTTATAAAGAGAAAATTGAAACCAGCAGTAAAGCATCCCTCAAGATGCTCCACTTCTTTATCAATACAGGTATAAAAGATACCGCCTACTACTGGAGTGAGCTCAGCAGATTTATCTTTAAATATTGCGAGATGAAGAAAATTTGTCCTACCCTGGACTCGGTAGACATCGGTGGCGGGTTTCCTATCAAAACGTCGTTAACATTCCATTACGATTACAAATACATGATTGAACAGATCGTGGAAAACATTAAATGGATATGCGATAAAAATAATGTGGCAGTACCCAATATCTTTACGGAGTTTGGTAGTTATACCGTTGGTGAAAGCGGCGCTGTGTTGTATAATGTAATCGATCAAAAGCTGCAGAACGACAAAGAGCTGTGGTATATGATCGATGGTTCTTTCATTACACACTTACCCGACGCGTGGGGATTAAATCAAAAATACGTTTTACTCGCGGTCAATAAATTCGATGATCCGTATCATAAAGTAAACATGGGTGGACTTACCTGTGATAGCATGGATTATTATAATTCGGAAGCTCACACTGGTGAAGTATTTTTACCGATGATCAACGATGAAGAACCTTTGTATGTAGGCTTCTTCCATACAGGTGCTTACCAGGAATCATTGGGTGGATACGGTGGAATTCAACACTGCCTCGTTCCTGCACCCAAACATGTATTGATCGATCGAAATGAAGACGGTGAAATCACGACCAAACTGTTTGCTGAGGAACAATCCAGTGAAAGCATGCTAAAAGTGTTGGGATATTCTGATTCCATGACTAAAAAAATATGACATTCTCTGGTGTCTCTGTGGCTTACCTTTATAATGCCAGGAAAACAGGTGACACAAAGAAAATGCAGGATAGAAAATAGTATGCTTAGGCCTTCTGGCTAAAACCTCAGCACTTCTTGACAAGAGAACTACAGATACAATAGAGGAATATCAAATATTCTTAGTGCCCTTGTATATGTGATGAAAAGCTGCCGTTTGTCATCTATTAGAGCGCCATGCAACCGCAGCAGATTGAAAATAGCTGACTTTAACTGACTTTGATCAGCGAAATAAAGCGCTACCCAATCAGTTGATTCATCAATTAATTTTTCATGTTCAGGCAGAATTCCATTACCTTCATTAACACATTCCAGAAATAGTTTTATACCATCGGTTGCCTTATGAATGAATGCGCAACGGCCGGGTGTTTAAACTTGACCAATACTTCTTTGCATCATCATAGGGTGGCTTAACATTCAAGCCCATGAAGCATGCGTTCATTTCAATCAGCCTTTTGAGAACTACGACGCGGCTTTTGGCCATTTTTCATCAAAACATTTATACCCATGAAAGTTTACGACGAAAAGCACCTGAAGAACATTGTTCTGTTAGGAGCGCCCAAGGCCGGCAAAACATTGCTGGCCGAAGACATGCTGTTTGAAGCCGGTATCATTCACCGGCGAGGTACGTTGGAAAACAAGAATACCGTTTCTGATTACCACGAGATAGAACATGAACGCGGAAATTCTGTATTCGCTACCCCTTTACATACGGAGTGGCGGGATTATAAAATTAACATTATCGACACACCAGGCTTTGATGACTTTGTCGGTGAAATGATTTCAGCGGTGCGTGTAGCCGATACGTGTGTTATGGTGATTAATGCACAGCATGGTGTTGAGGTTGGTGTGAAGTTGATTTGGAATTACATTGACAGTTTCGAAAAGCCAACGTTGTTTGCCATTAATCAGATGGATCACCCAAAAGCAGATTTTGATCAGGCGTTTCAATCATTGAAACAACAAATGGGATCGGCTGTTACGCAAATGCAATATCCATTAAACCAGGGTGAAGGTTTTAATGCGATCATAGATTTGCTTAAAATGGTGATGTATCAATTTCCATCCGGAGGTGGTAAACCTGAAAAACTTCCTATTCCAGACACAGAGATTGAAAAAGCCATCTCCCTTCACAATGAACTGGTAGAAAAAGCGGCGGAGAACGATGAACGACTAATGGAGCAGTACTTTAAAAAAGGAACACTCGATGAAGATGAAATGCGGCAGGGATTAAAGCTTGGCATGATTCGGCACGATGTATTCCCGGTCTTTTGTATGTCGGCTAAGAAAAACATGGGCACAGGAAGAATGATGGGCTTTATTGATAACGTTACACCGGCTCCTACAGAAGCTAAACCAGAACTTTCGAATGATGGAAGAGAGATTGCCTTTGATTCAACTCAACCTGCAGTACTATTTATGTTTAAGTCGCACCTTGAGCCCAATCTTGGCAAGTTATCCTTTTTCAAAGTGATTTCAGGTGAGGTGACCACCAATTCGGAGCTTGTGAACAGTGAGACAGGTGCCGTAGAGCGTATCCACCAGTTATTCATCATGGACGGAAAAATCAGGACACCGGTGGACAAGCTTGTTGCAGGAGATATTGGTGCTACATTGAAGTTGAAAGACACCTACACAAATCAAACACTTCATTCAAAAGGTTATCCCGTCACAGTTCAGCCCATTGAATTCCCGGAACCACGAATTCGTACAGCCATTATAGCGCAAAGTAAAAACGATGACGAGAAGATTGGTGAGGTGTTGCAAAAAATCCATCAGGAAGATCCAACCTTGCGGGTATATTATTCAAAGGAGTTGCGGCAATTAATCATTGAAGGGCAAGGAGAATTACATCTCTTTGTCTGCAAATGGCTTTTGGAAAACGTGTATAAGCTTCATGTCGCTTATCAGACGCCACGTATCGCCTACCGCGAAACGATCAGAAAGCCTGCGATCGCAAGTTATCGGCATAAGAAACAATCTGGTGGCGCAGGACAGTTTGGGGAAGTGCATCTTAAAATTGAACCATACTATGCAGGCATGGCAGAGCCAACAGATTATACTGTTCGCGGCAAAGAAGAAATTGCTCTTGAATGGGGCGGAAAACTTGTTTTTTATAATTGTATCGTTGGTGGCGTAATCGATACACGTTTTATTCCATCCATATTAAAAGGTATTATTGAAAAAATGGAAGAAGGACCGATCACCGGATCGTATGTACGTGACGTAAGGGTAATGGTTTTTGATGGAAAGATGCATCCGGTAGACAGCAATGATATCTCTTTTAAAATTGCCGGCATGGTGGCGTTTAAGGATGCATTTATGAAAGCCGAACCTCAATTACTGGAACCAATTTATGATGTAGAAGTGACTTTACCGGAAGAAGTGATGGGTGAAGTAATGGGCGACCTGCAGACAAGACGATCACTGATTATGGGTATCGACACAAAAGGAAATTACCAGGTGATTAAGGCCAGGACACCGCTTGCAGAACTTGACCGATACTCAACTACACTACGGTCACTTTCGCAAGGCAGGGCAAGTTTCCATCAACGCTTCGCTGATTTTTCACCAGCTCCTTACGATTTGCAACAAAAGTTATCAAAGGAAACAGTTGAAATGGAATTGGACTGACGCGGGCTAATTTAGGCCACAAAGAAAGAGTACAAAATGGTTCTTAGTGCCTTTGTGACTTGGTGGCTTTAAGCTTCTTCGAATTAGCAGCGCTCTTTTAATGCTACGAAGGCACGAAATCACAAAGAATGTTTGATGATTGTACTTGTCTTTCCTTAGTGCCTTTGTGCCTTAGTGGCTCTAATCTTCTTCGGTTTAGCAGCGCTTTTTTTAATGCTCTAAGACACGGTGACACAAAGAAATCCAGAAAATACAAAATGGGTTATTCTTCGTGCATTGGTGCCTTCGTGGGTTAATACCGGCTGTGGCTCTGTTGGGTAGTGCCGCTTTGTGGATTTAATTTGCGCAAATGACGCATGATTTAGCTACCGACATACCATCCAACGGTAATAACCTTTTGAGAATGTGAAAATACGCGTTCCTTTTTTAAATTTGTTGATAACCCGTAAATGCAAGTGAGTAACGCTATCGTAATTATTCCGACCTATAAGGAACGCGAAAACATTCGGGCTATTATCGATACGGTTTTTGCACTTCCCAAAGATTTTCACATCCTTATCGTGGACGATAATTCACCCGATGGAACTGCAGAAATAGTAGAAAATCTACAACTTGTTTACAACACTCCTTCAGCTGAAAAGCTACGACTGTTAAAACGGCCTGGAAAATTAGGATTGGGAACAGCCTATATTACCGGTTTTAAATATGCCATTGCACATGGATACGATTTTATTCTGGAGATGGATGCAGACTTTTCTCATGATCCAAAAGATCTGGTCAACCTTTATCTTACATGTTCGGAATACGGCAGCGATGTTTCCATTGGTTCGCGGTACGCTACAGGCGTAAACGTTGTGAACTGGCCGATTGGCCGGGTGTTGTTGTCTTATTTTGCGAGTAGTTATGTAAGGTTGATCACAAGTATTCCTATTCGCGACACCACTGCAGGCTTTGTTTGTTATCGGAAAAAGGTATTGGAAACGATTCCCCTCGACCACATTAAATTTGTGGGTTACGCCTTCCAGATTGAAATGAAATTCCTGGCCTGGAAGTTTGGGTTTACATTAACAGAAGTACCAATCATTTTTACGGATCGCACCCGCGGAGAATCTAAAATGTCACCAGGAATTTTTAAAGAAGCGTTCTTTGGTGTGCTTCAGATGACAGTACAAAGCTGGTTCAAGAAGTACATTCCCGACGGAACCACATCCTGAACCAGCCTTATAATTATACCTCAAGTCCTACAAAAGAAATGGGCCCAACATGTGATTTTACCAGTTCCAAATCCGGTTCGGTAATTTCTGCTTCGTAGCCATCCTCTTTTAACATACTTAGAATGTCTTCTGCAGCCTCACGCTGTTTATAAATGTGATAATCTTCGCGTGCAAAAACAGGATAACGTCCTAGTTTTTGTTCACGGTCCACAAAGTTGAAACCGCATAAGAACAACTTGCTACCAGCATGCTGTATGCGATACAAAGGCATTTGTGGATACGCTTGTAACCACTCCACAACTTCCTCGCGTGTTCCCTGAACAATTTCTGTTAATTTGAAAATCTTCATTACTTCACCTTGGTTCGGTTTATCGAGTAGTCGAAGGTCGAAGTTGTGTACATAGGCTGATAATCCTACACATCCGCACAACACCATCAGCGGATTTTGGGCATCACCATGCAGTCGTACATCAAGATTCTTTCCATTAAAGAATGCTTGTAACCTGCGATTCCGTTTTTGAATCGTAGAGGTCAGGTCGGGCCTGACCGGATTTTTGAATTTTAATTGCATAACACTAAAACATTTCGATATAAGGTGGGCTCCCTATAAGCGCAAAAGTAGTTAAATTTATCAAAGTTTAAACACTTAACTATTCAAAAGTGTTCCCTGGTTATTCAAAAGGTTTTACTTCAAGTAACTCTTTAATCAAATCGAATTGCTTTGATAGGATTAATTCGCGCAATTACCATTGTTGGAATTAATAAAACAACCGTTACTACAAGAAAGGTAATAAGATTTAATATTAGTACAATTTCCCAATGCCAGCTAATGGGAACAAAGCTCATATAATAATCATGTGGATTAAGTTTTACAACCTCGAAATAATGTTGAATGGCGCAAAGTCCTAACCCAACTAAATTTCCCATGGCCAGCCCCTTTACGATCAGAGAAATTCCATTGTAAACAAATACCGAGCGCACAGTTTTATTCGACGCACCCAATGCTTTGAGCATACCGATCATTTGCGTGCGTTCCATAACCAGAATAAGCACAATGGAGATCATGTTAACACACACCACAATAAGAATAATACAAAGCAGAATCGTAACCTGACGACTCAATAACTTAAGCCATTCAAATACCTGCTGATATCGGTCACTCACGCGTTCGATATACAGGTTATAATCCATGGAGGCGCCTATCACTTCAACTGATTTATCAAGCACAGCTTCATGATGATCGTAGTTGACCAATCCATTTCCCATTTCTATTAACTTCAGATGCAAAGGCCAGTCTTCCGTTGCGATGTTCTGCATCTGTTCTGTCCATAAATCACTTTTATCAAAATAGTTGAAGTCAAGAAAAACTTCGATCCCACCTGCTACAGAATCTGGCCAGTCATTCAGCTTTTTTATCATACGGATGTCACTCAATATGACGCGTGAATCAAAATATTCTGAGAGGTTTGTTTCATAAATTCCGGTAACCTTCAGCTTTCTGAATCGTGGCGGGTTTTGAAAAAAATGAACAATAATATCGTCACCGACCTTAGCCCTGATCTTATTGGCTATTATTTTGCTGATCACCACCTGATTTGCAACGGAAGAATCAGGAAACTGGATAAATTCGCCTTCGATCATGCTGTGTTTAAACCCAGCGATATCAAAGCTCGGCCCCACGCCTTTAATCACTACGCCAAGCACTTCATCCTCTGTTTTTACTAATCCGGCTTTGTGCGCAAATTCCTGAACATGTTTTACGAACGGATATTTTTCGGGATGATCGTACACATCTTCGTGATAATTCACGGGAATTTCTTCCGGGGAATTACTCGTCGTAAATTTCGTGAGGATGAGATGACCACTAAATCCATAAATCTTATTTTTTACAGTTTCCTGGAAACCTTTCATCACCAAAAAAGAAACCAGCGAAGCCGCCAATCCAATCGCAATACTGGCGACTGCTATTTTATGTATGGTAGCGGAAAAGCCAGTTTGATGGCCCTGATTTATTCTTTTGGAAATGAAATACGAAAGGTTCAATGTAATTGCTAACTTTTCAGCGTTAGTGACTCATGCAAAATAGGATAACATTCCTGTTTGGGCAAATCAAAATCAGTTAACACGATTAACATATACCTATGCCAAGAACAATATTGCTTTTCTTCCTGCTTTTTATCTGTGCCCGATGCAATAGCAAAACCAATACACCAGTAGCTTTACCTGCCAACAAGGCGGATTCCGTCGAGCAAATCAAAACGCTTGAAAGGGAATTGAAGCTTGGGGCAGAACAACTTTCGGTATTACTTCCTCTGTTAAAGAATAAAAGCGTTGCTTTACTTGTTAACCATACCGCTACAATCGGCTCAACCCACCTGGTGGATACTTTGATGAGTCTGGGCGTTGACATTAAAAAGATATTAGGACCGGAACATGGTTTCCGTGGAAATGCAGCAGATGGAGAACTGGTTGCGCATGGGAAAGACACGAAAACTGGTCTGCCTGTAATCTCTCTCTATGGAAAAAATAAAAAACCAACGCAGGAACAACTCGCTGATGTTGACATCGTAATTTTTGATATTCAGGATGTCGGTACAAGGTTCTACACCTATATCAGTACGCTTCATTACCTGATGGAGGCATGTGCAGAAAACGGCAAACGCGTTGTCGTTTTAGACCGACCGAATCCGCATGGTGGCTATGTCGATGGACCAATGCTTCAACCGGAGTTTAAATCTTTTGTTGGCATGCATCCCATTCCGGTTGTACATGGACTTACCGTGGGCGAACTCGCCAACATGATCAATGGTGAAGGATGGCTTGCAGGAGGAAAAAAGTGCGACCTGGATGTCGTCACCATGAAACATTGGAAACATGGAGATCAATATGACGTTCCTATTGCGCCATCCCCTAACCTTCCGAATGATCAAGCGATAAAACTCTATCCATCCCTTTGCTTTTTCGAAGGAACAGTGATCAGTGTTGGTCGGGGAACGGAGATGCCTTTCCAGGTTATTGGTAATCCGTTGTTAAAAGGGATGCCGTTTACTTTCACACCAGTTACCATTAAAGGTGTGGCCAATCAGCCCCTTCATGAAAACAAATTGTGCTACGGCCTTGATCTCCGAAATGCCACGGTTGAAAATAAAATTGATTTGTCGTACCTGATTAACATGTACAATGCATATCCTGATAAAGATAATTTCTTCACCAATCCATTTGATAAAAATTATATCAACAAACTCGCCGGAAATGCCTTACTCCAACAACAAATCCGCGATGGATTATCCGAAGATGAAATCAGGAAAACGTGGCAAAAAGATCTGGAAGCGTTTGAAGTAAAACGTAAAAGATATTTATTGTATCCTTAGGTGATTCCCGGTAAGCTGCAGGCAGTAAGCGTCAAGATGTTTTCGTTTTCGAAAAAACTGGCGCAATAGCTGCGAGCCTTGAGCTTCGAGCCGCCGGTTCTTTAACCCTGAACGTGTTACTTAACCGCAAAGTCGCAGAGCCGCAAAGTTACGCTAAGGTAAACCTTGTTCAGCATCTGTAGCCAGTCAGTTATCGATCAACCAACCTCAAACATCAAACCTCAAACAATTGGCACAACCTCCTCGTTATCGGAAACCGACTTTTGAACCATAAACTTCGAACTACAGCATGAGCAAATCTGAAAAAGTAGGAGACATCATTTCGATTCTGGAAAAACTGTATCCTGATCCGGAGATACCGCTTCATCATAAAGATGCTTATACATTGTTGATATCTGTTTTATTGTCTGCACAGTGTACGGATGAACGGGTGAATAAGACGACGCCTTTTCTGTTTAAGAAGGCTGACAATCCTTACGATATGGTTAAGATGAGCGCAGATGAAATTCGTGAGATCATTAAGCCTTGCGGACTTTCACCTATGAAATCAAAAGGCATTTATGGGTTATCCAAAATATTAATAGATAAATATGACGGTGAGGTGCCCGGAAGTTTTGAAGAACTCGAAGCGCTACCTGCCGTAGGACATAAAACTGCCTCTGTTGTGATGACGCAATGGTTTGGTCAGCCTGCCTTCCCTGTCGATACGCACATTCATCGGTTAGCATACCGTTGGGGATTAAGCAACGGCAAAAGTGTGGAGCAAACCGAAAAAGATTTAAAGCGACTTATCCCGGAAGAAAAATGGAACAAAGCACATTTGCAGATCATCTATTTTGGACGTGAATATTGTCCGGCAAGAGGCCATCAATGGCAACAGTGTCCGATCTGTTCGAAATACATGCGTAAGAGTTTGCGGAATTAGCGGAAGCTGCGAGCATTGAGCTGCGAGCCGAGTGTGTTAGGCAGTAAATCAAGAGTTGCGATAAGCTTCATGCTACAAGCTGCAAGGGATCGCAAGTAAGATCGGCAGATTTTTGGATTAAGGTAAACTCGTCATCTCTCCCCTCTTGAGATTTAGGTTTAGTTCTCAATTTTTATCACATTAGTTTCGAAATCCTATCAACTTTCGAACTCATAATTTTATATCCATCACGCTTCTTATTTTTCGATAACTTATTCGTTTTCGAAAACCGACCTCAAACCTCAAACATTCAAACATCAAACGGTTTTCGAACACCCATCGTTATCGAAAAAACTAACCTTGAACTTTGAACCTTGAACTTTGAACTTTGAACTTTGAATGATGTATTTTTGCTGTCTTTATCACATTCATGAATTCTTTACGGATCATTTTTATGGGTACTCCAGAATTTGCAGTGCCTGCTTTGGAGACTTTAATCACACACCACTTCAACGTCGTAGCGGTGGTTACGGCACCGGACAAACCACAGGGAAGGGGTCAGAAAATTGTGTATTCGCCGGTGAAAGAATGTGCGTTAAAGCACAATGTGCCGGTTCTGCAACCAACAAACCTGAAATCACCCGAGTTTCTAGGAGAATTGAAATCCTATAATGCCAACCTTCAGGTTGTTGTGGCCTTCCGTATGTTACCAGAAGCGGTTTGGTCTATGCCGGAATTAGGAACATTTAACCTGCATGCTTCCCTGCTTCCGCAGTACAGGGGCGCCGCGCCAATTAATTGGGCGATCATTAACGGCGAAAAAGAAACCGGTGTAACTACATTTTTTCTCAAACATGAAATCGATACTGGGAGTATTATCTTCCAGGAGAAGGAACCTATTACTCCTGATGATAATGTCGGCACTTTGTACCACAGGTTAATGGATAAAGGAGCAGCACTTGTCTTAAAAACGGTACAACACATACAAGAAGGTAATTACCCTACTTTACCACAAGATGAATTTGGAGCCCAGAAGCATGCACCTAAAATATTTAAAGAAACGTGTATGATCAATTGGGATCAACCAAGCGAACATCTTCGGAATTTCGTTCGGGGTTTAAGTCCTTATCCGGCAGCCTGTACATCATTGGAAGGGAAAACGTTTAAGATTTTTAAAATTTCTGTTGTTGAAAATAAGGAAGAGCGAAATGCACTGGAACTTCAGATAGGTCAATTTTTGACGGACAATAAAAATTATCTTTATTTTAAAACAGCGGATGGATTTGTTTCCATTGAAGAACTTCAGCCCGAAGGAAAAAAGAGAATGTCCATCCAGGATTTTTTCCGTGGCAATAAACTTTGAAACGGAGCTGGCAACGCCATGAACAACTGAAGCTACTGTCTGTATAAAACTTTGAAAATTCATATTATGAAGATATCTCTTGTTGTAGCAGTTGCAAAAAATGGCGTGATCGGTAAAGACAACGATCTACCCTGGCACCTTCCTGATGACATGAAGTTTTTTATGGAAACCACCAAGGGGCACCATGTGATTCTCGGCAGGAAAAATTACGACTCCTTACCACCAAAGTATAAACCGCTTCCGCAACGAACTAACGTAGTGGTTACGCGCCAGAAAGATTTTTCAGCACCAGGTTGTCTTGTTGTTCATTCGGTTGAGCACGCTTTGCAGATTGCTGCTGAAAACAGTGAAAAAGAAGCCATGGTGATTGGCGGAGCGGCGATCTACACGTTGAGCATGCCTTACGCACATCGGTTATACATAACAGAAATTGATGCTGTAGTCAACGGTGACGTCTACTTTCCTGGGTTTGACAAAGCCACCTGGAAGGAAGTTAGTCGCACGCATCACCCGAGGGATGCCCGTCATGCTTACGCCTTTGATATCGTTGTGTATGAACGGATCAATTTGAATACAGTAAAATCATTTAAGAAATGACCAGCGTTGCAAACAAAGTAATCTGGATCACAGGTGCTTCCTCAGGTATAGGAGAAGCCCTGGCCTATGAACTCGCGCGCAAGCGAGCCAAACTCATTCTCTCCGCGCGCCGGAAAGAGGAACTTGATCGTGTGAAAGGTAATTGTGTCGCTGAAGCGCAGGCCAGCATACGGATTCTTCCACTCGACCTCGCCGAATCTCAAACCTTAAACCTAATCACAGAAGCCGCGATACAACTTTTTGGTAATATCGATGTGCTGATCAATAACGGCGGCATAAGCCAGCGGTCTTTTGCACGCGATACCATTCTGGAAGCCGATCGTAAAATTATGGAGGTAAATTTTTTCGGAACGATCGCCATCACGAAATATCTGCTACCTCATTTCCTGAAGAAAAAATCAGGGCACATTGTAACCGTATCAAGTGTTACAGGAATTTTTGGTACTCCTTACCGTTCTACATATGCGGCATCAAAACATGCCCTTCATGGATTTTTTGATTCGCTTCGGGCTGAACTATGGAAAGATGTAAAAGATGCAATAACGATAACAATGATTTGTCCCGGATTCATTCACACACCGATCACGCTTTCTGCTGTAACCGGTGATGGCAGTCCACTTGGAAAAATGGATGAAGCCCAATTCAAAGGAAAATCTGCAGCATGGTGCGCTGGGAAAATTGTCAAAGCCATCGAACATCAAAAGCAGGAAGTTTACATCGGTGGAAAAGAAACGCTTGGCGTTTATTTTAAACGCTGGTTCCCTACCCTATTCGCAAAATACATTCGCAAAGCTGCAGTGCGTTAATTTCAACTTTTATTTTAATGGTGCTCCTGGTCACAACGAATGCCCTGCACCTCAAATTCAATGGTAGCATGTTGAATGTTTATGGTTTTTAATCTTTCCTTGATTTTGAATTTTAATTCCTCCAACGCGTGAACTTCAATGGCCTTTGTTAGTACAATGTGCGTGGTCAGGATATTATACGCACCATCAAGTGTCCATAGATGAAGGTCGTGTGTGCTTTCAATGTCTGAAAAAACCGCGAGTTCCTTTTTTACTTGCTCCTCCGAAACGTTTTGAGGTACCCCTTGTAAAATGATCTGAAAAGCTTCACGCATATTCCGATAAACATTAAACAGAATAAATCCGGCAATAGAAACTGAAAGTAACGGATCAATTATGGGTGCGTTAAAAAATTTCATAATAAGACTACCCACCAGTACAGCAACCCATCCTAAAACATCTTCTACAAAGTGAAGTGAAATAACGCGCTCGTTAACTGAGGTTCCTTTCTTTAACCGCAATAAAGCGATCCCGTTAACCATGATGCCCAGTAGAGCCAGGAGAACCATTCCATCAGCATCAGGCTGTGTTGGGTCGAATAACCTCTGGGTTGCTTCTGTTAGAATAAATACAGAACCGATGGTAAGCACTACTGCATTGATCAAGGCGCCTATTAGTGAAAACCTTTTATATCCGTAGGTATACACTTCATCACGTTTTCCTTTAGCCTTTCGATCAAAATACCAGGCTGTACCCAGTGCGAGGCTGTCGCCAAAATCATGCAGGGCATCCGACATAATTGCTACCGAATTGGTAAAAAAACCACCCACAAGTTCGATAAGCGCAAAGGCTGTATTCAACCAGAATGCAAGTGCCAGATTATTATTTCCATTTGAGCCATGATGGTGGTGATGTCCGTGATGGTTATGCATGTTGATAGAATGCTGAAAGTGGTGGAAATACCTGCAAATTTAACGATGCCGGATGATTCTGCCGCGTACCTTATAAATTGGGGTCTGTTTTAGCACGTTATTTCACAGCGCTTATTTCCTAATCCGACCAGCAATGCGTAATTTTATTCCGATTAAAACCACATGATCTCAATGTTGCCGAACAATTCAAGGCGCATTAACAGATCTTCCCCACCTGTTAAGATTCGTCAAACAGGTGTTCATGAAAAAAGTATTCAAGCTATTCATTAGTGTAGCACGAGCTAATTTATTTATTACGCTGGTGTTATTCGTGCCAGGTGGTTCAAGCTACGGCCAGGGAAACCTTTCCCTGGATAACGGCGTGTTCAATCTTGCACAACACGACTTTGAAGCAAGCCATGCTTCGCTTTCCGGCCATTGGTTTTTCTTTCCGGAAAAGTTGCTCAATACAGATCAATGTCTGAACCATCCACACTTTGAACTTCTTGTACCGGGTTTATGGAATGAAACTTTACCCGCAAAAGAAGGTAAGGGATACGGTACCTATTTCTTACAACTTGTTGTTCCTGAAACCACGGATTCCTGGGCACTGTATATTCCCCAACTTTACAATAGTTACACGCTATGGATCAACGATTCACTGGTTGCTTCAGCCGGTGAGGTGGGAAAAACGAAAGAAGCTACCATACCACAGTGGAGACCGCAGGTTGCCGTTTTTAATCCGAAGACTGATACCTTAAACCTTGTCCTTCATATCGCAAACTTTCATCATTTCAAAGGCGGCATCCGTGAACCACTGTACTTTGGGAAAGTATCCGGCATACAATCCGATTATAATCTTTCCATTACCGGCACCTTGATTGCATGTCTCTTTCTTTTTTCGTTGTCCATTATCTTTTTGATTTATTATTTTAGACATCCCCGAAAAAATATCACTGCGGCGTACAGCATGCTTTGTTTATGCTGGGCTATTCGGAGTATGTTTTCCAATCTTTATCCGGTTACAATTTCCCTTCCTGATTTTGATTGGGATATGCTGGTACGCATTGAGTATTTCAGTCTCTATCTCATTATGATTTTTTCGGTCATGCTGTTGAATCAATTATTTCAGGAACTCGGCAGTGCTGTATTCAATTCCATAATGATTTTGGTCAACCTGTTATTTTTTCTATTCACCCTTGTTTCAGAACCGGCAGCATTCACACGCTGGTTACCCTTGTATCTTGCCACTGCCGTACTGGTAATCGTATACGGATTGGTCATCGTATTCAGGGCATTGATCCATGAAAAAAAAGGTAGCTGGCCACTGATTGGCGGCATGTGTATGATGATCTTGTTAACCGGCTATGAAATCATCGCTTACAAGGGACTATTGGGTAGCAATCAGTTTTTGTCAAGTATTGGATTCATCGTCCTGTTTACGTGTCTAACAGTCGGGGTACTACAATATTTAGGCATTCTGAAAACAGATGCTTCGGGATCGGAACTTACCTATAACGACCTCTATAAGAAAGATAAGTGAGCTGAACGTTTTTAGTATTCGCTGGTATTCGTATCCTCCTGTTTCCATGGAGAAAATTCGTAACCGCCACTGAGGTAATTCGGATAAATCTGAATGTGTTTTTTTTTCACCGCTTCGAAAAGGAGCTGCTTTAATTCCGGTATATTTTCCTGGGTTGTCGCAGAAATAAATATGATATCGTCAAATCCCGCCTGACGGTAATACCCTTTCATTTCTTCCAGGTCAGCTTCTGGGTGGTCTTTGCGATACAGATCCACTTTATTAAGTACAAGAATCGTCGGAATGTTGGCCGCACCAATGTCCTTTAACGTGTTACTCACCACCTCGATCTGGTTGTCATGAAACGGATGCGCCACATCCACAACATGGAGCAAGAGATCAGCTTCGCGTACTTCATCCAGGGTTGATTTAAACGACTCAATGAGGTGATGCGGAAGTTTTCTTATGAAGCCAACCGTATCTGAAAGCAAAAAGGGAACATTACCGTAAGTTACTTTCCTCACCGTTGAATCGACCGTCGCAAATAATTTGTTTTCTGCCAGCACACCCGATCCCGACAATAAATTCATGAGCGTGGATTTACCAACATTTGTATATCCTACCAGCGCAACACGGACGACATTGGCACGGCCCTTTCGTTGCGTGTTACGTTGCTTTTCGATTTTTTCAAGTTTTTCCTTAAGAATAGTAATCTGATAACGGATGTTCCTTCGGTCGGTTTCTATTTCCTTTTCTCCAGCTCCGCCCCTTGTTCCGGTACCGCCGCGTTGGCGTTCAAGGTGAGTCCACATCCGGGTTAACCGGGGAAGTAAATACTGATTCATGGCCAGCTCGACTTGCGTACGGGCTTGTGCCGTTTTTGCGCGTGATAAAAAGATATCGAGAATAAGCAAGCTGCGATCGTAAATGCGCACCTTAAAGTCTTCTGCATCCTTCGCGTTTAACTCGCGCTCCAGGTTTCGCAGTTGAGACGGTGATAAATCTTCATCAAAAATTACATTTCTGACATTATTGTGCTGAATAAAACTTTTCATCTCTTCCAGCTTTCCCCTACCTACAAATGTCCGGGGATCAGGATGCTGAAGGTTTTGGACAAACTGCTTAATACAAATAATTCCTGCCGTTTCTGCAAGAAACGCAAGCTCATCCAGATGCTCTTTCGTTTCCTCTTCTGTGCGCGTATTTCCTAAAGCGATTAAAATCGCATTGTTTTGTTCTTCTTTCATAAATAAAGTACTTCAAACATAATTCAAAAACACAATGCCGCTTCTATTCGTGGTTACTTTTAAATATCTTTAAGGAACCTAACGATAGAATTTTGACCATTACCTGCTCTTTCGGCATTTCACCGATTCAGGAAATTAAAAAATTCTCATAATCAGAGCCCAAATGAGAATTGCCATCGTCCTGAATACATCTTGGAATATTTATAACTTCCGGATGAATTTCGTACAATCACTCCTGACCAATGGTCATGAAGTTCATACCATCGCGCCGGTAGATGATTATTCTCCACGTCTGGTGGAAGCCGGGTGCCATCATCACCAGGTTAAAATGGATAGCCGGGGTGCTAACCCGCTAAAAGATGCTGCCCTCATCTTTGAACTCTACAACATCTATCGCAAAGTTAAACCTGATATCATTCTTCACTATACCATTAAACCAAATGTATACGGAACCCTAGCCGCATCGTTGCTTGGAATCCCGGTTATTAATAATGTTTGTGGTTTAGGTACCGTATTTCTTAAAGACAATCTCGTTTCTGCCGTTGCTTTGATGTTGTATAAACTTAGCTTCCGGTTTGCGAGAAAAGTATTTTTTCAGAACCCCGATGATTTGAAACTCTTCCTTGATAAAAAACTTGTCCCAAAGAGTGCGGTTGATCTTCTGCCCGGTTCTGGAATTGATCTTAAGAAATTCAAACCGATGAATTTCTCGCGGAATGAAAAATTTACATTCCTGCTTATTTCACGGCTAATTACAGACAAAGGTGTGCTCGAGTACATTGAAGCCATAAAGAAACTTCAAAGCGAAGGTATTCAAGCGCGATTCCAGGTTTTGGGTGCCATGGATCCTGAACACAAACGCGGAATTCAGGTGAACCTGATCCAGGAGTGGATTGATTCCGGCACGATAGAATATTTAGGAACCACAGACAACGTCCGCGAGTATATTGAGAAAGCCGATTGTGTTGTTCTTCCATCTTACCGTGAAGGTACACCACGCACATTACTGGAAGCAGCCAGTTCATGCAAGCCCATTATCGCCACCGACGTACCGGGATGTAATCACGTAGTTACAGACCAGTACAATGGATTACTTTGCCGGTTAAAGGATGCGGATGACCTGGCAGAAAAAATGAAAAAAATGAGCCTGCTTCAGGATGAAACCCTCCGCCAGTTTGGACTGAACGGAAGACTCAAAATTGAAGCTGAGTATGATGAATCTCTTGTCATAAACAAGTATCTTGTGGCCTTATCGACGATTCGCCAGGCCTCTTAACAGAAATATCTGTTCATGGCGCACGAAGGAAAGAGCCGTTCATAAAGAATATTTGATTTCCTTTGTGAACCATAAAATTTGTTTACCCCATGCAAGTGAAAGAAACTCCCATTCAGGGATTGGTTGAAATTATTCCGACTTTATATCAGGACAGCCGCGGATGGTTCTATGAACTCTATAAGGAGCCGACTTTTAAAGCCGCCGGTATTGAGTACGATTTCGTCCAGGAGAACCAGTCTTTTTCTAAACAGGGTGTGGTTCGCGGGCTCCATTTTCAACATGCGCCCTTTCAGCAGGCTAAACTTGCTGCTGTTCTTGTAGGTAAAGTACTGGACGTTGTCGTTGACCTTCGCCCGGCTTCAAGCACCTTTGGACAAGTATATACCTGTATTCTTGACGACAAAAAACGCAATATGCTCATGGTACCGGAAGGATTTGCCCATGGGTTCGCCGCGCTTGAAGACACTATTTTTTCTTATAAGTGCTCAAATGTTTTCGATAAAGCATCTGAAGGTGGCATAATCTGGAATGACCCACAATTGAATATCGACTGGAAAATTGAGCACCCGATTGTGTCTGAAAAAGATCAACTCCTTCCTACACTGGACGAATTGTTAAGAAAAAGCTTAATTTCACGTAGCTAATCAATTTTTTTACGTTGAAGAAAGTATTTTTTTATACCATACTACACATTTTACTGCTGGGATTTTTATGCTCCTCCTGCGCCTCGTACCGGCAGAATATTATGTTTACTACCGAAGGTGGTGCAGCTTTAGAACAGCATACCCGTGAAGCTGAAAAGAACTATGTCATTCAGAAGAATGATTATCTCACGTTACAAGTCTTTACCAATGATGGTGAGCGTATTATTGATCCGGATTACAAACTACTGGAGGATATGCCCAGCCAAAACGTTTCAACCCGTCCAAGCCTTCGCTTTTTAGTAAACGATGAAGGCGTTGTAAAATTCCCCATGCTGGGTCCGATCAAAGTGGAAGGTTTGCTTTTACGCGATGCGGAGGCTCTGCTGCAAAAAGAGTATGCGAGATTTTACGAAAAACCATTTGTGGCACTTCAATATGATAACAAACGTGTTGTTGTACTTGGTGCTCCGGGAGGGCAAGTAATTCCGCTCGCCAACGAAAATATTAAACTCGTTGAAGTGCTTGCGCTGGCTAAAGGACTTCCCAATGATTCGAAAGCCAAAAATATCCGTGTGCTCCGCGGTGATAAAGTTTTTGTTGCCGACCTCAGTACAGTAGACGGATATATTAAAAGCAATATGGTGATGGAAAATGGTGACGTCGTTTATGTCGAGCCCGTGCGGCGTCCCTTTGCAGAAGGTGTACGTGATTATGGGCCGGCGCTCTCTATCTTAACCAGCATTTCAACGCTTGTTATTGTATTAATTGGTCTCTGACACAGCATAAATGAATCCGCAAATACGAAATAATAATACGCTGGAAGGAATTGACCTGGAAAAACTATCGGTTGTAATACGCAACAACTGGTTTTGGCTTATTGCCATTTTTTTATTGATCAACAGTGTTGCAATACTCTATGTGCGGTACACAAAAAACTTATACGAGTCGTCCTCTGAATTAAAACTCGATGTAAAAAACGATGCTACGGAATTGGGTATTAAAAGTGTTGTAGAAGATCCCAACATCAATCTTTTGTCAGGAGAAATTGAAATTATTCAATCCAAATTATTTCTCACCCGCGTGTTAAAGCATACGCCTATCGATGTCAGCTATTTCAGCATGGGCCGTGTATTAAACGAAGAGTTGTTTTCCAGCAAACCTTTTTATGTTTCGTACACCATTAAAGATCCGTCTATCTACAATGTTCCCGTGTACGTGGAGAGCAGGAATGACAATAATTTTATCTTGCGCATCGGTGAGGGGCCGGACGTGAAAGGAAGCTATGGTGTACCTGTTTCGCTTAGCTCCGTTGAGTTGACATTATCCCGGAATAAAAATTTTCAGCGCGGTGATGAAATCGGATACTTTTTCATCATTAACAGCCAAGATGTTTTATTGGATTACTTGCTTCAGAATTTAACGGCAGAGCCGCTTAACTTCAATGCAAATACCATTCGTATCGCTTTCAAAGATCATAACCCGCACAAGGCACATAAGGTGCTGCAAAAAATTGATACCCTTTACCTGCAATACAGTAACGAACAAAAGAATCTCGCCAATCTGCAAAAGATACAATGGCTTTCAAATGAATTAGCACAAATTGAAAACAGAATGGAAGGCATCGAAGATTATTTCGAAAACTTCACCCTGCAGAATAAAACCAACAACCTCGACGAAGACCTTGCGAAAACGGTACAGCAGATCACTCAAATTGACTCACAACGTTATAATCTTAACCAGCGATTACTGCGTATCAGCAAACTTTACGATGACCTGGAGAACAACAATTTCACCGCTTCCCTTTCAACGCGACAATACCTTCCACCTGGCCTGAGCGAAAACCTGGAAACGTTATACAGCCAGATCCTGGACCAGGAAAAGCTAACAATGGCCTATACGGAAGAAACCTTTGCTTATCGACAGAAACAAAAAACCATTGAAAATCTCCGGCTTAAAACCATGAACCAGCTGGAAGAACTGAAGAAGGAAACAAGTAGACGATTAGGTGATCTAAACCATCAAAAAAGAACACTTGAGACTGCGTTTGCCGGACTTCCGGACAAAAGTACCGAATTCACCAAAAACATGAGGTTCTATAAGCTGAATGAACAACTCTACCTCACGTTAATGCAGTCCAAATCACAATTTGAGGTAATGCAAGCAGGGACTACTCCTGATTTTAAAATTCTTTCACCTGCTACTTTTCCGTATGCCCCTATCTCTCCAAAGAAAACGCTCATTGTTGGTGCTGGTATGGTGGTGAGCCTCGTGGCGATGCTTTTATTCATTGGCGTAATGTATATCGCCAACAACAAAATTACCAGTCTTACTGAGCTAGAAAATTCAATCGCTGTCCCTGTACTTGGTGTTGTACCAACTTCATCCTATATCAAAGGAACGGGGAAGATATCTGGATTATTTGCTGTTGACCATCCCAAATCAATGGTAAGTGAAGCACTGCGAACCATCCGCACAAATCTGGATTTCTTCAACGTGCAATCGACCAAGCGCGTAATTGCGATTTCGTCTACCGTTTCCGGTGAAGGAAAATCCTTTATCGCGATGAATTTAGGCGCCATGATCGCACTCTCAAGTCGAAAGGTCATTTTAATTGATCTGGACATGCGAAAAAATAAAACGAATCTTCCCATCACAATAGATGACTTGTCAAAAGGCGTAAGCACTGTACTGATCCGGAAATCAAAATGGGAAGATTGCATAGTGAAGACGCCACTTGAAAATCTTCATTACCTTCCTTCAGGTCCACACCCACCAAATCCTGCAGAGCTTTTGCTCGACAAGGAGTTCATTGACTTACTGACTGAACTCAAAACAAAATATGATTACATCTTGTTGGATACACCGCCCGTTGGATTGTTGACCGACGGTGTGATGGCGATGAAACAAGCCGATCTGTGTATCTATATTTTCAGGGCCAATTATTCGAAACGCATTTTTATTGCCAACCTTCAGCGACTGATCTCCATCAATAAATTTTCAAACATGACCATGATACTGAACGCGCTGCCCCAGCATTCTGAAAACCGTTATGGGTATGGTTATTACGAAGAATGGGGAGAAACAAATAACTGGAAAGATAAATTGAAGAAACTGTTTAAAAGGTAAGTGTTCAACTGGTTTAAAAAAAAGAAACCTCCTGTTACCGGCAGATTACAAACGGATATCCATTCGCATCTGCTCCCCGGCCTTGATGATGGTGTAAAAACCATGGACGAGGCCGAAGAGATCATTTTGCGTTTCCAATCCCTCGGATATACTAAGCTGATCACGACACCCCATGTGATCAGCGATTCATATAAAAATACTACAGCCGGGATTCAACAGCGGCTTACAGACCTTCGCGAACATCTGACGCAAAAGAACATCAATATAACCATCGACGCTGCAGCTGAATATTACCTGGATGAACAATTGCTTGAGAAACTTGACAATGAACCGCTACTTACTTTCGGGTCGAAATATCTTTTGTTTGAAACGAATTTTAT
>Ga0196965_1000387_pt1 | contig 28092 bp, 24 predicted proteins | sample S1_20metaG_FD_148668 | JGI IMG/M metagenome (GOLD analysis project Ga0196965, IMG submission 148668) | Soil microbial communities from Anza Borrego desert, Southern California, United States - S1_20 | ecosystem: Environmental > Terrestrial > Soil > Desert | place: USA: California | collected...
GGCGCTACACCAAGGGTTTTAATTAACCGCATGGCTTCCATCATAACGGCAGCACCACATCCATTATCGGTTGCACCTGTGCCGGTATGCCATGAATCAAAATGCGCACCGATCATCACCACTTCATCTTTCAGGTCGGTTCCGGTTATCTCGCCAATGATGTTATACCCCGGTGCTTCCGCTGTAAATTCTGTTTCCAGGGTTAACGCTAATGTTACCTTGCTTCCTTCCTGTACTTGCCGCACCATACGATTGTAGTGTTCAGCAGCAAGCACGATCTGTGGTAAAATTTTAGGTGCGTTCTTATGGTATGAGGGAACCCGTTTCGAAAACGGGTAGTCTACCGGATATGGCACCGTCGCCGAATGTGCCATGAGTGTTCCATCTTTTGATTTTGCTCCCGGGCTTATTTCAAGTATGGCAGCTACACCTTCTTCCTGGCAGAGCTTCCATTTCAGGTAGGCCAGGCGTTGCGGCTCTCCCGGCGCGCGAAATCGCCTTGATGTAAACGACGGTTCGCTGGGCAATGCATTGGCAAGTTGCAATAACAATGAATCGCTTAATCGCCATGCGTCGGGTTTATAGTCTGGTTTAATTGTCGAGGGAAGGCTAAAGAGCACAAACTTCCCCTTTAGTTTTCCTTCGTATTTTTTAAGGTCAGCTTCTGTTTTGATGTCGAGGTAAACAGCTTCGGCCTGAACAGTTCCTTTTACGCCCGGTGACCACGCTTTGGGATATGCGATTACCGGAAAAAAAACGGGTGACAAATTTTGCATTGCAAACCGTTTGAGTTCCCATCCGCGGCCAAACGGTTCATCCCAAACATCAAAATGAACATTGTCTACACCCCAGCTTGCCAACGCTTCCTTTGCATACGTTGCAGCGTTTTTAAATCCTTTTGAATTGGTGAGTCTTGGTCCATGCACATCGGTGAGCATACGCACAATGTTAAGCACCTTAGAACGCGCGAATCCTTCCCGTTGTATTTTGGAGATTGCCGCGGTGTCGAGTGGTTCAGTTTGAGCAATCGTTTCCGAAGTTGAAAGCGCTAACAGGATAACAAGAACGAAAGAGATTTTCTTCATACGCAAAAATTCTGGCTGCAACGAAAATAAGGCAGGAGGTTCGTGTGTCAGCTTTTACTGATTTCGTTTTCCAAAATTTAATACCACATCCTTCTTTGCCATGTAGATATTCCACATACCTTCCAGCTCTTCAATGCCGTCGCTTCGCTTGGTGAGTTTGGGTTGCGTATAAAGTATGGAATCGTAAGCTGTTTTTTCTGGGTCGGTCCAAACCTTTTGAATGTTTTCCTGCACCGATCCGGTTGCCAATCCATTGATGTAGGCATCGATCAACTCTTGCTCAATGGCCAAAGCATTGCTCGCACCGGGCACAAGAAGCGTGATGCGCACGTTATGTGCTTCTTCCAGTGAATCGATTTTTGTTTTGTTGAACTGAATTTTTTTCAGGTCATTAAAAATTACTTGTCCCTGATCCAACGCAGTAGCAATGATTTCGGCATCGCTTGCTTTAACAATTTGCTGCTGATCCATGCCTTCTCTTAATTTTTTCCGTTGTTCATCAGACAGCGATCCGCCGCATCCGGTTAGTAAAACAAGTAATATGACACAGGTATTTCTCATTTTACAAAGGTAGTCGCCTCGTGTTCAAATCTCAATAAAGGTTAATGATTATGGCGTATTCTATCGCTTCTAATTACTAAATTGCACCCCGATTTTCAAAATATGATAGAAAAACTCGAAGAAATAAAGCTGCGGTTTGAAGAAGTTGGCCAACTGTTGGCGCAGCCGGATACAATTAGCGATATGAAAAAGTATTCGCAATTGAGCAAAGAATATAAGGATCTTGAAAAGATTGTCGTGAAGTACAATCAATACAGCGAGGCATTGGAACACCTTAAACAGGCCAAGGATGTGCTGGCCAAAGAAAAGGACGAAGAAATGCGCGAATTAGCCAAATTGGAAATCGACGAACTCGAACCAAAGATTGAGCGAATTGACGGTGAATTAAAGGACCTGCTCATTCCAAAAGATCCCAACGATGACAAAAACGTAATGCTTGAAATTCGGGCCGGTACGGGAGGAGATGAGGCGGCCATCTTTGCAGGCGACCTGTGGCGCATGTACCAACGCTTTTGTGATCGTAAAGGCCTAAAGCTTACCGTGCTGGACGTAACTGAAGGAACTGCCGGTGGATATAAAGAAGTGATCAGCAGCATTAGCGGTGAAGGTGCTTATGGCCTCCTTAAATTCGAATCGGGTGTACACCGTGTACAACGTGTTCCGGCCACTGAACAACAGGGAAGGGTCCATACTTCTGCAGCTTCTGTGGTAGCCTTACCAGAAGTGGAGGATGTTGAAGCTGTCGAAATTAATCCGGCTGACCTTGAAGTTCAGACTGCGCGTTCGAGTGGAGCCGGCGGACAAAACGTAAACAAGGTTGAGACTAAAGTTCAGATGACTCACAAACCAACAGGTATAGTCATTACCTGTCAGGTTGAGCGCTCTCAGCATGGAAACCGCGAACGCGCGTTGCAAATGCTAAAAACAAAGTTGTATGAGATGGAAGTGCAAAAGCAACAAAACGAAATCGGCGCGGCGCGACGGTCATTGGTTCGGAGTGGAGATCGCTCTGAAAAAATAAGAACCTACAATTATCCGCAAAGTCGTGTAACAGATCACCGTGTAGGGTATACGGTATACAACCTCAACGCCGTAATGAACGGCGAACTGGATGATTTTATCGAACAACTTCGCATTGCAGATAGCGCAGAGAAAATGATCGAACAGTAAAGTTCAAAGTTTGTGGTTCAAAGTTCATGGTTGGATTGCGAAAACGATGAGTCAGCGAAAACTGTTTAAAGTTTGATGTCTGAGGTTTGAGGTTGGATTGCGATAAGGATGGGCTTGTGCCAATTGTTCGAGGTTCGATGTGTTTTTCAAAACTGATAAGTGTTCCCCTTCGTTACCGTCATCCTGAATTTAAACCTGCGGCTCAAAAAGTTGAGATGACAATTCGCCTAAGGCAGGCTGAAAAATTTTCAACAGATTGAGAACCGCTTCGCTAACTAAAATCAATGCTCCGGAGGAGCTAAATGTGGATAGCCATGAGCGCAGCTCATGGGTCATATTCAGATATATATATTAAAATGTGCCACAGACGCGTGTAGATCGAGAGAAAAACGTTCATGGCACACAATATGGAAATTGCGACCGGCAGGATCTCAAAACCATTTCCCTGATCGACTCATTCGTTATTCGTCAACTCTGTTGTCATTGGTATGCGCGCATGTGCTCCGCAAAGCATGCAGAAGGATCCCCCGGAATAACAGAAAATACGCTTCGTAAGAAAAACAAAGAAACAATAATGTATGATGAGCTCTAGCCGATTGTTTGTTGTCCCAACATGCTCGATCACCTTTCACAAGTTACCGCTTTGCGAAACTTTGCGGCTTTGTGTCTCCTATGTTTGCGGTTAAGCGTATTTATCAACCTTGCGATAGGTACAATGGTAGTGTTTTTCTCACCGCGAAATCGCGAAGACCAGAGGCACGCGAAGTGTTAAATAGGATTTTACTTTGCGAAGCTTTGCGTCTCAGCGCCTCCGCGGTTAAGATGTTGCATGATCCGTCTCGAAACCGGTAAGTTATCGGAAACCAACTCTCAGGGCTACTCGAAAAAACATAAGTTATTAACCAACGAACTCATAGGACACCGAGCTTTCCTGGGTGTTTTTGCAGATGTATTTACCAAACTGAAACAATAAAACGTGGTTTTAAACGTCATTATTCGAAGGATAAGGAGTAATAGTTGTCATTTTAAACTTTGGTTTTAACTTTATAAAAATATTAAACTTAATTATGGGAAAATGGATTGCAATTGCGGCACTTGTCATTTTAGTGCTATGGTTTTTTGGTTCTTATAACGGCTTAGTAAACAAGGAAGAAGCGGTAAACAGTGAATGGGCGACTGTTGAAAGTCAATATCAACGCAGGGCCGACCTTATCCCAAACCTCGTAAACACCGTTAAAGGTTATGCTGATTTTGAACAAGAGACCTTGACAGGTGTAATCGAAGCAAGAAGCAAGGCCACATCGGTCCAAATCGACCCGACAAATTTGACCCCCGAAAAATTACAACAATTTGAACAGGCACAAGGTGGACTAAGTTCGGCTTTGGGTCGACTGATGGTTGTGATGGAGCGTTATCCGGATTTGAAAGCGAACCAGAATTTTCTTGATTTGCAAGCTCAGCTTGAGGGTACTGAAAATAGGATTGCGGTAGCACGAAAAAGGTTTAACGATGTTGTAAATACATATAATTCCTCGGTTAGACGATTTCCAGGTGTGGTTATCGCTTCAATAAGTGGCTTTGAACGCAAAGGCTATTTTGAAGCTTCCGCAGGTGCCGAAAATGCACCTGCCGTAGATTTTAGTAAATAATCAAAGAGCCTACTCTCTGCTTGCAAATTAGAGAGGCCCCGGTTTCAGTTATGAAATCGGGGTTTTTTATTTCGTGGCTCTAACGAATTTTGCATCACGATTTAGAACTTTCAAAATGGCGTCTTATTAAGGTGAAATTCGATCGCAGGTAACATTGGCGTAATCATCAAGATGGCGTTTTTAAAGACATAGCTGTAATCCAAAAAAATTCCGGTGCAAGTACATAACATTACCGTAAAGCCAACTTCATCTTCCTAACAATTTGATAAAACCACAATGCCGCTGACTTAACAATAGATGTTCAATTTTGAATCGATTTAAGTGAGTTAAAAACTAAAACTTTAAAACGATGAAAAAATTCTTATCCATGTTAACCTTCGCGGCCATGGTAATGTCATTTGCAGCGTGCGACGAAGATGATGATGGTACTAAATTTTCAAACCCTGAAATAGTCGCAGTGGGTGAATCCATTAGCGAAATGCCAGGCGAAACCGTGGAGATAAACCTTTCTGTTTCTGCGGAAGCTGGTATTAAAACGCTGAGCGTAAGTGGTGCGGCAACAGGTGATGTGACTTTCGATGGCGATGATACGAACCAGGTTGTTAGTTATCCATTCACCGTGCCGGCAAATGCTGCTGAAGGAACGGAATATGATTTCACCTTTACACTTACTGATAAAAAAGATAAGACAGCAACGGCAAATGTAACAGTTACTGCTAGCGAAACACCTTCTAAAACAATTACAATTGTTACCGGTGATGGTGGCGTTGAAGACATGAAAACTAGCGATGCTATCAACTGGGATGCCGCTTCAAAAACCTATACACTGAAAGGAAACAACACTTATATTCTTGAAGGATTTGTATTTGTGAATGACGGGCAAACAATTAAGATTGAGCCGGGAACAGTAATAAAAGGTAAGCCAGGTCAGGGATCAGGCGCTTCTGCTTTGATCATTGCACGGGGTGGCAAAATTATGGCAGAAGGAACAGCTGCGAATCCAATTACCTTCACTGGTGTGGCTGATGATCTCGACGGTTCAATTGCGGATGATGAAACAGCATTGTGGGGTGGCTTGATCATTCTTGGTAAAGCAACGAACAATAATAATCATACCAGCAATGTAGTAAATATTGAAGGTATCCCCACAGAAGAAGAAAGAGGTTCACACGGTGGTGATGACGATGCTGATAACTCCGGCGTTTTGAAATATGTATCGGTGCGCCACGGTGGTAGTGTAATTGGTGCTGACAATGAAATTAACGGTATCACTTTTGGTTCAGTAGGTTCCGGAACAGTGGTTGAAAACGTAGAAGTGTTCTCTAACTTCGACGATGGGATTGAATTCTTTGGTGGAACGGTAAATGTTAAAAACTTCCTGATCTCTTATTGTGGAGATGATGGAATTGATATCGATCTTGGATACCGCGGCAATCTTCAAAATGGTATTGTGTGGACAAAAAGCGAGGTGCTTCAAAGTTCAGATCCTTGTGCAGCTGAGTTAGACGGCGGAGATGGAAACAGCGAAGAAGCCGATCCATTTGCAACACCTAAGTTGGCGAATATCACTTTCCTTTTTGAAGATGCAGATGCAGGTAATAAAAATCTTAACAGGGCACTTTACTTCCGCGATAACTACAGAGGTAGTCTGTTGAACAGTATTGTTGTTGGTCATGATGGGCAGCTCGACATTGAACGTTTAACTTCATTGGATGAAAGCTCTTACGTAGGCTTTGGTACTGATTACACCATCGAAGGAAATATTTTCTATAACGTGAATGGCGTGGTTGACGGAACTTCGTTTGCAGATGTGTTTAACTTAAGTGGAAACGGTGACGATGCTACTTTGGAAGGCGAAGTAGAAACAACATTGGGCTCAGCAAACGCGATTGGAAATCCTGAACTAGGTTCTGGTTCCGACAGATTTAAACCTGCTGGTGCGATGGTAAAAGAAAACATTGCTGCACTGCCAGAAGGTAGCACGTTAGAAGCTACCACGTATAAAGGTGCTGTTGATCCTGATCAGGCAACACCCTGGTATGCAAACTGGTCTAAACTTTCTGCCGTATCTTCTGCGGAATAATAACGCACAGCATATAATGTATTTTAAAACAAGGGCTTATCAGGCCCTTGTTTTTGTTTTCTTAATGTTAAGTTTAATTAATAATGCCTTAACATTCAGCCAATATGTGAGCGATACCTTTGCATCATAAATCAATCACATAGTATGATGAAATGTACAAAAGTTCTCGCCGTACTAGTCCTGGTAATGACTGCCTGGGGACAAGCTTTCGCGCAAAGCGGCACAATCAGGGTAACTGTATATGATGATGAGAGTGGAGAGCCGATGATTGGCGCTAACGTTGTTGTGCTGGGAACCACACAAGGAAGCGCTACAGATCTCGATGGGAAGGCATCACTGCTGAATTTAAAACCCGGCGTATATGACATTCAGGTTTCTTTCATAACTTTTCAAAGTCAGATAATAACCGGATTAGAAGTGGGTGATAATACGGTAAATGCCATCAGTGTTAAACTTAAACCCGAAAGTTTAAATCTGTCTGAAGTAGTGGTGGAAGCTGCGGCCGTTAAAAATACTGAGAATGCATTGATGACAGTTCAAAAGAAATCTGCAATGCTACTGGATGCTGTTACGGCGGATCAATTTTCAAGAACAGGAGACAGCGATGCCGGAGCTGCAGTAAAACGCGTGGTGGGTGTAACCATAGAGTCTGGAAAATATGTTTATGTAAGGGGATTAGGGGATCGTTACAGTAAGTCATTATTAAATGGATCCGATATTCCAAGCTTAGACCCTAACAAGAATGCTATTCAGCTTGACCTCTTCCCAAGTAATCTTTTGGATAACCTTGTCGTTTACAAAACATTTTCCCCGGAACTCCCTGGCGATTTTACCGGTGGTTTAGTAAACATTACGACAAAAGAATTTCCTGACCGCTTTACGCTACAAGCTTCAGCGTCCGTTGGAATAAATTCTCAGGCTTCTTTTGCCGATGACTTTCTTACTTACGACGGTGGTACTAATGATTGGTTAGGTTATGATGATGGAACCAGATCACTTCCTGATGAATTAAAGGGCTATACACAGGATAATTTCCCTTCGCCACAAAGGCCCAACCCAAATCATCAGGAGATAGAACGCGTTTCAGATGCTTTTAAGACGAACCAATTTGATCCGGTTTCTACAAAACAAAATAATATAAATCAGGGCTATAGTTTTTCCCTCGGTAATCAGTTTAATGTATTTGGGAAACAGCTTGGTGTGATTGGCGGATTAACGTACAATCGAAAGTTCAACAATTTCAACAATGGAACCTTCGCGCAATGGAGACCAATCACAGAATCAACGACCGACCTTCTTAATAATCAACAATATGATCTACGCGATAACCGATCTGAAGATGAAGTGACCTGGGGAGCGTTATTGAACGTAAACCTAAAAATCAATAGCAATCATAAAATCGGTGTTAACTTAATTAAGAATCAAAGTGGCAGCAATGAAGCCCGATACCTTGAAGGGCTGTGGGATGGCAAAGAGCCTATTGATCCGCAGAACCCTGACAACTTCTATCAGTCACGCACTTTATCATGGATGGAAAGAGGTTTTGAAAGTGGTCAGTTGAAGGGTGAACATACCTTGGGAAAATTCCATGTCGATTGGCAGAGCGCTTTGTCGTCGGCAGAACTTAATCAACCAGATCTGAGATTTTTTCAGAGCTTCTTTGATTTAGTAAATGAAGATACAGTATATCAGTTTACCAACAGGGAAAGACCGGCAAGGTTTTTTAGGGAGATGAACGAATCAAACTGGGACACCCGCGTCAATCTTTCGTATTCGTTAAAACTGATCAAAGACTTTGATGCCAAAATAAAAATCGGTGGGGCCTATACACAAAAGGACCGCGAGTATAGAGAAGATCAGTTCAACTACTGGTTCGGAAATACGATCAAATTTAATGGAAGATCAGAGGATCTCTTTACAGACAACAATCTTGGCTTAAATGAAGAAGGTGAGTACACCAGATCATTTGTTTTGCTGGAGACTAATCTTAGAAATAACTACGATGCCGCACAAACCGTTTATGCGGGTTATGTCATGATAGAAACACCGGTGACAGAAAAATTGAGAATTACAACGGGTGTGAGATATGAAAATACAGATCAGGAACTTAATTCTTTAGACAAGACTATTTCGAAAGGAGGTTTCGAATCATCAGACTTCCTGCCAGCTGTCAATGCGGTTTACAGCCTGTCAGATGTTACTAACTTGAGATTTTCTTATGCTAAAACCCTGGCAAGACCAAACTTCCGGGAAACAGCTCCATTGTCGACTTTTGCTTTTTTTGGTGACAATAACCAAAACGGAAATCCTGATTTAAAAAGAACTTTGATTGATAACATCGATTTACGCTGGGAAAAATATCCACGCAGAGGAGAGTATATCGGTATAAGTGCTTTCTATAAACTATTGGAAAATCCGATTGAAAATACTTTTAATCCCAATGCCGGCGGATCTTTACGTGAATACACATACGAAAATGTTCCAGAAGCAACATTACTTGGCTTAGAGGTCGAAATAAAAAAGACGTTGGATTTCATAACACCGTTCTTGTCAAACTTTAAAATCGGATTGAATGCTACGTACACATATTCTCGTGTTAATATTGAAAAAGATGAGCTTATTGCTAGACGAACAGTAAATCCGAAGGCAGACAAAACACGACCGATGTATAACCAATCTCCTTACGTTATTAACGCGTCCGTGGCTTATGAAAATATTGAAAAAGGATTTTCAACCGGACTGTCTTTTAATGTGTTCGGTGAACGATTAAAATTCATCTCGGCCGACTTGCTGGATGTGTATGAAATGCCAAGACCGGATTTAAACTTTACTGTAAAGAAGAAAGTAACTGAACGTTTGAGCGCACGTGTCAGGGTAGACAACATCCTTAACTCAGCGTACAAGCAGGAGATTACTTTTAAAGGAAATGACTACACGCAATCCAGCTACACCTCAGGCGTAACGTACTCCTTTGGCTTAACCTATTTAATTGAATAGCTTCACGCGCAGACATATCAAAATGGATACGATTGTTTGGATCGCATCCATTTTCGTTTAAAACTAACTCGCGCAAGCGTCTCACTTGGGCGCCAAATAACTTTAGCGTCCGCTTTAATGAACAGCACAGAGCTGACGCATCTAATTTTTTTCTTGCAAGCCCTGTTAAGGACGAAATTTCTATTGCCCGGACCTTTAGGTCGGGTTAGAACTGTAAATAAAATCGTGTCAACTACCCGCGTTCTATAAAATGATCATCTTATTTGACACACAATGCATATCACCTTGATCAAAACACATCTCATTCCGCGTCATGAACGTGTTATTTTTCAAATCCAATGCACTGGATGACGCGGAATATTATTTTATTTCTCCAACCCCAACCTAAAGGTCGGGGCTACAGAATGTGTTGCCGCTACAAGGCTATAGCTAAAAAAATTAGATGCGTCAGCCCTGATGAACAGCAGTACATGTTAGCATTAATCATTTTTATAATATATGATAATGAATCCGTTTAACTCGCGCAAGCGTCTCGCTTGGGCGCCAAAATATTTTAGCGTCCGCTTTAATGAACAGCAGTATACATTAACATTAATCATTTGAGAATATATGCTAATGAATTTGAAACGGAGGATGCCGTTATGTGAAATTTGAGGTTACCGGATGTCTTTGCCATTACCATGCCTCTCGGCATTTGAATAAAACGACTAATAAGATTTATTCCCGCAGCCGGAAGTAAATCTTAAAATTGTGTTTTGTAGAATCTGTTTTCCTTGTTCCAATGAGATACATATTTGCAATCTGGATATCATCAAGATTCTTCCAGGCATAAAAAGCCGTTGTATCGAAACTTGAAGGCGCCTTTTCTTCAAATCCAAATTTATTCAGCGACGTGGGGTTAAAGTCTATCCCGTGTGTTCTGTTTATAATTACTTCATGGGCGACGTTATTTAAAAACCGAATTTCAGCTTCGTTTAATTTTTCATATTGCTGAATGAAATACGCCTTACCAAAGATGATTTTATTGTAAGAACTGTCAGGATTACCAAGCATTTCTATAACCTGTTCCGGATTTTTATTTACAATTGATTTGATGTCGATGATCACATCATTTTTCGCCACGGGACTACAAGCAGTAAGGACACCGAGTGTAAAGCCAGCCAACCATTTTTTCATACGATGTTAATTTATTGTAAAAGTAGTTGGCATTCTTCCACCAATACAACCGTTCAAATTATTATATTATGATGTTTGCATTATCTTTTAGTCAAATAACCTGTTGAAGCAATTATGAGGAGCGGCAAGCATATTTCTTTTAAGGATAAACTGAGAAAGCAAGTGAGTAAAATTCTAATTACAGGTGGGTCCGGACTGATTGGAAAACATTTAACCAGATACCTTACTCAACAAGGACACAGTGTATCGCACCTTGGCCGCGAAAAGCTCGATCAGGGAGTGCCATGGTTTCAGTGGAATATAGAAACGGGAATGGTTGATCGTGATGCATTAAAGGAGGCCGATGTAATCATTCACCTAGCCGGAGCCGGCATCGCAGACAAGCGCTGGTCGGAAAAGCGGAAAAAAGAAATCCTCGAAAGTCGTACAAAGTCAACACGTTTATTGTATGATGTCTTGAAGGAAGGTAAACATCAGGTTAAAGCCTTGATTTCAGCATCAGGTATCGGCTATTATGGTTATGATGTTGAAAAAGAATTTCATGAAAGCGATCCGTCTGGCGAAGGGTTTGTAGCCCACCTTGTCAGATGCTGGGAAGAGGAGGCTGACCGTATTGCCGATCTTGGCATCCGGGTAGTAAAAATCAGAACCGGTATTGTTCTCACAGCAGAAGGCGGGGCGCTAAAGGAAATGCTAATGCCAATAAAATTTGGGATCGGGTCACCGTTGGGTTCAGGAAATCAATACATGAGTTGGATTCATATCGAAGATCTTTGCGCGTTATATGGGCACGCTATTCATGATTCGTCCATGACAGGCGCTTACAATGGAGTAGCTCCCTATGCAGTAACAAATCAGGTATTTACACGGGCCATTGCCGATGTAATATGTCGACCTTTATGGCTTCCCCATGTTCCGTCATTCGTCTTGAAAATATATTTGGGCGAGCTGGCAGAACTGGCCCTGAAGGGAATAAAGATTTCTTCCAAAAAAATCCAGGATCTCGGGTTTACCTATAAATACGAAACGCTGGAAAATGCGCTTCGCGACTTGTTAGATGCAAAATCCAAAGAGAAGCAAAACGAAAGCAACAAATAACGCTTCACATTTTGACCTTGCCGATTGCTCAAAGTTAATCGTTGAAAGAATTATCGAAGCCATTCGGTTTTTGAACCATCCTTGTATATTCGCTTAATGTTATGTCAGAAATATGAAGAAAAGGAAAACAAGTACAACGGAAGAAGTTACAAAAGCAGCGTTAGCGGAAGAAGAACGTATTCGCAATGCATTTAAAGACAAGGATTGGGCCGAGATAAAGAGCACCAACAGTTGGATGATCTTCAAAGTAATGTCGGAGTTTGTGGAAGGATTGGAAAAGCTCGCGAAGATTGGTCCCTGTGTCACCATATTTGGTTCCGCGCGGGTTAAGCCAAGCAATCCATATTATAAGATGGCTGAGCAGATTGCCTTTAAATTGGTGCAGCATGGCTATGGTGTGATCACCGGTGGCGGTCCGGGGATTATGGAAGCAGGTAACAGAGGAGCCTATAAAGCAAAAGGAAAGTCAGTTGGGTTAAATATTTATTTGCCGCACGAACAAAAAGGAAATCCTTATATCGATGCGGATAAACTGATCAACTTTGATTATTTCTTTGTGCGTAAAACGATGTTTGTAAAATACTCGCAAGGGTTTATCGTAATGCCGGGAGGCTTTGGCACGCTTGATGAGCTTTCAGAAGCATTAACGTTAATTCAGACACGAAAGATTGGACGTTTCCCAATCGTGTTGGTAGGAAAGAAATTTTGGAAAGGACTGATCGATTGGTGGAAGACGGTTTTAACCACCGAAGAAATGATAAGCCTGGAAGATCATGAGCTCTTCAACGTAGTGGATACTGCTGAAGAGGCCGTTAAAGTAATCGATGACTTTTACGCCAAGTATCTGTTATCGCCTAACTTTTAAAGCATGGATCCTATCAAACTTACGCAATACAGCCATGGCGCGGGATGTGGTTGTAAAATCTCGCCTGCTGTATTGGACAAAATTCTACACTCAGCTGATGCAAAAATACCATTTACATCTTTACTCGTAGGCAATGAATCCAAAGACGATGCAGCTGTTTACGACCTGGGCGATGGGACATGCATTGTAAGTACTACTGATTTTTTTATGCCCATCGTAGATGATGCTGCTACTTTCGGTGCAATTGCCTCGGTCAATGCTATCAGTGATGTATATGCCATGGGAGGAGAACCCTTGATGGCAATCGCGATTCTGGGTTGGCCAATTAACAAGATTGCTCCCGAAGTAGCACAAGCTGTGTTGGAGGGTAGTCGTAAAGTTTGTGTACAGGCAGGCATACCGTTGGCAGGAGGACATAGTATCGATTGTCCGGAACCCGTTTTCGGATTAGCAGTTACTGGAAAGGTAAAAAAGGAAAACCTGAAGCGCAACGATACGGCAACAGCAGGGTGTTTGCTTTATCTCACCAAATCGTTAGGTATTGGAATCGTGACGACAGCACAAAAAAAAGGTATTGTACAGCACGATCATTATCAGGAGGCTGTCAATACCATGCTTAAGTTAAATTCGTTTGGTGCGGCTGTCGGTTCGCTTTCTTATGTTACTGCCATGACGGATGTTACCGGCTTCGGTTTCTTCGGCCATCTTACTGAAATGTGTGAAGGCAGTGGATTATCGGCTGAAGTAAATTTTGGTAAAGTGCCACGTTTTAATTTCCTGGATCTGTACATCAATCAAAAAAGTATTCCCGGTGGTACGATGCGTAATTGGGATAGTTATGGGAATAAGATCGGCGATGTCACAGATCAACAGAAGGCCATCCTGGCAGATCCGCAAACCAGTGGAGGATTGTTGTTGGCCGTGGAGGAAAAGTCGTCGCATGCATTTGAACAATTTGCGTTAACGCATGGGTTAACGCTTACGGCTTTCGGTAAACTCACCGCCAGGCAATCCCGGATCATCGATCTTATTTAATTTTCTTTCACTAACAATGATTCTGCGCTTCTGTGAGAAAGATAGCTCACTGAATAACACAGAAATCACAGAGAATCCACGGAGGGTTTTTCCATGGGATGCGATTTTTCTTTCTTATTTCGTTTTTAATGCCCTTAACCGCAAAGTCGCGAAGGCGCAAGGAACGCAAAGAAGATCATCGATTTAATTGCAATCATCTTGCGCATTCTTCCGTGTATTTCAGGGTTTCTGTGGAGAACGAAATATTTGGATTGAACCTTTCTTCGCTTCGCGTGTACAGGTCAATAAATTAACAATTATGCGGTTATCCTTTCTATTATTGAGCCTTGTATTCTCAACGGCGTATGCTGAAACCCCGGAAGTTATTTATCCTAAAACAAAGATTATCCAATCACATGAATGGTATGCCCGACAGGCGGAGCTTTGGAAAAATAGCATAGGAAGTTCATCCACGCATACTGACTGGGTGAATTATTATACCGCCAGCCGGTATAGCAATGCTGATGCAATGACATTGGATGATATCGTTATGAACATGGAAAAAGCAATTCCAGAAAGCGCTGCGTTATTTTTTGTAAAAGCATGGCATGAACGCTTCTCACCTTCGGCCTATGAATACATTCTTAAAGCACATGCGCTAGACCCCATGAATGCACAATCACTTCCGTTATTGGTCCTCCACCAGGAGTTTAACTTTAACCCTGAAAGCCGTAATTATTTTAGTGAACAAATTTATGGGACCGCCGTGGTGTCCAATATGTTGTTAAACTATAGTTATAATGTTTTAATGTCATTGCAACCTAATGCTGTATTGTTCACGGACAGTGACAATACAACAATTCCAATTTTTATGTTACAGGATGCAATGGGTATTCGCAAAGACGTAACTGTATTAAACCTTGATATGCTGTTATACACCGAATACCGAAAACGAAAATTACGGGAGAATAATCTCTCGCTCGATCTCGGAGCTGATCAAAACCAATCGATATCTAAATCAACGTTGTGTACCCTTCTTCCAACGCAAAATACGACACACACTTTTTACTATGCCTTAACATTGGCCAAAGAGAACATTGCATCGATCAAAGATCAATTGTATGTAGTGGGGCTTGCATCGCAGTTAAGTGCGAAGCGCCTGGATAACATTAGCATTCTTAAGAGTAATATGGAGAATCGCTTTTTGCTTGACCATCTCACGGTAGACTTTAATGGCGAAAGCGAATACGCAGCCGGTAAAGTACTCAGTGCAAATTATCTTGTTCCCATGCTGTTGTTGAATGAACATTATCTATCCACGGGCGAAGTTGATAAATCCAAACAGCTTGAGAAGTTGGTTCTTACCCTGGCTGAGCAAAGTGGTAAAAGTGTATTTGTAACCAATTTTCTGAATCGGAATAAACCTAATGACAGACCTTTTGTTCCTTATAAATTGGATATAAAAGCGATTGAAGGCAAGCTAAAGCATGTAAAGGGGAGTGTGTATGCGAATCAATACGAGGTAACCAATGCCGAATACAATGCTTTTCTGAAATACCTTCAGGATAATAACCGGGATGACCTTCATGAGACCAGCAAAATACAACTTGATCAATACGTTGAGCCTGCGTTATCATTTATGAAAAGCTATCACACGACTGCCGTACCGACAAAAAAGAATAAGTACTTCACGGAATATCCTGTTGTGAATGTCACCTACGAAGCAGCACTTGCGTATTGTGACTGGTTGACGGCCCAGTACAACAATACGGTTGAAAGGAAATATAAAAGGGCAATCTTTCGTTTACCCTCAGTGGATGAATGGCAGGTAGCATCCGCTGGAATTAAGGATCCGGTTTCATGGAGACTCGCTGAAAACAAAGCCGAAGTAAAAATATATGAAGGTGATAAAATGATAAGCCGTAAGTATGAGACCAAAATAGTTTCCCTTGGTGACGCAGATATACTTTACCCGTGGTTTAAGCATTACACATTCCGCAATAAAGTGTTAAATCATAAAGGGTGTTCATTGGGTAACTTCAAGTTTCCGGAAAATCAAAATCCTTGTCGGCCAGATAAAATGTCTACCCCGGATGGTTTCTGGATGATGTCTAGCACAGGAGCATATTTCCCGAATGACATTGGACTGTATGATGTAGTAGGTAACGTCGCCGAGATGACGAATGACAAAGGTAAAGCGTGCGGTGGCAGTTGGAATCATTCTCCTGAAGAATCTACAATCAAAAGTGTTAATACTTATGATGGCCCGGAGGCACATATTGGCTTTCGGATTTTTATGGAGGTACTTGAACAATAACATTCCGGATGTTTTTTAATCATCGAAAAAAGGCAGACGAAGAACTGATGCGCCTGATGCAGGCAGGAAACAATTCAGCATTTACTGAACTGTATCGGCGCTATAGTGAAAAAATTGTAAGATACTTCTATCGCATGCTCTGGAAGGATAAAGCAAAGGCACAGGACTTTCTTCATGATTTGTTTATGAGGATTATAGAAAATCCTTCGCGCTTTAATGCCGAACGAAAATTCTCAACGTGGTTATATTCTGTAGCGCACAACATGTGTAAAAATGAATATCGACGAAAGACATTCCGCGATGCCGTTCATCAACACAAAGGATTGGACGTTATTCATGAGCGGATTGACGAGATCGATCTTTCTAAGGATGAATTTAATGATGCATTAGATCGTGCGATTTTAGAACTTGATGTTGAGGATAAGAATCTTTACGCATTGCGTTTTGAACTCGAGCTACCGTTGGATGAGATTGCACTCGCGTTGGAATGTCCGGTGGGAACGGTGAAGTCAAGGATCTTTTATCTCAAAAAAAAATTAGCGACACAATTAGAGGAGTACAACCCAATAAATGAAACGGCATGGAAGATCATATAAAGAATATAACACGACTGGAAAGACTATTGGAATCAAAAGACTTTGATTCCTTAACGCCGGAGGAAAGGCAGTTTGTGTTGAGCGAACTTGGATCAGCAGCGCAGTATGCACTTATGAAGAAGGTTGGCCAGGCTTTGGTTAGCGAAAAGGCCGGTCTTCTTCCTGATCCTCTTGTGCATCAAAAGCTGAAGGAAGCGCTGCATCTTCAACGACAAACTATCTGGAGGAGGATAGTTTCAATTCAACTCCCTGCATATGTAGCAGTATTATTGATGACGATCTCAGCCGCTGTAATGAGCATGGTGGTTCGGCCGTCGAAACCATCAGTAATTGTTTCGCGGGTAGTAAAGACAGATACACTGTTTGTCCCTGTGAAACCTGATACCGTTTTCGTGGAAAGGGTTGTGATAAAATATGTTCCTGCAAAAGACCGTGAAATCGAACCTTATTCTGTAGCAAAAACGAATTTTGATTCAACGGATCCGGTTGTTACGGAAAGCGTGAACATGAAAGAGAAAGAGGAGCTTGATAATTTGTTGGTAACTGGATCGTAATCGATCTGTCATCCTGGTTGGTTTAAAATGCACTTAACCGCAAAGACGCCGAGACGCGAAGAAGCGCGAAGTCGATACATCAAAATCATTCCGTGCTTTCTTCTGTGTATTCCGCGTTTTCTGTGAGAAAGAATAGCTCACGAATAACACAGAAATCACAGAAAATCTACAGAAGTGTTTCATGGAATGTGATTTCTCTTTCTTATTCGTTTTTAATGCACTTAACCGCGGAGGCGCTGAGACGCTAAGTTTCGCAAAGTAAAATCCTATTTAACACTTCGCGTGCCTCTGCGATTTCGCGACTTCGCGGTGAGAAAAACACTACCATTGAACTAATCGCAATTTGATAAATACGCTTAACCGCAAACATAGGAGGCGGCGAGACGCAAAGTGGCGAAAGAAGATACAGTCAATTGTAATCTAAATCATTCCGTGCATTCTTCTGTGTATTCCGCGTTTTCTGTGAGAAAATGACTCACGGAATAACACAGAAATCGCAAACTTAAGCCACCGCATCGTCAAACCCGGGTCGCATAAAATTTATCGCTTCGGGGAATTCATGATTTATTTCCTGTTGTAGTTTTTGCAGTAACGATAAATGGGTAAGGATATCGTCTTGGTATCGCGGCAACAACTTAAATAAGTCACTCCATGCTTTTATGGAGCTGTCGATACCAATCAATGCCACCTTGGCGCAACCATTCGCATCTGAAAGAAAAAAATAGCCTGGTTCTGAATCCACTCCCTTCAATTTACCCGTGAGTGCCCTGTTTAATTTTACATGGATAAAGTGAAGATACCAATCAATAATTTCCAGGCTTGCTTCGATCATCCTAGCTTGTTGCTTTGCAAAGGCTTTGGTTACAATACCCAACGTTAATTGTTCGCTGAGTTGATCAACGAGTGTATCCGCCATCGCGTCATGGGTTCTCCACTTCTGGCCTTCCTTAAGATATTGCAGGCTAAGCTGATAAACAGGGTGAAGTTCTGCTTGTTTTCTCAAACGTAATTCCGCTTGATCGATTTCATTCAATTCTTGTTCGCGATGATCCTCGCCGATTGACAACTCCGTAGCTTTGCCACGAATCATTTGAAGTTTCTCTTGAAATTTTTGTTCAAGATCTTTCCAGAGTTCATCTTCGGGTTGATCAATGTTTTCGGGTTTTTTATAAATCGCACAGCGATTGGTGAATACGCAACGTTCACACCATCTGTCACAAAAATTGTAAATGCCAGGGATAAGGTTTGGTTTCATAGACAACGGTTTTAATAGCTAACGGTTTTAATAACATATCAAAACTAAGGTATAAAAAAATTAAATTCAGTCAAACGGGTAAGCCTTCCCTTAACTCATGTGTATGGTAAAAACATGTAAAGGAATGATTTAACGGAATGGTGTTTACTAAATTATTCATTTGGTTTGCCAAGACGTTCCACACGTACGGCAAAGTACCGGGTGTCGCCGCGCCAGGGGAAAATGGCGTATCGTTTTACAAAGTAAAGATTAACACGCTCTCCACTCAGGGAAACTTCTTTGAGTTTATTGATCAAGTCCGTTTCACTTTTCTCAACAGAAAAATCAAACGACTCCGCGATTGGGCTTGTTCCTTTTAAGGCACCAAAGGTTTCAAGGTTAATTTTTCCTTCGTAAGTTTTGAACACAACACCTTTTTTGCTGATCCGAAGGATCTTACCCGCCATAACACCATCTTCATAAACGCCCCAGTAGTAAAAACTAAAAACACCCGCACCTACAATCAACAATCCGATAAGGGAAATCCTGATTACCTTCATTGTTGCGTTTTTTACTTTTGTTCCGAAACCTGGTTGTTCCATAGCGAAAATTTATACTAATAAAGTTAAACGTATTTATGGTGATGATGATGATCTGTTTTAAAAAATAAATGCCTTGTGTGGTCACAAGGCATTTGAAATATCGATGGCGGATGCCAGTTAGACGGTCATGATTTCGGCCTCTTTCTTTTTCATTAAGGCATCAATTTTGGCAATGGAATCATCGGTTAGCTTCTGAACATTTTCTTCGGCGTTTTTCACATCATCTTCGGCAGCGCCTTTGATTTTTTTCAGGCTTTCATTGGTTTCTTTGCGAATGCTACGTACGCTTATACGGCCGTGTTCGCATTCCTGACCTACCTGTTTAACCAGCTGTTTTCGTCGTTCTTCTGTTAACATTGGAATGTTGATGATCACTTGCTGGCCATCGTTTTGTGGGTTGAGGCCAAGGTTTGCATTCATAATTTGTTTTTCGATTTCCCCGATCATGGTTTTTTCCCAGGGCTTAACAAACAAAGTGCGTGCATCGGGAGACGTAATAGATGAAACTTGCTGAAGCGGTGTCATCGCGCCGTAGTACGAAACTTGAATACCCTCAAGCATTGAAGGATTTGCTTTGCCCGCTCTGATTTTTGTTAGTTCATGGGCACAGTGACTAATTGCTTTTGTCATTAACTCACGTGCTTCATCAAGATATAATTCAATTTCTTCCATAGCGATAAATTGATGCCGTATGAATTTGGTTACGTTTTAACTGATCAATGTTCCTGCCGTTTCTCCCTGCACCACCTTCATCAGGTTTCCTTTTTTGTTCATGTCGAATACAATGATCGGCAGTTTATTTTCCATACACAATGTAAAGGCCGTCATATCCATGATGTTCAGATTTTTCTCGTATGCTTCCTGGAATGAAAGCGTTTCATACTTCACAGCATCCGGATGTTTTTCCGGATCTTTTGTGTAAACACCATCAACGCGGGTTCCTTTCAGAACCACATCGGCCTGAACTTCGACAGCACGTAAACTCGCAGTTGAATCTGTTGTGAAATAGGGATTGCCAATACCCGCTCCGAAAATTACAATGCGGCCTTTTTCAAGATGGCGGATAGCGCGACGACGGATAAATGGTTCACAGACCTGCTCCATCTTTATTCCGGCCATCAATCGGGTATACATACCGTGGCGTTCGAGTGCACTTTGTAATGCCATGGCATTTATCACTGTTGCCAGCATACCCATATAATCTCCCTGTACCCGGTCGATACCGAGTGCTTCTGCCTGCCCTCCCCTGAAAATGTTACCTCCTCCAATTACGATGGCTACTTCTACGCCATTGTCTTTCAATAATTTAATCTCTTCGCAGTACTGATTAAGAACGTTTGGATCAATGTTGGTAGTCTTCGTTGATCCCTGGAGCGCTTCGCCGCTTAGTTTCAGGAGAATTCGTTTGTATTTCACTTAGATTTGGTTTTTGAACGCATTAAATTCGTTGTTCGCTTTTATGACAAAAGACGAACAAATCAGATTGATACTGATAAAATTGTGCAAATATGCCGAGTAAAATTGGAAGTTTAAAGATACCAGTCTTTTTTACGGCCGAATATTTATGCAAAACGCAGACGCGGCCCGTTTTTTTATTATACAAATAACGTATGTGGCGCCTTTTTAAGAATTTAATTTTTTAAAATCCGATCCTGCAGAAATAAAAACTGGATTGCTCATGCGAAGTCTTTTTTCGCCATTCCATTCAAGATGTTGTCCGTAGATGCCAAATAAAATATATCCGTACGGATGAAGGAAGTCAATGAATTCGTGGAATGGAACGTGTCGCTCATTATAAGGGTTCATGCCGGCTTCTACCTGAATAAACGTGATCCGTTTTTCTTTCAACAAAGTTTGTGCACCTTTTAAGACTTCAATATCAAAGCCCTCTGTATCTATTTTTAAAAAATCAATGTGATTAATTCCGGCTTGTTCGCATACTGTATCTGCAGTCTTAATTTGAATGGTTTCCTTTCCATGATTTACTGTAGGATCCCCTTTACTTTCATGGAGCGTATTCATGCGTGAATCCTGAAATAGGGTGATCTCTTCAGTTTTAGTTGCTGCGCCGAGTGCGCAGTGATGGTAGGTAACATTGCGAAGCCCGGAGGTGTTCTTCTGCAGCTGTTGCATTGTTCCTTGGACCGGCTCAAAACAGTGATAGGACGTCTTCGGGAAAAATTTATTCCACTTCGTTACGGTCTGTCCAATATTCGCACCGACGTCAAAAACAACACTGGGATAGTATTGGGGATTGAGCTTTTTCAGGTCATAGAATAAATCAAAACCTTGAGGAACATGTCTGAGAATGCTGTAGGGAACCATGTTATACATGACGCCCTCGGCGGTCTTTTTGATGATCTCACGCGTCCTCATTGATTTTTACAGTTAGTTTATTTTTTGATATAATGTTAATAGTAGATATTTTTTTAAAACTTTCCCATTTTTTTTTCAGGGTCAGTGTAGATAGCGGGAAAAGCAAAGATGACTGTGCTTAAATAAAAAGCCCGAAGTACAACAACTTCGGGCCTCTGAAACATTTTGCATAAAATTTAGCGCTCCAGTAATCCTCCCAACAGGGAACTTCCTTCTTTACCACTGTTTCTTCCATAAGGCGCAAGCGCTTGCACCAACTTGCGAATTGGCATGGACTGAAGCCAGACTTTACCCGTTCCCCGTAGTGTTGCAAGGAAAATTCCTTCACCGCCAAACACCATGGATTTTAATCCACCGGAAGCCTGTACATCAAAATCCAGCTGCGGCTCAAAAGCAACCACGCAGCCGGTATCAACCCGAAGTGTTTCATTTTTTAGCGTTTTTTCAATCACCGTACCTCCGGCATGTACGAATGCTTTGCCATCCCCTTCCAGTTTTTGAAGAATGAATCCTTCACCACCAACAAGACCAGATCCCAATTTTTTATTAAAAGTAATCGACAGCTTAGTACCGAAAGCCGCACATAAAAAACCATCTTTCTGAACGATCAGTTGATTTCCCGGGCTTGTCGCGAGATCAACGGGTATTACAGTTCCCGGATAAGGCGCAGAGAAAGCAACTTTCGCTCGATGATTTCCCCGGTTTGAAAAATGTGTCATGAAAATTGATTCTCCGGTAAGTATCCTTGATCCTGCCGAAAGGAGTTTGTCAAACAACCCCTGGTTCGGATTAGACCCATCGCCCATTTTAGTTTCGAAAGAAATGCCATCTTCCATAAACAGCATGGCTCCAGCTTCAGCAATAACGGTTTCCATCGGGTCAAGTTCAATCTCAACAATCTGGATGCTTTCTCCTTTAATCTGATAATCAATTTCGTGTGATCGGCTCATGGCAAATTTTGGTTTTAAGAATCAAAAACGAATACAAGTTAAAATTGTTTCTTTGTTTTACACGATCACGACAGATTTGTTGAGCAACAAAAAAGGCCCGAAGGCCCTGTATATCACTTTGATCAAAGATCTATTTTCCTTTTTTCTTTTTTGGTTTTTTCATGTCATCATAATCTTCACGCTCTGCCAGCTTTTTATCATCGACATTTTCATTTAAGAATTCGTTAATCTTTTCAATATTCATGTTAGAACGAATTTCGCCGAACTGATCGATGGTAATATCAAAACCGCTTAATTCTTTGTGAACTTTTGGTTTTGGCTTGTTGGTATCCTTGTCTTTTTTTTCCATACTATATTTGTTTAGCCCCACTTTGCCGATAAAAAAACAATTGATCGAAGCTTCGTTTATCACTTGTCACTATTGTCGTGTGAACAAAAACGTCGCTTAACGTTTCAGTAAAAACTAAATTATTATGCCACTTTTATCTTAAAATGCCGGAGCGCATGGTCGATCCGCATCACAGTCTCATCTCTGCCAATAATTTCCATGATCATCATTAAATCCGGTCCGCCACCTGCTCCAGTCAACGCGACTCGTAGTGCCTGAAGAATTTTACCTGTTGAGATTCCCAAAGATGCTGTAACTTCTTCAAGGTTTGACTTGGCTTTTGTGGCATCAAAGTCGGCGTCATTTAAAAGCGCTGTTTTGTATGCCATTAGCACTTTCACTACATCTTCATTCCATTTCTTGTTTACGACAGTTTCATCAAAAGAGGTGGGCGAAAAGAATAAAAATTTTCCCTGTGTCCAAAAATCTTTTGGAAAGGTTACCCGCTCGCGCATTAATGTTACAATTCTTAAAGCTTTATCGCGGCTGCAAGTCACATTTTCAGCGTTTAGTGAATCAAGCAGGTAATTGGCCAGTTCATCGTCGGATTTAGTGCGGAGGTAATGCTGATTATACCACTGTGCTTTTTGAATATCGAAACGGGCGCCTGCCTTATTAATTCTTTCGAGAGAAAAAGATTCGATAAGCTGCTCCATAGAAAAGATTTCCTGCTCTGTTCCAGGATTCCATCCAAGGAATGCGAGAAAATTGATGAGTGCTTCAGGAAGATAACCCGCTTCTTTATAACCGATCGCATCTTCACCGCTTTGTGGATCTTTCCAGGTTAAAGGAAAAATCGGGAAGCCTTGTTTATCCGCATCGCGCTTGCTCAACTTCCCATTTCCATCCGGTTTTAAAAGCAATGGCAAATGGGCGAACTGCGGCATCTCTTTCTCCCACCCTAAGTATTTATACAGCAAAACATGAAGTGGCGCAGATGGTAACCATTCTTCACCGCGAATCACATGAGAAATCTTCATCAGATAATCATCCACCACATTGGCCAGGTGATACGTCGGCATGCCGTCGCTCTTCATCAGTACTTTGTCGTCAATCTGTGAAGAATGAACCATCACCCATCCGCGGATCAGGTCATTAAGACGTATCTCTTCCTTGCGCGGCACTTTTAAACGAATCACATAAGGGGTGCCTGAATCGAGTAAAGATTTAACTTCTTCCGCGGAGAGAGTTAACGAATTTCGCATTTGCATGCGGGTAATACTGTTGTATTGCTGAATATCAACACCTGCTGCTTTCAGTCGCTCGCGCATTTCGTCGAGTTCTTGTTCGGTGTCAAAAGCATAATAAGCATTACCTTCCGCAATCAACTTTTGGGCATATTCATGGTAAATCCCTTTTCTTTCTGATTGCCGGTAAGGCGCATGGGGGCCGCCTGCGCCAACGCCCTCATCGATTTTAATACCTACCCAAGCCAACGATTTCAGAATATATTCTTCAGCTCCGGGAACATACCTGGTTTGGTCAGTATCTTCAATGCGGAGAATCATGGTGCCCTTGTGTTTTCTGGCAAGCAGGTAATTGTACAGGGCTGTTCTTATACCTCCGATGTGCAATGCACCGGTAGGGCTGGGCGCAAATCTAACGCGTACTTCTCTCATCTTTGTGGTCAGTTGTAGTTTTAGCTGCAGGCCCGCTAATACGGATCAAACTGCAGGTAACCGGATTGCAAAGGTAAAAGATGATTTAGATTTGGCTACAGGTTTTTAAAAATGTAGCGGTGCAAACCATTTCGGTAAAAAACCTGTTTAAAAATAATTTCGCCGGATAACGAAGGCTTTTTACCTTGCACTCCTTCCGTTAACCAGGCGGAAGACTTTTGATAAATCATTGCACATCCATGACCGAAGAGAAGAGTTTAAATTTTTTAGAAGAGATCGTAGAAAACGATCTTCAAGCAGGAAAATATAAAAGCATTGTTACAAGGTTTCCGCCAGAGCCGAATGGATACCTGCACATGGGCCATGCAAAAAGCATTTGCCTTAACTTCGGACTTGCCCGGAAGTACAATGGGAAAACAAATCTCCGGTTTGATGATACCAATCCGATCACGGAAGACACTGAGTACGTTGAAAGTATTAAAAATGATGTGAAGTGGCTGGGATTCGCGTGGTCACAAGAGCTTTATGCGTCTGACTATTTTCCGAATCTCTATCAGTTTGCACTCAAGTTGATCAATAAAGGATTGGCATACGTAGACGATAGTACAAGCGAAGAGATTGCTGCACAGAAAGGTACACCCACGCAACCCGGAAAGGACAGTCCCTGCCGGACACGCAGCGTTGAAGAGAATCTTACGTTGTTTGAAAACATGAAATCAGGCAAATACAAGGACGGCGAAAAAGTGTTGCGTGCAAAGATTGACATGGCCCACACCAACATGCACATGCGCGATCCTATAATGTACCGGATCAAGCATGCACATCACCATCGTACCGGCGACACCTGGTGTATTTACCCGATGTATGATTTCGCCCACGGGCAAAGTGATGCGATTGAAAATGTTACACATAGTGTTTGTACCCTTGAGTTCATACCGCATCGTGAACTGTACGACTGGTTTATAGATAAGCTGGAGATATATCCATCGCGTCAATACGAGTTTGCACGACTCAACATGACATACACGGTAATGAGTAAGCGGAAGCTTCTTCAGCTTGTAAACGAAAAGCATGTTTCGGGATGGGATGACCCACGCATGCCAACGCTCAGTGCCGTGCGCAGGAGAGGCTATACCCCAGAAAGTATTCGTGACTTTTGTGATAAAATTGGTGTTGCCAAAAGAGAAAACCTTATCGATGTTGGGCTATTGGAGTTCTGCGTTCGCGAACACCTCAATAAAATTGCTTTACGGCGAATGGTGGTTTTTGATCCTGTAAAAGTGGTGATCACAAATTACCCTGAAGGAAAATCAGAAATGCTGGAGACTGAAAATAATCCCGAAGATCCTTCAACAGGAAAGCGGGAGATGCCATTCAGTCGCGAGGTTTACATAGAGCAGGAAGATTTTATGGAGAATCCGCCGAAGAAATATTTTCGACTGGCACCAGGGCAAATGGTAAGATTAAAAAGCGCTTATATCATCCGTTGTGAGGAGGTTGTTAAAGATGCTGAAGGAAGGATTACAGCGCTTCGTTGTACTTACATTCCTGAAAGCAAAAGTGGATCTGATACTTCCGGCATTCACGTGAAAGGCACTTTGCATTGGGTGAGTGCACCACATGCGATAGCCATCGAAACGCGCATGTATGATCGTTTGTTCAAAGTAGAAAACCTGGGTGATGCGGAAGGTGATTTTAAGGACTACCTCAATCCGGATTCACTGCAAGTGCTTGCAAACGTGTATGCTGAACCTGCATTGCAAGATGCAACGCTTGATGACCGTTTTCAGTTTTTGAGAAAAGGTTATTTCTGTCTTGACCGCGATTCGTCTACCAATAAGCTGATCTTTAACCGCACCGTTACCCTACGGGATATGTGGGCGAAGGGAGGAAAGAACAATTAATTTGCTTGTTGTTGCACAAAGTGGCACAGAGAAACGCGAAAATTTCTTTTGTGACACTTTGTGTAATTTCTTTGTGAAACTTAGTGGCACAACGGCTACGCCAAGGCTTTTAGGAAAATCTCCCGGGTTGATTTAAGATGCAACCTGAAATTGGCCCAGGCTACAGTATGAAGCAGTAATACCATGCCAAGACAAATGCCTCCGAACATCATATCCTTATAAATCAGAAGCACAATACCGCTAACAATTAAAAAGAAAGTCCAAATCAGGATAAAAAATCTGTTGAAGCGAAGCATCCTGTACTCAAGAAACAAAATACATCCATTGGCTGTTGGTTCAATGCTTCCGCGGATCACGGGAATGAATGCGTGATAACGCCTGACTTTTAACGTCACCTCAAATTCATCGTCTTTCACCCATCCCGATAAGGAGGAGGGTATTCCAAAACTTAAAGGTTTTTCAATTTCTTGCGTAAGGCGTTTCAATACCACGTCCCAGCTATGGGCGACAACAAGGGTTTCATTTTTGTGTGGAAGAAGGTGCATCACTTTACAGCAATACAGGAAATCTCCACGCTTACATCTTTTGGTAAACGACTTACTTCAACCGTTTCCCGCGCGGGTGGATTTTCAATAAAGTATTTACCATATACTTCGTTTACCTTTGGAAAATTGTTCATGTCTTTCAGGAAGATGGAACACTTTACCACGTCGGAGAAATCCATTCCTGCAGCATGCAATACTTCCTTCAGGTTAATCATCACCTGTTCAGTTTCAGCTTCAATATTCATATTGATCATTTTGCCGGTGGAACGCTGTATCGCAATCTGACCGCTGAGGAAGAGCATGTTGCCAGCTTGTATCGCCTGACTATACGGCCCGATTGGTTCAGGAGCGAGCGGGGAATAAATGACTGATTTTGACATCTGGATAAATTTTAAACAGTTACTATTAAAAGGTTAATCTGATCGATTTGAATCAAAATTGCAAGGGCTTCGCTTTTAAGTCAGCGAATTTCCGGTAAGGAAATTGGCACGCTGAGTTTCTTTCGTGCTTATTATTGTTAAATCATGGCGATCTTATTTACGAAGTGTATTTTTAAGACCTTTAGTTTAATTGAAAACAGCGATAGAAACAGCTCACACATTTACCAGGAAACGCAAGGTTAGGGTAGCAATACTTTTATTAAGTACGCTATTGCTTTTTTTGTTTGCCATTAACCTCATGGTGGCGTCCCTCACGCAATTGGGTGAAAACATGGCGCATGCTATTTTGTTTGCCACTTCTAATCCGTTCACAGGTTTGTTCATCGGGTTACTAATTACGGCAATGCTTCAAAGCAGTTCGACCACTACCTCGTTGGTTGTGGCGTTTGTTGCCTCGGGTGCCATAACGGTGATGAATGCAGTGCCCATCATCATGGGTGCTAACGTAGGCACAACGATCACAAGTACCATTGTTTCATTAGGCTTCATCAACCAGAAAAAAGAATTCAAAAGAGCTTTTAGTGCTGGTACCTATCACGATTTCTTTAACATCCTTACGGTGATCATTTTGTTTCCACTTGAGTACTATTACGGTTTTCTCTCAGAGACGGCAACTTATTTTGCACATCAGCTTTTTAATCCTGTACTGCAACCGGTAGAACAGATAACCCATGGTTCTGCTTTTGGATTAGGTGCCTTGAATACATTTTTGTTGAATGCAATACCGGCTGTGATTGTCGCCCTGATCTCCCTCATCTTGTTGTTTACATCGATCGTCATTTTTCGGAAGATGGTTTCAGACTTACTTCAGGTGGGGAATCCTCAAATGTTTAAAAGATTCTTTTTCAAAACACCCATCAAGTCATTTG
>Ga0196965_1000388_pt1 | contig 28067 bp, 29 predicted proteins | sample S1_20metaG_FD_148668 | JGI IMG/M metagenome (GOLD analysis project Ga0196965, IMG submission 148668) | Soil microbial communities from Anza Borrego desert, Southern California, United States - S1_20 | ecosystem: Environmental > Terrestrial > Soil > Desert | place: USA: California | collected...
CTGCTCGCTGCGCTGTCCCAGGGCGAGCAGCCCGTTGGGCAGAGGCGCCTCGCTGTCGAGCCGGACCAGCGCCTCGGCGCGGATCAGCTCGCAGGCCGGACCGAACAGGGGATGGCCCCGATCGACTCCGCGCAGCACCACACCCTCGAACCCGGCGATCGATTTCCTGATCACGCGCGGGTCGACGAACTGCAGCCCGGAAGCGTCGGCCCGGACCCCCATGTCCCCTGCGAACAGGGCCACCGCCACCGCGTCGAGGCCGAGGATCTGCGGCCATTCCTGGGTGACGATGTGGATGAGGTGATCGAAGCCCTCCGCCTCCACCGCGGCGAGCACCGCTTCGTGGATCGAGGCGACCGCGCCCGAATGGCCGCGGGCGAAGGCGATCAGGTCCTGGTTCGCCTCCTCGGCGGCGGCGACGCGCGCGCGCAGACTGGCAAGCGCCCGGTCCTCGAAATTGATCACCGTCCCCATCGAGGCGGAGCGTAACCCGGATGTGGTTAAGAAGCGATGGAATTCCGCCGCAGCGAGCGCACCAGGAAGAAGACCAGCAGGCCGAACGGGCCGATCATCAGGGTCAGGATCAGGCAGGGGATGACCAGCGCGCGGGACACTCCGAGCCGGCCTGCCTCCTCGACGATCCACGAGCCGACGAACAGGTCGAACGCAAGATAGTGGACCCAGCCGAGCAGCTGCAGCCTCGGCACGTCGAAGAAGGCGGCCACCCCGCGCAGACTGTAATCCTCGGCCAGGACGGCGGCCTCGCGGGCCGAAAGGACGAACAGGATCGCGTACCCCACGGCGATCGCGACTGCGGCCCAGCGGGCGAAACTGATCCCGCCGGCTTGTGGCGCGAAGATCAGCCCCAGCCATCCGGCCAGCGCAGGAACGTGCGCAACCCAGAACCACGTTTCGAGCGTCATTTGGCCCTCCCTGTTCCTCCCTGCCGCGAAGCGGTGGGGAGGAACTACTTAATCTCCTGCCCCGTCTTCACCCAATCGGCGAGGAAGCTGTCGATCCCTTTATCGGTCAGCGGATGCTTGAACAATTGGCGGATCACCGCCGGCGGCGCGGTCATGACGTCGGCGCCGACCTTGGCGGCGTCGTGGACGTGGATCGGGCTTCGCACCGAGGCAACCAGGATCTGGGTCGGGAAGTCGTAATTGTCGTAGATGAGTCGGATGTCGGCGATCAGCTCCATGCCCGGATAGCCGACATCGTCGTGCCGCCCGACGAAGGGCGATACGAAGGTCGCGCCTGCCTTGGCGGCGAGCAGGGCCTGGTTGGCCGAAAAGCACAAGGTGACGTTGACCATGGTGCCGTCGCCGGTCAGCTTCCTGCAGGTCTTGAGCCCGTCGACGGTCAGCGGCACCTTGACCGCGATATTGTCGGCGATCTTCCGCAGGATCTCGGCCTCGCGCATCATCCCGTCATGGTCGAGCGCCACCACCTCGGCGGAGACGGGTCCGGAGACGATCCCGCAAATCTCGCGCACCACCTCGAGAAAGTCGCGCCCGGCCTTGTGGATCAGCGACGGATTGGTGGTGACCCCATCGAGCAGCCCCGTCTCGGCGAGGTCGCGGATCTCGGCGGTGTCGGCGGTGTCGACGAAGAATTTCATGGGAATCGGCCCTTGATGGATGCGTGTCGCGCCTCCCTAGCGGCCCCGTGCAGCTCCGTCATCCCGGTCAACCGGCGAGGCCGAACACTCCGATCAGCACCGGATCGCCCGTCGCGCGCGGGTTGGCGCGGATCGCGGCTTCCTCGCGGCCGATGGCGCGGTAGATGCCGCGCGCCGCGCTCTCGGAGACGTGGCGCTGCAGGCCCTGGAAGTCGATTCCGGTCGCGGTGCGGACCACCTGATCGAGGATGCCGTTGTCGAGGCTGCGCAGCGCGCTGCCAACGCCGGGGAACATCGCATCGACGATCGCTGCGCCCATGCTGCGTTCGAGGAGGTCGGTCGCAGCGGTCGGGCCGCCGCGGACCAGCGACACGGCGTCGGAAAAGCTCATATTGCGGATCGCATCGTAGACCAGGGGCGCGGCCGCGTCGGCGGCGTTTGCGGCGGCGCGGTTCATCAGCCGGAGCAGCTGGTTCTGGACCATTGGCGTGCGCAGCAGCGCGCCGGCGATCGCGCCGCCCGCGGGCAGCGGGATGCGCGCGAGCTCGTCCTCGAAGAAGCCGTTCTCGCTCAGCAGCCGCGCAAAGGCGCGCTGAGAGGAAAGGGTCAGCAGCCTCCGGATCGCATCCTCCATCCCGAAGCCGGGGAGCGACGCGCAGCCGGGCAGCGCGAGCAGAGGAAGCGTGCAGCACGCGGCAAGCAGGCCGCGGCGGGAAAGCGACAGGTCCATCGGGATGCTCCGACCATGAAGGGACGGCAGCGAAACGGTTGCGCGCACGCAATGTTGCAGGTGGGCGTCGTCGTTCCTGTTGCGTTTCGGGCGGGGAGACTCGATCTACGGATGGTGAACCGCGTCCGCGTCATCCTGCTGAACGCCGCATTGGGGCCGCTCGATTACCGGCTGCCGAGCGGCGCCGTGGCCGAGCCCGGCGCCATCGTGCTGGCGCCGCTCGGGCCGCGGCAGGTGACGGGCGTAGTGTGGGACGCCGACCGGCTGCCCGCCGAGGAAGTCGAGGAGAAGCGCCTCCGCCCGCTCCTCCACGTCTACGATTTGCCGCCGCTCGCCGAACCGCTGCGGCGCCTGATCGAATGGACCGCGGACTATTATCTGGCGCCGCTCGCCGCGGTGCTGCGCATGTCGCTCGCTTCCGCGAGCGCGCTGGACGGCGCCCGAACGGTGACGGAATATCGCGCCACCGGCTTTGTCCCCGAGCGGCTGACCGCCCAGCGCGCCCAGGCGCTCGAGCGCATCGAGGGCCGGCAGGGGCTGGTGCGCGAGCTCGCTATGGCCGCCGACGTCTCCGACGGCGTGATCCGCGGCCTGGTCAAGGCGGGCGCGATCGAGGCCGTCGAGGTCGCGGTGGACGATCCCTTCCCCGAGCCCGATCCCGAGCACGCCCCCCCCGACCTGGAGCCCGCCCAGGCGCAGGCCGCCGAGGAGTTCGTCGGCGCCGTGCGCGCCGCCGAATTCGCCCCCTATCTGCTCGACGGGGTGACCGGATCCGGCAAGACGGAAGTCTATTTCGAGGCGGTGGCGGAAGCGGTGCGCCGCGGTCGGCAGGTGCTGGTGCTGCTCCCCGAGATCGCGCTGACGGAGCCGTTTCTGAAGCGCTTCAGCGCGCGCTTCGGCTGCGAGCCCGTCGCCTGGCATTCGGGCCTCAGGCAGTCGCAGCGCCGCCGCGCCTGGCGCGCGATCGCGACGGGCGACGCGCGCGTCGTCGTCGGTGCACGCTCGGCCCTTTTCCTCCCTTATCGCAGGCTCGGCCTGATCGTCGTCGACGAGGCGCACGAGGCGAGCTTCAAGCAGGAGGACGGCGTCCAGTATCACGCCCGCGACGTCGCCGTGATGCGCGCCAAGTTCGAATCCGTACCCGTCATCCTCGCCTCCGCGACGCCGGCGATCGAGACGCGGCACATGGCCGAGATCGGCGTCTACAAGGAGGTCCGCCTTTCGGACCGATACGGCGCCGCGGAGCTGCCGGACCTGCGCGCCGTCAATCTGATCGAGGAGCCGCCGCCGCGCGGCCGCTGGCTGGCGCCGTCGCTGCTGAAGGAGCTCGAGGACAATCTCGAGCGCGGCGAGCAGTCTTTGCTCTTCCTCAACCGCCGGGGCTATGCGCCGCTCACCCTGTGCCGCCATTGCGGCCACCGCTTCCAGTGCCCGAACTGCACGGCCTGGATGGTGGAGCACCGCCTGACGGCGCGCCTCGCCTGCCACCATTGCGGCCACATCATGCCCCCTCCCCGCGCCTGCCCCGAATGCCACGAAGAGGACAGCCTCGTCCCCTGCGGGCCGGGCGTCGAGCGGATCGCGGACGAGGTCCATGCCCTTCTTCCCGTCGCCCGGACGGCGATCGTCACCTCGGACACGATCTGGTCTCCGGCCAAGGCGGCCGAGTTCGTCGGCCGGATGGAAGCGGGCGAGATCGACATCGTCATCGGCACGCAGCTCGTCACCAAGGGCTATCACTTCCCGAACCTGACCCTCGTCGGCGTGGTCGATGCCGACCTCGGCCTTTCGGGCGGCGACCTCCGCGCCGCGGAACGGACATTCCAGCAGATCATGCAGGTCTCCGGCCGCGCCGGCCGCGGCGATAAGCCTGGACGCGTCCTCGTCCAGACCCACGAGCCTTCGGCGCCGGTCATCGACGCCCTCGTTCGCGGCGACGCCGACGGCTTCTATGCCGCCGAGACCGACGCACGCCGCGAGGCCGCGATGCCGCCCTTCGGCCGCCTCGCTGGGATCGTCGTGTCTGCCGAGGATCTGCACGAGGCCACCGCAACCGCGCAGGCGATCGGCCGCGCCGCGCCGCGCGTCGAGAACATGGCGGTGTTCGGGCCGGCCCCCGCGCCGCTCGCCATGCTGCGCGGCCGCCACCGCCAGCGCCTCCTCGTCCACGCCGCGAGGAGCCTCGACGTCCAGGACGTGATTCGCGATTGGCTCGCCAAGCTCGACTGGCCCCGCGGGGTCCGCGTCGCCGTCGACGTCGATCCCTATTCCTTCCTCTGAGCCCGCATCGGCACCCACCGGCCCCTGCGGATCGCGACCAGCAGGATCGCGATGCCCGCCGCCGTGGCGACGACCAAAGCGATCAGCGACGCTTCGAGCCCGAAATCGCCGCCGGTGAGAAGCTCGGGGCCGCTCCGCGACGAGCGGATCAGGCCCTCGGCTTCGCCGCCGGAGACCGGCACCCCGAAAATCCAGCCCTGGGTGAAGTTCCAGGCGGCATGGCCGCCGATCACCGCCCACAACCGCCGCGTCAGCATATAGACGGCTCCCAGCACCAGACCCGCCTCGAGCGCGATCGCCAACGACGAGAAGATCGTCGCATTGGGATTGAAGATGTGCGCCAGCCCGAAAAACAGCGAGGTGACGGCGAGCGCGATCCCGCTTCCCCCCGCTCGCTCGATGAAGCGGAACAGGATGCCGCGGAACAGGATCTCTTCCGTGAATCCCGGAACGAGAGCGAGGAAAGCGAGCGACACCCACAGGGTCGCCGGATCTCCTTCCCCTTCGATACGATAGACCCCCACGGCGGCAGCCGCTCCGATAACCGCCGCGAAGATCAGCGCGCCGCCGACGAAGCCCGCGAGCAATTCCGCGCCCGACCGGTGTCGGGCGAAGTCGCGCATCGGCGCACGCTCGGCGTAGCGGCAGAACAGCCAATAAGCCGCGACGGCGCACGCGATGACGAACGCGCCTTCGAGCAGGATCAGCGGAGAGAGCCGCGGCGTATCCACCTTGCCGACCGCAATGATGGAACCGATCCAGGCGGCGATCACGGCCACCGCTCCGATCACCATCAGCACCAGCGGGTAATCGAGGAACCGCCGCCTGGCGGGATCCCGCTGCCGGTCGCCACGCTTTGCGTCGTCATCCATCTCGGTCTCCCCCTTATTCCGCTCCTATCTGCACGGCTTCGCGGCCGCTTGCCAGCGCGGCAAGGGCACACCTAGATACGCGCCATGCCGCGCGCCATCCTCGCCCCAGTCCTGCTGCTGCTCGCCCTCCTCACGTTCTCGGCGCCGGCGCGGGCCGACGACATCTCGGCGGCGGGGCGCAGCGTCGTCCGGGTCGTCGTGGTCGCGGTCGAGGACGGGGAGGTAGTGGGCTTCGGCCACGGCAGCGGCTTCGCGGTCGCGCCGAACCGGATCGTCACCAACGCCCATGTCGTCGCCCTCGCGGTCCAATATCCCAAGGACGTCGTGATCGGCATCGTCCCTTCGGAGGGCAACCGGTCCTACGGCGCGCGCATCGTGCGGGTCGATGCGCAGCACGACCTCGCTCTGCTCGAGATGGAGCAGGGCCGGCTGCCCCCGATTCCGCTCTTTCTCGGCGCCCTGCCCGACGGCGCCACCGTTGCGGCCTTGGGCTATCCCGGCAACGTCGACCTCGCCACGGCCCAGTCGGCCGACGATTACATCACGCCGCTGCCGCCGACCCGCTCGATGGGCAATTATTCCAACGAGCGGCGAATCAACGGCATCGCCGCTTTGCTCCACACCGCCAACATCGCCCGCGGCAATTCGGGCGGGCCTCTGCTCGATCAGTGCGGCCGGGTGATCGGGGTCAACACCTTCATCACCCGCGGCGACGAGGGCGATTCGCCGTTCGGCTTCGCGATCGCGATCCGCGAGGTCGCCGCCTTCCTGCGCGCCGCGGGCCAGCCGTTCAGCGCGGTCTCCAGCGAATGCGTGAGCATGGAGGAGCGGCTCGCTTTGGACCGGCAGCGCTCGGAGGCGGAGGCGCGCGAGCGCGCCGCGGCCGGCCAGGCCCGCGAGCGCGAACGCCGGCAGCGCATCGAGCATGCCCGCGCCCGGATCCAGGAGATACGCGAAAACCGCGTCGCGCTCGCGCTGCTGCTGATCGTGCTGGCCGCAGCCGCGCTCGGGGGCGCGCTGGTGATGCTCCACAAGGACCGGCACCGGCATGCCTATATCCTCGGCGGCATCGGCGTCCTGTTCATCCTGGTCGCAGCCGCTTCGTTCGTCACCCGGCCGAGCCTCGCGGACGTCGAAGCGCTCGGAACAGCGGCGGAGGCGGCGCCCGACCCGGCCGGCACGTTCGCCGGCCGCCATTCGTGCCGGCTGGTCGCCGACCGCAGCCGGATCACGGTCTCTTCGGCGCCTTCCGTCGATCTCGAATGGGCCGAGGGCGGCTGCGTCAACGGCCGCACCCAATATGCCCAGGACGGCGAGACGTGGCGGCGGATCCTGGTGCCGAACGGCGAGCAGGCGGTGTCGGTGATCGAGGTCCACCCCGGCGCCCGCCAATATGTCGTCACCCGCTATCTGCTCGCCGCTGACGCCATGGCCCGCGCCCGGGCGCTGCGCGGCCGCATCGATCTCGCCCAGTGCACCGCCGAGCAGCCCCGCATCGCCGCTCTCACGGAAGGTCAGGAGCAGATCCGCCGCATCCTCCCCTCGCTTCCCAACGAGCGCCTCGTCTACGACTGCTCCGGCTGAGCCGGGACGGCGCCTCCGGGCGGCACCGGTTCCGGCTCCGGCGGCAGGGACCAGATGACTCCTGTCCTGACGCGGTCCGGGATCGCATTTCCACTTTGGTCCCGCGCCGGCTCGAACCTCGCCCGCCTCACGAACAAAGCGCAGGTCGTCGAGTCGAGCGAAGACGAGCCGCTCGACGAGGTCACCAGGCACCCGGTGACGCGTCCCTCCCGGGAGACGTCCAGGACGACATCGACCTGGCCCTGCTGTTCGGTCCGCAGGGCGGCGGCGGGGTAATCGGCCATCGCGATCAAGGCGGAGGGCGGCGTGCGCCATCGGGCGCGGACGACTCCACCGTCCGAAGGCGCAATCCGCATCAACGGCGGCGGAAGGGGCACAGGCGGCACCGGTCGCGAAGGCGGTGCCACAGGCGTGTGCGTTATCATTTGAGGCGGTACTGGAATCGGCCGCACCAGAGCGCGGGGACAGAGTCGGCGGTAGAGCGTCGCTTCGGGAGCGTCGTGGAGTATCCCTTCCGGCCGCGGGATCGCTTCTTCCCTCGTAAAGGAATCGAGGCGGCGGCCATCGGCGCCGAAAGTCTCGGCGGCAAGGACCGACGTGCTCTGCTCGGCGCAGTTGAGCTCGACGTGAAGCAAGGCGAGGCGCGTCGCGCCGGCTCGGCCCGGGCGGACCACGGCGCGCATGCGGTAGCGGATCATCCCTCCCGAGCGCTCGACGCTTTGCGGGTCGTAAGAATATTCGCCGTCATTGTCGGACCCGTAAGCCGACCAGCGGACTCCGGATCCCGGCTGGGCCCGTCCTTCCGCGGCGAACCAGGCCGCGGCCACGACCCCGAGCCAAAGCCATGATTTCATACGCCGTTCTCGCCACTCGTCGGACATAGACGACCATAGCAACAGCGAGCACGCAACCCCTAACCCTGCCGCTCCCGCTCCAGCAGCCTCGCCTTGCGGTCGAGCCCGTAGGCGTAGCCGCCGAGCGCGCCGCCGGTCCTGACGACGCGGTGGCAGGGGATGAGCACGGCGACCTTGTTGGCGCCGTTGGCCGAGCCGGCGGCGCGAACCGCGCCGGGCCGGCCGACCGCCGCCGCGATCTGGGCATAAGTGCGCGTCTCTCCAGCCGGAATGCGCGTCAGCTCGCGCCACACCGCCTCCTGGAAGGCGGTCCCGCGAACGTCGAGGGGGAGGTCGTGCGGCGTTCCGGGCGCGTTGACGGCGGCCACCGCGCGCGCGACCAGATCGGACATCTTCGATCCGCCATGCGCGATCTCGGCCCTGGGAAAGCGCCGCCGCAGCGCGGCCTCTCCCTCGTCGAACGAAAGCCGGCAGATGCCCTTCTCGGTCGCCGCGACCAGCATCGTGCCGAGATCGGTCTCGGCCGTCGCCCAGCTGATCGTCTCGCCGCGCCCGCCGTCGCGCCACGCCGAGGGCGTCATTCCGAGCCGTCCCTTCGCCTCGGCGTAGAAGCGCGCGGGGCCCGAATAGCCGGCGTCGTAGATCGCGTCGGTGATCCTGCCGTTCGCCGCCAGCGCCGTTTCCGTGCGCCTCGCCCGGAGGCTGCGATAATAGGCTGCGGGCGTGATACCGGTCGCGCGCCGGAACAGGCGATGGAAATGGTGCGGCGAGTAGCCGGCGGCCCCCGCCAAAGCTACGAGCGACGGCGCCTCCTCGGCCGCGCGCAGGATCGCGAAGGCCTTGTCGAGCGCGGCGGCTTCGCGCGTCACCTCGTCAGGGAGGCAGCGCAGGCAGGGCCTGAGACCGGCCGCCCGCGCCGCGGCCCCATCGGCGAAGAAGCGGACATTCTCGCGCTTGGGATGGCGCGCCGGACAGGACGGACGGCAGTAGATGCCGGTGGTCAGGACGCCGGTGACGAAGCGGCCGTCGGCGCCGCGGTCGCGCGCCAGCACCGCTGTCCAGGCGTCCCCTTGGTCTGTCATCGTCCCGGTTCTAAGCGCAAGGCCGGCCATCTCAAGCCCTCCCGATGCTGGCGAGGAAGCAGCCATAAGCCGGCGAATGAGCGTGGATGCTCGCCACGGCCTCGTCCTCGAACAGACCGGCAATGCGCTCCTCGGCCTCCCTCGCCTCGGCGAGGAGCGCGCCGCGGAGCATCCCCTCCGCGTCGAACGCCCGCAGGCTCAGCAGGCGCCCGTCGAGCACCGGCGGCAGCCGGTCCTCGAACGCGGCGGCTTGACCCGCATTCTCGCGCACATAGATCGCATAAGCCGTGCAATAGGGTGTCGGCGCCTCCATCGACACATGGTTGAGCAGCAGCACGCTCTCGCCCGGCGCCGCGAAGTCGAGGCTCACGCGGCAGGGGAAGCCGCGCTCGCTGTCCGCCGTCACCCGGATCGCACGACGAGCGGCCAGCGCGTCCTGCGGCAGCCCGCGCAGAGGCGTGAAGCGTTCCGCGGACAGACCCTCGATTCGATAAGCCATGTGTCTCCTCCATTCCGTGTCGGAGCACATTGTCCGTCCCGGACGGGACATGCGTCCCGCGGCTTGCTTTCAAAGCGGGCTGGGCTGGCCGCGTCCTTCGGTGGGGCGCCACCTGTCCCCCGGGCGCGCGAAATAGTTGGCGAACGCGTAGCGCCACGGGATCAGCGGGATCAGGATCAGCCCTACCAGGCACTCCATTGCGCTTGTCGCCCTTTCGGCATCGAGATCGCCGGACATCCACAGCGGAAGCGCGACGGCGCTCAGCCAGACGAACTTCCAGAGGAGCTCGAACAGCAGCACGGGCAGCATCTGGAGCGGGTAGCGAAGGCCCAGCAGCGCCAGCAGCGAGAGCGCCGTCAACATGCAGACGACGACTCCGTCCATCAGCGGCCACGCAGCGGAGTGGTTGAAGACGCGCGGCCAGAAGTTGAAGGCGATTCCGAAGCCTATGCGGGCATAGGCCGCCCGCATGAGATAGAGCCGCAACAGCGAAATCTGCGTCATTCGTCCTGTTCTCCTTCAATCTTCCGTTTCTCGCCCGCCGCGGCGAACCGAAGCAGGTCGCCGGGCTGGCACTGCAGCGCCTCGCAGATCGCCTCCAGCGTCGAGAAGCGGATCGCGCGGGCCTTGCCGGTCTTCAGGATCGAAAGGTTCGCGAGCGTGATGTCGACGCGCTCGCTGAGCTCGGTCAGCGTCATCCGCCGATCGTGGAGCAGGTCGTCGAGCCCGACGAGGATGGCCATCAAACCGTCCCCTCGAGGTCGTCGCGCATCCGCGCTCCCTCCGCGAAGACGCGGGCCAGCACGAAAAGCAGCAGCACGGCGAGCCAACCGGTGACCGAGAAGTTCCAGTCGATGTCGAACGGGGCCGCCGGCGTTGACGCGGCGGCAGCCACGATGCCCGCAACGAGGTGCAGCGTCTCGAGGCCGAGCAGCGCCCAGGCGATGCGGTTCAGGCGGACGGCATTGTCGGCGACGAACGGGTCGCCGCGCCGCACCGTCTCCACCATCGCCAGCAATCGGGACAGGACGATGTGGGCGAGCGGCACCGAGCAGAGACCGACGACCATGAGCGCCCGTCCCCCCGCCAGCAGGGCCGGATTGACGTCCACCCGCGCGCCGAGGGCCGCCATCGTCCATCCCGGAGCGGCCAGGCTGGCGACCAGCAGGGCCAGGATGCCGAGTCCGAACGCGACGTTGAGCACGATCAAGACGCGAAGCGCGGCTCGCGACGCGGAGAGAGCGGTGCCGTAGCGGCTCGTCATGAAATCCTCGTTTATTATTGAGCATCGATAACTTTCATATCGATAGTCGTCAATATACTTATCGATTTCAGATGCGGTCGGCTTCAGTGCGGGGTTTCGCAGCGGCGCCCCGGGGCGGGCTGGCTCCGAACGGTTGCATCGCAGCAAGGCCCCTGCTAGGGCGCCCGCGACCCGTCCGGGAGCGCCGCCGCGCGCTTTCTATCATGGGTCAATTCCAATCTGGGGAGTGGCATCGCGCGTGGATATTTCCGGCGGCATTCAGGCAAGCTTGGCGGGACGCTACGCCATGGCCCTGTTCGAACTGGCGCGAGATGAGCGGCAGCTCCAGGCGGTCGGCGCCAGCATCGCTGCCCTCAAGCAGGCACTGCGCGATTCGGAGGATTTCCGCGCCCTCGTCAGCAGCCCTCTGATCAGCCGCGAGGAATCCCAGCGGGCCGTCGCGGCCGCCGCCGATGCGCTCGGCCTCGATCCCCTGACCCGCAATTTCACCGGCGTTCTTGCGAAGAACCGCCGGCTTTCCCAGCTCGGCAACGTCATCCGGGCTTTCGAGAGGCTGGCCGCGGGCCACCGCGGGGAAGTCACCGCCGAGATCGTCTCCGCCCACCCCCTGAGCGACGATCAGGTCGAAGCGCTGAAGGCGAAGCTCCGGGCCGAGACCGGCCGCGACATAGCCGTCGACCTCGCTGTCGATCCGTCGATCCTCGGCGGCCTCGTCGTCAAGATCGGCTCGCGCATGATCGACGGGTCGGTCCGGACCAAGCTCAACACCCTCGCGCACGCAATGAAAGGATGACGGCCACGACGCCGTCGATGAAAGGCTGAACATGGATATCCGCGCCGCAGAAATCTCGAAGGTCATCCGTGACCAGATCGCCAATTTCGGTACAGATGCCGAAGTGTCGGAAGTCGGCACGGTGCTGTCGGTCGGGGACGGCATCGCCCGCATCTACGGCCTCGACAACGTCCAGGCCGGCGAGATGATCGAGTTCACCAACGGCATCAAGGGCATGGCCCTCAATCTCGAGGCCGACAATGTCGGCGCGGTGATCTTCGGCAACGACAGCGCGATCCGCGAAGGCGATACCGTCAAGCGCACCGGCACCATCGTCGACGTCCCGGTCGGCAAGGGTCTTCTGGGACGCGTCGTCGACGGTCTCGGCAACCCGATCGACGGCAAGGGCCCGATCGAGGGCGCCGAGCGCCGCCGCGTGGAGGTCAAGGCGCCGGGCATCATCCCGCGCAAGTCGGTGCACGAGCCGGTCCAGACGGGCCTGAAGGCGCTCGACGCGCTCGTGCCCGTAGGCCGCGGCCAGCGCGAGCTGATCATCGGCGACCGCCAGACCGGCAAGTCGGCCGTCGCGCTCGACACCTTCATCAACCAGCGCGAGATCAACAAGGCGGGCGCGGAGAGCGAGAAGCTCTACTGCATCTACGTCGCGGTCGGCCAGAAACGCTCCACGGTCGCCCAGATCGTCCGCGCCCTCGAAGAGAATGGCGCGATGGAATATTCGATCGTCGTCGCCGCCACCGCCTCCGAGCCGGCCCCGCTCCAGTTCCTGGCGCCTTACACCGGCTGCACCATGGGCGAATATTTCCGCGACAACGGAATGCACGCCGTCATCGTCTATGACGATCTCTCCAAGCAGGCCGTCGCCTACCGGCAGATGTCGCTGCTGCTGCGCCGTCCGCCGGGCCGCGAGGCCTATCCGGGCGACGTCTTCTACCTCCACTCGCGTCTGCTCGAACGCGCCGCGAAGATGAACGAGGACAACGGCTCGGGCTCGCTGACCGCGCTCCCGATCATCGAGACGCAGGCGGGCGACGTGTCCGCCTACATCCCGACCAACGTCATCTCGATCACCGACGGCCAGATCTTCCTCGAGACGGAATTGTTCTACCAGGGCATCCGCCCCGCCATCAACGTCGGCCTCTCGGTGTCGCGCGTCGGCTCGGCCGCGCAAACCAAGGCGATGAAGAAGGTCGCCGGCTCGATCAAGCTCGAGCTCGCCCAGTATCGCGAGATGGCGGCCTTCGCCCAGTTCGGCTCCGACCTCGACGCCTCGACCCAGCGGCTTCTGAACCGCGGCGCGCGCCTCACGGAGCTGCTCAAGCAGCCGCAGTTCCAGCCGATGCCGGTCGAGGAGCAGGTCGTCTCCATCTTTGCCGGCGTCAACGGCTTCATCGACAACGTGCCGGTCAACGCGGTCACCCGCTTCGAGAGCGCGCTGCTCAGCCACTTCCGCAGCGACCATGCCGACGTGCTCGGCAAGATCCGCGAGACCAAGACGCTGGACGACGACACTGCGGGTCAGCTCAAGACGATCATCGGCGAGTTCGCGAAGACGTTTGCGTGAATCACGTCGTCCCGGCGAAGGCCGGGATGACGCAAGGAAGAAATTAGAATGGCCTCTCTCAAGGCGCTCAAGGGCCGGATTTCCTCGGTGAAATCGACCCAGAAGATCACCAAGGCGATGAAGATGGTCGCCGCCGCCAAGCTCCGCCGCGCCCAGCAGGCGGCCGAGGCCGGCCGCCCCTATGCCCAGCGCATGGAGCGGGTGATGGCGAGCCTCGCCTCGCGCATCTCGATCGGCGACCAGAGCCCCAAGCTGCTCGGCGGCACCGGCGCCGACCAGGTCCACCTGCTCGTTGTCGCCACGTCCGATCGCGGCCTCGCCGGTGCGTTCAACACGAACATCGTCCGCGCCGCGCGCAAGGCCGCCGAGGACCTCATCCGCGACGGCAAGACCGTCTATTTCTACCTGATCGGCCGTAAGGGGCGCGCCGTCATCCAGCGCCTCTTTCCGCGCCAGATCATCCACCAGCACGACACCGGCGCCATCAAGCAGGTGAGCTTCGCCGACGCCCAGGAGATCGCGAACGACCTGGTCGAGCGCTACCTCACCGACGGGATCGACGTCGTCCACCTTTATTATGCGCGCTTCCAGTCGGCTTTGGTCCAGGAGCCGGTTGGCCAGCAGATCATTCCGGTGCCGATGCCCGAGGGGCCGGCGGAAGCGGCCGCCGGCGCGGACGCGGCCGTCGAGTATGAGCCCGACGAGGAGGAGATCCTCGCCGAGCTGCTGCCCCGCAACGTCGCCGTCCAGATCTTCCGCGCCCTCCTCGAGAACGCCGCGTCCGAACAGGGCAGCCGGATGACCGCGATGGACAATGCCACACGCAACGCCGGGGACATGATCAACCGTTTGACAATCCAGTATAATCGCACCCGGCAGGCTGCTATCACCACCGAGCTCGTCGAGATCATCTCCGGCGCGGAGGCCTTGTGACCATGTCCATTTTTCTCGCTCTCATGCTTGCCCTGCAGCCCGCCGCCGCGCTGCCCAGCGCCGACGACGTCAAGACCGCGGTCGAAGACCAGCTCAATCTCGCCTGCTCCGGGCTGGGCGAGGAGGATGCCTGCGCGGCGAACCGAGTCACCGCCGAAATCCGCGCCCTCTCCTGCCGCCCGGCCGGCGAGGAGGCCGCCAGCTGCCGCTACGAGCGCCGCACCACCTCACGCGCGCGCGGGACCGGCGCCTGGCAGCCGGCCCAGACCACTTTCCGCTTCGACGTCGAGACGAGCCTCTGGTTCGCCGACGGCGAAGCGCGCTGACCCGATCGATTGAAGGAAGAAAGAGAATGGCAACCGCCGCAGACACCGCCGCCGCGATCAGCTCCGGCTCCAACAATATCGGCCGCATCAGCCAGGTGATCGGCGCCGTCGTCGACGTCACCTTCGAGCAGGACCTGCCGGAGATCCTCTCCGCGCTGGAGACCGACAATGGCGGCAACCGCCTCGTCCTCGAGGTCGCCCAGCATCTCGGCGAGTCGACGGTCCGGACCATCGCGATGGACTCGACCGACGGCCTCACCCGCGGCCAGGAAGTGCGCGACACGGGCGACCAGATCCGCGTGCCCGTCGGGCCCAAGACGCTCGGTCGGATCATGAACGTCGTCGGCGAGCCGATCGACGAGCGCGGCCCGATCGGCCACACCGACACCGCCCCGATCCACGCCGACGCCCCCCTCTTCGTCGACCAGTCGACCGACAACGCCATCCTCGTCACCGGGATCAAGGTCATCGACCTGCTCGCCCCTTACGCCAAGGGCGGCAAGATCGGGCTGTTCGGCGGCGCCGGGGTCGGCAAGACCGTGCTCATCCAGGAGCTCATCAACAACATCGCCAAGGGCCATGGCGGCACCTCGGTCTTCGCCGGCGTGGGCGAGCGCACCCGCGAGGGCAACGATCTCTATCACGAGTTCCTCGAAGCGGGCGTCATCGCCAAGGACGCCGACGGCAATGCCACCTCCGAGGGCTCGAAGGTGGCTTTGGTCTTCGGCCAGATGAACGAGCCGCCGGGCGCCCGCGCCCGGGTCGCGCTTTCGGGCCTGACGCAGGCCGAATATTTCCGCGATGTCGAGGGCCAGGACGTCTTGTTCTTCGTCGACAACATCTTCCGCTTCACCCAGGCGGGCTCGGAAGTGTCGGCTCTGCTCGGCCGCATCCCCTCGGCGGTGGGCTACCAGCCGACGCTCGCCACCGACATGGGCGCCCTTCAGGAGCGGATCACCTCGACCAACAAGGGCTCGATCACGTCGGTGCAGGCGATCTACGTCCCCGCGGACGACCTCACCGACCCTGCCCCCGCCACCAGCTTCGCCCACCTCGACGCGACCACCGTGCTTTCGCGCGCCATCTCGGAGCTCGGCATCTATCCCGCGGTGGACCCGCTCGATTCGACCTCGCGCGTGCTCGAGCCGCGCACGGTCGGCCAGGAGCATTACGAGACCGCCCGCGCCGTGCAGGAGACGCTGCAGCGCTACAAGTCCCTGCAAGACATCATCGCCATCCTCGGCATGGACGAGCTTTCCGAGGAGGATAAGCTCACCGTCAGCCGCGCCCGCAAGATCCAGCGCTTCCTCTCCCAGCCCTTCCACGTCGCCGAGGTGTTCACCGGAATCCCCGGCAAGTTCGTCCCCGTCGAGGAGACGATCCGCTCGTTCAAGGCGGTCGTGAACGGCGAGTACGACCACTTGCCCGAGAACGCCTTCTACATGGTCGGCGGGATCGAGGAGGCAGTCGAAAAGGCCCAGCGCCTCGCGGCCGAGGCGGCGTAAGGCGGAAATGCGGATAGAGCTGAGCAAGGCGACCTTTCGCCGCTGCGTTCAGCTCTACCTCGCGGCCTGCGTGGTGGCGACGGCGCTATGCCTGTGGCAGGTTCTCGACCCTCGTCTCACCGAGTTCGATTTCGAATTCCGCGAGCTGCTCAGGCGTTATTACGGGTGGAGCGATTATTCGGATCTTGCGCTCGGGGCCGGCGCCGCAATCCTGCTCGCGCACATGGCGGCGATGATCGGGCTGCTTTGGTTCAAGCGGTGGGCGCGGACCCTTTTTTGGTCCTCCGTGCTCGTCGTGGTCGCGCTCGTGGCAGCGTTCGGGCCCCCGGTCGAATGGTACCAGGGATGGACGATGGCGCTGGAGGTCGTCCTCGGCGGGCTGTTCGGAGTGATCGTGTTGCTCAGCTATGCATCCGGCTTGGGCGAGAACTGGTTCAATGGAAGCGCCGAGGCGCGAGAAGGATAGAACGATATGCCCCTTCATTTCGAGCTCGTCACTCCTGAGCGCCTCGTGCGCTCCGAAGAGGTCTACATGGTGGTGGTCCCCGGCAGCGAGGGCGATTTCGGCGTGCTGGAGGGCCACGCGCCCTATATGTCGACGCTGAAGGACGGCGACATCGCCATCTACCGCAGCGGCATGGGCGACGCGCCCGAGCGCATCGCGGTCGAAGGCGGCTTCGCCGAGGTGAGCGCGGCCGGCCTCACCGTGCTCGCCGAAAAGGCCGAAGCTCCCGACTAGAGCATGAAGTCGCTCGCTGCGATGGTCGCGCTCATCACGACCAAGTGGAAGTCGGCCGTGCCGTTTCCGTCGACGTCGGCGAAAACCTGGACGCGGTCCGGGCCCTGCACGGCGCGAAGCTCGCCCGCATGCCCTGAAAAGGCGGCCGCACCGATCCATGTGAACGCCTCGTTCGCCGCCGTCCCCCAGACGGCGTCGATCCCGGAAAGATCGATCCGGTCCGCGCCCGATTGGAAGTCCGCGACCGTGTCGGGCGTATACTTCTTGCCGTCGGAGCGATGCGCATAGCTCTGGCTGTCGCCGAGCGAGGAAAAGACGAAGACGTCGGCGCCCGCGCCGCCCATGAGGCTGTCCGTCCCATGCCCGCCGGCGAGGCTGTCGGCGCCGTCCCCGCCCTCGAGCCGGTTGGCAGCCTTGTTCCCCGCCAGGATGTCGTCGCCGGCCCCGCCTCGCGCATTCTCGATGACGGCGCCGTGTGCGATCGAGATGTTCTTGGTGAGCCCGGCGGCATCGCTGAAGGCGCCTTCAGCGAGATCGATGCGCGAGTGGGTCGAGAAGCCCGACAGGTCGAGCGTGTCGCGCCCTCCCGCGTCCCAGATCGAGAAGACGCGCACCTGCGACAGGCTGAGGTCGAAGGAGGGGCGGCCCGCCGTCGAATTGAAGCCGTAGACGGTGTCTCCCGTGCGCGTCGCCATGTTGGCGCCGTAGAGCAGCTGAAGCGCCGCAATGTCGTGCAGAAGCGGCGTCGCCCCCCACCATGTCGTCCCGCCGATCTGGTGGACGGCCCCGGTATTGGACGCAGCCCAATAGGACATCACCGTATATTGGTTGCTGTCCTGCTCATATTCCGCCCCGTTCTCGTAATCGGGCGCGCTGTCGCCATTATAGGCCCCGGGATGGGCGATTCCGACGGCATGCAAGGCCTCGTGCATCAACTTGCGCGGGTTCGATTCGCCGGGGGTCCAGCCGCCCTGGACGTTGGCCCGGAAGAGATTGACGACGACGTCGTCACCCCAGATCCGGTCGCGTTCGGGCAGGGTTTCGATCGAGTAATTGGTCGCCGCGCCCCAAAAGGGCACCGTCGACCCGTTGACGTTGTAAAAACCGATGCGGGAGTTGGCGGGTCCGGGCGCCTGGCCGTTGTCGGGGACTTGCGTGAAACTGATGTCGGCGACGTCCGAAACGAGCTGGAACACCCACGCCAGCGCGTGGCGCTGCTCGGCCGAGAACGGACTGAAATTGGGCCAGGACTGGCCCAGATGCGGCGCCGGCGCGCCATAAAAAGCATAGGAGACCGGCGATTGCGTGGACCATGCTATGCCGGGGCGGATCAGATGCGCCGCGATTTGGCTGACCGTCCAGACAGGCTTGGGCATTCGCTCCGGCCCTCCGCTTGAAGCGCGGAGGAAAGCCTATCAGGTCAGCCGCTTATGGCAACGGGTCGTGCGCAGTTGCGGCACCGGGTCCGCGAAAAGCAGAACGCCCCCGGGGTCGTCCCCCGAGAGCGTTCGTGCATTCCGCGTGAACCGGCTTCAGGAGCCGCAGGTGCCGCAGCCGCAAGGATCGCAGCGGCAGGCCTGGTTGCAGCTGCAGTTCGCGCAGCGGCACGCATTTTCGCAGCCGCAGGCCGCTTTCGCTTCCGTGTTCATGGTCTTTCTCCTTCGCTTGCCGGGATCGGCGAATCACCCTATAGCCTCCGTACCATGGTACGGAGTCAAGGCCCTTCCGGAGGCGTTACGATCGCCCGGCTGGCCGAAGCCGCCGGCGTCGGAGTGGAGACGGTTCGCTACTATCAGCGCCGCGGGCTGATGACCGAGCCCCCGCGCTCCGGTGCCGTCCGCCGCTACGGGACCGACGACGTGCGCCGCCTGCGCTTCATCCGACGCGCCCAGACCGCCGGCTTCACCCTGGAGGAGATCGGCGAGCTGCTAGAGGCCGACGGCACCGAGGACCGCGCGCGCGTCCGGGCGCTGGCTGCCGCGCGGGTGGAGGCTCTCGACGCCCGCATCGCCGAACTGGAGGGGGCGAGGACCGCGCTGCGGCGCCTGCACGCCGACTGCGCCCACGGCCGCGCCGGCCCCTGTCCGATTCTTGCCGCCTTCGATCAATAGAAGCCGGCTGCCGCAATCGGCTTGTGCCTACAGCCCGCAGGGTTAGAAGGCGCGCACGATCCGCCGCCAACCCGCAGGAGACGATTCGCCCGATGCCGGCCGAGGCCGAACTGGCGCAGTTCATCCGCAGCACGTTCCGCTCGGTGTGGACGCTCGAGCTCCTCCTCCATCTGAGGCGCAACGGCGGTGCGATGAGCCGCTCCGAACTCGTCGCCACGCTGCGCGCCAGTGAAGCGGTCGTGACGACTGCGGCAGCCGCTTTGTTCTCGGCCGGGCTGGTCCTGCTCGACGACGAGACCGTGCGCTACGCGCCGGCGGCCCCCAGCCTGGACAGTCTCGTAGAAGCGACCGCAACTCTTTATGTGCAGAAGCCGGATGCCGTCCGGCGTCTTATCGTCAGCGCGGTCGGGAATCCCGCCGCCGCATTCTCGGACGCATTCAGGCTGCGGAGGGACTGATGTCGACCTGGTTCCCGAGTGCCGTCTACCTGCTCTGCTTCGCGGCGAGCGCCACATGCGCGCTGCTGCTGCTGCGGGGCTACGCCAGAAGCAGGGCCAGGCTCCTGTTCTGGAGCGGTCTCTGCTTCGTCCTCCTGGCCGCCAACAACTTCCTCGTCATCATCGACATGATGGTGATCGAGCGCACCGACTTCCGCCTCCACCGCACCCTCTTGTCGCTGGCCGCCGTTTCGGTCCTTCTGTTCGGGCTGATCTGGCCGCGGGAGGGCCGCCAGTGATCTACGTCTTCCTCTCCGGCGCGGTGACGCTCGGCTTCGCCGTTGCGGGCCTCTATTTCCTGCGTTTCTGGAAGGACGGGCGCGATCCGCTGCTGGCCGCGTTCGCGGTCGCCTTCTGGCTGCTCGGGCTCAACCAGGGTCTCCTCGCCCTCACGAACGTGCCGTTCGAGGAGCGCAGCTGGCTCTATCTGATCCGGCTCGCCGCCTTCGCCCTGATCATCGGCGCGATCGTTCTGAAGAACCGCCGCTAGCCGACAGCTTGACGAAGCTATTGAAAAGGCGGAGCATCCTTCCCGCAGGCGGCGCCAGGGCCCGCGGGGATGAATCATGCTGACCTTCAGTCTCGCTCTGGCGCTCGCGGCTGCACCGGCCCCTGATCATCAAAGCGACGTCGAGCGGGCCGTTTTCGAGCTTTGCCCGCGAGCGATCGCCGGGTCGCTTTCGCTCGACGACCCGGCCCAGGTCGCCGCCGCCGGCTACGCGCCCGCCGCAGCGCGGCAGACGCCGGCCGGTCCGATGCCGCGTGCAGTGCGCGGCGAGGGCACCGCCCGGATCGAGATTTCCGCAAGCCGCGGCGGGGAGTCGCCGGTCTGCGGCGTGTGGTTCGGCGGTCCCGACAACCGCGCCTTGCTGCGCGCCGTGAGGGCTCGGGCGCGGTCGTCCGGCTATCGCGGCGGCGACCCCGTCCGGCTCGGGGACGGGACGCCGATCCAGCTCCTGCGCGGCAGCGGCCAGCGCCCGCTTTCGCTGACGATCATCGAAGGCAATGCCGGCGGCGGCCTCGAGTTCGAGCCGGTCACAACGATCATCACGATGACCTCGGACTGAGCGGTCCCCGCACGGCCCGCAACAGGCCGAGCCCGATCAGCGCCAGCCCTGTCGCGACCGAGGTCCAGAAGATCGCGTCGCGCGCCGGCCCACCCCACGCCGGCCACAGCAAGGCCGCGGTCGCCGCGGCCCACAGCAGAGCGAGCACCGGCAGCGCCGCGCCGTAATCGCGCACCCGGAACGGGTGAACGAAGGCGACCGAGGTGAACGACGACGAAGCGAGCAGCGCGACCACGATTCCCCCCACCGCTGGGCTGGTGCCGATCACCCAGAGATAGAAAGCGACCAGGTTCCAGAGCGCCGGAAAGCCCCGGAAATAATTGTCCTCCGTCTTCATGTCGGAGCGGGCGAAATGATAGAGCGCCGAATATTGGATCAAGGCCGCGAGCGGCAGCGCCCAGTCGTCCGGCACGAGCCCGGCCCGCCAGATGAACAAGGTGGGCACGAACACGTAAGTGAGATAGTCGACGATGAGGTCGAGCGCCGCGCCGTCGAAGCCGGGGGTGCGCCGCTTGACGTCGACGGCGCGGGCCAGCGTCCCGTCGATGCCGTCGACCGCGAGCGCGCAGAGCAGCCACAGCAGCGCCAGACGCCAGCGTTCGTCGAGGACTGCGTCGAGCGCGAGCAACGCGAACAAGGCGCTGGTCGCGGTGAAGGCGTGCACCGCCCAGGCGGGCGCCGCTTCCGCCGCTTTGGCGCCGCGCGGCCGATCTTCGTTGGCGTTCACCCCGCGACAACATCCCCATTGCCGCGGAGGTTGCAAGTGGCGGCGGTTTCACGCGGCGGTCGGCTAGGGCTTGCCGTCACCCTCGACGTCGTTATGCCGCGACCGCAAAGCGAGCCCGAGCATGGCGAGGCCGGTCGCGAGCATGCTGATCGCGACGAAATTGGTGAGCACCGCGCCGGACCTGTCGGGCCACCTGTTGCCGGAGATGATCGAGACGATCGCGGCGAGCGGCGCGCCGGCGAGAAGGATGCCGCCAAGCAGCAAATCGACCAGGGCGCGTCCGAGCACCCAGACTCTCACCTCGCCGCTCGACAGGAACGCGGCGACCACCGCCCCGGCCGCCCGGATCAGGAGGCAGGTGATCGCGACGAACAGCAAGGGATAGGCGCCGGGCCAGAGAAGGATCAGGAGGGCCGCGCCGACGGCGATCGCGCCGAGCAGCACTTCGATCCTCCGCACCGCCCGCCGCCGCCGCGCGATCGAGCACGCCATTTCGAGCGCTCCGGCGACCAGCAAGACCCACCCGGTCAATTGCGCATTAGGCCCGATCGTACTGTTGGGCACGAGGAGAAGGCCGATCGCAAGAATTACGATCCCAGTCGCCGAGGCCATTACCCAGCGGTTCGCATTCCGCAGCGTCATGCGGGCGGAGCGCCTCTGGGGCGACTTTGTTCCGGAGGCGGTCCGCTGTGCCCGTTCAGCCGCAGAGGTCCTGCACATCGGCGAATCGTCGCTCCGAATCGGCGCTCCATTCGATCGCCGACGGCATCGCCTCGATCGGCAGGCGCTTCAGCACGATGCGGACGCGTCCGTCGATTGCGCTCGGCACGCAGCTGACCGGCCCCGCGCCGAACACCGTCACCTCAACCAGATTGTCGTTCCGCCATTCCGCCCACACCTGGCCGAAATCGGGCGCGTTGCGCACCACGACCTGGGCGGTTCGCGTCGAGCAGGATCGGCGCGACTCCGGCGGCTCGATGCAGATGAGGCGGGTCGTGCCTTGCACGGCGTCGACCAGGTCGCCAGTTCCGCTCCGTTCCATCCGGAGCGGATCGACCCGGTTACACGCCACGGCCAACAAGGCTGCGATCGCCGCCGGAATCGGCCAGACAGTCAAGACACCCGCCCTTGCCGTTTCGTCCCACCGTATGCCCGCATTTGTCCGCATCTGTCCGCAAGCGCCGCCAAGCGCTCTGTGCTCGCAAACTAGCATCCTCGCATGAATCGGGGCACTGTTCCGCTTCGGATCCGGCCGCTCTGCGCAGGCTGGTGCATGGGAGGATTTGCATGTCGGCTCGATCGAGAAGCGTGTGGCTGGCGACCGCGACGTTCGCGGTGCTGGGGTGGAGCGGTTCGGCGCAGGCGCAATGCTCTACGGTGACTCCGGTCGGAGGGCCGACGACGCTCACCTGCGCGCTCAACACCACCACGACGGCGGCGACCAACAGCGACCAGAACAATCCGGCCACGACCGCTCGCTCGCAGAATTTCGCCAACAGCGTCGTCGGCGTCGTGAACCCTGGCGTGACCATCAGCGGCTGGGGCCTGCATGTAGCGGCGACGGTCAACCAGCCGATCGTCTTCACGAACAACGGCTATGTCACCAGCACGCAACCGGCCGTCGACGATCTCGAAATTTTGCTCGAGCGCGCGCTCCAGGTAAGGAGCGAGGGCGGCGACGTGACGTATAACGGCACCGGCGATGTCAGCACGACGAACGACGCCACCGCCATGGCGCTCTTCACCCGCAACCTCGGCAACATCTACGTCGGATCCGCGGCGACTCCGGTCACGGGCGACTTCACCGGCAGGAGCGCGGTGACGATCACTCAAGCCGTCTCGCCGGGTGCCACCGATCCTGCGTCTCCCCTGCGCGACGTCTCGGCTTATTTCCAAGGGGGAAGCTTCAACATCCGGCCCGACGACACGGTCGGCGTCGGCATCGCCATCTCCGCCCAGGATTCGGACGTGATCCTGGTCACAACCGGCAATTCGGTCATCTCGACCGTCAACGGCGTCCCAGGCGGCGGTATCCTCGTCAATTCGCTCGCGGTGAACTCGCAGCAGACGGGAACCGTCCATATCGAGACGGACGCACTGATCGGCACCACTGCCGCGCCGATGCACAACGGCATCGTCGTGTTCAGATATTTCGAAGGCTTGGGCGCCACCGACGTCAATCTCACCGGCACCGGCTCGATCGCGGCGACCCAGTGGGGCATCTCGGTAGACGGCAGCGAGGCAGGCAGCCCCGTCACGGTCTCGACCGCCGCTGGATCCAGCATCAACATCCTGCCCGATCCGCCGAACTCCCTCCCGGACGAGAGTGCGGGTATCAGGATCAACGCTTATCTCGGCGGCAACGTCACGGTCGACGTCGCGGGTAGCATCGCCGGCGGCGACTACGGCATTTACGCGCGGCCGGAGAACGGCACGCTCGACGTCACCATCCAGCCAACGGCGACGGTAGGCGGCTCCCTATACGGGCTGCGCGAAAACCGCTTCGGCGGCGCCGGGCCGACCAACATTCTCGTCCTCGGCACACTGAGCTCGCCCCAGACGGCGGCCGACTTCAGCGGCACGCTCCGGGTCGGAAACGGCGGAACAGCCGGCACCATAGCCGGCAACGTCGTCAATCGCGGCAACCTGATCTTCGACCGCTCCGATACGATTACGTACGGTGACGTCGTCTCGGGCGCCGGCGCCCTGACCAAGGCCGGCACCGGAACCCTCATTCTCACCGGCGCCAACACCTACACCGGCGGCACGACGATCCAGGCCGGAACGCTGCAGATCGGAAACGGCGGCACCACGGGCTCGATCGCCGGCAATGTGGTCAATTCGGGCGCGCTCGTCTTCAGCCGGTCGGACACGACCACGTACGACGGCGTCGTCTCCGGGACGGGCAGCCTCACCAAGGTGGGGTCCGGCATCCTGGCCCTCACCGGCGCAAACACCTATACCGGCGGCACGACCATAAGCGCCGGTACGCTCCAGATCGGCGACGGCGGCACGACCGGCTCGATCGTCGGCAACGTCACCGACAATGGCAACCTCACCTTCAACCGCTCCGATTCGATCACCTACGCCGGCGCGGTCTCCGGCACGGGCAGCCTTACCAAGACGGGGGCCGGTACGCTCACGCTCAGCGGCAACAATAGCTATACCGGCGCGACCACCGTCCAGCAGGGCATCCTGCTGGTCAACGGCTCGACGACGGGCGCGACCACCGTCAATGCCGGCACGACGCTCGGCGGCACCGGCCAGATCGGCAGCGGCGCCTTCGCCGGCACTGTCGCGCCCGGCAGCGGCGGCGTGGGCACGCTGACCACCACAGGCAACGTCACGTTCGCCGCCGGGTCGACCTTCCAGGTCGAGGTTACTCCGGCCGGTACCATGGACCGCCTCGCCGTCGGCGGAACCGCGACCCTTCAGGGCGGCACGGTCCAGTCGCTGTTCCTGGGAAGTCAGGACAATCAGTGCGGCGCGCCGATCCAGGCGGCCATCCTCACCGCGACGGGCGGCGTCAGCGGCACTTTCGCCGGCGTCACCTCCAATTTCGCCTTCCTGACCCCGTCGCTCAGCTACAACGCCAACAACGTCTTCCTGACCCTGACGCGCAATGCCGCGACCTTCAGCGAGCACGGCGCGACCGCCAATCAGCAGGCGTCCGCTGCCGCGGCGGAGGCGCTCAAATGCGGCAACGCCTTGTTCGATCCGCTCGTACAGCTTTCCTCGGCCGCGGCGCAGAGTGCGTTCGAGCAGATTTCCGGCGAGATCCACGCCAGCGCCCGCGGCGCCTTGCTCGACGACAGCCGCTTCCTGCGCGAGGCGATGCTCGCCCGCCGCGAGGGCGGCCGCGCCTTCTGGGTCAGCGGTTACGGCTCGTGGGGCGAGATCGAGGGCGACGGCAACGCCGCCTTGCTCGAGCGCGAGTCGCGTGGCTTCTTCGGCGGCGTCGACCTGCCGATCGGCGGCGGCTGGTCGGCCGGCCTCGGCGGCGGCTACAGCCGCGCGGATTTCGACGTCGACGCCCGCGCGTCCGGAGCCGACGTGCGCAGCTGGCATGCCGCCTTCCGGCTCGGCGGCCGTTTCGGCGGCTTCGGCCTCGGGGTCGGCGGCGCCGCGTCCTGGCACCGGATCGACACCGACCGCAGTGTCGCCTTCACCGGCTTCACCGACACGCCGACGGCCCGCTACGACGGCCGCACCGTCCAGGCCTTCGCCCGCATCGGCTACGAAATCCCGCTCGGCGCCGCCACCATCGAGCCGTTTGCCGACCTCGCTTGGGTCGACGTCGACACGGACGCTTTCGCCGAAACCGGCGGGGCGGCCAGGCTGACCGGCCGGGAGGAGTCGGACAGCGCCACGTTCAGCACTCTCGGCGTCCGCGCGCGGGCCGGCATGGGCCCCGTCTCGCTGACCGGCACCGCCGGCTGGCGCCACGCCTTCAGCCTCGATCCGAGCGAATCGACCTTCAACTTCGCGGGGGGGACGACGCCGTTCACCGTCGCCGGGGCGCCGATTTCGGAGGATGCACTCGCCCTCGAGGCCGGCCTGGAGATCGGCATCGGCGGAGCTGGCCGGCTGGGCATCTCCTATGTCGGCCAGATCGGCAATCGCAGCGAGGATCACGGCGCGCGGGCAACGCTGAGCCTGCCCTTCTAGAGGACCCCCTGATGCGTCACCGGCAAACCGTCTTGCTCGGCTTCACCGCGATGACGCTCATTCTCTCCTGGGCCGAGCAGGCGAATGCGCAGGCGTCGGTGCAGGCGATACCTGGCCTGCCCGGCACGACCTGCGGCTCCGGCGGACCATTCGAGGCGCAGGACGTCAGCTCGGGCGGCTCGGCCGTCGTCGGGCGCGGATGCCAGAACTTCCAGGCGCGGGCGGTGCGCTGGACTCCGGGGGGAGGGACGCAGGATCTCGGCTCCCTCGGGAGCTTCGCTCGAGCCTTCGCCGTCAGCGCCGACGGCAATGTCGTCGTCGGCGTGTCCGAGACCGACTCGATCACGCCCAGCCCAGCGCGCGCCTTTCGCTGGACGCAGGCGACCGGCATCGTCAGCCTCGACGTCCTTCCCACCTTTCAGTCGAGCAGCGCCTTCGGAATCAGCGGCGATGGCAATGTCGTCACCGGCAACAGCTTCAACCGGACCAGCCTCACCGTCACCGGATCGCGCGCCTTCCGCTGGACGCAGGCCGGAGGGATGCAGGATCTCGGCACGTTGCCCGGCATCGATGGCTTCTATACGGGTTTCGCGACCAATACGGACGGGACGGTCATCGTCGGCGGGTCAGGGGGCGGCGGTCTGGATCGATCGAGGGGCGGGCTCGTCGATCGCGACGGCCAGAACTACCTCACCACCTCCGACCGCGCCTTTCGCTGGACCTCGGCCGGCGGGATGACCGATCTCGGAACGCTTCCCGGCGCGCCGGGCGGAGCCCGCGCCTATGACGTCAACGGCGCTGGCGACGTCGTCGTCGGACTGGCCCGCATCTCCGCCTCGCGGAACCACGCTTTCCGCTGGACCTCGACCGGGGGGATGACCGATCTTGGCGCGTTCGGTGGGTTGGACACTACCTCCTACGCTTCCTCGGTGAGCGCAGACGGGCGCGTTGTCGTCGGTGCCTCGGAAATGGCCTGGAGCCGTGATCTCGTCGGACAGGCGGATATGCGCGCCTTCGTCTGGAGTCCCGAAGGGGGCCTCGTCGATCTGCGCGCGCTGCTCGGGATGAACGGCGTCGCGGTCGGCGACATCGAGTTCGGCGGCACCTTCTACGAAGGCCCATCAATCTCCCCGGACGGCCAATATATCGCCGGCTACGATTACCTGATCCGGCTGCCGACCAATCTCAGCCTGCCCCCGGCCCCGGCGGCTCCCCCGCCGCTTACGGGTTTCTCGGCGAGCCTGACCCGCCCGCGCGGCTTCGGCTCGACGGAATATCTTACCACGGTGCCCGGCCAGCTCAGCGACGACGGCTCGGCATTCTCCTATACTATCGCCACGCAATTCGGGGCCGTGGCAGAGCAGTCGACCTATCGGGCCGTGCGCTGGACGCAGGTCGGAGGGGCCGTCGACCTCGGCTCGCTCGGCGCCGCCGACGGCAGCTCCTTCGCCTACGGCATCTCCGGCGACAGCACGACGGTGGTCGGCGAAACGGACATGCCGGGGGGCGGATCGCAGGCGTTCCGCTGGACCCAGGCGGGCGGCATGACCTCGCTCGGCAGCCTCGACGGGGTCGACGGCTTTTCGGAAGCGCGTGCGACGAATACGGACGGCTCGGTCGTCGTCGGCAGCACCGACGCCCCGAACTTCCTCAGCCGCGCCTTCCGCTGGACGCAAGCGGGCGGGATGATCGATCTCGGCTCGCTCGATGGCTCCGGCGGCTCCTCCTTCGCAACCGACGTCAGCGGGGATGGCTCCGTGGTCGTCGGCGCCAGCTATCTCAGCGATCTGAACGCCGTCCGCTCTGCCTTCCGGGAGCCGCTGACCTTCCGCGGCTTTCGGTGGACGGCGGCCGGCGGCATGACCGATATCGGCAATCTCGGCGGCCCCGGAAGTACGATAGCGAACGGAATCAGCCGCGACGGCAATGTGATCGTCGGCGTCTCCGCGACTCCGAGCTTCAACCATGCCTTCCGCTGGACCCAGGCCGGCGGCATGACTGATCTCGGATCGCTGCTGCCCTGGAGCGACAGCTCGGCGAGGGACGCCAATGCCGACGGCTCGATCATCGTCGGCGTCGACACTACCGCCGAACGCCAGGTCGCGATCCGCTGGACGGAAGCCTCGGGCATGCGGGACCTCAACCGGCTCCTCGCCGAAGCGGGCGTCGACATGAGTGGCGTCAACCTGCAGGACGCTACCTCGATCTCGGCCAATGGCGAGTTCATCGCGGGCTCGGCGCGCTTCGTCGGCCGGACGAACCCGGAAGCCTATATCGCCCGCTATGCCGGCTCGCCAACGCCGCCTCCGCCTCCGCCTCCGCCGCCGCCGCCGCCGCCTCCGCCTCCGCCTCCT
>Ga0196965_1000389_pt1 | contig 28062 bp, 15 predicted proteins | sample S1_20metaG_FD_148668 | JGI IMG/M metagenome (GOLD analysis project Ga0196965, IMG submission 148668) | Soil microbial communities from Anza Borrego desert, Southern California, United States - S1_20 | ecosystem: Environmental > Terrestrial > Soil > Desert | place: USA: California | collected...
TTCTGGATCTCCAACTCCAGTCTTTCAAAGATTTCTTACAAATAGAAACTCCTGCCGAAAAAAGACAAAACGAAGGTCTTTATAAAGTATTCGCTGAGAACTTTCCGATCAGCGATTCGCGCGAAAACTTCGTGCTCGAGTTTGTAGACTACACGATTGATCCTCCGAAGTATGATGTTGATGAGTGCATCGACAGAGGATTAACATTCTCAGTGCCGTTGAAGGCAAAGCTCCGTTTAACTTGTAACGATGAGGATAACGAAGACTTTGAAACCATCGAACAGGAAGTGTTCCTTGGTAACATCCCTTACATGACTGAGAAAGGTTCTTTTGTGATCAATGGCGCGGAACGTGTTATTGTATCCCAATTGCATCGCTCGCCGGGTGTGTTCTTTGCCATGAGCAAGCACACAAACGGTACAAAGCTTTACTCTGCCAGAATTATTCCTTTCAAAGGTTCATGGATCGAATTCGCGACGGACGTAAATGCAGTGATGTATGCTTACATCGATCGTAAAAAGAAATTCCCTGTAACCACATTGCTCCGTGCAATCGGTTATGGTTCTGATAAAGATATCCTCGACCTCTTCGGTCTTTCTGAAGAAGTCGATGCCAATAAGAATACACTTAAGAAAATAGTCGGACGTAAGCTTGCCGCAAGGGTTCTAAAGACCTGGACAGAAGATTTCGTTGATGAAGATACTGGTGAAGTTGTTTCCATCGACCGTAACGAGGTTGTATTGGAACGCGATCACGTGATCGAAGCGGAAGACGTAGACGTAATTGTTGATGCCGGCGTGAAGTCGATCATCCTTCACCGTGATGATATTAACATCACTGATTACAACATCATCTTCAACACACTTGCGAAAGACACTTCTAACTCTGAAAAAGAAGCTGTTGAATACATCTACCGTCAGTTGAGAAATACTGAAGCGCCTGATGAACAAACAGCACGCGATATCATTCAGAGCTTATTCTTCTCGGAGAAGCGTTATGACCTCGGTGAAGTAGGCCGCTACAGAATCAACAAGAAGCTTGGTCTTGACCTCGGTTACGATCAACGCGTGTTGACAAAAGAAGATATAATCCTGATCGTAAAATATCTGATCGGTTTGATCAACTCTAAAGCAGTTGTCGATGATATCGATCACCTTTCTAACCGTCGTGTAAGAACCGTTGGCGAACAGCTTTATGCGCAGTTCGGCGTTGGTCTGGCACGTATGGCAAGAACGATCAAGGAAAGAATGAACGTTCGTGATAATGAAGATTTCAAGCCTGTTGATCTGATCAACGCGCGTACATTGTCTTCTGTTATCAACTCGTTCTTTGGAACAAATCAGCTTTCTCAGTTTATGGATCAGACCAATCCACTTGCTGAGATTACGCATAAGCGTAGAATGTCTGCACTCGGTCCAGGTGGTCTCTCAAGAGAACGTGCCGGATTCGAGGTTCGTGACGTTCACTACACGCACTATGGACGTCTGTGTACGATCGAAACGCCAGAAGGTCCGAACATCGGTCTGATTTCATCTCTTTGCGTTCACGCCAAGGTGAACAAAATGGGATTCATTGAAACGCCTTACCGCAAAGTTGAAAACGGTAAAGTGAAAGTGAAGGAGCCGGTGGTATTCCTGACGGCTGAAGAAGAAGACACTAATTATATCGCGCAGGCAAGCATTCCGATCAAGGCCAGCGGTGAGTTCATTGATGAGAAAATTAAGTCTCGTTATGAAGGTGACTTCCCGGTAGTGGAACCGAAAGATCTGAAGTATATGGACATTGCGCCAAACCAGATCGTTTCTGTTGCAGCGTCGTTGATTCCGTTCCTTGAGCACGATGATGCGAACCGTGCTTTGATGGGTTCAAACATGCAACGCCAGGCAGTTCCGTTGATCAGACCGGAAGCGCCGATCGTGGGTACAGGTCTTGAAAGACAGGTTGCACTCGATTCGCGTGCATTGATCCTCGCCGAAGGCGATGGTGTTGTTGAGTTCGTGGACGCGAAGAAAATTGTCATCAAGTATGAAGTAACTGACGAGCAACGCTCAATTCAGTTCGACGATGAATACAAAACTTATAGCCTCGTTAAGTTCAGAAGAACAAACCAGGATACTTGTATCAACCTGACGCCGCTTGTAATGAAGGGTCAGAAGGTTGTGAAAGGCCAGCCTGTTTGCCAGGGTTACGCAACCCAGAACGGCGAACTTGCGCTTGGTCGCAACCTCCTTGTGGCTTACATGCCATGGCAGGGATACAACTTCGAGGATGCGATTGTTATCAGTGAGCGCGTTGTTCGTGACGACGTTTACACTTCAATTCACATTGAAGAATTCGAACTTGAAGTGCGTGATACAAAACGCGGTGAAGAAGAACTTACTTCTGAAATTCCGAACGTAAGCGAGGAAGCTGTTAAGCACCTCGACGAAAACGGTATCATCCGTATCGGCGCGGAGGTGAAAGAAGGCGATATCCTGATTGGTAAGATCACACCGAAAGGTGAAACCGATCCAACACCTGAAGAGAAACTTCTTCGTGCGATCTTCGGTGACAAAGCCGGTGATGTGAAAGATGCATCTCTTAAGGCGCCTCCATCATTGAAAGGTGTTGTAATCGAAACTAAACTTTTCTCAAGACCGAAGCGTGACAAGGATGTTCGCAACAAGTCTAAGAAAGAGCTCGATACATTGAAGAACAAGTACAGCAAGCAACTTGCTGAGCTCCGTGATGAAATGATCAAGAAACTCACAAACGTTCTGAATGGAAAAACTTCAAACGGCGTGAGACATAAGTTCGGTGATGAGCTCGTGACCAAGGGTGTTAAGTTTTCACAGAAAGTGATCGACAATAACCTCTTCCCGGATAAGAACATCTACCGCGACGAAAGTAACTATAACGTTCCTGAAGAAGTTAACCTCATCGCTGATATCAGCCTCGAAAACTGGACAAGCGATGAACATACGAATGATCTCGTTGCACAATTGGTGAAAAACTACCTGGTGAAACGTAATACGTATGCGGGTGAATTTAAGCGTGAACGCTTTACGCTTGAAGTCGGCGATGAATTGCCAACAGGTATCGTTCAGCTTGCAAAAGTTTACATCGCTAAGAAGCGTAAACTGAAGGTGGGTGATAAGATGGCCGGACGTCACGGTAACAAAGGTGTTGTTGCAAGAATCGTTCAGGAGCAGGATATGCCATTCCTTGCGGATGGAACGCCGGTTGATATATGTCTAAACCCGCTTGGTGTACCATCTCGTATGAACCTGGGTCAGATCTACGAAACTGTATTGGCATGGGCTGGTCACAAGCTTCGCAAGAAGTATGCAACGCCGATTTTTGACGGTGCTACACTTGACGATGTGCAAACAGAACTTAAGGAAGCTGGTCTTCCGGAGTACGGACGTACATATCTGTATGATGGTCTGACGGGTGAGAAATTCGATCAGCCTGTTACCGTAGGTATGGCATACATGCTGAAGCTAGGTCACCTTGTTGACGATAAGATGCACGCACGTTCAATCGGACCTTACTCGCTTATCACACAGCAACCGCTTGGTGGTAAGGCACAGTTCGGTGGACAGCGCTTCGGAGAAATGGAGGTTTGGGCCATCGAAGCATTCGGTGCGTCTCATATCCTGCAGGAAATCCTGACGGTGAAGTCGGATGACGTTATCGGTCGTGCGAAAGCTTACGAGGCTATTGTGAAAGGTGAAAACATGCGGAAGCCGAACATTCCTGAATCATTCAATGTATTGGTTCATGAATTGAGAGGTCTCGCGCTAGAAATCACAATGGATTAGGATCATAGACAAGAAGAGCCGCGGTAAGCTTTATAAATGCCGCAACTTGAAACTTGAAACTTGCAACTGAAAACTTAGAATATGTCTTTCAGAAAGAATAAAAAGATCAACAACGACTTCTCGAAAATCACCATTAGCCTGGCGTCTCCCGAGTCAATTCTTGAGAGTTCCCACGGTGAGGTAACCCAACCGGAAACCATTAACTACAGAACCTATAAGCCTGAAATGGGCGGTTTGTTCTGCGAGCGGATTTTCGGTCCTGTGAAAGACTGGGAATGTCATTGTGGAAAATATAAAAGAATCCGATATAAAGGCATCATCTGCGATCGCTGTGGTGTTGAAGTAACTGAAAAGAAAGTTCGCCGCGAACGCATGGGTCATATTGAACTTGTTGTACCGGTTGCACACATCTGGTATTTCCGTTCGTTGCCTAATAAGATTGGTTACCTGCTTGGTCTCCCAACCAAGAAGCTTGATCAGATCATTTACTACGAACGCTACGTTGTAGTTCAGCCTGGTATCAAAGAGGAGGACGGTGTTAACAGACTTGATTTCCTTACAGAGGAAGAGTACCTGGACATAGTTGATAAATTACCGCGCGAAAATCAGATGCTTGATGACAATGATCCGAAGAAGTTCATTGCCAAAATGGGTGCTGATGCGCTTGAAATGTTGCTGTCACGGACCCGTTTGGATGAATTGTCGTATGACTTGAGACACCAGGCGGCGACTGATACATCACAGCAACGTAAAGCAGAAGCGTTGAAGCGTTTGAAGGTGGTTGAAGCTTTCCGCGAAGCACGCACGCGTATCGAGAATAAGCCTGAGTGGATGGTTATCAAGATGGTTCCTGTAATTCCACCGGAATTGCGTCCGCTTGTGCCATTGGATGGTGGTCGTTTCGCAACGTCAGATCTGAATGACCTTTACAGACGTGTTATCATCCGTAACAACCGTCTGAAGAGATTGATCGATATTAAGGCACCTGAAGTTATCCTTCGTAACGAGAAGCGAATGCTTCAGGAAGCTGTTGACTCGCTGTTCGACAACTCACGTAAAGTGAATGCTGTTCGTTCGGATGGAAACCGTGCGTTGAAATCTTTGAGCGATATGCTGAAAGGTAAGCAGGGTCGTTTCCGTCAGAACCTACTCGGTAAACGTGTTGACTATTCTGGTCGTTCGGTTATCGTGGTTGGTCCGGAGTTGAAGCTGCACGAGTGCGGTCTTCCTAAAGATATGGCGGCAGAATTATTCAAGCCGTTTATTATCCGCAAGCTTATTGAAAGAGGAATCGTTAAGACGGTTAAGTCAGCGAAGAAAATAGTTGATAGAAAGGATCCTGTGATCTGGGATATTCTGGAAAACGTATTGAAAGGACATCCTGTTCTTTTGAACCGTGCCCCAACACTTCACAGACTTGGTATCCAGGCATTCCAGCCGAAGCTGATCGAAGGCAAAGCGATCCAGTTACACCCGCTCGTTTGTACTGCGTTTAACGCCGACTTCGACGGTGACCAGATGGCGGTTCACGTTCCACTTGGTCAGGAAGCAATTCTTGAGGCGTCGCTGTTAATGCTTTCATCACACAACATCCTGAACCCTGCGAACGGTGCGCCGATTACGGTACCTTCTCAGGACATGGTTCTTGGCCTTTACTACCTGACAAAAGGAAGAAAGACAACGAAGGAACACATTGTTGAAGGTGAGGGAAAACGTTTCTATTCAGCCGAAGAAGTTATTGTTGCATACAACGAACGTAAAATTTCGAAGCACGCAATTGTTAAGGTAAGAGTTAAAGCAAAGGACAAAAAGACAGGCGAGATATCATCGAAAGTGATTGAAACGGTGGTCGGACGCGTTCTCTTTAATCAGCATGTTCCTGAAGAAGTTGGTTTCGTGGATGAGCTTCTTACTAAGAAGAAGCTTCAGACGATTATCGCTGATGTATTCAAGTATGCTGGATTGTCGAAGACGGCGAAGTTCCTCGATGATATTAAGGAACTCGGATTCCAAATGGCCTATAAGGGCGGCCTGTCAATGGGTCTTAACGATGTGAAAGTACCTGCTGAGAAAGAAAAGTTGGTAGCAAGCGCGCAGGAGGAAGTTGATTCTGTATGGAACAACTACATGATGGGTCTTATTACTGACAACGAGCGTTACAACCAGGTTATCGATATCTGGACACGTACCAACACACTTCTAACCAATACGTTGATGAGACAGTTGGAAGAAGATCAGCAAGGATTTAACTCGATCTATATGATGATGCACTCCGGTGCACGTGGTTCGAGGGAACAGATCCGTCAGCTGGGTGGAATGCGCGGTCTGATGGCGAAACCACAAAAGAACCTTGCAGGTTCGGTGGGATCGATCATTGAAAACCCGATCCTTTCAAACTTTAAAGAAGGTTTGGATGTATTGGAGTACTTTATTTCAACTCACGGTGCGCGTAAAGGTCTTGCTGATACCGCGTTAAAGACTGCCGATGCAGGTTATCTGACACGTCGTCTTGTTGACGTTGCACATGATCTTGTAGTCACTGAAGAGGATTGCGGAACAATGCGTGGTCTTAAAGTGACGGCATTGAAGGATAACGAAGATATCGTTGAACCTTTGTCTGAAAGAATCGTCGGTCGTGTAACCGTTCATGCGGTATTCGATCCGTTGTCTGATCAGATGATTGTTGATGCAAACGAAGAGATCACTGACGAGATCGCTAAAAAGATCGAAGAGACTGCGATTGAAGAAGTCGAAATTCGGTCACTGCTTACTTGCGAGTCAAAGATCGGAGGTTGTGCAAAATGCTATGGCAGAAATCTTTCTACCGGTAACATGGTGCAGGCTGGTGAAGCCGTAGGCGTTATTGCTGCACAATCAATCGGTGAACCAGGTACACAGCTTACACTTCGTACTTTCCACGTGGGTGGTACAGCTTCGAACATTGCGGTTGAAGCGAACATCAAAGCTAAGTTCCCTGGTGTTGTTGAATTCGAAGGTATCCGTATCATTGAAACAACTGACAATGATAACAAGCCAGTTCAGGTTGTAATGGGCCGTACGGGTGAAATTAGAATTGTCGATAAAGAAAGAAACCGTGTATTGATCACAAATAACGTTCCTTACGGCGCGTTCCTGAAAGTGAAAGATGGTCAGAAAGTAGAGAAAGGCGATGAACTTTGTTTCTGGGATCCATACAACGCGGTGATCCTTTCGGAGTTTGATGGTACAATTGAATACGAATCGATCATTGAAGGTGTTACTTTCAAAGAGGAGTCAGATGAACAAACTGGTCACCGCGAGAAGGTAATTACTGAAACAAGAGATAAGACTAAAAATCCGGCTGTTGTCGTAGTAGGCAAGAGTGATAGAAAAGGATATAATATTCCGGTTGGAGCTCACCTTGCAGTTGATGCAGGCGAGAAGATCAAAGCTGGTCAGGTGCTTGCGAAAATTCCTAGAACAATGGGTAAGTCGCGAGACATCACTGGTGGTCTTCCACGTGTAACGGAATTATTTGAAGCACGTAACCCGTCTAACCCAGCCGTTGTAAGTGAAATCGATGGTGTGGTAACATACGGTGGAATTAAGCGTGGTAATCGTGAAATCTTCATCGAGTCACGTGATGGCGTTCAGAAGCGTTACCTCGTGCCATTGTCTAAGCACATCCTGGTTCAGGATAATGACTTTGTGAAGGCAGGTCAACCATTGTCAGATGGATCAATCACGCCAAGTGACATTCTGTTGATCAAAGGCCCGACAGCAGTTCAGGAGTACCTTGTAAATGAAATTCAGGAAGTATATCGTTTGCAGGGTGTGAAGATCAACGATAAGCACATCGAGGCAATTGTTAGTCAGATGATGCAGAAGGTTGAGATCATCGATCCGGGTGATACCAACTTCCTTCCTGGTGAATATGTTGATAAGTTTGCTTTCCGTGAGGAGAACGATCTTGTCTTGGATAAGAAAGTGGTAATGGAAGCGGGAGATTCTCCGAACTTCAAGCCTGGTCAGATCATTTCCTCACGTGAACTCAGAGATGAGAACTCAGGTCTGAAAAGGAAAGATCAGAAGATCGTTGAAGTTAGAGATGCACTTGCGGCGGTTTCAAGACCTACTTTGCAAGGTATTACGCAAGCTTCTTTGAAAACAGAAAGCTGGCTGTCAGCTGCGTCCTTCCAGGAAACAACGAAGGTTCTGAGCGAAGCTGCTATCCGCGGTAAGACTGACTGGTTGATGGGTATGAAGGAAAACGTAATTGTTGGACACCTCATTCCTGCCGGTACAGGTCAACGTAAGTTTAACGACCTGCTTGTGACGAACGAGGATGAGTACAGCGAATTCACAGGTGCTGCAGAAACCCGCACCAAGGATAGAGAAAAGGAGCTTCAGGCTTAAGCAAGACTGAAGATGATACAGTCACCAGTTAATAGTTTAATTTCTATTAATTGGTGACTTTTGTTTTAACAATTTTCCCGCAGAACTTTCGCAATTCAAAAAAGTATAAAAAATGGCAGAAAAGAATTCAGATAATAAACAACAGCAGGGCGGTCAGAATCAAATTAATATTGAGCTTACCGAAGAGATTGCGGAAGGTATTTATTCTAACCTTGCGATGATCGCGCACTCCAACAGCGAGTTTGTAATTGATTTTATTCGTTTGATGCCAGGTGTTCCAAAGGCGAAAGTGAAATCCAGAATTGTCATTACACCCGAGCACGCGAAACGTTTTCTTCTCGCCTTAAAAGATAACATCGACAAATACGAAGCTGCATTCGGTCAGATCAAACGCACTGAAGATATGCCTAAGTTCCCGATGAATTTTGGCGGCACGATGGGAGAGGCCTGAGGGTGAAGCTTCCGCAGTCTGAGATCTGACCGGTCAATCGTGATTAAACAACTGAATTGATATTTGGTTGGTTTTTTGCTAATGCTGGTTAAACCTTGTCTCTATGACCCGCCACCTTTCCCTTTTCGTAACGCTTCTTTGTCTGATCTCAGGCTGCACATCCTATCAGTACAATACAATTTCAAGTGACCTTTCAATGGATGACAAGGGTCACTATACTTTCGAAAATGATACTATAAAAGTGATGTACAGGTTCAACGGACTTGATGGACCTGTATCAGTTTCAATCTTTAATAAACGTTCGGAAGCAGTTCTGATTGATTGGGATGCTTCAGCATTGGTTGTCAACGGGCAAAGCCATTCATTCGTGCGGCATTTAGCTTCCGTCACGGGAGAGATTTCGTCCAATGAATATCGATGGAGTAAGAGTATGGCGTCACAAGGTGGCACTTTTAACGGGACTGCTCAGTATGCAGCAACCCCAGCAAGCATTGCACCCCATTCATACATTAATTCATCAACCGTTGCCTTGGGAGATTTTGTTACAGCAAAAATTGATCGTCTGAACTCAGCGACAGAATGGAGGACTATCGGGGGATTTCAATATAGAGTGAAGACAAAAAAATACGAACGCAATGATTCGCCGATACAGGTTCGTGCATATGTCGTTTACTCTTCGGCATTACTTCCAAATAAGAAAAGTTCATTTGATCACACCTTCTGGGTTTCAGAAATGGCTTTATCGACTTTTCCGCCCACGCAATATCCTGGCTATGCATCCAAAATGAACGAATTCCATAATCAGAAATTAACCGACGGTGGCGCCGCGCTTGTCTTCCTTGCAGGCATTGGGCTTGCGGTACTGCTTTACCCTTTCTGGGCCGGGCAATAGTGGCATCGTAATGAAAGTTTTCGAAGTTGCCTTTTATATTAGCAAGACGAATTACATTATGTAAATTAGATCCTAAATGAAGACCTCTTACCTGGCCATCCTCGCTCTTCTTTTTATATTAACTAATTGTAAAGATGAAGATCCAGATCCGTGTACCGGATATTTTTACGACAAACCACTCGAAAATGTCAAGCACTGCCTTCAGGGAAAGTGGCAGATGCATTACTATATTTTTGGCTTCACGTTTGAACGTATACCGCTTGAAGATTATTACTTTACAATTACGAAATCGGACTCTGTTATTTTTGAGAAGGCTCAGGTTGTTATTAGGGATAAGATCAAGTGGAGCCCTATTACTGACATGAGGGGAAATAAGACCTACACTTTGGAGTTCGATTATTTTGGTGATGGAATATACAGATATCAATTTGCGGTAGAGGGTATTCATGCGGGCGACACGCTTGTTCTTTTTGAAAACGCAGCGGATGGTAACGGCTATTTTTTCACCAGACTGGATTGAAAGATGCGTATTATTCATCAACCCCTGCCCAATAAAAAATGCTTCATTCACGGAGGGGTCAATGAATAGGGTTTTTATCGGTTCTTTAATATTAGCAATGCAAACACGAAAAATCAAAGCCCTGGTAGCGGATTCTTTTACGTAAACCAGTTGAATGTCAAGCATTGTGAAACGGCTGTCAAGGTGCCTTAAAGAGGTGTCTTGCAAATTAGGAATCCAATTCCTAATTTGCATGATATGGTTGAGCGCGACGCGAAAGATGCTGTAATTCAATTGGCTAAGTCCTTTAAAGCCGTTGCACTTACAGGTCCAAGGCAAAGTGGAAAGACTACTTTGTTGCGGGAAATGTTTCCGGAAAAGAGCTATCTGTCGCTTGAGAACCCCCAGGAACGGCAATTTGCGTTAACCGATCCCGTTCAGTTTTTGAAAAGATTTCCGCAGGGCGCTATTTTGGACGAAGTCCAGCGGGCGCCTGATTTGTTCTCTTATCTCCAGCAAATCCTTGATGAGTCTACAGAACACGGGAAATTTGTCTTAAGTGGATCTAACAATTTTCTGTTACTGGAGTCTATTACACAATCACTGGCCGGCCGGGTTGGATATCTTGAACTCTTGCCTTTTTCCTATCGCGAAACGATGGCTTGCCCATCGCCACCTACTTCCTGGCTCAGCTACCTTTTTCAAGGAGGTTATCCTGCCGTGGCTCACGATCAGGTTTCTCCGTCGCTTTGGTTTCCAAGCTATGTGCGAACCTATATCGAACGGGATGTTCGCCAAATCCGGAATATCAGTGACATTCTTCAATTTCAGCGTTTATTGCAGGCATGCGCCGGGCGGATAGGTCAACAAGTAAATTTCTCTAGTCTCGGCAACGACATTGGAATTGATTACAAAACTGTGCAATCCTGGATTTCAATCATGCAGGCGAGCTATATCATTTTTCTGTTGCCTCCGTTTTATAAGAATTTCAACAAGCGAGTGGTTAAGGCGCCAAAATTGTACTTCCATGACACAGGCCTGGCTTCCTACCTGCTGGGCATCACGAAAAGCGACCAGGTTATGACTCATCCATTCAAAGGCCCGCTTTTCGAAAATCTGGTGATACTCGAATGCCTGAAGAACCGGTTGAACAAAGGGCAACGTAACAACCTTTTCTACTATCGGGATAGTGCAGGGAATGAAGTAGATCTGATCATTGATCACGGCATTACACAGACGGCCGTGGAAATAAAATCAGCGGAGACCCTGTCAAAAGATTTTTTGAAAGGGCTGTTATACTGGGAAAAGCTCACCGGGACAAAGGAAGGTAAATTGATTTATGGCGGTGAGTCAGTTCGCCATTCGTATGAAGGATTTGAGGTAATGAACTGGAAGTCACTGCCAGAAGTGTAGTTTGGTGATTTGTCATCGAACGTCGCGGCGAGCGTCCACCCATTTAATTAGCGACGGATCAGTATTTGGAACCTCCTGTAAACCTTGCCCTTACCAAAATTTATTTATTCCCCCTTTTGCAGGTTTGCTTCTTCTGACTACCTTTGCAGTCCTTATTTCAAAAGGTTTATATAATTAGAAGATAAATGCCTACCATTCAACAACTTGTAAGAAAGGGCCGCAAGAAACTGACTTTTAAGTCTAAGTCTCCAGCCCTGGATTCCTGCCCACAGCGCAGAGGCGTATGTACACGTGTGTACACAACGACGCCTAAAAAGCCGAATTCAGCGATGCGTAAAGTAGCGCGTGTTCGCCTGACGAACGGAAAAGAAGTTAACGCATACATTCCAGGTGAAGGCCACAACCTTCAGGAACACTCTATTGTTCTGATCCGTGGTGGAAGGGTTAAAGATCTTCCAGGTGTTCGTTACCACATCATCCGTGGTGCGCTCGATACAGCTGGCGTGAATGGTCGCAAGCAAGGCAGATCTAAATATGGTGCAAAAAGACCTAAACCAGGTGCGGCAGCTCCAGCTGCTAAAGGCGCTCCGGCAAAAGGTAAAAAATAATTGAATTGAACAATGAGAAAGTCAAAACCTAAAAAAAGATACTTACTCCCTGATCCAAAGTTCAATGACACTTTGGTTACAAAGTTCGTAAACTACCTTATGGAAAGCGGTAAGAAGAGCGTTGCTTATAACATCTTCTACGATGCAGTTGCACAGGTTGAAAAGAAAACACAGGAAAGCGGTCTTGAAGTTTGGAAACGAGCAATGAATAATCTCATGCCTGCGGTAGAGGTTAAGAGCCGGCGTGTGGGTGGTGCTACTTTCCAGGTTCCGGTTGAAATCCGTCCTGAAAGAAAAATCAATCTTAGCATCAAGTGGTTGATCGACTACTCACGCATGCGCGGAGAAAAGACCATGATGGACAAGTTGGCTGCTGAAATCATCGCAGCTTCTAAAGGTGAGGGTGCAGCTATGAAGAAGAAAGATGACACTCACAGAATGGCAGAGGCAAATAAGGCGTTCTCACACTTCAGATTCTAATTCGTAATATTCAAATGGCAAGAGATCTTAAATACACCAGAAATATTGGTATCGCCGCCCACATCGATGCGGGTAAGACTACTACTACCGAACGTATTCTTTATTACTCTGGTGTAAATCATAAAATTGGTGAAGTTCATGAGGGCGCTGCTACCATGGACTGGATGGAACAGGAGCAGGAAAGAGGTATCACCATTACATCTGCTGCTACAACTGTACACTGGAAATACAGAGAAAAAGAATATCACATTAACATCATCGATACACCTGGTCACGTTGACTTCACTGTTGAAGTAAACCGTTCACTCCGTGTGTTGGATGGTCTGGTGTTTTTGTTTTCTTCTGTTGATGGTGTAGAGCCGCAGTCAGAAACAAACTGGCGCCTTGCCGATAACTACAAGGTTGCGCGTATCGGATTCGTTAACAAAATGGACCGTTCAGGCGCTGACTTCCTGGGTGTTGTTAAGCAGGTGAAAGAAAGACTGGGAAGTAATGCGGTAGCCCTTCAGTTGCCGATCGGCTCTGAAGACAATTTCCGTGGTGTGGTTGACCTTGTTAACAACCGTGGTATTGTTTGGAATGAGCATGACAAGGGAATGACCTTCACCGAAGTGCCGATTCCTGATGATATGAAGGATGAAGTACTCGAGTATCGCGAAAAGCTTCTTGAAGCAGTCGCTGATTATGATGAGTCTTTGATGGAAAAATTCTTCGAAGATCCTAATTCGATCTCCGAAACTGAAATTCTCACTGCCCTCCGTAAGGCTACGATCGATATGAAGATCGTTCCGATGGTTTGCGGTTCGTCTTTCAAAAATAAAGGTGTCCAAACGATGCTTGACTATGTGATGGAGCTTTTGCCTTCACCACTCGACAAGGATATTATTGTCGGAATTGACCCTGACACAGAAAAAGAAGTGTCGATCAAGCCTGACGAAAAAGAACCGTTTGTTGCCCTTGCTTTCAAAATTGCAACCGATCCTTTCGTAGGACGCCTTTGCTTCATTCGCGCTTATTCAGGTGCGCTTGATTCAGGCTCTTATGTATATAACACGCGTTCTGAGAACAAGGAACGTATCTCACGCGTATTCCAGATGCACGCGAACAAGCAGAACCAGATCGAAAGATTATCTGCGGGTGATATCGGAGCCGTTGTTGGTTTCAAGGATATCAAGACTGGTGATACGTTGTGTGATGAGAAACGCAAAGTTGTTCTCGAATCCATGGTGTTCCCTGAGCCGGTTATCGGTTACGCGATTGAGCCTAAGAAGCAGGCTGATGCTGATAAGCTTGGCATGGCTATCGGAAAACTTGTTGAAGAAGATCCAACCCTTCGCGTAAATACTGATCAGGAAACTGGTCAGACTATCCTTCGCGGAATGGGTGAATTGCACCTTGAAATTATCATCGATCGTCTCAAGCGTGAATTCAAAGTAGAGATTAACCAGGGTGCCCCGCAGGTTGCTTACAAAGAGGCGATCACAAAGGTGGTTGAGCACAAGGAAGTTTATAAGAAGCAGACAGGTGGTCGCGGTAAATTTGCAGATATCGTGTTTGAGCTTGCGCCACGTGAAGACGGTAAAGAAGGCCTTGAATTTGTGAATGATATTGTTGGTGGTGTTATTCCACGCGAATTCATCCCGGCTATCCAGAAAGGTTTCCAGTCAGCCATGGTAAATGGTCCTCTGGCAGGTTACCCGCTCGATTCAATGAAAGTGAGACTGTTCCACGGTTCTTACCATGATGTTGACTCGGATGCGTTGTCATTCGAATTGGCAGCCCGCATTGGCTTCAAAGAAGCGGCGAAGAAAGCTGCGCCTCAGTTACTCGAACCAATTATGTCTGTTGAAGTACTTTCGCCAGATGAATATACTGGTTCTGTAACCGGTGACCTTAACCGCCGCAGAGGTTTGATGAAAGGTCTGGACACGCGTGCAGGTTCGCAGGTTATAAAGGCGGATGTTCCGCTCTCAGAATTGTTTGGCTATGTTACCGACTTGCGTACAATTACGTCAGGACGTGCATCTGCCACCCTAACTTTCTCTCACTATTCGCCGGTTCCGAAAAACCTTGCAGATAAAGTGATTGATAGCGTAAAAGGCGCAACTGTTGCTTAATATTATTAGTTAATAGGATTTAGACGATCTCCTTAAAAAAGAAACATGAACCAAAAAATCAGAATAAAGCTTAAGTCTTACGACCACAACCTTGTGGATAAATCTTCTGAGAAGATTGTAAGAGCGGTAAAATCAACCGGCGCTGTTGTTAGCGGACCAATTCCTCTTCCAACAGAAAAGGAAAAATTCACGGTACTTCGTTCACCACACGTGAACAAAAAGTCGCGCGAACAATTCCAGTTGTGTACCTACAAGCGTCTTGTTGACATCTATAGCAACAGCGCTAAAACTGTTGATGCACTTATGAAGCTTGAGCTTCCGAGCGGCGTTGACGTTGAGATCAAGGTATAGCAGATTACACGAGATATTTTATTCAAGCCATTCGATTTTCGAATGGCTTTTTTGTTGCCTGAAGAAGGTAGGTAGTGGCTCACACAGTTTATAGAACAGAGCCGTATCGTCTCTTCACGCTCGATTATTTGCCCTCCCATAAAGTGTTTTCGACTTTCCATTGGCGTTTATTGCCTTCCCATCGCCGATCATCGTCTTCCCCTCCCCAATTATCGACATCCCATTCTAATCTATCGAACTTCTCTTCTCGATTATCGACTTCCCATTTTTGTCTATCGAACTTCTCTGCTCGATTATCGACATCCCATTCTTGTCTATCGAACTTCTCTTCTCGATTATCGACTTCCTATTCACGTTTTAGCATCTCCCATCGACTATTGACGACTTCCTCTCCAACAGTATTGACCTCTCATTCCCGATTATTGAAAATCCATCGGTTGTGAACCACTTCCCATTGAACATTTTCGGGTTTCCATCCACGTTGAACCACTTCCCATCGGACTTTTTCGGTTTCGCATCCACCGTTAACCACTTCCCATTCGACTTTTTCAGATTCCCACCCAACTTTTTCCATTTCCCATCGGCTTGTTTCGGTTTCCCATCGTCATAAATCGAAATTCCATCCACTTAAACCAATTTCCCATCGGCGTATTGCAGTTTCCCCATGAGGTTGACGATGCAACCAAGTATTTAAAAATGGGTACCAACTCGGGAATGTATTGATGCAGCCGGTCAGAAGGCGCTGGAAATAAAAAAAACCATCTGCCGATGGCAGATGGTTTTGATTTTCAAATCTTTAAAGACTTAGTACACAGTTGTAAGAGCAGTTCTGTCGCCAGATGTGAACGGACGATCTGTGCCATCAGAACATGCTAGCATGTAAGAGCCGTTTTCACCTTTCTTGGGTGTTCCAGGGATGTATACGGCACCAACACCGGCAGATCCTTCATTTCCACCTCTGCCACAGCTAAAGCGACGTGACATGTAATCAGTATGACGGAACCCGATGGCGTGACCGATCTCGTGCGCAATAACTGTTGTTGCGTCAGCTCTTTGAGATGAGTTGTTATAGTATCTCGTGTTTAAGCTGATTGGGCTGGCAGGATCGCCACCAGCAGATGGGAAGCCTGCGCTGTATCCCAATACGTTGCTGTTTTCATAGAAAGAAAGGATAGCAATGTCGGCCGCGGACTCATTTGTTGTGCGTTGGAAGCTGATGTTCAGATTCAATGCGTTGTAACGCGAAAGCGCTGCGTCGAATGAATTCTGCATGTAATTGTCGAACCCTGGATCCATAAAGATGGCCAAAGTTCTGGGCGCTCCAGTTACAAGGTTGTACGTGCGGTAGTGTTCTTCATTGGCATTTACACCTTCGCTAACAGGTGCGCCAAGATCGCTTATCTGCTTCGCAGTCAGGAAAATGTCATACTCAACCAGGTAGCCATCACGGTACTGTGAAAGTCCTTCGCTGGTGTCGAAACCGGCTTTTTGTAATTTGGAAATTACATCGTTAGGAATTTCATTTTTTGACACATTGTCTTGCTCCTGGCAAGAAAGCATAGCACCAAACAAGGCTATGCTCAGGGTAGCATAAAGTTTTCTCATGTAAGTATTTAGGTTAATGATTTATGAATCGGGGATGAATTAACAGAACAAATCTTACCTTAGCAACTTTTTATTTTGAAAAATTATTATTATACAGAACAACGGACAGGATACTGTATGATATTTGGAATAAAATTTCATTGTGGTGTGAGAGCGAAATGCGTTGGGTATCTATACTTCTGGGTTGTTTTCTTCATTTGCCCCGGTGTGCAGGCGCAGACATCGCCTGAATTTTTTTGCACATCTCAGTCGAAAGAAGATTTGATGCACCTGATGCATTCGGGCGAAATTGATTTTTTTCGCGAACTGGATTCCACCCGATTTATCGTAAGGTTCCCTTCTTCTCGTCCTGATATCAAAACGTTTACTATCGCCGCAGATAATGAATGGAAGAAGAGTCCCGGCTTGAATATTCAATCAGGCTCGTTTCGTGTTTCAGTTCAGGTTTTACAGCCCGCTGAATTCCTTTCCAATATTTCATCAGAAGAGTTCACGATCCTGGCAATCGACACTATTTCGAATGTCATGTTGCTTGAGATAAAGGATGAGGGTGGCCTTGACTTGCTTATTGAGAATAAACGTGTTCTGTATGTTTCGCCAGCGCCTATCCCTGTTCTTGAAACGCCTAATAGCTTTCAGGATCTCAGCGTTAATAAATTCAATATTGTCCATCACCAATTTCCGGGACTTTCTGGCAAAGGATTTAACGTTTCTATTAAGGAAAGGGCGATTGATCCGAATGACATCGATTTACGAGAGAGATTTTTCGTGACTCCGCTTGCTGATGAGATCGTTTCTCTTCACGCCAATCAAATGGCGACCATTATAGCAGGTGCCGGGAACTCAACTCCATCATCAAAAGGAATTGCATGGGAAGCAAATGTGACATCGTCAAGCTTTCTAAACCCGTTACCTGATCCCGATCTGGGTAGTTATGATATTTCTGTTCAAAATCATTCATACGGAACAGGTATTCAAAATTTTTATGGGCCGGAAGCGATTGCATACGATGCGGCGGGTCTGAATGCGGACTCGATCGTTCATGTTTTTTCTGCCGGAAACGCCGGGATGAATGTTAGCGATCATGGACCGTACGAGGGCATTAGTGGCTTTGCAAACATTACGGGTACAATGAAGATGGCCAAAAACGTGATTGTGGTTGGAGGTCATGATATTTTATTCGCTATTGACGAGCGAAATTCCAGTGGCCCGGCTTACGATGGGAGGTTAATTCCATCAATCTCCGCCTTTGGTCCGGAAGGAACATCTGACGCAGCTGCTTTTGTTTCCGGACTGGCGATCCAGATTCAACAGGCCATCTTTGAGAAGGAGGGAAGGCTTCCTCAAATCGACCTGGTAAAAGCGGTGATGATTGCTTCCTCGAATGACATTGGGCGTGAAGGGATCGATTACAATACGGGTTACGGCGCTGTTAACGCATTTGATGCTACTGAAATAATATCAAACGACCAGTACACCAGAGCCTCCGTTGGATCCGGCGATATGTTTACAATGGACATTCAAATTCCAACCGGTGTAAACCTTTTAAAGATCGCTTTGAACTGGATAGACCCGGCCGCAGATGGCGGGGCACCGAAGGCCCTTGTGAACGACCTTGATCTTTCTATTGTGGAGGCTGCAACCGGCAAACGCTGGCTTCCCTGGGTGCTCAGCTCGTTTCCGCATGCGGACTCCCTCGCCAAGGCATCCCGTCGATCATTAGATAATTTGAATAACACAGAGTTTATCACGATCAGCAACCCATCTGCCGGAGTTTATCAGCTTCGCGTCAATGGTACCGATATGATCACGCAGACACAGGATTTTGCAATTGCGTACAGCCTCGAAATGAAGGATACATTTCAATGGACATACCCTACAGCATCCGGCCCGCTCGATGTTTCTGATTCGGTTATTTTCCGATGGGACACGCGTTACAATGGAACGGGTGAATTGGAAATAAGTATAGATAACAGCGAGTATGCAACATTGAGTTCATCAGTTAACCTGGCGGATCAATACTTCGTATGGAAAACAAATGTACCGTTCGGTACGCTTAAAATACGAATGAAAATCGGCGCGGAATATTTCGAGACCGATGAAGTTGTGTTTAATGTTCCCCCGAAAATCAATGTTGAATTTTTATGTGATGATCGTTTTATGATTTCCTGGACTGGTTTTGAGAAAGCAGACAGCTACAAACTTTACACACTAGACGATAAATTCCTGGAAGTATCCGAAGAACTGACGGATACATCATTTATCAGTTCTCTTAAGGAGAATTCATATTATGCTGTAGCCCCGGTCATGGGTGGTCGCGAAGGATTCAGGAGTGCGGCATACAATACTTTCACACAGGGCGTCAGTTGTTATTATCAATCGTTTACAGCTTCAGCAGATCAGGCTGGTGTTGCTTTACTTTCGTTGGCTTTGAGCACAACTTATAACGTAACTGAAATTATTTGGGAAAAGAAAGCCGGCAATCAGTATGTTGAGTTGGATCGAACAGCGATAGCAGACGCTCTAACCTACAGTTATTCCGATTCAGACTTAAACCCGGGTGTAACATTCTATCGTGCACGAATCATACTCGCAAATGGTGATGAGGTGATCACCGACGAAGCAATCGTTTACTCCGTTGATGAAACAAGCTATTTTGTTTTTCCAAATCCCATAGCATTGGGATCTGAAGAATTGACGGTGTTAACTGATGGGTCCGCTATTGATTTTTTCCTGATCGACGCCAGGGGTCAAATTATAAAGGAGGAACATTTGGTAAACTACCTGATCAGATTAAACCTGGATGAATTTCAATCCGGTATGTATTTTTATCAGTTCAGGCGCAGCGGTAAGACCGTTAATACAGGGAAAATACTGTTACGGTAATCCGGTTAGGAAGCGCGTTTCAACACCCGGTCGGCAACAAGCGACAGTCGGGAAACCTATTTTTTTTCTTGATGGATATCCCAGCCACATTTGAAAAAAAACAAAATGAAAAAGCTATTTTATTTAGTGCTTGGTTTAGTTTTGGTGACAACCATCGATGGTTTTACCCAGGGCAGTCTGGAGGTGACGGTCCAGAATCTCAAAAATGATCAGGGAGATATTCGCATTGGAATATTTCAGGAAGATAAATTTCTGAAAGACGCTGTTTTTGGTAAAATTAAGAAAGCATCCAAAGGAAAAGTTGTCGTTCAGTTTACTGATCTTCCTCCTGGAGAATATGCGCTCAGCGTTATTCACGATGAGAATTCAAATCAGGAGCTGGATTCAAATGCAGTCGGAATTCCAAAGGAGGGTTTTGCGTTCGGAAATAATTCAACGGGTTTTTTCGGCCCCCCTTCTTTCGAAAACGCAAAATTCCTGATAGAATCAGGCAAACAGACAAAGCAGGTCATTGACATGAAGTATCTGTAAAATACCTCGAAGTAGGTATGATAATGCCCCGAATTGATGCTTTTCATCCTTTCCGGGCATTATTCGGTTCGCTATCTTTGTATGTAAGCAAAGATGAAAAAGAGCCTATACCTAACCATCATAGTTGTCTTTGCCTCTGCACTCCGAATCAATGCCCAGCAGTGGCAGGCTTTATACACTAAGGCGCTCGGTGAGTATGAGGCACAAGATGTTTCCGCCGCATATAACACGGCTCAGGAGACCTTGTCAACATATCTGAAAGAAGACGGTTCTCCTTCTACGAACTATGCTGCAGTCTTAAGGTTACTCGAAAATATTTCCTTTTCTAGTGGTGACTATGCCAGGGCGCTTGAATATGTGCAAAAGGAATTGAGCGTCCGCGCGCCAAACAAGGATGTTAATTATGCCGGAACGCTCGTACAGCAGGGAACCATTCAGCAGGTGCTTGCAGATCACGCCAATGCAACAAAATCATTTCAGTCTGCCTATGATATCTTAAAGGATTTCTACGGAGAGAACGACGCGCCTTTAATTGAAGCACGTCTCGGTATCTCCATTAATGCTTATCTCCAGGGTGATAGCGATCTCGCATACCCCCTTCTTCAAGAGATCCTTTCATTGAACCTGGAGGAGATCACAGATCAGTATGTTCAGGGACAATACTATTTCGCACTCATGTGTTCTGAAAAGAACGAACACGAAAAAGCAGTTTCGAATTTTCAATCTGTAGCTGAGGTGTACGCGTTGCAGAATATGCAGCAAAGCATGGAGTATGCTTCGCTGATGCTCAACATTGGCCAATCTTATCATGACCTATCACAACATGCGAAGGCGGAAGATGCGTATGCAAAGTCCGCGGCGATTTATGAAAGCCTGAACAAGAAAGATCAGGAATATCTAACCTTGGTCAATGCACGCGCCGTTAACTATCAGGCCCTCGGCCAGGTTGACAAAGCTGAAAGTCTTTTCTCCGACATTCAAAGTCATGGAGGAGGAAGTACCGCGGAGGCAATTTTCCTTTCAAATAACGCCGCCGTTAACACGGGGAAAGGAGATTATAAGACTGCTGAGCAACAATACAAAGACGCATTGGCGAAGTTGAATGTTGAAAAAACTGAACATCTGGATCTCTATGGAAATATCCTTGAGAACCTGGCGATTCTTTATGATGACATGGGAAGGTATGCCGAGGCGGAAAAGCTTCTGCATGAAGCGGAAAATATTTTTGTTGACAGGCCCCAGATCAACGGTGTTAAAATTAAACTCGCTAACGTACTTTTAAAGCAGGGTCAAAACGACGTTGCATTTAAGCTATACGCCGAAGCCGTTCAAAACATGAATGCTAACGGTCACGCTACCAGCCCTGAATACGCGCAGGCACTTACGGGCATGGGCCTAGTTTGGTTTAAGGCAGGTGACATCCAGAAAGCTGATTCAATTTATGGCGTACTGCTCGGAGAATATGAAAGCGGTGGTTTCGCGAAAAACATCACCTATGCGACTGTGCTTAACAACTACGCGGCCGTTAAACAGACAAACGGCGAATTTTCAACAGCGCGATATTTGCTGGCTGAGGCGTTGACATTTGCTCGCCCAAGGAACAAGCAACCCACAATCGGGTACGCAAGGGCGCTGGAAAATCTTGGCTATCTCGATTTGCAGATTGGTTCGCTCGTCTCCGCTAAATCTGAAATTGACTCGGCTGTTCTTTTGTACGAACAGCTTGTTGGTAACGAGGCAATGCCTTATGCGCTTGCATTAATCACGCAGGGTACATACTATCAGCACGCCGGGGAGTATGCGCTTGCAGAGCCTGCATATAGGAGAGCGTTTAAACTTATCTCAGCCGACAACGAAGCAACGCCAGGCGAATGGGTAAGAGCCGCGAATGCTCTCGCAGTTTATTATCAGACAATGGGTAATTACGATCAGGCAGAAACGTTGTTGAAGGAGATCAGGCTGAAGAGTGAGAAATCGCTTGGCAAAACTTCCCAGGAATATTCAACCGCTCTACAGAATCTTGCATCGTTGTACCAGCTTCAGAACAAAGCTGGAGATGCTGCTCCGATGCTGGAGGAAGCACTCGCCATTGATAAAAAGAACTTCGGTGAATACCATCCGCAGTATATCATTGCATTAAGAAACCTGGCTGCACTTTATCAAAAGACAGGAAAGATGCCTCAGGCCCAGGTACTGCTTGAGCAGGCACTGGCAGCAACACGCAATACTTTCGGTGAGGAACATGTTTCTTATGCTTCTACGATCAGCAATCTGGCAGCCCTTTACCAGGATCAGAAAAAAATGCCGGAAGCTGAAAAAGCATGGCAACAAACTGTTGATATCAGGAAACGAATTCTTGGTGAACATCATCCTGATTATGCCCGCGCCCTTTACGGTCTCGCCAGTGTATATTTCGCCCAGGGCAAGTTCGATGACGCGAACGCAAAATTCCGTAGCGTTATCGGTGAATATCTGAATCAGATAAACGAATACTTCCCGTTTCTAAGTGAAAAGGAAAAAGGCGCTTTTTATCAAAAGATAAAACCGGTATTCGATGCATACCAGGATTTCTGCGTTCAGTATTATCACCAGAATCAAAGCGACTCATCGATCCTGAAAGAGTTGTACAATACACAGCTTGCAACGAAGGCGATCTTACTGAATAGTTCGAATAAAGTAAGACAAACCATTCTATCCAGCGGAGACACTACTTTGATTAACCAGTTTAAAAACTGGCTGGCGGCGAAAGAGAAGATCGTTCGTTATTATGGTCTGTCTGCCGATGAGAAAAAGGATTATGAGCCGATCGACGTACTCAGACAAAAAGCGAATGACATTGAAAAAGGTCTTTCGCTTAGTTCGAATCTTTTCAGGTCTCAATTTAGCGAACAGGTGTTCAACACCATTTCGATCTCATCGTTGTTAAAGGATGGGGAAGCTGCCGCCGAAATTATCAGAATAGAAAAGAAATTCGCTCCCGACTCGATTTACTATGCCGCGTTGATTCTGAAGAAGGATTCAGATATTCCTTCGCTTGTCATCTGGCCGTACGGAAAGAAACTTGAAAGCAGATTTTTTAAGTTTCATCGCAATGCCATCCGCTTTCACTATCCGGATACAATTTCGTACAAATATTACTGGAAACCATTCGGGAAATCACTTGCCGATGTGAACAAGATATACCTGAGTGCTGATGGTATTTTCAACAAGATCAACTTCAACATTCTTGAAAATCATACAACCGACCACGCCGTTATTGAGGATTATACGATTCATCTGTTAAGTAATACAAAAGAGATCGTTGAGCAGGCAAACCGGCGATCATCCCCGCATAAGGAGATTAACCTCTATGGTTTTGTGGATTTCCATCTGAAACTAGCGCACGTCGATCACGTAATTCACAACAACACATCTTTAACACGCGCTTTTGGATTTGATGGAGAAATTCCTTTACTGCCCGGCACTGACAAGGAAGTCACTTTTATTCATGATCTTTTTAAGTCGAATGACTACAACGTCGTCGCGTATAAAGGCGCGGATGCAAGCGAAAGTAACATCAAAAAAACTCCTCATGTAAAAGTACTTCATATTGCAACCCATGGATTTTTCCTGAACGACATCGACGTAGATGAAACGCAGGGACAAGACGCGGAGGATTTTTTCGCGAATCCGCTTTTGCGGTCTGGTATCCTTTTGGCAGGCGCGGGCGTTAACCGTGCTGATGTTGACCTGAGTGGAGAAGATGGTATACTCACTGCTTACGAGGCGATGAATATCGACCTTAATGAGACAGACCTGGTTGTGCTGTCTGCCTGTGAAACTGCTTTGGGCGAACAACGTAACGGAGAAGGCGTTTATGGTCTGCAACGTTCATTTATTGTTGCTGGTGCTGGCGCTGTGATGATGAGTTTGTGGCAGGTCGATGATGTGGCAACCCAGGAACTGATGATCAATTTCTATCAGCTGTGGCTTGCGGGCGAAACAAAGCATGAGGCATTCAGAAAAGCCCAGATGATGATCAAAGAAAAATATCAAAGCCCATTCTATTGGGGCGCATTTATTCTCGTAGGACACTAAGTTGGTTAATATGATCCGCAAATTATTTACTTCTGTTGTTTTGGGATTCATTGTCATCTCGGGGTGGTCCCAGGTGAATGATCCAACAACTGCCGACTCGGTTGAGTTTTACAACAAAACGAAGAAACCTGAGATCAGTGATCAGACATTAACAGAATATGCCGCATCAATTCAGGCTGATGGTAAGGTGATGATCGTTCAGACTAACATTCCGGGTTACGTTGGCAGATGGAGATTGTTTGAATACCAGCAGCAGGCAGATAAACAGTGGAGCGGCCCCAAATCCCTGGACAGTATCAACAACAACGTTGATTCTACAGCGCTCGTCGGCGGACCAAGCATAAGCTACGATGGAAATATCATGTACTTCTTTATGAACAATGATATTTTTTATTCCGACAGACAACGGTATGGCTGGAGCAGGCCAATCGACATCGGGGCGCCGATTAATACACCCGGATATGAAGGCTTTCCTTCCGTGAGCGCCGATGGCAAAACTTTATATTACGTTGGCCAGAACCTAAACGGCCCAAAGAACAAAGAACTCCGCAAAAAGAACATGTTCTGTTACTGTATCCTGAAGTCAGAAAAGATGCCTGATGGAACGTGGGGCCGACCAGAGAAGCTTCCTTCTCCCATCAATCAGGAATGTGAAAAAGCACCGCGTATCATGGCGGATGGGAAAACACTCATCTTCTCGAGTAATCGCCTCGGGGGAAAGGGCGGTTATGACATGTATCAATCTCAGCTGACAGATCTTGGGACGTGGACATCGCCCGTTCCATTGACTTTTGTGAATACCGAGCTCGACGACTTATCGCCGTCCATCTCCGCCCAGGGAGATTTAATGTACTACACGCATAATGAGAAAGACATTTATTCAGTTGTAATACCTGAAAACTTGCGGCAGTTTAAAAACAACATCTTACAGGGTTATGTTACAGACCAGGACACACACACGGGCATTGGCGTTGAGATAATAGTTTCGGATGCGTATACATCGGAGCAGGTGATGAAGCTTGAAAACAACCCCGACGATGGGCGATTTACTGTGGTTGTTCCGATTGGAAGAAGCTTTAATGTGGAATTTAAAAAGCCGGGCTATTCCAGCTACACTTATTCAATGGATTTGACGGATGTTCACGATTATCGCGAGATCGAACAAAACATTGAACTATTCAAGAGTGTGCGTTTGAATGTCACCGTGAACGACAATGAAATATTTGAGCCTATTCCGGCTGACATTAAAGTTCGCGTAAAAGGCAAAAGCGAGTTCATTAAAGATTTGAATAATAATCCAAAGACTGGTAAGCTGTCCGTTGAGTTACCACTTGGGAGCGATTACGAGTTGATTGTAAGCTCACCTTCATTCAAAGGAGCAATTATGGATTTCAATACATCCGGGCTTATCATCTACCGGGATTTTGAAAAATTCGTTGAACTCGTTCCGGAAAAAACAAACGTGATGATCAATGTTGCCGATATTCAGAATAACTCGAAAGTAAATTCGAAGATCTTTCTTCGAAACAAGAATCGTGATGAGGTTATCGAAGTAACAGGAAATCAAATGGTGGCATTACGTGCCGGCGACAGGTATGAGATTGAAGTTACCAGCGACCAGGGTTACGCCTTTGATTCACGCGTGCTTGATGTCCAGAACGGTCAGACAGCCGTGGATTTCAAATTGACAAAACTGGAGATGAATGCGAAGCTGGTGTTGAAGGATATCAACTTCGAATCAAACTCTAGTAAGCTTACCGACGTTTCGTTCACGGAACTGGAACGCGTTATTAAGCTGCTTCGTGAGAACCCGACATTAAGAGTTGAAATTGCTGCGCATACCGACGACGTTGGATCAGACACTTACAACCTGATCTTATCGCAAAAGCGTGCACAAAGCGTTGTGGAATTCTTAATGCAAAATGATATAATCGATAAGCGTTTCTTAGCACAGGGTTACGGAGAGAAGGCGCCAAAGGTTGTCAACAATTCGGAAGAGAACAGACTTGTAAATCGTCGCGTTGAATTAAAAATTATCGGTATCTAATGATGAAAAAGTTCTTAGCAATAACCATAGTACTGCTTTGTGTATGCGCGAGTTATGCATGGGCGCAACGCATCAAATACAAAGAGCTTGTGCCGGCACTGGATACCTCGTCGATTTCGGAGCAGATGTCTCTTCTCAAACTTTATCTTGCAGAAGAGCTCGATCATGGAAACGCCAATTTCCGACTAGCGATGCTGCACTATAACATTTTCCGCAATTCCGATCCATTGCTTGAATACTCAAAGGCGGTTGCGCATGCAAAAGAAGCAGTATTACGACTAACAAAAGCTAAAGTGGTTGTAACGACTCAGGATGTGCGGTCAGACAATGAATACTATGCGCCATTTTTTAAGACTTTGGATAGTAAAGGTCGCCCTTATGCAGAGTTCTCTATTGTTCAGGCCAAAATCAACACAGCCTTTGATTCAGCCCAACAGTTCCTTGAGAAAATGCCTCCAATATATTCGTCATTTACAAAAAGCGTTCAACAGTACGATAATGCGGTTAAGATTTTTGCCGACATCAATACCGATTACAAGACGCTTGAAGATCTGTATATGTTTTTCGATGATGAGCTAAACAAAAGATTTGATCAGCTGAAATCTTCGTATGACTCTTCAGTGAGTAATTTCAACAAGTATACCTCGCTGACAAAGGATTATCCGCTGCAAAATTACCGGCAAAAAGCAAATATTAAAGAAATCAACGTGTATCGCCTGGACGGATTGACAACGCGTTTGACCTTTCTTGAAGACAATGTCGAATTCTGGAATTATGCGAATTGGGTCGACAATGTCCGGAAGATGTACAATACCGAGATTGTTGCCATCAAAGACAAAATCGTGCAGACAGAAACCAGGTTGAACGAATCGCTTAAAGCACTGGAAACAAATGAAGTTCCAGGTGAAAGCCTTTTTAAGATCAGTAAGGATCTTGTGTTTCAGTTGAATAATTATGACAAGAGTTCACTTGCGCTTGCCTTGCTGGAATACAAGGCGTTCAAGCAGAACTGGCTTGCAAAAACTCACCAGATTAAGCGTGACACCGCAATCGAAACAAAACTGGAACTATATAGTCACTTAATTCAACTGAACAGAGTGGCTGACAGCCTTGCGCATGATATCAAATCAAAAATCAATAGCGGAAGCACAAAGAAGCACGGCGCATATCTTAAGAAATTTTACGGAGGACCATCGGGGCTTGATAAAGTAGTTCAAAACGAAACTGCCTTCATCTCCAAAACATTTGCCGACTACCAGGAAACACTGAAAGGCACGTTGCTCGCGTACAACGCAAAAACTGATGTTTCAGACAAGACCTTGAAGATTGGATCGTTCAATGTGCCTTTGTTTGTTGACAATAGACCAGATTCGGCGATTGATCTTGTTTCGGTCGTCACCCAAAGGATCGTCAAAAATCCTGATGGAAGCATTTATGTCGCAGGTGTTCATAAAATGAACAAAAAGACGAATAATAACCTGACTGGGTTCGTTGCAAAACTAAATCCTGATGGCAAGCCAGCATGGTTGAAGGAATTGAATTTCAATCCAGACAGCCTCACAGTGGCGGACGCGAATAACTATATCGGCGATCTTGTATCAACGCAGGAAGGTTGTGCCGTCGTGGTTACGTCCATCCGCCCAAGTGCACAACAGTTGATAAATACTTTTGTGTTCATTAATGATAAAGGTGAGATGAGCGCCTATCCTGTAAAGGAAAAAGGCATGGCCAGAAAGTTGATCTACCAGGAGTCAAGCAATTCTTTCGTCATGATCTTCAAGGGCGATTCCGCAAGACAGCAGTATCATCAGGATGAGATGGTGTCGATAGCAAGCCTCAACATTTTGGGCGACTTGTTATGGCATCAGGATTTTACTTTTGCGGGAACCATTGAAGATGTCGTGACC
>Ga0196965_1000390_pt1 | contig 27954 bp, 17 predicted proteins | sample S1_20metaG_FD_148668 | JGI IMG/M metagenome (GOLD analysis project Ga0196965, IMG submission 148668) | Soil microbial communities from Anza Borrego desert, Southern California, United States - S1_20 | ecosystem: Environmental > Terrestrial > Soil > Desert | place: USA: California | collected...
GGAAGTGAAAGGCTTGTCTCCTATGCCGGTAAAACTCGATCAGATCAAATCACTTTATTTCGAAGATAACTTCGCGAAGCTTCCCGAATTGAGGATGATCTATCCGACCATTGAAAATTACCACAACGATGTTTATGCGCTTGAAGCACTTGCTGCATTGTTGAGCGGAAGCCGGAAGTCGCCCTTGTTCAAGATCATTGTGGAAGAAAAAAAGCAGGCGCCATCTGTCAGCACGTATCAGTCGAGCAATGAGGTTGCCGGCGAGTTTGTGTTACGTGTTCGAGCGAATGCTGGGACGAGTCTTGACGATGTTAAAACATCAATCGAGAAAGGGTTCGCACAGTTTGAAAAAGAAGGATTTACCGACAACGAACTCCAGCGGGTAAAAGCTGAACAGGAGACTGCCATCTACCAGGGCATCAGCACTGTGCTGAATAAGGCGTTTACACTTGCCCAGGACAATGAATTCAAAGGCGACCCGGCATGGATCATCAAAGCTGCTGTGTTAACAAATGCGGTCACCCGTGACGACGTGATGCGCGTGTACAACCGATACATTAAGGGAAAAAATTACCTGATGACGAGCGTTGTTCCAAAAGGCCAAACAGATCTTATTGTGAAAGGCGCAACTCAGGCCACCGTTTGGCAGGAAGAGATTGTTGCAGGCGTGGTAAATGAAAACGTGGCGCGCGGGGCGGAAGCTGAAGTAGCAAAAACTAAGACCAAATACGACCGGTCAGAGCCTGGTTTTGGCGAAGCGCCACTTTTTAAGATGCCTGAGATTTGGGACAGCAAGCTGCAAAATGGTATTACAGTATTGGGTGTCGATAATGACGAAGTTCCGTTGGTGACGTTCGAAATCAATATTCCGGGAGGTCATAGCTTCGATCCTCTTGAAAAAGCCGGAACTGCCAACCTGATGGCACATCTGCTGATGCAGGGCACAGCGAAGCGCACACCAGCCGAGCTTGAAGAAGCCCTTGGACTTTTAGGTTCGAGCATCGTGATCCAGTGTACCGGAGAAGAAATCCGTTTGATCGCAAATTGCATGGCGAAGAATTTCTCTCAGACATTCGCGCTCGCGAAAGAAATGTTGGTCGAGCCGAGATGGGATGCCGCAGAGTATGAGCGTTTGAAAAAAGCATTGGAAACATCGCTGAAAGGTACTGAAGCTAACGCACAGGCTATTGCAAGTCGCGCGTTTTATAAGCTGCTGTATGGACCAAAGCACATTCTTGGGCTTCCGGTGAATGGAACATTGCAAAGCACAGCGAACATCACGCTTGATGATTTGAAATCATTCTATGCGGCATATGTTTCGCCGGCAAATGCGTCAATTCACATCGCCGGCGCTGTTGATAAAACAACGGCATTAAAAACAATTATGACCCTTGAGACATGGAAGTCTCCATCTGTAACACCTCCTTCGACCGGTACCATTGAATCCGCCAGTGCCGGCAATGTATACTTTATTGATTTTCCGGGAGCAAAACAATCGGTGATCTACGCAGGTAGTCTTGCACTAACAGCAAATGATGAAAACAGCGCAAAACTTGAATTCGCTAATGAGATACTCGGTGGCGGATCAAGCGGAAAACTTTTCCAGACATTGCGAATCGATAAGGGCTATACGTACGGCGCATATTCCTATATCGCGAAATCAAAAGAGAAAGCGCCATTTGTGGTAACCACAAGCGTGAGAAGTAATGCGACGCTTCCATCATTGCAGATCATTGAATCGATGGTGAAAGACTATGGGTCTGCATTCAGTGAACAGGAAGTTGCGACTACAAAGAACAAGATTCTCAAAAGCAATACACTTGCCTATGAAAGTCTTGGTGCGAAGCTTGCGTTGCTCAGAGAGATTTCAAAATATGGAAAATCGCGAAAATTTGTTGAAGAAGACCAACAGCAGCTGATGAAGATGTCGCTGGCTGATTTCAAAAATGTCATCGGCAAATACATGACAGAGGGCGATCAGTTTTATCTCGTCGTAGGCGATAAGGAAACACAGCTTAGCGAAGTAACAAAATTGAAGGATAAAGTAACATTGCTAGACACCGCAGGCATGTTAATAGCGGCGGAATCTGATTAGTCCTCCATCCACCTCTTGTATCCTTTAAACCTCCTGGACACGGGAGGTTTTTTTATGACTGGCGTCACGATATCTATTCATTGCTAACAGACCAAACACCGGACCTGGCGCCAGTACAAGGAATAAGTATTGTGTGCCTGTCGCCGGCAACAAACGATTCGCGAGTTGAATACTGGCAATGGTAATTGCGAAGCCAACACAATTTACGATGGTTAAAGAACTGCCGCGTGTTTTCTCTTCCGCATGCCGTGCAACGAGGGACGAAAACAAAGGCGAGTCTGCGACCACCACCATGCCCCAGAAAATAAGAAAGGCCATCAGAACCGAAGAATGATTTGTCGTTAACACAAACGGAGAAAGCAAACAGCACAATCCCGAAAGCAAAAGAGCGCCGAACGCAACACGATGTGCACCGAAGCGCTCGGACAAGAATCCGCTGACAACACATGCCACCCCACCGGATGCGATGATCACGAACGACATGGCAGGGATGTCGAGATCATCAATGTTAAACCGGTTATTGAATGCAAGCATCACAGGCACGAATGCCCAGAATGTATAAAGCTCCCACATGTGCCCGAAATAGCCGGATGCAGCTGCACTGAAGTCGCGGTTTGAAAAACCTGAAAACGAAGCCCGCACGTTCAGACGCATTACCGGTTTTCTATGCGGGCCATCCGGAACAAGTAACATCATGATGACGCCTCCGGCTACCGCAAACAATGAACTGCCAATAACGACTGACGTCCACGGAAGCCCAGTGTTAAAACTTTTTAACAAATGTGGAAACGCAGTACCCACCACAAGCGCACCAACGAGCCATCCTAGTGAACGACCAAGTCCTTTTTGGTAATAATCGGAGGCGATCTTCATTCCTACAGGGTAAATACCAGCGAGAAAAAAGCCGGTGAGCACACGACATCCAAGTACAGCGTTGGTACTAATTCCTTCTATCGCAACGGTAGCGTTACATGCAGCGCCAATGAGCGCACAAATAAAAAATACCCTTGTAGGTGAAAAGCGGTCGGCGATTGCGAGCAAAGCAAAAACAAGGGTTCCCGAAATAAATCCAAGCTGCACCGCGCTCGTGAGATCACCCAGGAAATGCTCATCCGCGCTTAACGCAAGGGTGATGTCAGATACAACTGCGTTGCCGGCAAACCAAACCGATGTGCACATGAACTGTGAGACAACGATTGTCGGTAGAATGCGTGCAGCAATTGATTGCATAAATGAAGCACCTTATCGCGCTTCGTTCGAAAATAGGAAATAATGTTTAAAAGTGACTATCGTTATTCGTACTTCAGCGTATCCGCCGGCTGCCTGGACGTGGTGAGTAGTACCTGGTAGCTTACCGTGATCATAGCGATAACGAGCGATACCAATCCTGCAATTGCAAACGTATCGACACCGATGGCAATCCTGTACTGAAAAGATGATAGCCATTGATTCATCACATATATCGTGAATGGAACGGAGATCACCAATGCGATAAGCACGAGCGCCATGTAATCCTTCGAAAGAAGCACCAGCAGCGAGCGTTCGGTTGCACCGAGCACTTTCCGGATACTAATCTCTTTCGTACGATTTTGCATCGCGATCGAAGCAAGACCGTAAAGCCCGAGGCTGCCAATCAGCATAGCCAGCATACAGGCGGCGCTAACGATGTTGCCAAGATTTTCATCGGTGCGATATTGTGCGGCAAGGGACTGGTCGACAAAATTAAACTCCAACTCTTCACCGCCGGTAATTTTATCCCAACTGGCCTTAACTGCTGCGAGCCCTTCCGATGTTTGTCCGGCTTTAATGCGCACAAACAGCTTCGGAATAGGACTATTGCCCATGTTAATGTTTTCAATGCCACTGAATGGTATCGATACGTTCATGGTCATAACAAGCGGATCAACGCGCGTGTATAGCGATGCAAAATGAAAATCTTTAATAACACCGATTACCTCGTGAACAATAAAATCTTTTCCGGGAATTCGTTGCCCGATCGGGTTATCCCATCCGTATTCTTTCACGAAAGCTTCATTGACAATTATGGACGAAACGTTATCGGAAGGATTGCTGGTCGAAAAAGCGCGTCCACTTACCATTTGCATCTGCATCGAAGGTATGTAGTCAGCGTCAACAATATTCACGAAGAACGTACGATATGTACCTCTGTCATCCGTGTAGCCTACGTTTGTCCAGCTTCCATTTCCGAAATCATGGGAGGCTGCACATACATTAATAATGCTTTTCTCCTTCGACAACTCGTTTTTAAACTGTTGCGCCTTTTCGAACCCAGCCGGAACCCGTTGTGATAATCTTCCTTGCTGATTTACGATCAACTGTACAACGGCTACTTGCTCACGGTTGAATCCCAGATTTTTATTTTGAAGGAAAGTAAGTTGTTTGTACATCAGAATGGTACTCGATATCAGGAACACCGACAAAACAAGCTGCACCGATACCAGCACCTTCCGAAGCGTTTGCTTGCTATTGCCGGTCTTCGAGATCCCCTTGAGAATAGAAACTGGTTTAAAGGCTGACAATACAAATGCAGGATAACTGCCCGCGAACAAGCCAATGATGACGACCAACGAAACAATCACCAGGGCCAGTACCCCATCCGGTTGAAATTCCAATTGCTTTCCTGAAAGATCATTGAAGATTGGAAGGTTGAGTGTTGCCAGTACAATTCCAAGCCCAAGTGAAATGATTGTAATCATCACCGCTTCACCAACGAACTGCATGATCAGCTGACGCCGCACGGCACCAACGACTTTACGAATACCAACTTCCTTCGCTCTCTTAAGTGAACGCCCAATCGATAAGGTAACGAAGTTGATACAAGCGACAACAAGTATCAACAATGCGATGGCTGAAAGAATGTAAGAATACTTAGGATCACTTACCGGAGCAAGCCCCGCTGGTAACGATGTGTCAAGGTGGATTGATGTAAGCGGCTGCAAGCCGACAAAATATCTACTCTTCTCGTAATCCTCGCCGAGCAATGTTTTGAACAACGCTGGAAACTTTTGCATCAAGGCATCTGCATTCGCATCCTCGCGGATCATCACGTAGGTCTCGGGCGATATGTTGAACCATGCAGACGTTAGCGTATGTTCTGAAAAAAGCTTGGGTAGATTCTCGTCTGAGATGATCATCGAGTAGGTGATGCTCGAATTTTTTGGCGCATCACGGAAAACCGCTTTCACATTGAAGTTTTCAGGCTGCTCACCCAATTGCATGCTGATCACTTTGTTGATCGGATCCTCGTCTCCAAAATATTTCTTCGCTATGCTTTCTGATAGAATAACTCCCAGTGGGTCATCCAACGCACTTTCTCTCGCACCTGCTATTGCTTCGAAATCAAACATTTTTAAAAAGTCCTTGTCAGCAACAAGAATCGTTTCGGTATATAATGCTTCACCAACCTTCACCTGTGTGCCCACCGGATTGATTCGCGTCATCCCTTCAACTTCCTGGAAATTTTCCTTCAAGGTAGGACCAAGTGGAAACGGCGTTGTGATATCCGTGAACTGTTGGTTTTCACCCCAGTCTTCTTTCGCATACGCGCGATAGATCCGATCAGCCTTCGAATGAAAGCGATCGAAAGTAAGCTCGTCCTTTACAAATAATACGATCAGCAGGCAGGATGCAATCCCGATACTGAGGCCGAGAACATTGATAATTGAATGAACCTTATTGCGAAGGAGGGCACGAAAAGCGATCTTGACGTAATTGCGAAACATGGGAGTCAGGTTGGTACGGCGGTCACCTTGCAATCAGGATGCCACAGCACTTTGGATAAAAAAACTGTCGGATTAGAGGTTTTTTTGGGTAGTGCCCTGTTCATAATCACGCAAAAGCGTTCGCGACCGGACGAAGGAAATCCTTTTCTTGTCCGCCTATTTCACCTTCACCACGTACCATTCATTTCTTACGAAAACAGAATCGGCACATGAACGCGGCGCTGTTTGAAGCGTAAGTAATACCGAATCTGTTCCAGAAGATATGGCACTTAGCACAAATGCACGCGTGTGGTTACATCCGTCGCATCCATTCGGCCCACCATCAATAAGTTTATCCGCGACAAGTAATACATGGTTGAGATCATTTTCGTTGATGCAAAAATGACAGCACGAATTGGTCGAATGAAAAAGTTTGATTTCATCCCCTACTTCGATTTCATAATGCGGCTGGTTCTGGAAAGACTTAATCCCGTGGCATCCGGCCACTATGTACAGCAGGAGTACAAGCATTGAAAAACGCATGTGTGAATATAATAAAAAAGCCACCCCGGGGATCGGAGTGGCTCTTTCGTAGTATGTGTTATGTTAAAAAAGTTTTATGATATCGTTGGCGAAGATGAACACCATCAACGCGAGAAGAAATACCATTCCTATTTTTTGCGATGTCTCGAGAAATTTGTCAGATGGCTTGCGTCGTGAGATCATTTCATATGTGAGAAACATTACGTGCCCACCATCCAACGCTGGGATCGGCAAAAGGTTCATGAATGCAAGTACAAGTGACAACACGCCGGTAAGTGACCAGAAGCGAAACCAATCCCATTCAACACCGAACGCCTGCATAATACCAATCGGTCCGGACAAAGATTCCTTTGGGGACAATGCGCCGGAGATCACTTTTCCAAAAGCTTTCACTTGCACAGCGAGTGTAGAAAATGCTCGTTCAGTTCCCAGTGGAATAGATTCTGCAAAACTGTACGTAATTCTTTTTTCAGCCTGCGCATAAAAAGATGGCGCCGCTGCAGCGGGACTGAAGCCGATCAATTTCTGTTCTGAAAATGCCTCCTTAAAATACAGTTGTTCATCGCCGCGTTGAATCCGGAATGCGATTGTATCGCCTGATGCTTTTACTTTGTCGGATACTTCATCAAAATAAGTTACGGATGTTCCATTCACTTCGATTATTCTGTCGCCTTTCTTAAGACCCACACGATCAGCAATCGATCCCTTTTGCACCGATCCGATGATTGGCGGAAAACGGTAGAAAAGAAAATTTGCCTGATTCTCTTTCTTATTAAATTTCTGAATGAAGTCCGCTGGAATGGGAAGATCGATCAATTTGCCATCGCGTTCGACGGTATAGTAAGCGTCTGTGCCTAGCAAAGTCTCCGGTCTTACAAGATCCTGAAAGTAGTCGAAATTTTTACCGTTGATTTTCACGATTTTATCGCCCGTCTTAAGTCCGATGCTTTCGCCTACCGGGCCAACATCAAATCCGCCGTTGTTGTTTACCGCATCCTTTAGAATATAAGTGTCGCCAAATGCGTAGGTAATGCCAATGAAGATCATCACACCAACAATCACATTAACAAATATGCCACCGAGCATAACAATGAGTCGTTGCCAGGCAGGTTTAGACCTGAACTCCCACGGTTGTGGCGGCTGTTTCATTGCGTCGGTATCAAGCGATTCATCGATCATTCCGGAGATCTTCACATATCCGCCCAATGGAATTGCACTCAGCGCGTATTCTGTGTCACCTTTCTTGAACGACCATATTTTCGGTGGGAATCCGATTGAAAACTGTTCGACGCGCATCCCAAAGTATTTAGCGGCAATAAGATGGCCGAACTCATGTACAGCAACCAGAAACGACAGACTCAGCAAAAGCTGAGCGAGCATAATCATCCAATCCATTTTTCTTTGTTTATCCTACTTTCTTTTTATTAACTCCATTGCGCGGATCCGCGTCTCTTTGTCAGTATTTACGTAATCTTCGTACGAAGGGCTTCCGATATAGGCTATTTTTGCAAGACATTCCTCTACAATATCCGACATTTCAAGAAAACCAACATTATCATTTAAAAATTCCGCCACGGCAACTTCATTTGCTGCATTTAATACGCAAGGGCTGTTTCCGCCCTGCTTTAATGCAGCAAATGAAAGCGCAAGATTACGAAAAGTTTTCGTATCTGGCTGTTCAAATGTCAGCGACGGGTAATCGGTGAAATTGAAACGTGGAAAATCGGATTTTATCCTGTCGGGATAAGAGAATGCGAATTGAATCGGCAGACGCATATCCGGCAAACCCATTTGCGCTTTAATCGATCCATCCTGGAACTGTACCATTGAATGAATGATCGATTGCGGATGGACAATAACTTCAATTTGCTCCGGAGATACGCCAAACAACCATTTCGCCTCAATCACCTCCAGACCTTTATTCATCAGGCTTGCAGAATCAATTGTGATTTTCGCGCCCATTGTCCAGTTTGGATGTTTCAACGCCTGTGCTTTCGTGACGGCTTTTAATTCACCATTCTTTTTACCTCTGAACGGTCCACCTGAAGCAGTCAGAATTATTTTCTCAATCGTATTGTGAAACTCTCCGACAATACACTGAAAAATCGCAGAATGCTCCGAATCAACCGGATAGATGTTCACGGCATTTTCGTGCGCCAGCCGCGTAACCAACTCTCCTGCGACGACCAATGTTTCTTTATTTGCCAAAGCGATAGGCTTTCGAGCTTTGATCGCTGCAAGCGTTGGCTTCAATCCGCTATAACCTACAAGTGCCGTAAGCACGAGGTCGATCGTATCCATTTCAGCAACAGATACGAGCGCTTTTTCACCTGCATATGTTTTGATATCATACGATTTCAACGCATCGCGAAGAACAGGATAGTGTTTGTCATTGCCAATGACAACGGCATTCGGAGAAAATGCGATTGCCTGCTGAATCAGCAGCTCGACATTGTTTTGAGCAGTAAGGACTTCAACTTCAAATTTATCGGGATGTGAACTGATGACATCAAGCGCCTGCTTTCCAATGGAGCCGGTTGAGCCAAATATCGCAATACGTTTTTTTCTGGAACTCACGTCGAATCGTTTACACGGAAAATAACTCAGCTGCAGTGTTCAGGCTTTGATTAATTTATTCAGGATATCCTTTGCAGCGTCGGTAATAACTGTACCCGGTCCGAAAATAAAAGACGCGCCACTCTTGTAAAGATAGTCATAATCCTGTTGGGGGATCACGCCACCAGCGACAACCATAATATCATCTCGACCGATTTTTGAAAGGGCGCTTACAAGTTCCGGTATTAGCGTCTTATGTCCTCCCGCAAGACTGGAAGCGCCGATGACATGCACGTCATTTTCCGCAGCCTGCACAGCGACCTCGTCCGGTGTCTGAAATAACGGACCGATATCTACATCGAAACCGAGATCTGCAAAGCTTGTCGCGATAACTTTTGCACCACGATCATGCCCGTCCTGGCCCATCTTGGCAACAAGGATCCGTGGCCTGCGACCTTCGAGATCAGCAAATTCATCCGATAGCTTTCTGACTTCCTGGAATGCGCTCTCCTGGTTCATTTCTCTCGAATATACACCCGAAATAGATTTGATGGTTGCTTTGTATCTACCAAAGCTCTTCTCCATTGCTGCCGAAATCTCGCCAAGGGTTGCTCGCTTGCGCGCGGCATCGATGGACAGCTCGAGAAGGTTTCCGCTTCCTGTTTCCGCGCAGGTTGCCAACATTTGCAATGCAGCTTCAACCTCTTCCTGATTACGTTCGCGTTTCATTTGCTGAATGCGTTCAATCTGCTCATTACGAACGGCGGTATTATCTACCTCGAGTATTTCAAAATCCGGCTTTTCGTCCGTGCGATATTTGTTCACTCCAACAATCACATCACGTCCGGAATCGATACGCGCCTGCTTTGCCGCTGCAGCCTGCTCAATCCGCATCTTCGGAATGCCACTTTCGATTGCTTTCGTCATGCCGCCCAAAGATTCAACCTCCTGGATCAGGCTCCACGCCTTTTCGGCAAGCTCGGCAGTCAGCGATTCCACATAATGCGACCCACCGAAGGGATCAACCACTCTGGTAACGCCCGTTTCTTTTTCGATAAACAACTGAGTGTTACGTGCAATTCTTGCCGAGAAGTCCGTTGGTAAAGCAATTGCCTCGTCAAGTGAGTTAGTATGAAGTGATTGCGTTCCACCCAGTACGGCTGCCATTGCCTCCACGCAAGTGCGCGTAACGTTATTATACGGGTCCTGCTCGGTTAAACTCCACCCGGAAGTCTGACAATGTGTACGTAACGCCATCGACTTTTCCTTCTTAGGATTAAAATCTTTGACAATTTTCGCCCACAGCAATCTCGCAGCGCGCATCTTCGCTACTTCCATAAAAAGATTCATTCCGATTCCCCAGAAGAATGAAAGCCGCGGGGCAAAATCATCAATCGCAATTCCGGCTTTCAGTCCTGTACGAATGTATTCAAGTCCGTCGGCGAGCGTGTACGCAAGTTCAATGTGAGCCGGAGCACCAGCTTCATGCATGTGATATCCACTGATGGAAATACTATTGAACTTAGGCATGTGCTTGCTGGTATAATCGAATATATCAGCAACGATTTTCATTGACGGAGCGGGCGGATAGATGTAAGTGTTCCGCACCATAAATTCCTTTAGGATATCATTTTGAATTGTACCACTGAGCTGCCCAGGTTTTACACCTTGCTCTTCCGCAGCAACAATGTAAAACGCCATGATGGGAATGACTGCTCCGTTCATTGTCATTGACACGGACATCTTGTCCAGCGGAATCTGATCGAAAAGAATTTTCATATCCAGGACAGAATCGATCGCAACCCCTGCCTTACCGACATCGCCTGCAACGCGTGGATGATCCGAATCGTAACCACGGTGTGTTGCGAGATCAAATGCCACGGATAAGCCACGTTGTCCTGCTGCAAGATTTCTCCTGTAAAAAGCATTCGAGTCTTTTGCTGTTGAAAATCCTGCGTATTGCCTTATCGTCCAGGGCTTGGTTGTATACATCGTTGCGTACGGGCCGCGCAAATACGGCGGAATTCCGGCGGTGAAGTCTGTATGAGAAAGGGTCTGGCTATCTTTTTTATCGTAATACGCTTTCACCGAAATTTCCTCGGGACTCGTCCAGGAAGTGCCTTTGCCTTCTTCAGCAGGCGGAGTGAACGAATTGAATTTTATCTTTGAAAAATCAGGCTTCAACATTGGCGTAAAGGTTTTTCTGAAACATAGACCAGGCCTCTTGCGCCATTTGATCGATCATTGCTTCAATGATGTATGATCCTGCGAGTGGATCGGAAACTTTATCAAAGTGTGATTCCTCGCGAAGGACACTGGAAACGTTTCTCGCTATCCGATCCATCGTTGGGTTATTCTCATCTTCAGGCAGGACAGTAAGCGCATCGCATCCACCGATAATCGCTGCCATGGCTGAGGTTGTTGCTTTCAGCATGTTGCCATGCGGCTGAAATTCGTCTTTGATCCATGGGGAAGATGTCACATGAATATGAATATCTTCCGGAGCAAAGTTCTTTATACCATACGCCATTACAACCTGGAACCACAGTAAACGCAACGTTTTTAGTTTAGCAATGTCAGTCAGAAAATCAGCTTTTGATTCAAGGGAAAAAGCGATGCTGTTCGCGAATGTGGAAAGTGCCCGTTCGTCTTTTGCCGTATTCAATACATTCACCCCTGCAATGAGTGCATGCTGGATTTCGTTTAACGGATCACCGGAGGGAATTTGTATGCCCGTTGATTTGAATTCTTTGGCCGCAAACACCGGATGTGACGCTGACGGCAACGTGCCCCAAAAGAAAGCACCACTCAGTTTTTCGGAGGCAATGCTACGTTTTGAAAAATATTCATGCAGCTTTTCGGCGAAGTGCATTGTAACGCCGCTGAACGACAACGCGCAATATTCAGGCTCTATTTCATTCAGCAGTTTACTTAAGTCGGGTTGTGATTCACGCAAATTGAACAGAACACCATCAGCTCCATTTTTCAAATGCTCCAGCGCGGATTTATTTGATTCAGCGTCGCTGGTAACAGAAACCATTGGCTGGTTATACCACGCTCTGTTTCCCAAAAACGAATCTTTCTTACTTCTTTGGATAAATCTGTCGCGTAATGAAATATCCTGAAGTATTTGTTTATCATAGTAAGGAAGGAAACCTAGCTCATCCTGAATCTTCCACGTGAGTTGGTTAAAGGGTTCATTACCATTCAGTTCACTTGTGGCTATTTTTTTCCATTCATCCTTGTTCGATTTTGGGAAAGTCTGCGCTAACAATTTATTAATCGGGATTTCTGACATTGTCCTCTATTTCTACTCAATTTTAACTAAGTTTTCTACACCGATTCGCGTTTCGGAGTAAAAAAATCAATAGCAAATTTTTTTCTGAAAAATCAAGACCACCCCATCTTGTTTTCATGATCTCTTTTTTCACATCTTTGTCTCCCCTTCTTCTAAGGGACTTTAAAAAACCCCGAATTAATCAGATAAAATGGAAGTAAGCTGCGGAACAGTATGGAACGATTGTCTTGAAGTGATCCGAGTCAATATTGAGGAAGAAAACTACAATACATGGTTCAAACCTATCGTTCCGCTCCGCGTTGATGGCGATGTGCTTACAATCCAGGTGCCTTCACAGTTTTTTTATGAATGGTTAGAGGACAATTACGTCCCGGTTCTTAAAAAAGCAATTCACACTGTGCTTGGCGCAACCGGACGCCTTGAATATTCTGTTGTGGTCGACAGTGGCAATCGTCAAACACCGGCTGTTGCCGTCAATTATCCTGCAAATGGTATCGCGACAAGAAGAAGCGCGGTCAATAATTCGGGATTCACTTCTGATGAATATTCGCCATTCACATTCAAGGCGCTTAATCCGCAAACTGTAAACTCACGACTGAATCACGCTTACACCTTCGATAACTTCGTTGAAGGAGATTGTAACCGGCTGGCACGCTCTGCAGGTTTGGCAGTTGCGAAAAAACCAGGCGTTACTTCTTTCAATCCGTTGATGTTGTACGGCGGCGTTGGTGTGGGAAAAACCCACCTTGTGCAGGCAATAGGCAATGAGATCAAGAACAACATGCCGACAAAAGTGGTGTTGTATGTTGATCAGAACGATTTTACAAGCCAGTTTTTAAACGCCCTCCAAAATCACAAGCTGCAGGATTTTCAGAATTTTTATCTTCAAGTGGATCTGTTGATCCTTGATGATGTGCAATTCCTTGCTGGTCGCGAAAAAACGCAGGAAATGTTCTTCCACATTTTCAACCAGTTGCATCAGTCGGGCAAGCAGATCATCATGACAAGTGATTGTCCTCCGCGCGATCTGAAAGGATTCCAGGAAAGGTTGTTATCGAGGTTCAAGTGGGGACTGACCGCTGATCTGCAGGAGCCTGATTTCGAAACGAAACTCGCCATCATCAACAGGAAGATGCAGGCAGATGGAATTGAGATTCCAACCGAAGTTTCCGAATATCTCGCATACAGCGTTGATACAAACCTTCGCGATATGGAAGGCGTCTTGAACTCATTGATATTTCACGCAACACTCCTGAAAAAAGACATCGATCTTGATCTCGCCAAAGAAGTACTCAAGAATATCATAAAAGAAATACAATCTGACGTAAGCGTTGATTTCATCCAGAAAACGGTTTCCGAGTTTTTCAAGGTCGACCTTGAAGCGATGAAAGGCAAAGTGAAGAAACGTGAAATCGTTATCCCACGTCAGGTGGCCATGTATTTCTGCAAACGTTACACACAACTTACCCTTGCGCTGATCGGCGAAAATTTCGGAGGCCGGGACCATTCTACTGTGATCCACGCCCTTGAATCTGTTGAAGACATGATGAAGACAGATGCCAACTTCAAATCAAACGTGGACGAGCTTGGAAAAAAGCTGAAGCTTCGCGTTGCCTAAAATATGTTTTAGGTTTTCTAGTTTCATGTTTCAGTTTCAAGTTGGTGGAGGCCATTCGCGCAAGATTTGAAACAAAAACACGCGTTCGCTAAATAAAAACAAATAGGCGGTAACAAATCGCGATTTCGTTCGTCTTGGCGTAATAAACAATTTGGTAATGAGTAACGGAATCCATTTAGAGGACTTTAAAATAAATCTAAAACTCAAATTATCGGCACTATGGGCGTCTGTAATGTTTTGCTACATCTACGGCGACTACTTTTCTTTTTATGTACCTAATAAAATTGGAACATTTATAAGCGGAGAAACAATGCTTGACAGCCCTGAAAAATTATTTGCTGCGTCGGTATTAATGATGATACCATCAGTAATGGTTTTCTTATCCCTGGCATTGAAGCCTATGATAAACAAATGGTTAAATATTGTCTTTGGAACAGTTTATACCGCAATCATGGTACTAATAGCTATAACCACCATTGCTCCATGGTGGGCATTTTATGTGTTTCTGGCTGTAGTTGAAAGTATTATTACTTCACTGATAGTATCGTATGCCTGGACATGGCCTAAACAAAATCATGTGGCAATTAACCACGCATCACATAGCGCACAAACTGAACGGTCGCTGAAGGCTCACTAACGCGGTTTCTCGTGTGCCGAGCATTACGCGCGCATTTGCTCAACGTTCCGCCATGTAGGAAAAACCGCCTTCAAAGTCGCTCTCCGAATAAGGCGGAACTTATCTTATTATAAATGGAATTTCAAGTTGCTGTTTTGAACTATTAACGCCAATGATGGATCCCCGTCCTTTGAACTTCTTGAAAAATTCAATCACATCTTCGGGTTCCTTCACGCGAACGCGATTGATACCGATGATTGTAAAGTTTTCAGGAATACCGATCTGCTTTAGCACACTTCGCTCCTTCATCTGAAACACCTTCACACCGTATTGCGTTGCTTCGAGGTTTGCACCCAGCTGGGGGGCAGGAACTATCTTTCGTTTGATGATATCGGTTGTTCCGTCGCGGTTCACAAGCGTGAGTGTAGCTACCGCGGTTTGTCCGTCGCGGATGTAAGTCAGGTTCACCTTGTCGCCGGGATATCGATAACCCATCTCCTCTTCAAACGCGCTCTGCGTGTTTACGTTCACATCACCCACTTTTACGATCACGTCACCAAGCTGAAGTCCTGCTGATGCTGCCGGCCCTTCTTTATCAAGCTTTGCGAGCAACACACCATTGTAGGACTTCACTTCAGTGTCAAGTCCGTATTTTTCAGCGTTCTCGTAATCATATTCCACCACGCCTCCACCGATGAACGCTTTCTGAACAACACCATATTTCACGAGATCATCGAATACTTTTTTTGCGATATCCACCGGCACAGCAAAAGCGTAGCCTGTGTAAGAACCGGTTCGCGAAAGTATCGCGGTATTGATACCTATCAACTCGCCCGTTTTATTAACGAGCGCTCCACCCGAATTACCGGGATTGATCGCAGCATCCGTTTGGATAAACGACTCGATCGGAAACTTGTCTTCAAGTATTCCGATACGTCTGCCCTTGGCACTGACAATTCCTGCTGTTACTGTCGATGCCAATGTAAATGGGTTTCCGACAGCGAGAACCCATTCGCCTACCTGGACATTCTTTGAGCTGCCGATGGCAACCGCGGGTAGATTTGTTTCGTTGATTTTAATCACGGCGAGATCCGATGAAGGATCTGTTCCGATCAACTGCGCAGGATAAACACGTTTGTTGTAGTTAACTTCAATACGCTCAGCTGACTGAATAACATGATTGTTTGTGATGATATAACCATCCGACGTGAAGATCACACCAGAGCCGCTGCTCATTTGTGTCTGCCGCCCGCCGTTCTCCCCAAAGAACCAGTCCCAGTAATTATATGAAACACCTTGTGAAATGCTGTTGATGAAAACAACACTTGGCAACGCGCGCGCTGCAGCCTTGCTGAAATCACCGTCGGCGTCCGCGGGAACGTTCTTAAAATCGGAGGTCGAGTATCCCTGATACTCACCCGTTGAATTAAGACTCACTGAAGAAAATGAAGCATCTTCCTGCATCTCACTTAACTCCGGTTTAATCAGATATTGATAACCCGCAAATGTGCCACCAAGCCCGGCGAGGAATCCAATGATGATAATCTTTACAGTGTGCTTCATAATTTTCTTATTACATAAATTGTTGGGTGGCGTTCACCGCAGCTTAGAACGAACAATACCACAAAAGATGTTGACGATCCTAAAATAGTTTTACCAATCAGCGATAAAATCCACCAATTTCCCGCGCATATTTAGTAGCCGCTGTGAAATAAACCAACACAAAATCCCCTAAATCTTTAAGCTAATTTGCTCATTTTCAAACTATCTTGCGCCCACATATGGGAATTCGTTCGATACTCGCCAGACCATTTGCGGCTTACGTTCACTCACAGACAAAAAACTGGTCGAGTCAGCCCGCGGCATTTCAGCATCGGATTTTTAAAGAGCTGATCGCTACCGCCAGGAATACAAGCTTTGGCAAAGACCATGGATTTGCTGATATCACCAATCATGATGACTTCAAAAAGCAGATACCTGTACGTGATTATGAAGATCTGAAAGGCTATGTCGAAAAGATCCTGAATGGCGAAGCTGACGTGCTATGGAAAGGAAAGCCACTTTACTTTGCCAAAACTTCAGGCACAACTTCGGGTACTAAATACATCCCTATCAGTAATGAATCAATATCATATCATATTAGCGGCGCGCGTAATGCTTTGCTCAGCTATGTTCACCAAACGGGAAAAAGCAAATTCCTCGATGGCGGACTGATTTTTCTTTCTGGAAGTCCGGAGATGGATGAGCACGCGGGCATTAAAACCGGAAGGCTTTCAGGTATTGTGAACCACCACGTTCCAGGCTACCTGCGTACGAATCAGAAGCCGAGCTACAACACCAACATTATCGAAGACTGGGAAGAGAAGCTTGATAAGATCATCGATGAAACCATCAATACAAACATGACGCTTATCTCGGGGATACCACCCTGGGTTCAAATGTACTTTGACAGGATACAGGCGCGCACGGGAAAGAAAATAAAAGACGTCTTTCCGAACTTTGAGATGTTTGTGTATGGCGGTGTGAACTTCGAGCCTTATCGCGCAAAGCTTTTCGAGAGCATTGGAAAAAAGATCGACTCGATTGAAACCTATCCGGCTTCGGAAGGATTTATTGCGTACCAGGATTCACAGACCGAAGAAGGATTATTGCTTTTGCTTAACAGCGGAATGTTTTTCGAATTCATTCCTGTTGAAGAGTACTTCAACGAAGGTCGTCGGAGGCTGAACATCGAAGAAGTTGAAGTTGGAAAAAATTATGCGTTAATCATCAACAGCAACGCGGGGCTTTGGGGGTATTCTATCGGCGATACGATCAAATTTGTTTCAAAGAATCCCCACCGTATCCTGGTTACAGGAAGGATCAAACATTTCATTTCTGCGTTTGGTGAACACGTTATCGGAGAAGAAGTTGAGAAAGCAATGAAACGTACCATGGAGCGGTTTCGGGGTATCGAACTAGTTGAGTTTACAGTAGCCCCGCAGGTAACGCCGATGGAGGGTCTACCGCATCATGAATGGTTCATCGAGTTTTCAAATCCGCCATCGGATATGGATGCGTTCGCTTTTGAGCTTGATAACCAGCTGCGTACACTCAACGTTTACTACGACGACCTTATTTCGGGAAATATTCTGAGAACATTACAGATACGTTCGCTGCCGCGAAATGCCTTTATCGACTACATGAAATCGATCGGAAAATTGGGCGGACAAAACAAGGTTCCGCGTCTTTCAAATGACCGCAAAATTGCAGACAAGCTCGCCATGCTGCTCTTCTAAAGGATCACCCCCTGCCGGTGGCATCAAATTTAAAAGCAGCATTCATAAAAAAGCGGTAACTTATTGTATCATTGTGTATGCGCAAGCTGACTCGTTTATTCAATTCTTTTGCTTACTCATTTCCGGTTCAGCTGCTTTTAAATAACCTTAAGCGCAACCATGTGATGATGCTGTGCTGGGTGGTATTGTTTGCCGCAATCACAGGCGCATTCGGAAAATATCTTGGGGTACCATACCTTTTCCTTGATCCGGAATATCTGAGCCGCGTCAGCTTCCGCAGCTTCTTTATCATCGGGCTATGCACCGCGGGACTAACCACCGCTTTTCACATTACGAGTTATATCAATGATGGACATCGCTTTTCTTTTATAGGAACCTTGTCGCGGCCATTTACACGATTTGCGATCAACAACAGTGTCGTGCCCGTCCTTTTTCTCACTGTTTATATCTATGAGATCGTACGGTTCCAGATAAACAATGAATACGTAACCGGCACCGACCTTGTAAAATACCTCGGCGGTCTGCTTTCCGGATTTGTCGTGATGACGCTGCTGTTTTTTGTGTACTTCCGTTTCACAAACAAGGACATCTTCCGCTACGTTGTGTGTCAGATCGATGAAAAGATCAAGCACAACGTGAAGGTTACACGCGCGAGCGCGATGAAGAAGCTTGACATCGCGCGAAAGAAACAAATCCGCGTTGACAATTACCTTGACTATGATCTGAAGTTCCGGCGGGTGGAACGAAATCGCTTTTATGATCGCGCCACCATTCTTCAGGTATTTGATCAGAACCATTTTAACCTGGTCATTATTGAGCTGATGATCTTTGTCCTGGTGCTCATTCTCGGTGTATTCAAAGATTACCCTGTCTTCCAGCTTCCGGCAGCATCAAGCATTCTCATTCTGATGACGATTTTTGTGATGATGGCAGGCGCGTTTTCATACTGGTTCGGAAACTGGTCCGCAACATCTGCGCTGATACTATTTTTGCTTTTTAATCATCTGGTCGGAAAGGACATCTTTACAAAACGTTACGAAGCCTTTGGTTTGGATTATCACAAAAATCCGATTGAGTACTCAGTAGCATCGCTGAAGCGCATGAATGATACGACACTGATCAAAAAAGATCACGAAGTAACATTTACGATGTTAAATAACTGGCGCAAAAAGTTCGGTGAGGAAAAACCGAAAATGGTGTTTCTCTGTGCCAGCGGTGGCGGTAAACGCGCCGCACTCTGGACGTTTACATGCCTCCAAACTGCAGACAGTCTGACCGGCGGAGAGCTTTTCAAGCACAGCATTCTTATTACAGGGGCTTCGGGCGGTCTGATCGGCGCAAGCTATTACCGCGAGCTTAAACTTCGGGATGCGCTCGCAGATACCGTCAACCCTTACTCTTTGCAGCATCGCGCTAAAATCTCGACCGACAATCTCAATCCGATGATCTTTAGCTTACTCGCAAACGACCTGTTTGTCGGATTTTCGAAATTTACCTATGCCGGTAATCTTTATGAACGTGATCGCGGATACACCTTCGAAGAGCAGTTGAACCAGATAACGGAGGGCATGATGGATAAACCAATCAGTGCTTACGATACTTTTGAAAGGAAGGCGGTTATCCCCATGATGATGCTCGCCCCGACGATCGTGAATGACGGAAGAAAACTTTACATCGGTTCCAGACCCGTTGGATTCATGAATTATGAGCTGACCAATTTTCCTGAGTATGATCAGAAGAAAATGAGCGGCGTAGATTTTCAGCGCTTGTTTGAAAACCAGGGCGGAAAGGATCTGCGTTTCCTTTCGGCGCTTCGCATGTGCGCGACGTTTCCTTACATTACACCGAACACTGCGCTACCAACAGATCCGGCGATTTATATTATGGATGCCGGCATCTCCGATAACTTTGGATTGAATGATGCCGCCCGGTTCCTGTATGCATATAAAGACTGGATTGCCGAAAACACATCAGGTGTTGTGCTCGTCTCGATTCGCGATTCGCCCAAGCTTGCAACAATTCCAAAGCGTGAGGGGCAGACCATTATCGATGCCTTCACGCAACCGATCAGCAGCGTTTATAATAACTTCGAACATTTCCAGGACATCACAAGCGATATGGTAATCGGCTACTCCAAATCGTGGTTTAACAATGAAGTACATCGCGTGGATATCGAATATGAAGCGGAGGACTATGTTCCGATACTTCAAAAAATGGATAGCATCCGCAAGCACAATGCTCGCGCTTCTCTGAGCTGGCGCCTGACTACCCGCGAGAAACAAAGCATCATTGAAAATGCTGCATCACCCAAAAACATGCAGGCAATTGCGCGACTGAAAGAATTGCTCCAGAGCAACTGAGGGTACAATAATTTTTTCTCTTCACGAGTACAAAGCGATGACAGTCAACCAGCAACTCGAAAAAACGCTCGACCTTATCAAGCTTGAACGGCAGGCTGATCTTGAACAATACCGGCAAAAGGTATTGCTTCAGTCTGTTTCGCAGCGTGTGAAGAAAGGTACTACGTGGTATCCTGTGTCGTTGAAGCGAGACTACATTGGAACTGGTGAAAGACCGATCATTGAAGTTGAAAAAACAAATCACCTGGATGAGCCTCATGCTTTTCAAAGTGGCAAGCTGGTGAGTGTCTTTTCAAATGCCTCACAAACGCCAGAGAAACATCACGTTGGTGGTGTGATCAACTACGTTCGTGACAATGTGATGGTGATCACAATCAATGGCGACGAGTTACCCGAATGGCTTGAAGATGGGATGCTCGGCGTTGACGTCATGTTCGATGAGATGACTTATCGTGAAATGGAATTCACTTTGAAAGAAGTGATTAAAGCTGAAGGCAATCGTGTAGATGAACTGAAATCGATTTTACTTGGAACCGGAAAGGCAACACTCGTATCGACATCGAATGCTCACAAATATTCTGGTGTCCTAAACGACAGTCAACGGGCGGCGCTGCAAACGATCACACAGTCAGAAGATGTCGCGTTTATCCATGGGCCACCCGGAACAGGAAAAACAACAACACTGGTTCAGGCGATCGTCGCGACAATTGCAAACGAACGGCAAGTGCTCGTGTCCGCGCCAAGCAATGCTGCCATCGACCTGCTTGTTGACAAATTATCCGATGAGGGAATGAATGTAATCCGGATCGGCCACCCAGCGCGTGTCACGGAACAAACACTGAGCAAAACCCTGGATGCCCGTATTGCAGCCCATGAAAATTACCACGAACTCAAAAACCTGAGAAAGCGGATGGAGCAGGTAAGATCCCAGGCATTGAAATTCAAACGACATTTCGGGTATCACGAACGCGAACAACGCAAAATCCTGTTGCAGGAAGCAAAGCTATTAAAAGGTGACGCCGATACCCTTGAGTTCTATATCGTCAATGACCTGCTGAATAACGCCCAGGCTATCTGCTGTACTTTGATCGGGTCGTCACATCCGGTGTTGAGAGGAAGGAAATTTAAGACAGTTTTTATTGACGAAGCTGCTCAGGCGCTGGAACCAGCATGTTGGATTCCACTATTGCGGGCACACAGGGTTGTGTTTGCGGGCGATCACCAGCAACTTCCTCCAACTATTAAATCAATCGACGCATCGAAGCAGGGTCTGTCCATTACGTTGTTTGAAAAAGGAATCCAAAGACAAGGCCATTGCGCAGCGATGCTTGCGGTGCAATACCGGATGCATGAATCGATCATGCAGTTTTCATCATCATACTTTTACGATAATAAACTAATAGCGCATGAATCGGTAAAAAATTCGCTTCTTCGGCCATATCATTCTCCTATTGAGTTTATCGATACTGCAGGATGTGGCTACTCAGAGTCACAGGATCCGGAAACATTGAGCCGTTTCAACATAGAAGAAGCGCAATTACTTATCCAGCGCGCAGAGGCGCTCGCATCCGACATTGGTGTTGATGAATGGATAAGTGAGCAAATCACGCTTGGCATTATTACGCCATATAGTGCGCAGGTGGATCGTTTGGTACGCCTCGCAGACCAGTCGTCTGTCCTGCATCCGATACGGAAACTGATATCGATCAATACAGTTGATGCATTTCAGGGCCAGGAGCGTGACGTGATTGCCATTGGCTTTGTAAGAAGTAATGACAAAAGTGAAGTCGGTTTTCTGAGTGACATCAGGCGAACAAATGTAGCGATGACCCGCGCACGCAAGAAACTGTTGATGGTGGGCGATACCGCAACACTTGGGGCACATCCCTTCTATCTTGAACTCATTGAATACGTTCAGGCGCACGACTTCTATAAAAGCGCGTTCGAGTATATTTAGAAACCAAACGTTATGCATTGACAGAATTTGACTTCCGCGGAGAAAATATTATCATTCTACAAGAGCCTTCAGATCAAAGAAAAGCTACCGAAAGGCGTTGAAGTACTCAATCCCTACAGGAATGAACAAACCTTCGCCTTATGCGAGCGCTTCTACAAAAAGTATTATCATGACGAACGCGAGCGAAAGATCATTCTGGGAATCAACCCCGGAAGATTTGGCGCAGGACTTACGGGTATTCCCTTCATGGACCCATTGAAGCTTGAGCATCTGTGCAACATCAAAAGTGATTTTCCAAAAAAATCCGAATTATCAGCGGACTTCATTCACCTCGTAATTCAGTCTTACGGAGGTCTTGATGATTTCTTCCATGATATCTATATAAATTCAGTTTCGCCTCTTGGTTTTACCCTGGAAGGAAAAAATTTAAACTACTACGATTCACCAGCTTTATTAAAAAGCCTGGAGCCTTTCATTCTTTCTTCCTTGAGAACGCAAATTAACTTTGGTGTGAGTCGGGATGTGGCGTATTGTCTCGGGGAGGGCGCCAATTTTAAATACCTGTCACGTGTAAATGAGAGAGAAAAATTCTTTGGTGAAATTATTCCGCTTGCGCATCCGCGATTTGTCATGCAATACAAGCGAAAATTTGTTAAACAATACGTTGACGATTACGTGCGGAAGTTAAGCATCAAGAAGGATTAACTTCTGCGCTTAGCGCCGCGCACCGCCTGAGCGGTCCACGGATCGTCTGGCCATGAGTGCCGTGGATAGCGAGTTCTCAGCTCTTTGCGTACTTCGGCGTAGGTATTATTCCAAAAACTCTTCAGATCCTGTGTCACCTGAACGGGTTTATAACCCGGGGACAGCAGATGCAAAATTGTCTTCATTTTGCCTTCGTTAACGGTGGGGGTATCCGCTAGGCCAAAGACCTCCTGGAGCCGGACCTCCATTACAGGTGGCCTTCCGTCATTGAAATACTGCAGCCTGATCATTGACCCGCTGGGGACTTCAATCCTTGAAGGCGCTAATGCATCGAGTTGTCTTTGCTGCTCCCACGATAATATTGATTGAAGAATTGCATACAGATCCATTTTTTGCAATTCACTTGCTTTTCTACTTTGTCCGAGGAATGGCGCAAGCCAGTTTTCTGTGCTTGACAGCAACGCTTCTTCCCTCACATCGGGCCATGAGTCATTCGGACGCCAATGTCGAAGACTTAACACACGGGCCTGCCAGAGTTGGTGGCTTTCCTCCCATCCGAGAAATTTCAGACCACTCTTTGCTACAACATCGCACAACGCTTTAATGCGAAGCTGATCGTCAATGAAAGCAAGCGGCTTTGAAGTGATCGTCAATGATCCGATGAAACGTTCCTCGCGCCCGACAACCTGTTCGCGTTCATCGTCCCACCTGACAGTTTCGCGGCGTTCGGACATTGGAATAAGGTCATCTTCCGAAACGGGAGCTGCAGTAAATATTTTACCTTCCCCCTGGCCTGCATCGAGATGTGCCACGGCGAGCCAACGCTCTTTCATCAGCGGATCATGTTCCGGCAAACGTGCCGTGCGTCCATTCGCAAGCTTGAATCGTGGTGAGAAAGCCTCTGTCTGTTTGGCAAGCCTTTCCGGGTACACAGACAAAATCAGTTTGCCGATGACTGTATCCAAAACGTGCGACGTATTGTACTTCACTTTGAGCAGACGCGCCCATGCATCCGACAATTTTCTGATTTTCTCAAGAGAAGAGGGATCCGCATCAACACGTTCCCCCTGTATCCAACGATTAAAGATCTCGACACGCAAGGAAAGATCAGCACCTTTACCGCGAGGGAGCGGATCACGCTCTTCAAGCAGCGAAGCAATTGCGATAGCAGTACTGATAATCATGTTATCATCACTCTCAATCGCTTCAAGCAGCATGTGGGCTATGCGCGGATGTGTTGGAAGCTTAAGCATCGACCTTCCCTTACGCGTGATCACACCTTCACGCAGTGCCTCGATGTCGTGAAGCAGCTCGCTCGCCTGGCTGATCGCACCAGCTGGCGGCATCGTAATCCACGTAAGTTCATTAACGTCTTTAACACCCCACTCTTTCAACTCAAGCAACAGCGGAGCAAGATCCGCTTCAAGAATCTCGGGAACACGGTTAGCAATAAGGTTCGTTTGGACAGTTTGAGTCCACAGGCGAAAGCAAATCCCCGGTCCTAAACGACCAGCTCGACCGGCGCGTTGATCGGCGGCGTCTTTAGATACGCGAATTGTTTCGAGGCGCGTGAAACCGCTGCGCGGATCATAACGCGGTACACGCGCATAACCGCTGTCAATCACAATCTTAATCCCTTCAATCGTAAGAGACGTCTCTGCAATGGAGGTTGCCAGCACAATTTTCCGTTTCCCTAACGGGTGCGGCAAAATAGCCTCCTGTTGTTTCTTATATGGGAGATCTCCATATAGCGAATACACCTCTGCAGGAATTTCCTCCTCTCCCAGAATCGAAGCCACACGACTAATCTCTCCTGCGCCCGGCAGGAACACCAGCAGATCACCGTCATTGCGACGTAATGAACTTCGAATCGCATGCGCAGTGTTATTTGCAATATTCTGATCCCTCTCCCCAAGATAGGATAGCTCCACAGGATACTGACGACCTTCACTGCGGATCACAGGTACCTTTCCGAGCGACGCCGATAACGTCTCCGTGTCGAGCGTTGCAGACATAATCAGCAATTTCAAATCGGGGCGCAGGACTTGCTGCAGTTGGAGTGTCAGAGCCAATGCCAGATCCGCGCTAAGACTACGTTCATGGAATTCGTCGAATACAACGAGGCTCACATCCTCAAGGGTGTTGTCTTGTTGGAGCATTCGAATAAGAATACCATCCGTTACTACTTCAAGACACGTGTTTTCTGAAACACAAGTGTCAAAACGCACCCGATATCCGACGGAGTGACCTACTTCCTCTGCCAAAAGCGAAGACATACGTTGCGCGATTGATTTCGCTGCGAGCCTGCGTGGCTCAAGCATGATGATCTTCTTGCCGCTGAGAAATGGAAGCTCCTTTAACCTAAGAGGAAGGATCGTCGATTTTCCGGCACCTGGCGGCGCCTGCAGAATAACCGTTGCGTTGTTTTCTAAAGCTTCGGTTAGCTCCTTCAAAATCTCGAGAACCGGATAAGACATTCGCAAAAGTAACCATCGGCTAACGGATAAAAAAAATAGGCAACCGGTTAAGGCTGCCTATTGGAATGTGATACACTGATAAGATTACTTCAAATCACCACGGACTGTTCGTCCGATTCTACCATCACCTAACCCCTCATTTTCATCTTCATCGGTATCACTCAAGTTCAGAGACTCGATTGCATCCGGATGATCTTCGACTAAATCCTCATCGGTATTAATCAGTTTGTGATCCACCGCCGCATCGGCCTGACTACTTATATCAGTTAGATCTTCATCCTCTCTGCTACGCCCGGAAGAACCTTGGTATCTTCCACTCGCTGCTGCACGTTTCCCTTTATCAGGAACCCGGATTTTATCATCAACACCTGCAGTAACGTTGTCTTCCCCTCTGACACCCTCACCTTGCGTTGACTGCGTTCCCCTCACATCCGGATTCTTGTCGTCCCTCATATCCTGCTGCTCTGTGCCTTCCGATTCTCTAACTGTAAAGCACACTTCCGCCCTTCTTGTAAACAATCTTATGCCATTACTAAGGCGTGTTGCTCGAAATATTGCTGCGGATATATATCTACATGAACGTCATTTGCTGCTTCATCATTTACAACGGAGTGGCTAACAAAAACCCCGGCTTAACCGGGGCTCCTATTTCATTTACGATTACATCTTTATCTGCTATTCGCGATTACTGCCGCTTTCGTTTCCAACGTTGCGCCGGCTCTCCTCGCCCGACTGGCCGTCATTCCTATTTTCGTTTCGGCCTTGATTCATGTCATTCTCACGACGATTTCTGTCGGTTGTCTGATCACGACGCTGTGAAGTCGGGTTCTCATCTTTCCGCATATTTTCCCTGCTTCTGTTTTCTTCAGAACGTACGTTGCTACCTGGTACACCGCTCGTATTATGATCTTTCCTGTTTGGCATAACATTCACATTTAAGTTAACATAATTGAAAATGAACGAAGAATTTCAAAATAATCGTGCCCTAAAACTGATCGCATATGAGTAAGCGTAATGTGGTAATTGTCGGTGCTGGGATTTGTGGTCTTTACGCAGCAAAAAGATTACTAAGTAGCGGCATTGGCGTCGAGATAGTTGAAGCCAGGAAGCGAACCGGCGGCAGGATATGGACACACTACACTGAGTTTCAACGGCCGGTTGAATTGGGTGCTGAATTTCTTCACGGCCGACCGAAGTTATCTTTAAAGATGATGGACGAAGCAGGCGAGTCTAAAGTAAAAGCCGGCGGAAAGTTTCTCGAGCTGCGTGATGATGGAGTGCGTGCGCCCAAATTTGAATCGACTGATTGGTACCGGCTGTTAAATGAGATAAAAAAGCTTGACGCAGATATAACATTCAGAAAATTCTTTGATGATCATTTTTCCGCAAATACCCATGCTGAATTTAGAGACTCTGTATTCCGTCTTATTGAAGGCTACGATGCAGCTGCGCCCGACAAAATCAGTGCATTTGCATTGCGCGACGAATGGCAGCAAGACGACACGCAACACAGGATCCGTAATTACTATGGCTCAATCATCCAACACCTCGAAAAAGAGATTAACAAACTCGGCGGAAAAATATTCCTGGAGCATACTGTTGACCACATCACGTGGAATGAACGTGAAGTAAACATCCATACAACACAAAAGAAACTTCAGGCCAACAAAGTACTTGTAACCGTTCCGATTAGCATTCTGCAACAGGAGAAAATAAAGTTTACCCCGTCCATCCATGATTATATCGAAGCTTCTCGGAAAATAGGGTTTGGCGATGTTATAAAGATGATATTCGAGTTCAAGGCACCTTTCTGGAAGACCAGCAAGGCAAGAGAAGACCTGAAAGATTTCGATTTCGTTTTGACGGACGCGAAAGTTCCAACATGGTGGACGCAGACGAGTGAAAACTCAACCTTATTGACAGGATGGATCGCGGGGCCGGTGGTCAATCAGCTTTCGAATGAAACGCTGTATGACGACGCTATGAACTCATTAAGCTACATCTTCAAAATGACGCGTCTCGAGATCGAATCGCTTCTGCAGTGTTATAAGATCGCTAACTGGCGCGACGACCTCTTCAGTCTCGGTGCGTACGCGTACGCAACACCCCTGTCATTGGCAGCCCGTAAAATACTTACAACGCCTGTTGTCAATCGCATATATTTTGCAGGCGAGGCATTGAATGAAAATGCGGCGATGGGCACAGTTGAAGCTGCACTGCAAAGCGCGGAAGCAATGGTCAGTAAAATGATTGGTTAATTGTTCTTTTTTCGTTGCTCCTTGTCATACGCACCTGTCTTTGCTTTATTCACAAGAAAAATCGCACGCTTGATTCGACTGTCTATGTTTTTAACGCTGAAGACATAATGGGCGAGACTGCGCTGAAGTCCTGGCGTGAAACATTGCCATGCCTTGCGTCCTTCGGGATCCTGCTCCAAGACGGCCTCCAATTCCTCGGGAAGGTCAACCTTTTCAGCATCTACCATGTGAAAAGAAACGCGAACCTTATCTCCTTCTTTAATTTTCGCAGCTCTTCGGAGCGGCGCGCTTACCATAAAAAAGCTTTGCCCTGATTTTCGATATTGCACTGCAAGTGAGAACGGAACGTCATTGATCGTGCCTTTTACGCGAACACGGCGAGGCGGCAACTTTGAAAGAATCTTCCCGGGTATGTAAACAACCGTGTGTACGAGCATGTCCTCGATATGCGAAAGCGGAGCTGTGAATATG
>Ga0196965_1000391_pt1 | contig 27921 bp, 27 predicted proteins | sample S1_20metaG_FD_148668 | JGI IMG/M metagenome (GOLD analysis project Ga0196965, IMG submission 148668) | Soil microbial communities from Anza Borrego desert, Southern California, United States - S1_20 | ecosystem: Environmental > Terrestrial > Soil > Desert | place: USA: California | collected...
GCTTCATACGTAGTAGCTGAGTTAACGGATCCGTCCGCATCGAAACATGCCGTTGATCAAGTGATAAAAACGCATGGCAAGATTGATGGCGTTGTAAACAACGCAGGCGTAAATGATGGCGTGGGTTTAGAGAATGGTAACTATGAAAAATTCATGGCGTCAATCCATAAAAACCTGGTTCATTATTATCTTATTGTACACCATGCACTTCCTTTTTTAAAAGAGACACATGGAGCGATTGTTAATATTAGTTCTAAAACAGCTGATACTGGTCAGGGCGGAACGTCAGCTTACGCCGCATCAAATGGTGGACGCAATGCTTTGACCCGCGAATGGGCCGTTGATTTATTGCCATTCGGGATTAGAGTTAATGCGATCATTGTTGCGGAATGCTTTACACCGCTGTATGCAAACTGGGTCGCGCAGTTTCCTGATCCGCAAGCCAAGTTAAAGGAGATTGAATCCAAAATCCCTTTGGGAAATAGAATGACCACCGCCGAAGAGATTGGCAATACGACGGCTTTTTTACTTTCGGATCGATCCAGTCACACTACAGGTCAACTGCTGTATGTTGATGGAGGATACGTTCATCTGGATAGAGCGTTATTGCATGAATGAGTCATAAGCACGTATGCATCATAGTGAAATGGTTTTAAATGTAAAAATATGAAGGTATTGACTTGCGTTAGCCCGCATGATCTTAAATACGAGGAACGTGAGCAACCTCAAATACAACCAGGGAATACGATACTGAAAATAAAAAGAATTGGAATATGTGGAACCGATCTGCATGCTTTTGAAGGAACACAACCTTTCTTTTCGTATCCACGAATACTAGGACACGAATTGTCGGGTGAAATCGTCGAGAGTAACGGTGCGCAGGGTTTTTCGCAGGGCGAAACCGTAACATTTATTCCTTATTTTAATTGTCAAAAATGTATCGCTTGTCGGCGCGGGACACCAAATTGCTGTGAGAAGATTAATGTGTTTGGAGTGCATATCGATGGTGGCATGTGTGAATACGTATCGGTGCCTTCTCATGCATTGGTGCATGGTGAAGGGCTTGATGCATCAACGCTCGCGCTCGTTGAACCGCTTGCCATTGGTTCACATGGCATACACAGGGCTGGAGTGAGGGAAGGGGAGTATGTACTCGTCATTGGTGCTGGTCCGATTGGATTGGGCACAATGGAGTTTGCACGTATCGCTGGGGCGAATGTTATTGCATTGGATGTTAACGAAGCACGACTTAAGTTTTGCAAGGATAATTTGAATGTCGATCACACCATTAACCCGCAGAATACCGATCCTGTTGAGCAGCTTCGCGAAATCACTAACGGCGATATGCCCACGGTTGTTATCGACGCCACCGGAAATTTAAAAGCCATCAATCAGGCTTTCAACTATATGGCGCACGGTGGCCGCTATGTATTGATCGGATTACAAAAAAACGATATCAGTTTTTCTCATCCCGATTTTCATAAGAGAGAATCTACACTTATGAGTAGCCGTAATGCTACGCGCCAGGATTTTGAACATGTGATTGATGCGCTTAAGAATAATCACATAAAGCCTTCGAGGTATATCACACACCATGTGCCATTCAGTGAAGTAGTGTCTAATTTTAATAGCTGGCTCAATCCTGCATCTGGTGTTATTAAAGCAATGGTTGAAATGTAGGTAAAGTACAGGATTCATGGGTTGGAGCTGAATAGCTAAGATTAATCACATAGCATGGCGCGAAAGACTCTTTTCATAACGGATACATATCACGTCCGTTACATTTACACAAAAGCAAACTGAGGTATCCTAAAACAAAAAGGTTAAATTGACGCATAAGTAACATAGACGTAAGGATACTTTGCTGTGGTGGGTTTGCGGTAATACATTATTCTGGTTATCGCGTGTCATTTTTTTCATGTTGGAAATAAATTGTTGGGTAATAGTGTAATGTGAAGATACCCGCTTCGAATAATTTTCTACTTTTACCATAAAAGTTTAATGGAACCCGATAAAATGACTTCAAGACTCGAGGCCTTCAGCGATGGGGTTTTTGGTTTCGCGATCACGCTTCTTGTGCTCGATATTCACGTGCCATCAGCTAATGGCGATCTTTCTTTAATTAGTCTACTGACTGCTGATTGGGCAACCTATCTCGCATTCCTGATTGGTTTTTTTACAATTTTGATTTGTTGGATCAATCATCATTTTATGTTCAGCTATATTTATAAAAATAACAGTAAGTTATTATTGATAAACGGATTCAAATTACTTGTCGTGACGTTTACTCCTTTTGCTACGGCTGTGTTGTCAAGGTATATTAATACAGATCAACAGGAAACTGCTGTTAATCTTTATACTTTTAATTTCGCATTGATGGGGTTGTCGATGTTTGGTATTTGGTTGTATGCATCGCGTAAAGGATTTTTGAAAACCGAAACGCAGACAAGCATGAAAATAATCAGCCGGTATTATTTTCTTGCACCAACGTTATCGTTTTTGATTTTTGCACTCTCGTTTGTGAATGTTTGGTTATGTCTTGGGTTATCAGGTATCATGTTTGTAGTCTTCCTTTTTCCCGAGCAGGCAATACGCTATGTTTCGCCCATTGGTTCAAGGGCTGAAGGTTATGGATGATGATTAAGTTCGGTTAAGTGTTCGTATTTTTCTCCTGAACCAGGTTTTCCAATGACGTAGTCTGGGATTTTATCATATGTGGTTAAACTAGTTCATCTATTGCACATCCATGATATCAATGTATATTTATGCTGAGGGAGGAGTATAGCGATGACAGAAATTTCTCCGAACAATCTAAATTTAATACGATGCAACGATATTCTAAACTGTTATCATTGGTGTTTGTGTCGATGCTTTTCTGTTGTAAAACTGCGCCACAAAAAGACGACGAGTGGATACCCTTGTTCAATGGAAAAGATCTAAACGACTGGATTGTCAAAATTCATCACTACGAAACGGGTGATAATTTCGACAGCACATTCCGGGTTGAAGATGGAATCATTAAGGTTCGCTATGATCATTATGGAGATTTTAATGATCGGTTCGGGCACTTGTTTTACAAAACACCTTTCTCAAGTTATCATTTAAAATTAGAATATCAATTTACGGGTTCTCTGCAACCAGGTGCTCCGGATTATACTATTTTGAATAGTGGTGTAATGTTTCATGCACAAGATCCGGCAACAATATTAAAAGAACAGGACTGGCCCATTTCCGTGGAGATGCAATTTCTGGCATCGCTCGGCGATGGTTCGCCGAGGCCAACAGGAAATATGTGTTCACCAGGTACCGACATTGTTTATCAAGGCAAGAAATATGACGGTCACTGTCTCAACTCAACATCGAAAACATTTGACGCGGATGAATGGGTAGCTGCCGAGCTCATTGTGTTAAAGGATTCGTTGATCACGCATATCATTAATGGTGATACCGTACTACAATACTCCAATCCTTCGATTGGTGGGGGAGTCGCTTCGCGGTACGATCCGGCACAGTTTGTTGAGGGTAAACCACTCACATCCGGATACATCGGCTTGCAAAGTGAAGGTCAGCCAATTCAGTTTCGGAACATTTATTTGAAAGAGATTAAGTAGCGCTTTTAACATCCGTTTAGGATTGAACTATTTTGCCGATTGCCTGAACCTTGGAAGTCCCAATACGGACAAAAATACAAAGAGCGCAACCTGACTGGGATATCTCGCGATTCAACACTATTAGATAGAGTCACTATGGGTAAAGTCAAAGTAGCCGCATTTTCAGTTTCACTTGATGGTTATGGCGCAGGACCTGATCAAAGTAAAGAAAACCCATTGGGAAGGAGAGGTGAGGAACTTCACGAGTGGATCTTTCCCACCAGGATGTTTCGACAAATATATGGCAAAACGGATGGGACAGAAGGTATTGATAATGACTTTGCCGAAAAGTCATTTGAAAACATCGGGGCGTGGATTATGGGTCGTAATATGTTCGGACCGATTCGCGGACCGTGGCAAGATGAGGAATGGAAAGGCTGGTGGGGCAAAAATCCACCTTATCATGTTCCGATATTTGTATTAACACACCATGCGCGAGAATCGATACACATGGAAGGAGGTACGGTATTTCACTTCGTTACGGATGGCATTGAATCCGCACTTGATCAAGCCAGGAAAGCTGCTAACGGAAAGTATATACGCATCGGTGGAGGAACATCCACGATTCGTCAGTTTTTACAAGCAGGGTGTATTGATGAAATGCATCTTGCTTTTTCGCCTGTGTTCCTGGGGTCGGGAGAACACTTTTTCAACGGAATAGATTTACTTAAGCTGGGATTTACTGACACGCAAACCACCTACGGCAAGGGTGCAGTGCACGTAATTTTGAAGAAAGTGAAATGACATCAATCAAATAGAAAGTGCCCGCTTCATGGAAACTTAGGATCACTTCAAAGCATCGTTTGAAGGTTCAATGTACTGCACTCCTACCAACCTGAGTGGCTCAATCGCATTGATTACTCCTTGAAAATATTTTTAAAATCCGGATGCATTTGCGATGCCTCAAACTCAATGATTTCAAACTCTGCCACGCCCTCGGTGACAAACGGATCGTTCCGCATCAGTTCTGTTAAAGCTTCTTTTGAACTTGCCCGCGCCAGAATGATTCCGCCGGTACGGGGTTTCTTTCTACCTGACGTAATAAATAATCCCTCCAGGTAGCAGGTATTTAAAAATGCCATGTGTGCCTTCATTTGCGCATCTACCTTTTCGAGTGACGCAACGTAGTTTATATTAATAATGAACATGCACGAAAATAGAAAAACGCAAGATACCGCAGTCGATCTTTCATGATTTTTTCAACCATCAACTTAGTTAATGAAGTAAAAGAACCACCGGATCCATGCGTGCGGTTTCATCATAAAGTGAAGTCGCGAATAACCTTTAAACTGTCGTGTTCAGCCTCTATCGGAATTGAATCTTTTTATCACCTTTGTTCCGTGGAGCAGCAACCACTTAAAAAACGGGCGCACCCGAAAAGCCTGACGAGTAGGAAGTAAAAAAATATAGGTCTCATGTCTAACAGTGTTTCGTTACATAGAATACTTAAAGCAAGCCCGGAAAAAATATTCCGCGCATTTACGCAAGCGTCGGCCATTGCATCGTGGTTGCCGCCCTATGGATTTGTGTGTACAGTTCAGGAATTGAATGCAACGAAAGGTGGTACTTTCAGGATGGCATTCGAAAACTTTTCAACAGGCAACGGTCATTCATTCGGTGGTACATACGTGGATATCAAACCCAATGAGTTTTTGAAGTATACCGATAAATTCGACGATCCAAATTTACCAGGAGAAATAACCACTTCGGTATCCCTTAAAAAAACGATTGTCGGGACAGAAATAAAAATCCTGCAGGAAGGAATCCCTGACGCAATTCCGGCAGAAATGTGTTATCTCGGTTGGCAGGAATCACTGGAGAAACTTGCAAAGTTGGTGGAGCCAGAGATACCAGATGCCTGAGCATCGAATTGACTTAAAATAAAAACTCAATTGGAGGAGCTTCACATGGTGAGGCTTTCCTTCTTTGATTTATTATGCCCGGGGCAATTCACAACGGCAGGTGTTAAATAAACAAAACTGGAGAATGTTCACCGTAAGTTGATCGGGATCATTTCGTGATTGCCCCCTTATAGGGTCGCATTTACACCCTTTCTCTTTACAATGAAATTCTGATTTTCGACAAAAAAATATTTATGGAACATCAAATCATTGAAAAGGACATTCCAGTTTTTTATGTTAATGCCGAAACGTTTCCTGATGGCGTGCTGGCGGCTTTTGAAAAACTGCACACGCATTTTCCTTTTTCATCGGAAAGGAGATTTTTTGGACTTTCAAGACCTGAAAACGGACACGGCATAGTATACAAAGCTGCGGCTGAAATGATATCTCCGGATGAAGCGCAAAAGTATAAACTCGGCACGATGGTTATTCCAGGCGGGAATTATCTTACTAAAACGGTTTATAACTTTATGGACGATATATCACAGATAGGAAAGACCTTTGATGAATTACTTACACAGCCTAACCTTGACCCTCAGGGATATTGTGTAGAGTGGTATCTGCCGAACGATAAAGATGTGGCGTGTCTGATACGTTTGAAAGAATAACACTCGGTAAAAATAATGGCGGGATACGTTTCATGCTAATGTGATCATTTGCAAAATGAAATTCCGCAAAGGGAATAATACCTGCTGCATGAATTCGTGGTGAAAAAGCAGCGGCATAGGAATAACTAGGAGTGACACGACCCATACATGTGACCACCATCTGTGCTGTGTAATTTGTTGAACCAATGCTGCATGTGACTCCAGATACATCGCAAGAGCGTGAATAGCAAAGTAGATCATTGGAAGACCAAACCCGGCGTTGACAGGAAATGAAATTGCAATTTCATGTAACACGCCTGATAAAAGAAAAGATGCGATTAATGCCTTCTCTTTTCCAACAAGGCTCTTTAGCGGACGGAAGGCAATCCGTGTTGTCATTTCTGAGAAGGCAATATTCCATCTTTTACCCCAAAATTCTTTCAGCGATTTAGATTTGTAAGGCGAGCGAAATAACTCCGAAACATTTACGCCCAACCTCCGCCAGACAGCAGCAGAAAGATTTAAAATGCCAAAGTGAAGAATAAGGCTAAGACCTGCTAGTAACAACAGCTGCGGAATAAATATTTTTTCTAAATCGGCGTTTTGTTCCACGGCCATGGAGGCATAAAGCAAAATCACACCAGCTGCCATGCGTGAAATTCCTTTCCAAAGTAAATGAGCGAAAGGCAAAGCCTGGTTTGGCAGCATTTCGAATAGTGCTGGCCTCATGCCGAACCATCCCAAACAAAATGCTGCCCATTGGATTCTGGTCAATTCCGTTTGATAGGAATATGTTTCAAGTACGACCAGCATTTTCATAGACACCAGTTGTAATACAACAATAATCAGCATCCGCGTCAGGGGCTCTTGCCTGGAAGAAATTAGGATCGAAAACACAGCTGTGATCAATGCGATTAGCCAGGCGATCAGTCTCGCTGTTTTTTTTTCATGAACCCATGGAACGACATGACCAATGACGAGTAGCATAAAAAGATAGACCGATATCAATGTCCAGGTTAGAGCCATGATATATTGAGGAAGAATGCAGTGAGATACGTTACAGCGAAAAGTATAAACAAACTAATCAGAGCAACTTCACCTATGATAAAGAGCAAACCCTTTGGTGCCTGCGTCCGATCAAAATAAAAGAATTGAATTCCGATCCGTGTTAGCCAGTATATTCCGATCAGCAGGGTAATTGCCTTTGCCAGAAAAGATTGATTAAGTAGTTCGTCCGAACCGAATGTGGAAATGATACCGAAGGTGAGGTTAATAGCGAGGATATAAGCAGCGTAAGTCCAGAACATTTGTTTCAGTAAGGGCTGAAGGACTGCAAGGTGGATTTCCCATTTCAGTGCTTTTGGGATGTAGAGGCTTCCCAGGCAAAGTGCAAAATGACCTATCCCACACCAGATGATGCCTGTTTTCATTATTTCCAGATTCATTTTTAAAGGGTTAAACCTCAAACCAACATAATTTTATCAAACTTTCAAAAGGTATTGAAACATTAATAACTTTAGTTTACCTTTACCGTATAATCCTTTAGAAATGAAACTGACAGAAGCAAAAAATCAATTTATCCAGGCATGGGGTACACTCGGATCGAAGTGGGGTATAAACCGCACGATGGCGCAACTGCATGCGTTGTTGATGGTATCTCCCGATCCGTTAAGCACGGAAGACATGATGGATGAGTTGAGCATTTCACGCGGAAATGTAAACATGAACATCAGGGAGCTAATGGATTGGGGATTGGTTGAAAAGATGCACAAACCCGGTGATAGAAAAGAATATTTCTGGGCGGAAAAGGACATCTGGAAAATTACAAAACAGGTGGCCAAAGAAAGAAAGAAAAGAGAACTCGAGCCGATCATTAAAGTGCTTGAGCAGGTGAGTAGTGTCGAGGGAGATAAAAAAGACAAAAAAGTTAAGGCATTTGTAGACAGTATTAACGGAATCAAAAGAATGGCAAACAATGCTGACAAAACATTGGACACCATGGTAAAAGCTGAGGAGAATTGGTTCTTTGGCGGAATACTAAAACTGTTCAGGTAAAAAAAAATTGCCTTAAAATTTCATTAGATATTGAAAGTTTGAATTCAGCAAGTATGAAAACACTCACCGGTAAACTCATCATCTACGACAGTAACTGCAAAGTATGCTCCGCTTTAAGAGATTTTGTATTGAAATTCACTACAATTCCTGACGAGAAAGTAAAGGCATATAATGCGTTGGACGGAGGTCTGACCAGTCATATCGATCCCGCGAAGTTTAAGAATGTAATGGCATTGATTGACATCGAAGGAGGTAATACAATATACGGTGCGGAGGGAGTTGCCTATATCTTTTCAAGTCAGTACAAGGTTATTGATTTTCTTTTTCGGTTTAAGCCAATGCTTAGGCTCTTCAGTTTCTTTTACAATACGCAAGCGTATAACCGCTACATTATTGCAACACCGAAAAGCAAATTTAAATGTGACTGTTTTCCTGATCGGGTAGTGAAATACAGACTTAGTTATATTGTGATGACGCTGCTTATCGCTATCCTGCTTACCGCGTTGTTCGGTACTTCGCTGAAGAATTATTTTGAGGATGTCTCAAACGTGGAGGCGGCGAAACAAATGCTGTTGATGGCTGGAACAGGTTGGGTATTGCAGATACTACTGGCTCTCGTTAACCTTCGAGATAAAGCACTCGATTACATCGGCCACCTCGGCAGCATCATGGTAGTGGGCCTGCTGATTCTGGTCCCATCAATTTTACTTCACTTCCTTACGGACATTAAATCGCCGTGGCTACCTGCTGTTAGTGTAATGCTGAGCAGTGGGTATATGTTATACCTTCACATTAACCGCGTAAGATACCTTGAGATCTCGCAAGGCTGGACAATCAGCTGGTTCCTGCTGCTGCAGGTTACTGCTTTGTATTGGATTTACTTCTTTCATTTAAACTAACATGCTATGCGCTTACTGAAACGACTGCCCATACACTATAAAGGTGAACTGCACGATGTACGGTTGATAAACTTCTCCATAGCGATGGAGGAAGTCTTAAACAAGATTTCGCCAAATATTAAGGCTCGTGATTTTAATGGTCGTGCTATGATCTCCATGGTAGATGTAAAGTTAAAAAACATGTACGCGGTTAAAATTCCCTTTGTACATTTCAACTACCGCCATGTTGCTTTCCGACTGCTTGTTGATGACAGCCAGTACAACAACGGTGCACATAAAGGCATATTTTTCTTTCGATCTTTTACTGATAAACCGCTCATTGTATTTGGTGGAAAGCTCATGACAGATTACAACCTGGAGCTCGCGAACATTGAAGAGACGAGTAGCGAAGTAACCATCAGTCAAGGCGATAAAAAAGTGAAATATTGCCTGGATAATAGAACTGCTGCCGCTAATCCTGATTTAAAAAGTCGTATTGGTGCACTTGACCGCGCTTACGCTGTGCTGGGAAATACCGTGAGGGTAACGCAAATACAAAGGGAGAAGTGGCCAATAGAATTGGTGAGCTGCAATAGATTTGAGAATACGTTTTTTAAAACCGCAAAGTTTGAAGGCGCATTCCGCGTTCCCGAAACGATTTACTACGATTGGTTTCCGCCCAAAGCAATTCATGTATGAAAATAGTTGTACTAGGCGCGTCTGGTCAGGTTGGATCGGTCATATACAGTGGCTTAAAAGACATACACGAGGTAACCGGTACATCGCGAAACAGATCGGGCAAATATCTTCAGTTCGATCCTTTCAGCGATGACTGGTCAGTACTCGGAAAAGCAGATGTACTGATCAATTGCGTTGGGCAAATAGCAGCAACGCCTAAAAGCAGTTTTGATCGCATCCACGTATTACTGACAAAACAAATACTCGCACACCGTCAAAATCTTGGAAATCCCAGGATCATTCAGATTTCTGCTTTAGGTGCATCCACAGATCATCAGGTGGAATTTTTGAGAACAAAAGGGATCGCTGACGAATTGTTGCTTCAACATCCGAACGTTGCTGTGATTCGACCTTCGATAATTTGTACACCACGTACAATGCTTGTTAAGAAGATGATCATGTTGTCCGAACTGGCGCGTGTATTTTTTGGCTTTGTTCCGATACCAAGGGGTTTTCTTACAACACAGATACAACCGATCATGCCGGATGATCTAATTGACCTCGTGCGGAAACTGTGTTATAGTCACAACACACGAATCATTCCTGCCGTTGGTCCGGAACCGATAAGTTTTCACGAAGTCATTCAAATATTAAGAGAATGCAGACACGAACAACTAAAGGTGATTGAAGTTTCAAAACGATTTACTGACATAGTCGTTAAGAATTTTGTCGGCTATCTCCTCCCTAAAATCATCAGTACGCAACAGTACCAACTATTGTTCGAAGATAATACTGCGGACGTGGAAACGATTGAAACATTTTAGGAAGACCTTTGAGATCGACAAAGGAATTTTTTAAAAAAGAATTTACATATGCCGCTGATTGAACTCACAACATTGATCAATGCACCAATTGAAAGATGCTTTGATCTTGCCAGAAGCATTGATCTGCATAAGTTATCGACTGAAGGGACGAACGAGGAGGCCATTGCCGGTGTAACATCCGGGTTGATTGGAAAAAATGAGCAGGTGACCTGGCAGGCAAGGCATTTTGGAATTACACAAACCCTTACATCCCGCATTACCGCTTTTGAATATCCTTGTCACTTCCGTGATGAGATGATTCAAGGTGCGTTCAAGGTGATCAGGCATGATCATATATTTCAGACCCTAGGAACCAAAACTGAAATGAGAGACAAGTTTTATTTTGAGTCTCCGGGATGGATTCTTGGAGTTTGCTTTAATCAATTAGTTTTAACGAAATACCTGCGTGCATTGCTCAACAAGCGCAATGAAATAATAAGAGACGTTGCTGAAAGCGAAAGGTGGAAAATAATTTTAAAAATGTAAGCATGAAACTCCCCGTATTAGATGGCGTTATTGATAGAAGAATACTGATCAACTACAGGATAGATCCTGAGGTTGTAAAGTTGTTGCTACCATCTCATTTAGAGCCCTTGGTGATAAACGGCTACGCAAGCGGTGGGGTTTGTTTATTAAGATTGAAGAATATTGGATTGAAATTCGCGCCATCGTTTCTTCGGATAACATCTGAGAACGCTGCGCATCGGTTTCTCATTTCCTTTGAAAAGAATGGTGTTGTACACCGTGGCGTTTATATTCCGAGAAGAGATACCGACTCCATGCTGAATGTTGTACTAGCAGGAAAATTCTTTTCATGGCCACACTATCGGGCTGTATTTGCGGTGGGAGAAGGGAATGGAAAATATGCTGTTAGCATGCAAAGCAGAGATGGATATACCAGGCTCGAAGTCGACGCGCGAAGAACAGATCACTTTCCTTCAAACTCGATGTTTGATTCTTTGCTGCACGCATCCTGCAGTTTTAAGGACTGTGCCTTAGGTGTTTCACCATCAACGAAACGTTCGGAGTTCAAAACGATTAAGCTTCAAACAAAGACCTGGAATGTTACACCACTCCAGGTTCATGATTTGAAATCAAGTTACTTTGAAGACAAATCGTTATTCCCTCATGATACCATTCAATTTGATAACGCGCTGCTTATGGAAGGGGTTAGCCGTGAGTGGTTAAGTGATGACGTTTGAGCATCTTTCTTTTAATTTTAGTGGATACGTTTTCCGAAGATGTGTCCCTATTTCGTCACCACGTTTCTCTTGTTCGTGTTACCCACGCAAGCGAAAAGAATCGTTCGTAGGCGATGTGCTCGCTGAACGTTATCGTCTTCGCGCCGCGAGCATCTGCTTCACGAAGCGCCCAGTTAAATCTGAAGATGAAATCGCTTTGATCGAGGATTTCAGAGATGCTGCGCATGGTTGCAGCTTCAATAAATTCCCCAGTCGGTTCCAGGAAGCCAGGAAGGTGCGAAAATATCTCCTGAAAACTCGCTTCCACGTCTGGAAGACCGAGTTGATCTACCTGATTGATTACCCAAAGCAGCATCCATATAGATTCGGTACGTGAAAATAAAATGTTCAGGTCATCTTCGGTAAAATGTGTCTTATGAAAAAAGGCTTTTTCTTGGTCAGTGGCTTTTACCCAAAGTCCTTCATGGATCAGGAAGACCATTGCAGGTTGTCCTAAACTTGGGTCGGTAGCTATACAACTTAAATAGCTTAAGATCAGGATGCGCTCAGCAACTTCTTTCGGCGATCGTAAAGTGACCATGTCTTCTTCTTCGATAGGCGGTAAGTCGTCTTCGAGGGTTATGCCAAGGGATAATAATAATTTTTCCGAGTTGTGTTTTCTTTCCAGTGCCGTCATTGTTGCAAGATATGGAAATGCGGGATTGTTTCACTTAGGTGATTTGACGATTTGAATGCAGTGAACCGTCGCTCAGGATCGCAATAGACCCTCATATATGTCGCTTTTACACCCACGTGAGGCCTCTGTTTTGCAGTAGTTTTGTTTACAACAAAAAAAAGATCCTATGCAAAAGATAACACCACATTTATGGTTTGATAAGGAAGCCAAAGAAGCTGCGACGTTTTATGCAGGTGTGTTTCCCGACTCCAAGATCAACCAGGTATCAGTCATAAAAGATACACCGTCTGGTGATTGTGACATCGTATCGTTTCAGGTTTGGGGGCAGCAGTTTATGTCGATCAGTGCTGGCCCACTGTTTAAATTCAACCCTTCGATATCGTTCATCGTGAATTTTGATCCGTTGTTTTTTAAAGGATCGGCCTCACCTGCAAAGGAAGCGCGACAAAAAATGGATGCGGTGTGGGAAAGTTTGTCAGAAGGCGGCATAGTTTTGATGCCGTTGGATAAGTATCCTTTTAGCGAACGCTATGGATGGATTCAGGATAAATATGGCGTTACGTGGCAATTGATCCTCACTGAACCGCAGGGGCACCCGCGTCCGCCAATTGTTCCGTCGATTATGTTTGTCGGTGAAAACGCTGGTCGTGCTGAAGAAGCGATTAAATTTTATCTTGATGTATTTAAGGATTCGAAAATGGGAGAGGCGCATCGTTATGGCTCCAATCAACAGCCCGACACCGAAGGAACATTAATGTATGCTGACTTTAGGATTGAAGGTTGCTGGCTTGCTGCAATGGACAGTGCACAGGAACATAAGTTCAATTTCAACGAAGCAATCTCGTTATTGATCAATTGCGATACACAAAAAGAAATCGACTACTATTGGAACAAACTTTCAGCGGATCCAAAAGCAGAACAATGCGGATGGCTCAAAGATAAATTCGGACTTTCCTGGCAAGTAAATCCTTCTTCCATGGACGAGATGTTGAACGACAAAGATCCTGCGCGTGTAAAACGTGTTACGGAAGCATTCCTGAAGATGAAAAAATTTGATCTGGCGACATTGGAGAAAGCATATCAGGGTGCGTAACCAAAGAGAAAAAATAAAGAGCTAATCTGAATTGAATTGGCTCTTTATTTTTTTAAGGTAACCATCGGAACGCCGTCCGCGCAGATAACAGTTATGTACTCAATTCCCAATGTCACCGCACAAGATGTAGCAATGCCTAAATTGTGCATGCTAATCCTTTTTAATTTACTTCACGAAGTGCATTAGTTGTTATTCAAAACCTCCAGCCTGTAGCCTTTACCATGTACATTTGTTATGCGAAGATCAGGGTCATTGCTTAATTTTTTTCTAAGTTTTGATATAAACATATCAAGACTGCGACCAGTGATCACACCCTCGTCGGTCCATACTTCCTGAATTAGTTCATCGCGTAATGTAAGGTGTCCGATATTTTTAGTGAGTAACATCAATATGCTACATTCTTTATCTGTCAATGAAATTGTTTCTTCGCCCATTTTCAAACGCTGGTAGGCGATGTCGAATACAAATTTTCCTAATGTTAGAACCGGGATGTTTTCATTTTGAATCGAATCATGCGGCTCCACCAGCTCCGTTTTTTTAGGACCAACGTTTTTGATGATTAACACAAAAGCCAGTACCGATAAAATACCGCTGGTCAGTATAGCAATTTGTGAATTTAGAGCAGTCTGGGCTGGGATATCAGCAAAGGCAATTTCAATATTGTAGCAAGCTTTCGGCTGACTTCTGCCACCACAAGGTTTAATGCTGTTGACCGGAGGGTTAATTTCAAATCCATAAACAACGGCTGGACTATGACATTCGTGAACCGTAACGGTGTATCTTGGTAATCCTGTTTTGTTAAGAATCAGCTGAACGATTGCAACTAATGTGTCGGGCTGAAATGCAAACTCGTTTTCAAATTCAAGCAGAAACACACGGTTGGATTTTTCGATGACAGGACGAACCACCGAAGTGGAGTCACCAGCGCGAAGAAGTAATTCATGTCCGATGGCACGCACAGCGATATTCACCCGTTTTGAAATTACTTCACCTTCCGACTTATCTGTAACGAAAGCAGCTAAAGCGAAAATAGCGCAAAGCGATACTACTATTAAAGCGAAAAGTTCAAATCCTGCACGTTTGAAGACTCGATTGGAAAAATTTACTTTCATTTACATTATTTTTACAAGCTCTTTACACTTGCCGACACCTTCGATGCGTACGTTTGGTTATCAAAACCAAAGTAACTTTTTTATGAGACATTTTAAACAATCGTACATCCTATTGCTGGTACTAACGGTATTTATTAGTTCACGGACATTTGCCCAGGACTTTTTTTTCAATTTGAATTTATTTAATCAAGCAAAAAATTCAGCCAGGGCAAAAGAGGTAATGCAAGACAACGAATACAAGAGAACCGGCTATGAGAAGGGAAACTTTTATTCGAATCCACTTATGTTGAACGGAGAGCCGTTAGACTACAATATATTTAACATTGGGTCTAAAGGGGAATTGACAGTGATTAAAGGGGCGGCGATAACCGGTAAACCAACGCAGGTTCCTTTTTACATCTATTTGAGAAGAGGTGGAAACAAGATTGTTATCCCTGGTTACGAAACACCTGAAAAAAGCCAGACTAAAATCGATATATCGCAGATTTTACGACACGCCAAGCCAGGAGATATGCTAGTGATAGAGTCGGTCAACAAGGAAGATGGACCAGTCAAACGAGTTTTAAAATTACCTGGCGGCGGCTGCTAAATTAAACGCATGGCAAAACCCGTCTTTGATAATAGCTTTGACTTTTCAACCATGTTCATTGCTAACAATTCTTATTTCTATTTAAACACGCATGTAAACTCATACGATGACAATGGCAAGAATTTTATCATCACGGATTATTCTTACGACGAAGAGAGTGGTAATCTGAAGTTTAACTTCACCTATTCTTATTCAGACTATAATGATGAAACGGTTGAGGTTTCTGGTAAAGTCAATGTAATCGTATACAGAGCGCAACTACTCGGATAACAAATTTATAAAAAGCAAATTAAAGAGTCCTCTGGTTAAATAAACCGGATGGGCTCTTTACTTATTTTACCGGTAAGATTTGCTTTATTTTGAGCTCATCTAAGGATCCTGCTAGAGTAGCATCTTAAAAAGAAAATGGATTCATTTCCCGTCGCTCTTTTTTCTTCTCAGCTTTCTCTTTTTTATATTGTGCTTCGTCGATCAGTTTTAGTTTCCATTTGGCTGAATTATCGTATTCGTAAGCCATGTAAAGTATATCATTTGTTGTATAAAAGCCTTTTGTAATCTTTGATACAAGGTTGGGTTCATCTTTGAAGAATTCTATGAGTTGTGCTTTTAATTTTTTTTTGATCAGTTTCCCATCGTTTACGTATTTCAACGAGGTGCCATCGTTTTTGACGAGCTGCATCCGAAACTTTTCCTCAAACGTGGTAAATGTTGACGGCGGGTTGAATCCCGTCTGCGTCGTATGTTGCACCATTGGCGTTGAACTGTAAGTAAGAACCTGACGCTCCAGTACATCTATTCTTTTTCCGTTAGAAATTTCCTTAAAGTACCTGTTATCTAAAACCCGATAAGTAAACCGACCCAATTGAAATCCTTTGATTTCTTTTGAATTGTAACTATCCACGTTTGAATCTTTATTGTTGCGTAACCGAATTTTACGAAGTTGTTTGGAACCTTCTGTTACAAGCTTCACCTGACCGTACAAGGTGTCATTATTTACCTTTACGATATATCCATCCATGAATCCTTCGTTGTACTGAGGAGTCTGCCCGAAAGAAAGTGTAGATGAAATCACAAGCATGGGAATAATCAGTCGATAGCGTCTCATGCTGGTAAAATTAAGCAAATTGCTGACATCAAGATCATTAAATTCAACGTGGAGATCAGAACCAATATTGAATCCTGTTCGTAGTTTCAGCTTCTGTCTTTGGTTAGCGAAATTAACAGCATTGCGAAAACCGTTAAATAAGAAAAATACTCTTAATCTCTGACATCGTTCTAAATATGTGACGAACAAAGTAGTGATGCAATACAGCTTTAGAACATTATTGGTTTCATTCCCCGTAGATTATCACTCTACTGTTTTTTAGATTTGCTTAAACACTCCTGAATTAGCTCATGAATACGTGTGTTATGATAAACACCACGGAAACGTTCAGCGCCAGGACCATACGCAAAAACCGGTACCATTACTGCACTGTGATCATTGCTGCTAAAGTTACCATAGACTGATCCGCTAGATATATCTCCGTCTAATATCGACAGTCCGCCAGTTTCGTGATCAGCAGTTACTATCACCAGTGTCTCCCGGTCTTCATCTGCGAATTTCAAGGCCGCCGCCACAGCCTGATCAAAATCAAGAACTTCCGTTACAACATAGCCCAGGTCATTATTATGTCCGCCCCAGTCAATTTGTGCGCCTTCCAGCAAGATGAAAAAATCGTCAGGCTGATCCTTGAAAACTGAAAGTGTTTTTTCCAATGACGCTGATAAGAAATTGCCACGTCCTTTTAATTTCGAAATCACTGCTGCATCATCTAACAAAACGAACTTCTCGGATGTAAAGGAATCAATGGAATCAAAATCAGTTCCTACAGCATAGCCGGATTTCATCAGTTCAGCAAATAAATCTTTACCATCCGAACGGTTTTTAAAATGCGTCTTTCCGCCACCAATCAAGATACTACTACCGCTGGTGATAAAGTCAAGTGCTATTGCTTCGCTTAAGCTTCGTTCGCTTTGATGAGCATAAAATGCCGCCGGGGTAGCATCGGTAACATCACCGTTTGAGATAATGGCACTAGCTGCGCCTGATGATTTTAATGTTTCCAAAATGGAAGCTAAGGGATTGCCCAGTGAATCAACACCAATGAAACGATTATTGGTTTTTTTGCCTGTAGCCATAGCGGTAGCACCTGCGGCAGAATCGGTTATATAGCTATCGGAAGCGGTTGTTATTGAGAAGCCAATATCCCGGATGTTAAAAATGCTTAAGCTTCCGAAATTTGCTGTGTAACCGCTGTAGAGTTGAGACAATCCCATGCCATCACCAATCATTAAAATTATATTGCGTGGGGAACTGGCCCATTTCGTTTCTTCATACAAAGGCATATACGCAACTTGTTTACGTTGGCTGGTAAAAGAGCGTTGAGGAATCTGCTGGAGAAAGTTAGCCAGTAAGACAACACGATCAGTGTTAATAATATCAACGTCGAGTTCCCTCAGTTTAATCCACGCATTTTCAAAATCAGGAGCACCCCAAAACCTGATGGGCTTTTTCTTTCTGTGTGCTTCAGCAACAATCCTTTCAATTTTCAAACGATCTGGGGCAGTTAAAACTCCTTTGCCATTCCACGAGGAATGATTGCTAAAACTTGTACTAATCAACCGAATTCTTTTTAATTGATCTGGGGTATATTCAATTCCGGGCCGACCATCAAAATGAATAAAGTCGGGAAACGTATTCCACGTTGCAGGATCGGGCACGTCCCCGCTGATGGTGATCCATAAGGATTTGCACGCGATAAGGTCGGGATATCTTTTTAGTTCAGCTACTAATTTCGTTAATGTCGGCGCTCCCTCCGATTTTAGATCTATCATCAAAGACAACGGTTTATTGCTTTTTGGATAGGCGTTGCCCTTATTTTTATGAATCTGTTGTTGAAGCGGTTTTAGATAGAGCGAGTCTAACGTTTTATCTAAACTTATTTCCGATGGGGTATGTGCTACTACTAACTTTCCTTTGTAGAGGAAAACATCTGCTTCAATGAAATCGGCTTGTTGATGATATGCGACAAAAAAAGGAATCGATTTCTCATAGTCATTATGCGCAAAGATCATGGTCTGGGGAGACTGACCGAGCGCAGCGCTCATAACAAAGTAAGTAATGAGAGAAGTAAAGATGCGCATCATTTTAATTTTGATTTTTTAGGCAACGATACCGTGTATAATATATTCCCATTGAAATCGATAACCTGTACTAATGTACTGCTTTGTGTTACTGAAAATAACATAAACCCATATTCGGATTGGGCAAATTTACTGGTTGGTAACATCTTGACTGGTGTTCGTTCAGAGGCAGCACCCGATATAAAATGATTTATGTTTGCTGCTGTAACGATGTGTTGGAGACTATGTTCATGACCGGCGAGATATGCGTCTACCTTGTACTTTTCAAGCAACGGTTCAATTGAGCTTCTGACAGATTTCGTGTCATGACTTTCAGACCGCCCTCCTCCGGTATAAATAGGATGGTGGCCAACGACAAACTTCCATTTAATGTTAGGCGAGGGGTTAGCAAGAAGGTTTTTAAGCCATAACTTTTGCGCCGTAGTATCCTGGTCATGAACTTTATGACCAGATCCCGAATGATAGTTTTTTATAAGCGGGGTAGTATCGATGAACGCTAAAAGAACTTGCTGTGTAGTGTCTCCGTTTAGATTTATAACTTTCGAGTAATAACGCGAAGGCATTTGCCACCGGCGACTGATTTTTGAATACGCAATTTGCGCCTCAGGATTGGAGCCATAGTCATGGTTACCTAGTACCGGGTACCAATTCCATTGCAAAGAAAAATCGGTATAGATATCTTCAAAGGAATATTTCCACAGGGGATCATGTTCGCTTACCACACCCAGTGGATAAAAATTATCTCCCGCTGAAACGATAAAATCAACACTTGCTGCCGAGGCAGTTTTGCCCATCTGTGCCGCAACTTCTTTTTGATGATCGGCACCATTTCTTCCCCAGTCGCCCATGAGAATAAAATTTAGGGCGCTGGGATCAACCTTTAAATTATTGGCCGATAGTTTTGCGTTTTGTGCCTGAGCAAAAAATGTGGATATCGTTAATATGAGCGATAGAAAGGTTTTGATTTTACTGTATCTCATGGGTGCCAGGAATTTTAATCGATAAAAAGTTTTGTGTTTGAGCCGCAAGAAAGAATTTTTAAAATGCACCTTTTGAAACTCTTTGTTACGGTTTTATTATGCAATCCTTAAAACGAAGAGAAGCAAAATGCGACATAACTTTCGAATGAGAATAATTCTAATTCAGCTGTAACTATGCGCTGACTACTGGTTCACACGATTGAAAGGACGGTGTGGTAAAAGTGGAAATAGAAATCGAAATGTGGCTCCTAAAAATTTCATATTAAAACAAAATGAATTTATAACATTTTTCTGTGCGTGATAACATTACATTAAGTTTTGTTTATTGAACCGAGAACGCTGTGTGCTAATTCATAAAAAACTTATTACCCGATTAACTTAAGCTTAATCCAAAGTTCCATTTCACGATTTTATTTCTCTTTTACTTTGGCGCTCGTTAGGCGCGTATAGCGTCTGGCAAAAATCATTCACCCATTAACTCTTAAAAGCTTTCTATGAAAAATTTGTACCAGCGGCTCCCGGGGAGCCAACTGCTAGCGTTTAGTTTGAAGTGCCTTGCGGCGGTGGGGCTATCATCCTTTATCTGCCTGTCAACGCAAGATGTATTTGCAAAAAGCTACATATACCAGGAAGGGAAAGTAGTGACGGGAAACGTAAAAGATTCAGAGGGGGTAGCGATGCCAGGCGTTAACATTCACGAGAAAGGAACTACCAACGGAACAGTGAGCGACGTGGATGGTAACTACAGGCTCGTCCTGTCGTCATCTAATGCTATTCTGATTTTCAGTTTTATTGGAACTGAAACAAACGAAGTGACCGTAGGCACTCAGTCGGAAATTTCTGTGTCGCTGATGCCAGCCTCCGAGACATTGGAAGAGCTTGTCGTAATAGGCTACGGTACCCAGAAAAAGTCTGACGTGACAGGCGCAGTCACTTCTTTGAAAAGTGAAAACTTTAACCAGGGCGTAGTTACCAATCCCGGCCAGCTCTTACAAGGAAAAGTTTCGGGTGTCAATGTAACCACTGCGAGCGGTGAGCCAGGTGCTGCGCAAAATGTGATTATCCGCGGCATTGGAAGCTTGCGATCCGGAACGCAACCGCTTTACGTGGTCGACGGATTTTTACTCGACAATTCCTCGCAAGGATTTGACACCAATCCGCTCAATTTTCTTAATCCCAATGATATAGAAAGTATAGACGTATTGAAAGATGCCAGCGCCACCGCTGTATATGGTTCGAGGGCATCAAATGGAGTTGTTGTCATTACCACAAAGAAGGGAAGATCAGGGAAAACAGAAATGAATTTTTCAACATCCGCAGCTTGGTCCTCCATGTCCAATAAGATAGATGTATTCAGTGCCGACGAGTTTCGCAGGCAGGTGCAGTCGGAGGGTGGAACGTTAAACGACTTTGATGGAAATACCGATTGGCAGGATGAGCTAAGTCAAAAAGGTTTTTCAAAAACCATTGACTTTTCACTCGGAGCCGCCTCAGAAAAATTTTCCTACTATGCATCAGTAGGCTTTCAGGATCAGGAAGGAATTCTTAAGAATAGCAATCTGAAACGTTATTCCGGTAAGTTGAACATGAATCAAAAAGGAATCAACGGAAGACTGAATGTGGGTTTTAATCTTACTGCATCCCACACTGAAAATTTACGCCCTAATATAAACGCTACCATCAGCGACATGCTTAGTTTAAATCCGACTATTCCTGCCTATACTAACGGAGAGCCTACACTGCTGACCACAAATGCATTGAATCCTTTGAAAAGGTATGAAATATTCAGCGACGAGGCCGTTAACAACCGTATCCTGGCGAGTATTTCACCGTCGTTAGAACTTCTGGATGGCCTTGTTTATAAGCTAAATCTTGGTGTGGACTATTCTGCTACAGACAGGGACGAGCAGTACAAACCTTTTCCGTCTGTTATAAATGAATCCAATATTTCAGATGGGTCATTGTCCACACTCACGAGCACCAATACAAATCAGCTTGTGGAGAACACACTTACCTACAACTGGAATAAGGGTGTTCACAACGCTATTCTGTTGGCGGGACATTCGTACCAAAGCTTTCTTGAGGAGGATAGAACATTTTCTTACAGAGGCTTCGCCAATAACAACATTGAACCCAAGTACCAGGATCAGACCAGCACAACAGTGTATCCTACAACGGTGACTTCGTCTGCTGTTAAGAATGAGCTGCAATCATACTTCGGAAGACTTAACTACGTGTACGACGATAAATATTTGTTCACCGCAACGTTTCGTGCCGACGGATCGTCCAAATTTGGAGACAACAGTAAGTATGGTTATTTTCCTTCTGTTGCCCTGGGCTGGAATATCAGCAACGAAGATTTTATAAACAGCGCGACATTCAACAACCTGAAGTTGCGGGCAAGCTGGGGGCAAACGGGTAACCAGGAAATTCCCTCCAAAATTACAAAAGCAAGCTATTCTGAAAACAGACTAATAACCGGCGGTCAAAGCTATAACACTTATCCGTTAGATCCCAACGCCACGGCTATTGGCGGATACCCGTACGGAATAGTCTATACACGTTTAGCGAACCTCGATCTGCAATGGGAGGTATCCACTCAAATAAACGTAGGTCTCGATTTTGCAATCCTTGATAATCAATTGAGTGGTAGTCTGGATTATTTCAATAAGAATTCGTCCAATATACTTTTGGAAGTTACTCCCGCCGATCCTGTTCAACCTACTGCTACCTACTGGACAAATATCGAGGATATGAAGATCCAAAACAGTGGTATCGAGTTGGCGTTGAATTATAGTGGAAAAACACGGGGCGACTTTTCATATAATATCGGCGGTAATATCACGTATCTTGACAACAAAGTAAAAGACTCTCCTTATTCGGTGTTGACCACAGGCGCAGCCCAGGGTTCCGGTCAAACTGGCGCCACCATTAATGGCTACATCAACAATGAGCCAATAGGTGCATTCTATATGTTTCAGTTTGAAGGCATTGGTACCGATGGTCTCAATAGGTTTAAGGACATCAATAGTGATAATGCAACATTGGACAACGACAGGAGTGTTGTCGGAAGTGCTATTCCAAAAGTGATCTACGGTTTTCACGTGAACGTGAAGTATAAAAGGTTTGACCTGGGTATTAACTTCAATGGCGTAGCAGGAAACGAGGTTTACAATCATACGGCGATGAGCCTGTTCACCAAAGCACAATTAACCAAGTCTAATAACGCAACAGATTTTACGGTTAAATATCCTAATGAAGCTATCTCAAACGCCAATACTGTATCCACACGGTATTTGGAGAATGGGTCTTTCCTAAGATTAAACAACGCTACACTGGCGTACAATCTGAGTTCGGATAAGATCGGCCTATCCGATGTATTGCAGAATATCCGCGTGTCGCTAACTGGTCAAAACCTTTTTGTAATAACAGATTATTCCGGATTTGACCCCGAAATCAATACGGGATCAACTCTAGGAGGCGTTCAAACTTTTGGGATAGACTATTTTACTTATCCCAAGGCACGAACAATCCTGGTTACGCTCAATGTAACATTCTAGCAATAAACGAACTGATTTACTTCGAGAAACCAATAAAAAAGAATCACATGAAATGTCCATCAACAACGCGTAGATTCAGTGGGATCATTATTCGTGGGCATTGCATGTGTTCCTAAAAAATAAATACTACTAAGCACATGAATAACATAAGACTTAAAAAAGCCCTACCGATCGGTATATTCTTACTCGCGTTTTTCGGTTGTACCTCATTGGAGGAAGAAATTCTCGACGAGTCGCTGACTGGAACAGGTCAAGCCGAAATTGTTAGTGGGTCAATAGCTCCCGTGTATGGTCTTCTCCGCCAGGTGTGGATGCATACCGTGAATTTCGGACTTCAGGAAGTTGCTTCCGATGAAGCCATTCTTCCATACCGGGGCGGTACAGACTGGTATGATGGAGGCAAGTTCATCGCCGTGCATCAGCATCTTGTGACTCCGAGTAATGCTTTGGTAGGTGATACCTGGACAAGTATCACGTTATGTCTATCGAGAGCAGTAATTGCCGAGGAACGATTGGTGTTAGAAATTGAAAAGGGTAATCAGGAAGCGCAGCATGCGCTGTATGAAATGGTTGCCATGAATGCATACCTCAATATGCTCGCGCTCGATAATTGGGGACTTATTTTCAAAAAGGAAAACTCGGACCAGATTTCCGAAATACTACGAGGTCAAGAAGCAATCAATTACATCGAAAGTCGACTTTTGTCGGTAGTGGATCTGATGCGTAATGACATCGGTCCGGGCAGACTTACCAAAGATGCGGTACGCGCTTTACTGGCTCGTTTATATCTGAATGCTGCTGTGTATCGCGATCCTTATGGTGCGCCTGATTTTAAGAAAGAGGACATGGATAAAGTTATACAGTACACAAGCGATATTATTTCAGGGTCTCATTCATTGTCACCTGAATACTTTGACCTGTTCAATGATGATAACCATACTAATCCGGAAATTATTTTTGCTCAGGATCAAAGAGGTGTGCTTGACACTGAGCACAGCAGATGGGCTTATTGGTCAATCTCCGGAGACCAGGTTCCAAGACCAGAATTTCCAAGTACAAGAGGGACCGATGCTACGGCAGCCACAACTGATTTTATACAAACGTGGGTTGACGCCTATGGGAGCGTAGACGGAGCCGCTGAGGAAGATGCCCGTTTTTATCAACAGAATACTATCATACCTGATGCCCTTAAAGATCTTACTGGCGTAACTCCTGCAAATGATGCTGAGCATTACTATTGTGTTGAAGCTACCGAATTTGAAATCGACAGAGGAATTATTGGTGGTGTAATATGGGGCCCAAGAAAAGATGCCGGAGGTCAAATTTTGACTTGCGACGATGGAAAGGTGAGAATATATCCCGTTATCAACAGAAGGACCAGTGGTGCAAACCTTAGTTATGTTGATCATACACTCAACGTCGATTTTACGGAACAGGGAAGTCTGCATAATACAGGTCACCGGTTTTCTAAATACCAGTTTAGCCATACCGCTACTAATTGTTGCTCCTACAGTAGTGTTGATGTAGTTTTGATCCGGCTCGGAGAAATCTATTTGATGCGTGCCGAAGCGAAGTTGAGAAATGGCGACGATGCAGGGGCGTTGACGGATGTTAATACCCTGAGAACTTCGAGGACTGCCAGACCTGCGCAAACTCCTCCGGCGCTGACTTCTATTGACCTGGATATTTTATTTCGCGAATCCGGATTTGAACTCTACTGGGAAGGCCTGAGACGAAACTATCAGATACGGTTTGGCAAATATGAAGATTCCTGGACAGGCAAGACCGATAACGATGTACACAAAAGGTTGTTTCCGATCCCTCAGAAAGCAATAGATGGTGCCTCCAGTGAAAAAGGATTCCTCGTTCAAAATCAGGGATACTAAATCAATGTCGTTTACTTAAGCTTCCATCAACCTTCTCCTTCGGAGAGGGCAGGGTGAAGCAAAAAATAAATAAGCTTAAGTAAACGACATTGGATACTAAGTTGTCAGCCTATTCACAAAAATAAACCGATCACCAAAGGTCGAAAGCTACAGTGTAGCCTTCGACCTGTTTTCCTCATCTTACACAATGCCTATGGAACGCTTACAAAAACACTTAACGCTAACTTTATTCATTTGCTTGTCGTTTACCGCCTTGCGCGGTCAGCACCTTAAGATGAACCAGACACAGGTCATCGGAAGTCATAACAGTTATAAAATCGGGATCGAAAAGCCACTGATGGACTTACTTGTGTCAGAACGTCCAGAAGCAAAAGGATTGGATTACGAACATATTCCCATAACTGAGCAATTGCATTTGGGCTTGAGAAGTCTGGAGATTGATGTGCTGTATGACCCGGAGGGAGGTCGATTCTCCAATCCGAAAGGTATCGAGATGTTAAACGCTCAGGGCGTGAAGGCCAAACCTTACAACGCTGAAGCCATGAACAACCCTGGCTTCAAAGTACTTCATGTACCGGATATCGATTTTAGGACGCACTGTAGTACATTCAAAGCATGTCTGTCTGAGATTAGGCAGTGGTCACAATCAAAGCGTGATCACCTTCCGATCATCATTACGATCAATCCTAAAAGTTCAGGACTTGACAGGCCTGGTTTTGCACAGGTAATACCATTTGATAAAAAGGTATTGGACGCACTTGATATGGAGATTCTTGAGGTTTTTGAAGTTGACCATTTGATTACACCAAAACAAGTAAAAGGAAAATATGAAACACTACGAATGTCAATCGTGAAGGAAGGCTGGCCAGAACTTTCCAAAGCGAGAGGAAAAATACTTTTCGTACTCGATGCGGGAAAAGCATTGACAGAATTGTACATAGCAGGAGAAGAAGTTTATGCAAGGCCGATGTTTGCCAACACGCACGCAGACAGTGCGCATGCTGCTTTTTTTATCATGAATAATCCCGTTGCGCAGGAGAAAGAAATAGCTTCATTGGTAAAACAAGGGTTTATGGTACGAACCCGTTCTGATGCCGACACCAGAGAAGCCCGGACCGGCAGCAAGGTCAGGTTTGAAGCAGCTATTCGGTCTGGCGCACAGGTTATCACGACGGATTATTATTTAAAATCACTGAGTCCAAACAAAGACTATGAAATTTCTTTTGATGGTAAATACAGTCAATGCAATCCGGTTCTTGTAACGTCATCGGGATGTGACTTGAAGTAGGGTGGTGTCATCATGTGATGAAAGTCTGACGTTATTCGAATTCATCAACAACATCGATCAACTTAAACTTTTTTACAGAAAATGATATTTTCTGGTGCAGCCATTTAAGAAATTTTGAATCAGAATTCCCCCAGTTGTGGGACCATTTGTTATCTTTTAATGTCCATTCTCCAATAAACTTATTAAAGGGTTTTCCGGCTTTGTTGTAAACCTGTTTCAGTCATTGTTTTGTCAATACCCAGAGCAGTGTCTTGTGAATAACTACTATTAAATTGAATACTTAATAGAAACAAAGAAGTAAATTTTATAACTATATTTTCATTGATTTTGTTTTTCCCCTCAAACATGCAATCCCATCCTGTCTCACGAACAAATTTTTACGACCTTAATGTTCAGACTTAACCAAATCTGCTTGTTGTACTGGTAGTCGTCTAAGTCGGTTTCCTGTTGCTGCAAAGATTGCGTTAGCCAGGGCAGGAGCTACAGGAGGAACGCCTGGCTCTCCGGCACCTCCCATCTTTTCAGCGCTAGGGACAATATAGACTTCTATTTTGGGCGTTTCGGTTATTCTCAGCATCCGGTAATCATGAAAATTTGATTGTTGTACCTGACCTTTTTCTATTGTTATTTCCCCATGTAATGCTGCGGTGAGGCCAAAAATGATACCGCCCTCCATTTGTGCTTGAACACCAGCGGGATTAACAGCCAAGCCGCAATCAATAGCACAAACGACACGATGAATACGAAGGCTATTATGCTCAATTGATATTTCAACAACTTGCGATACATAACTCCCCATTGCTTCATGGACCGCTATGCCTCTAAACGTTGCTTTTGCCAGAGGTTTATTCCATTCAGCTTTTTCAGCAGCCAGATTGAGGGCAGCTAAATGACGAGGAGCGTTTTTTAATAAAATCCTTCTGTAATCAACAGGATCTATTCCCGCTGATGTAGCAAGCTCGTCTATAATTGTTTCGATGACGAAAGCCGTATGCGTGTTCCCTACTGATCGCCATGGTAGAACAGGAACTTCTACTTTCGTTGTTATCAATTCAAAGGAATAATCATGAATCGAGTTTGAATACGGGGCACCCGTTGTTACAGAACTGTAATCTATTCCATCCTGAATAATGTATTTTTCTAACGGCGTGTTCGCGAAAAGAGATTGGCCAACAATACAATGCTGCCACGCCATTGGATATCCATGAACATCGATGCCAATACTAGCCCGATGTACATAAATGGGTCTATAATATCCCCCCTGGATTTCATCTTCACGAGTCCAAATTAATTTTATGAATTGGCCACTCACTTTGGCGATATGAATAGCTTCCATAATCCAGTCAGAGCTAAAAGAACCACGTCTGCCGAAACTTCCTCCAAGGTGAGGTGTATAAAACAAAACCTTTTGTGGTTCAATGCCTAAAAATGCAGCAACCTCTGCTTGATGAAGTAAGGGTGATTGTGTGCCGGCCCATACTTCGCATTTACCCTCTTTGATTTGGACTGTACAATTCAATGGCTCCATGGGTGCATGAGCCAAGAACGGGAAACTGTACTCTACCTGTAAAGAACTTTTGGCTTTTTTCAGAGCAGAAGTTACGTCTCCCTTTTGCTTAATAACTAAACCCTTTGATTTTGATAGTTGTGAATATTTATCAAACAGATCCTTACTTTCTATATTTTCATTTTCCCCATTCTCCCATACTATCTTTAGTGCCTCACGTCCCTTTTTAG
>Ga0196965_1000392_pt1 | contig 27872 bp, 21 predicted proteins | sample S1_20metaG_FD_148668 | JGI IMG/M metagenome (GOLD analysis project Ga0196965, IMG submission 148668) | Soil microbial communities from Anza Borrego desert, Southern California, United States - S1_20 | ecosystem: Environmental > Terrestrial > Soil > Desert | place: USA: California | collected...
GGTGAAGTCGGTCACGTCATAGCAGGCGTTGACGATCGCGGTCGGCGTCGGCGCCGTGATCACCTGGTCGACGAAGATGTCGTAATAGTCGACGGTGATCGACAGGCCCCGGACCCAGCGCGGCGTGATGACCGCGCCGATCGTCCACGACTTCGAGGTCTCCTCGGTCAGATCCGGGTTGCCGCCGCTCAGGATCTCCAGCGAAGAGCTGTAGAGAAGATCCGTCCCAAGCGGAACGCCATCGGCGATGCAGTTCTGCTGGCGGGTCACGCGGCCCCCGATATTATCCACATCGCACGGATCTTGGAATGCCGGAGCGAAGTTCTGGGTCTGCGAGCTGAACAGCTCCGAGAGGTTCGGAGCGCGAACCGCGCGCGAGTAGTTGCCGCGGAACCGGATGTCCGGGACCGGCGCCCAGGTGCCGCCGACGTTCCACGCGAAGACCGTGCCCGTGTCGCCCTTATAGTCGGCGACCCGGCCGGCGGCCTCGATGGTCAGCTCGTGGAAGAACGGCATGTCGCGAAGGATCGGGATGCGAACCTCGCCGAACGCTTCCTTCACTTCGAACGACGGCGGATCGAATAGCGGGATGGCGTTCAGGAAGGTGCCGCCCGACTCGGTGATCGGATCGTAGCGCTGGTAGGCCGTCTCCTTGCGGTATTCGGCGCCGAGCGCGAAGCCGATCGGGCCGCCCGGAAGCTCGAACACCTGGCTCAAGTCACCCGAGACGAAGGCGTTGGCGACGAACTGGGTCTGCTTGCCTTCGGTCCGAAGCTCCGGAGCGACATAGGCGATCGCGGCCGCCGAGTTGGTCGCACCGAACGGGTTGAAGGGAACGCAGCCCGCGACGTCTTCCGGGATCCGCGCCTGGGCGGCGTCGAGGGTCGACTGCGCCGTGCCGGCGGCGAAACCGCGGACCACGCGAGCGGCCGGATCGATGGTCACCCGGCAGACGATGTTGCCGTTCTGGTCCTTCACGGCGTCGAGGGCGTAGGCGAGGCGCTGGCGGTTGAACTGGCCCTGCGGGCGGAAGATCTCGTTGAACTCGCCGTAATTGGCCGAGACCTCGTAGCGCCAGTCGTCGTTGAAGTCGCCGCGGATACCGACCACGCCGCGATAGGTGTCGCGGGTCGCCGGATAGTCGCGGTTGCCGATGTCGAAATTGTTCCGGCTGAGCTGGAAGGTCGTCGCCGTCGGCCCGGCGAACTGCTGGATCAGCGTCCGCGCCTCAGGCTGCAGGAACGGGTTGTCGATGCGCAGGGTGCCGAGCACGCCGCCCTGGAAGAAGCTCGGGCCGGACTGGCCGCCCGAGGTCCTGATCCGCGAGTAGCTCGCCTCGAAGAAGGGCTCGAACGCCTCGCTCAGGGTGAAGTGACCGAATGCGTTGATGTTGATGCGCTCCACCATCGGACGCAGGTTGAGATCCTCGCGGCTGCGGAAACCCGTGCCCCGGCCGCCGATCGTGTTGCTGGAGGCTGGGCGGAAGTCCGCATTGTAGGGATCCTCGACCAGCAGCTGGCCGTCCGGGCCGAAGCTGTAGAAGCGCGCATTGCCGTTGGGGAGGCAGCGGACGGTACGCTGGGGCCCAGGGGGAAGGACGGCGACAGTTGGGCAGCTCGGCGTGAGCGCACCGTAATCGGAGATCGCCAGGCTGGTGATGTCCCGGAAGTAGGTGCGGTCCGGAAGGCCGTCCGTGCCGGACGCCTGGGTATCCGAGTCGGTAACGATGAAGCCGGACTGGACGGCCATGTCGCCGCGACCGATCGGGAAGAAGATGTTCTGGCGCGCGAACTCGGCCGAAACCGCGATGTTGCCGCGGTCCCCGGCGAAGTTGGTGCCGGCGAGGCCGCTGACGAAATAGGCGCCGGCGTCGCCGCGCGACGAGATGCCGCCCTGGCCGCGCAGCTGGAAGCCCTCGAAGTCGCGCTTCAGAACGAAGTTGACGACGCCCGCGATGGCGTCCGAACCGTAAATGGCCGAGTTGCCGCCGGTGACGACGTCGACGCGCTCGAGCAGGTCGGTCGGGACCACGTTAACGTCGGGGGCGCTGCCGCCGATCGAGGCCGGGACCATGCGGCGGCTGTTCATCAGCACCAGGGTGCGATCGGTGCCGAGGCCGCGAAGGTCGAGCAGGTTGAGGCCCGACGTGCCGATGAAGCGGGTCGAGTTGGCCGTGCTGAAGGTGGAGCGAAGGGCCGGCAGCTCGTTCAGAATGTCGCCGACCGAAATCTGGCCGGTGGAGCGGAACTCCTCGGAGCCCACCGAGGTGATCGGAACGGTCGCGTCGAGGTTCGGCCTGCGGATGCGCGAGCCGGTGACCGTGATCTCCTGGCCGGCGTCGGCGGCGGAGCCGTCCGCGCCCGCGGAAGCGTCTTCACCGGACTCGAGCTCGGTCTCGCCCTGCAGGGCCGCCGGATCGTCCTCTTCCTCCTGAACTTCCTGAGCATAGGACGGAGTCGCCGTCGCCACGGCGAAGGCTGCCATAAAAAAGGCCGAGCGAATCGCGCTCGTGCCGAGAAGACCAAATTTTCTCATCCCGAATCATCCCTCTTGAGTCAGCCGGCTTGCCACTGCGCACGGCCTCTGAATTGACGCAGAGACGATTCAGCCCCCCCGCGCAAGGCCGGGGGGTCCCTCGTTCATCAAAAGTTCAGCGAGTGTAACAGTTCTGCAACAGGCCGCTTCCGCCTTTATCCGGAAAAGGCTTTAGGCAGAAGCGCTTGGCTCAGCGTTCCACGCAAAGCGCGATGCCCATCCCGCCGCCGATGCACAGGGTCGCGAGGCCTTTTTTGGAGTCTCGGCGGGCCATTTCGTAGAGCAGGGTGGTCAGCACACGGGCGCCGCTCGCGCCGATCGGATGACCGATGGCGATAGCTCCGCCGTTGACGTTGACCTTGGCCGCGTCCCAGCCCAGCTCCTTCCCGACCGCCAGCGCCTGCGCGGCGAACGCCTCGTTGGCCTCGATCAGGTCGAGGTCGGCGACCGTCCAGCCGGCCTTCCGGAGCGCCCGCTGCGTCGCCGGCACCGGGCCGATGCCCATGATCGAGGGGTCCACTCCGGCCGAGGCCCAGCTCGCCACCCGCGCCAGGATCGTGGCGCCCCGGCGCTCGGCTTCCTCGCGGCTCATCACCACCAGAGCGGCGGCGCCGTCGTTGAGCCCCGAAGCGTTGCCGGCGGTGACGGTGCCGTCCTTGCGGAAGGCGGGGCGAAGGCCGGCGAGGGCGGACTGCTCCACTCCGTCGCGAATATATTCGTCATTCTCGACGATCGTCTCGCCCTTGCGGCTCTTGACCGTCACCGGCGCGATCTCGTCGCGGAAACGTCCTTCGGACCGCGCCCTGGACGCCTTGTTCTGCGAGGCGGTGGCGAACGCGTCCTGGTCGTCGCGGGTGACCTGATATTGCTCGGCCAGATTCTCGGCGGTGATGCCCATGTGATAGCCGTTGAACACGTCGGTGAGGCCGTCCTTGATCATCGTGTCGATCAGCTCGAGCCCGCCCATCTTGGTGCCGCCGCGAAGATGCTGGGCGTGGGCGGAAAGGCTCATGCTCTCCTGGCCGCCGGCGACGACGATGCTGGCGTCGCCGGTCTGGATCGCCTGGCTCGCCAGGGCCACCGCGCGAAGGCCCGAGCCGCACACCTGGTTGACTCCCCAGGCGGGCACCTCCTTCGGAACGCCCGCCGCCATCGACGCCTGCCGCGCCGGATTCTGGCCCTGAGCGGCGGTCAGCACCTGGCCGAGGATGACTTCGCTCACTTCCCCCGGCGAGACTCCGGCCTGCTCGAGCGCCGCCACGATCGCGATCCGCCCGAGCTCGTGCGCCGGGGTCGAGGCGAAGGATCCGAGGAACGAGCCCACGGGAGTGCGCTTGGCGGCGGTGATGACGACGTCGGTGGCGGACATGGATGCGGCTCCTTGAAGGTCTCTGCCGTTCGCCCTGAGCTTGTCGAAGGGCTCTCCTTCTCGATCGCGGGAGGAAGGAGGGGGCTTCGACAGGCTCAGCCCGAACGGTCGGAAGGGTTCGTGCCGCCGCCCCTAGCACCGCGCCGCATGGCGGGAAAGCCAGCCCGCGAGCGGCTCCCAGAGCGCCGCCTTCGCCCGTCCGCCGACGACCATCCCGACATGGCCCTGGGCCAGCTCGAGCCGCTCGCCGGCGCCCGTCGCCGAAGCGGCGGGGACGATCCGGTCGCTGGTCGACACGATGTCGAGGAAGGGGCAGGGGAGGGCGGCCGGATCGGGGAGCCGCCACCCGCCCCGGCCGGTGACGTCGCGGCCGAACATGTCCTCGAACAGCTCCTTCGCCGCCGCGTGCGGCAAGGGCGGTCCGTCATTGGCCCAATCCTCCAGGGTGACGAACGCCCGCGCCTCCGCGCTCCCCTCGGCCATGTCGGCGAAGGCCTCGAACTTGGCGACGGTGCGCGCGGGGTCGAGGCTCCAGAAGGCGCTCTGAAGCACTTCCATCGGCAGGCAGCCGAGCGCCTCCGACGTCGCCGCCGCGCTCTCCCACAACCGGCCGAGGGTGGCCCGTGCCTCTTCGGGGAAAGCGGAGAAGCGCCACGGCGCCGCGATCGCCGCCACCGCCGGCGCCCGGCCCGGGCCCGCCGCCGCCAGCGCCATCGTTCCGCCCAGGCAATAGCCGACCAGCGCCGGAGCCTCCCCCAAAGCCGCGATCAGGGGCAGCGCCACCGCCTCGACATGGCCGGCGACCGACAGCGCCGAGCGCGTCTCCACCTCCCAGCCCCAGTCGAGCAGAAGCGGCCTCACCCGGCCTTGCGCGGCGAGCCAGCGGAGCAGCGACCGTTCCGGAAGATCGAGGATGGACGGCGGGTTGATCAGCGAGGGCACGAACAGCACCGGCGGCCCCGACCCGCCATAATCCCGGACCTTCGCCCCCTTGAGCTCCGCCACCGCCGCCGGCGGCTCCGCCGCGGGGGGGCGGGCCGCCTCCTGGTAGCGCCTCAGCCCCCTGAGCGCCCGGTTCAGCCGATCGGGCGCGCCTTCGATCTCGCGGCGCAGCATGGCGAGGAACAGAGGCAAGGGCCGCGGCCTGTGTTGCGGCGCGTCAAGCTTCGGTGCTAGAGCGCTACCCTCGGTTGAGGGATCATTCATGGCGGCCTCGGGATCCGGCGACGACGTCGTCATCATCAAGAAATACGCGAACCGGCGGCTCTATGACACCGAAAGCTCGTCCTACATCACCCTGGAGCGCCTCGCCGAGATGGTCCGCCAGAAGCGCGAGTTCAAAGTCGTCGACGCCCGCTCCGGCGAGGACATCACCCACAACGTCCTCACCCAGATCATCATGGACGAGGAGAGCCGCGGCCAGACCCTGCTCCCGGTCAGCTTCCTCAGGCAGCTGATCGGCCTCTACGGCGGCCCCGTCCAGTCGATGCTCCCGCAATATCTCGAGGCCAGCCTCGACGCCTTCCAGCGCAACCAGAGCCAGATGCGCGACGCGCTCGCCGGCGCCTTCACCGCCAATCCGTTCGCCGAGCTCGCCCGCCGCAACATGGAGCTGTTCCAGTCCGCCGCCACTGGCCGTCCCGCGGCCGCCGCGCCCGCCGCCGGCGGCAATCGCGAGGAGGAGCTGGAACGCCTCCGCGCCGAGCTCGCCGCCCTCCAGGCCAAGGTCGAGAAGCTGACCCGCTGAGGGCCGACGAAGGAGAGTGAATTGCCTATGCGCCCGCACGTCCTCGCCGCACTCCTCCTCGCCGCCGCGGCGACGGCTTCCGCCCAGCCTCCGGCGCCGCGGCCGGCGCCGTCGGGTCCGGTCACCATCGTCCACGCCGGCCGGCTTCTCGACCGCCCCGGCCGGCCGGCGCGCGGCCCCTCGACGATCATCGTCCAGGGCGGGCGAATCGTCGCGGTTCGGGACGGCCTCGAGCCGCCCCCGGCGGGCGCGGCGCTCGTCGACCTCTCCGGCCGCTTCGTCCTCCCCGGCCTGATCGACAGCCACGTCCACCTCGATTCCGATTCCGGCGGAATCGCCGCCCTGGTCGAGGAAGTCACCGAAAACGCGCCGCAAAAGACCCTCCGCACCCTCGCCAACGCGCGCAAGACTCTCGAGGCCGGCTTCACCACCGTCCGCAACCTCGGCGACGGCTCGGGCGCCACCCTCGCCATCCGCGACGCCGCCGCCCGCGGCGAGGTCGACGCCCCGCGAATCGTCGACGCCGGCCGCTCCATCTCGACCACGTCCGGCCATATGGACGCCACCCTCGGCCTCGCCGACGATCTCCACGCCTCGATCCCGCAGGACAATCTGTGCGACGGCGCCGAATCCTGCCGCCGCGCCGTCCGGGCCCAGATCCGCCGCGGAGTCGACGTCATCAAGATCGCCACCACCGGCGGGGTCAACAGCCGCATCGGCGCCGGCCTCGGCCGCCAGATCTTCGACGACGAGGTCAAGGCGCTGGTCGACACCGCCCATCTCTACGGCAAGAAGATCGCCGTCCACGCCCACGGCGCCGACGGGATCAACGCGGCCCTCGCCGCCGGCGCCGATTCGATCGAGCACGGCACCCTCATGGATTCCGAAAGCCTTCGCCTGTTCAGGGCCGGCCGCGCCTTCTACGTCCCCACGCTCTCGACCGTGAACGGCTATCTCGAGCGGATCGCCGCCGATCCCAACGCGTACCCGCCCGACGTCCGGGCCAAGATCGACTGGCGGATCTCGATCACCGGCGACGCGCTCAGGAAGGCCGTCCCGGCGGGGGTGAGGATCGCCTTCGGAACCGACGCCGGAGTGTCCAGGCACGGCCGCAACGCCGACGAGTTCGAGCTCATGGTCAGACACGGAATGACCCCGGCCACCGCCATCCACGCCGCCACCGTCAACGCCGCCGAGCTGCTCGGCCTCGCCGCCGAAGCGGGCTCGATCGAGCCCGGCAAGAGCGCCGACCTCATCGCCGTCGAGGGCGACCCGCTCGCCGACGTCACGGTGCTGAAGCGTGTCCCCTTCGTCATGGCGCGGGGCCGGGTGGTCAAGGACCAGCGCTAGAGGATGATCGCTTCAGGTTGATCTGCCCCGCTCATCCTGAGTAGCCGTCGAGCTTGTCGAAACGGCGTATCGAAGGACGGCCCTTCGATACGGGCCTTCGCCTTCGCTCAGTCCCTGCTCAGGATGAGCGGTTCGGTGAAACCGGTCATGCTCCAGGAAGGGCGCGCCGCGTTCGACTCGATGACGGACGTCACTTCGGCTTGACGAACTTCAAGGTCATCCGGTCGCTCTCGCCGATCGCCAGGAAGCGCTCGCGCCCGACTTCCTTGCCGCGAAGGCTCGGCGGAAGCGACCACACTCCGCCCGGATGGTCCTTGGTGTCGGCCGGATTGGCGTTGATCTCGCTCGCGGCGACGAGCCGGAAGCCCGCCGCTTCCGCGAGCCGCCGGACCGTCGAGACCTTGATGTAGCCTGACGATTTCTCCCGCGCCGGATCGGCATCCTCCGGCAGCCTGTGCTCGACCACGCCCAGGGTGCCGCCCGGCTTCAGCATCGCGAACATCTGCCGGAAGGCCTCGTCGGCGAAGGGCTTCTCGGGCATGATCCAGTTGTGGACGTTGCGGAAGGTGAGAACGACGTCGGCCGTCCCGTCCGGCACCGGCGGCTCGGTCGCCGCCGCCACCCCGGCCGGGAAGGCGGCGTAGCGTATCGCTCCGAAGGTCGCCGGATCCTTCGCCTGGAGCGCCCGGGCGCCGTTGAGGCCGTTGCCGTTGGCGGCGGCATAATAGACTCCGTGCTCGCGGACCAGCGGCGCCAGTATCTCCGTATACCAGCCCCCGCCCGGCCAGATCTCGACCAGGGTGTCGTCCGGCTCCACCCCGAAGAAGCCCAGGGTCTCGCGCGGATGGCGGTAGCGGTCGCGGGCCCGGTTCGCCTCGGTCCGCGCCGGCGAGCCGACCGCCGCCGCGATCGAGGTGTCGGCATAGAGCGCCGCCTCGGCCGCCGCGACGGCCTTGGGCGAAGGCGCGCAGGCGGCCGCGGCGAGGAGTGCGGAGGCAAGGGCGGCGGCGCCGAGGCGTCTGGGGGTCATGAGCGGTCTCCGGTTCTGGGCGTCCTGCCCGCGCTAATGGCCGAGAGCCCGGGTGCGCGCAACCTGCGCGAAGGCCGCAGGCGAGGCGCCGCGCGCCTCGGCCTCGTCATCCCGGATTTGATCCGGGATCCGCCCTTCCCCTTCCCGGCCGAAAGTACCACTTTCTGACGATGTCTCCTTCCACCCTCCTCTGGGCCACCGCCGCCGCCTTCGCCGCCCTCGCCCTCCTCGCCGGCTGGGCCGACCACCGCCGGGGGAAGCGCCGCGACCTCGACCGGCCCGGCTGGGTGCCGTGGCAGCTGGTGCTGGTGCTGGCGATGATGGCGAGCGTGGTTTGTGGGGCGCTGGGGGTTTTGGTTTAGCTAGATGTCCAGCGTCGGGAGCGACCGAACGATCCTCATCGTTTCTAGGCTAACCGTGATCACCCGCTGGAGGAGCTTCAGGGGATAGGCGGGATCGCCCATCGTCTCGTTGGCGAATGCGTTGGCGTCCCAGACGATGCCGCTCGCCTTGTCCGTCTTCACGCACTGACGCTCCATCACCCATTCGATGGCACTCTTGCCGTTCACGACGTAATCATAGGCTTCGATCGGGACGCCGGTAAGGGTTATGTTGGAGTTGTAGAGGATAGTGGTCTTGTCGACATTTGGGCGCTTGCCGCCGAACCGCATCTTCTCGACCCGGTAGAAGCTCGCCGGATCCGAGATGTCGGCCAGCCGCAGGTCGCCCTGTGCGATCGTTACGGGATATGGCTCTGCCTCGTCATATTTGCAGTGAAGGTCGCCCAAGAGCCGGCCAGCCCTCGCGAAGGCCTTGAAATCTTCGTAACGCTTCACGACCGGGACGCGGGGGAGTTCCTTGGAGAGGTTGTCGGCGAAACGGTCCCGATAATCGGGGGAATGCAGCACGCCGTAGACATAGTAGAACAGATCGTCCTTCCCGATTGTCCCCTCGGCATACGCGTCTTGGAATTGCGAGAGAGCTGCATCATTGATCGCGTCGCGCCGCACCGCTTCCTTCCCGCCGCCTGCCAGGTCCAACTCGCCATCTGCAGACATGGACCCTTTCTCATAGAGCCAGCGAGGGAAGAACTGCCCTTTGGCCATAAGGTCGTGGCAGGGAAGTTGATCCATCATCAGGCAGGTGAATGACTGAGCTCCTGGGCCGGTCACCATGATTCCTCGGTTCGCGGCTTGGTCACCAAAGTAGCGCTTCATCAAATAGCCGCTCCAGTTGAGGCGGCTGTCCTCGTAGACCCACTGAACAGTAAATGGTCTGTATATGCTTTTTCGTACCTTGCTCGCTGAGAAGACATATTCCTTGCCAGCCTGATGATCGGCTATTGTTTTTTGGCACCACTTAAACGCACTCTCATCGTTATCATGCTTTGCATTGGAGGGGAGTGAGTTGAAGAAGCTGACCTGCCGCTCTATCAGGCTATTCAAATCTTTCTGCGATGGATTGTAGCAAATGGCATCCCGGTTGGTTTTCAGCCCAGCCGAGAAGGTCGAGAAGACGGCCGCCTCGCTGCCGCTCTTCGAGCCGAGGGCAAGAGCTTCCTGGAAGGATCGATCTCGCTGGTTGATCCAGTCGCCATGTTCGTCAGGTGTGATCGACTGCCATCGACCGGCCTTCGAGATTCCGCCGATGCTGCCGAACCGTCCGACGGTCGAGAGCTTTTCGTCGCGAGAAAGGTAATCGCCAATGTCATGGAAACGAATGACGCCATGCTCCGAAGCGGCAGGGTTCTTGACCAACAGGGTGATTGCGACGGGTGTCCGAGTTCCTTGGCCGAAGACGTTATCCCTCTCCCTCCGGCGTTGCTCCCCAGAGGTCCTCGCGTTGCCGCGAAGGTGTAGCAGGTGAATGCTGGCAAACTCGTCCACAAGGCACTTGCGCAGTCCGTCTAGGGCATTTCCCTCTACCCATCCGGCGTTCGTGACGAAACCGATTATGCCTGCTTTTCCTATCCGATCGCTTGCCCAACGAATGGCCCGGATATAGCTGTCGTAGATCGAACGCTTGTTCGTCATCCGAGTGCGTGCGGCGTACGTATCCCTGATCCTGCGGTCGATTTTGGGGTAGATCAGGTTTGCCGCGTCGTCGTTCGCGCTCCCTTGGCCAACGGAATAAGGCGGGTTTCCGACGATCACCCGCACCGGCAGCGCCTTCTGGCGCGCTCTGCGAGTGCTGTTGTCGGGCATGAGTTCCGCCAGAAGATCCTCGTCCTGCTCGTAGAGCTGAAATGTGTCTGTAAGGCAGATTCCCTCGAACGGACGGTAGGTCCCTCCCATCACTCCGTGATAGGCCGCCTCGATATTGATGGCGGCGATATAATAAGCGAGCAGGACGATTTCGTTGGCATGGATTTCCGCCCCATATTTCCGCTCCAGCGCCTCAGGCTTGATGAGGCCCGACTGGATCAGTCGGGTGACGAAGGTACCTGTGCCCGTGAACGGGTCGAGGATGTGGACGCCTTCGCTGCCGAGCGTCTGATCGAACTCGCTTTGGAGCAGCTCGCTCACCGACTTGAGGATGAAGTCCACGATCTCGACAGGAGTGTAAACGATGCCCAGCCGCTCGGTCATTCTGGGGAAGGCATTTCGGAAAAACTTATCGTAAAGCTCGACGATGATCTTTTGTTTGGCGTCGTCTCGGTCAATGCCCTCCGCCCGCCGCTTCACGCTGGCATAAAAGCGCTGGAGGCTCTCGGCCTCCTTGTCGATATTATGCTCTTGCAGCGTCGCCAGCACGCCCTCCAGCGCCTTCGAAACAGGATTGGCTTCGGCGAAGCTGTAGCCCTCGAATAACGCTTCGAAGACTGGACGGGTGATGAGGTGCTGGGCCAGCATTTCGATGGCCTCGCCCTCGTTGACGCTCTCGTTCAGGTCGTCTCGGATTTCGGCAAGGAAGCCTTCGAACGCCTCGCGCTCGGGCGTGCCGGGTTTCTCGACCAGCCCCTGGATGCGGCTGATATGCGTCTGGGCGATCTTCGCGATGTCGCCCGCCCAGTCCTCCCAATAATCGCGACGGCCGCACTTCCTGACGATCTTGGCCATGATCGCCATGGTGAACTCGTCGAAGGCGAACTCCGTTTGCGTGGCGGGCTGGCGCGGCTTGCTGTCGCCATCGGCGCCCGCTTCGTCGTCGGCCGCGCCGCCTTCGCCGATCCCGAGCTTCGGCTTCGCGGCGTCCTTCCGGTTCGGCAGGCGATTGCTGACGGCGATAACCTCGATATGATCGCTCACGTCTACGCCGAGGTCCGCCTGGTTGATCATCGCGTCGAATCGCTCGTCATGCGAACGGAGCGCATTCAGGATCTGCCAGACGACCCGGTAGCGCTCATTGTCGTTCAGCGCTTCCTCGGGCGACATGCCGGTCGGAACGCCGATGGGAAGGATGACGTAGCCCATGCGCTTGTCCGGCGCCTTGCGCATGACACGGCCCACCGATTGAACCACATCCACTTGGCTCTTGCGCGGATGCATGAACAGGATGGCGTCCAGCGCCGGCACGTCGACGCCTTCGGAGAGGCAGCGGGCGTTGGTGAGGATTCGGCAGATGGAACCGCCATGTTCCTCCTTCAGCCATTCCAGGTGGGCAGTGCGCTCCTTCGCACCCATTGTTCCGTCCACATGATGGACCTCGCAGGCGAGCGGATCGGCATCGCCCAGGGCGGTCCGACCTTCGTTCGAGGCCAGATACTCGCTCACCACGGCTTGGAATTCGGTGCGGATCAGCTTGGAACTGGCGATGTCCTTAGCGAAGGCGAGGGCGCGGCGCATCGGCTGGCCATCGTTCGTCAGCTCCTCCTTCAGCCCCGATTTGATCAGGGCCTTGTAGCAGCCTATGATCTTAGTCGCGTCGTCCAGCTTCAGCTCGCTGCCGCCGTCGGCCAGCCGATTCTGAACGCCGCCGCTGACCATCGCTTCGTCAACAGCGAGAACCAACACCTTGTAGTCGGTGAGCAGGCCCTCCTCGACGGCCCAGCCGAAGCCGCGGGCAAACAGCGTTTTTCCGAAGAGTGCCTCATCGTCCATCGAGGCGAGGACTGCGGACGCCTCGCTGGCTTTGGCCTTCACCGCATCGCCAAAAACACGAGGCGTGGCGGTCATGTACAGGCGCTTTTTCGACCGGATGAACTCGTTGTCGTGGACTTTGACGAAGCTGCTCTCGTCCTCGCCCGCTAGTGTTGCGCCCGTCGTACGGTGTGCCTCATCGCAGATGATCAGGTCGAAGTCGGGATAGCCGTGGAGCTTCTGGGCGTCGCTCAGCACTTGGATCGATTGGTAGGTGCCGAAGACCACGGTCATGCGATCTCGGGCGGGCTTCAGCGCGCGGCTAGAAAGCCTCGTGGCGTTCGTCGTAGCGGGATAGTCCAGGTCGTGAACATCGACCTCGGCTACATCGTCACGCTCGCGCCGGCGCTTGCCTACCTGCGCATCCGAGCAGACGGCGTAGGAGCGCAGCGGCGTGGCGCTGTCGATCGTCCATTCCCGGATCGTCTGGCTCATCAGCGCCAGCGACGGCACCAGCACCAGCGCATGGCCGCCGGCACCGACCAGATCCTCCGCGATCTTCAGGCCGGTGAAGGTCTTGCCGGTGCCGCAGGCCATGATCAGCTTGCCGCGATCCGCTTTGGCGAGTCCCTCGCGAACGCACTTCAGCGCCTCCTCCTGGTGCGGCCTGAGCTGCTTCGGCGGCGCGAGGTGTATTTCCTCCCGTTCGAACCACTTCGCCCACTCGATCGGGCTTTCCTCGAGCCGATCTAGGCCGATCCGCTGGACGTTCAGCGGCTCCAGCATATCCTCGGCGTTGGGGCTCCACGGAGCGCCGGTCGTGTCGATCACGAGGCCGCGAGTAAACGGTCGGATCTGCGACGTGCTGAGGAAGCTATCGATATCACCCTTCTGGATGCGATAGCCTTCGCGGTAGAATTTGCATTGGATCGCGCAAAAGGCTTCCTCACCCCGCACTTTCGCCACCGCGTCGATGCCGGTATCGCCTGCCTTGAACCCATTCCCCCTGGCCCAGTCGCTGAACAGCCAGGCGTCCTCATATTCCTGGGCCATTCCAGGATCATGCTTGATGAACGCGACGGCGAGCCGTTCGAAATACGTCCCTTTCTCGCGCTCGCTGCGCGCAGCTTCCCGGTAGCTGGAGAGCAGCTCACGAAGTCCCGTCACTCAGAATTCCCCAATCCAATCCGCCGCGACATTGGACGTTGAAGTGACTGAGGAAAAGCGGAAAATTGATATTGAGATGTCTTAGATGGCCGGCAGTCTACCACCCGCTGAGGTGAGGGCCGGCCAATTTGGACCATCAATCGGAAACGAATTTCTCACAGGCGCTCGCGAGGCAGTTTGAGGGCGGGTTCTTGCGGGAAAGAATGGCTGCTGCTGCGACAGCTGAGCTCTTCCCGAAACCCCTCAACCCTGCTACAAGTGTAGCAGGACTCGGCGACCAGGAAGGAGAGCCCCCATGAAAGCGCGATCGATCCCCGCCGCGGCGCTCGCCGCCTTCGCCCTGGCCCTCGCCGCTCCGGCCGCGGCGCCGGCCCGGGCCGGGGGCGAGGCTCCCGCTTCGGCCCGGGAGGAGGCGCTTTCCACCGTCATCGACCGCGGGCTTCGCTCCGGCGGCTCCTGGTTCACCGCGGAGGAGCGCGCCCTGATCGAGCGCAAATGCGGCTACGCGCCCGGCGAGTGGGACGGGTTCGAGGCCAATCTTTCGGACGGGACCTTCATCTGCCGCGACGGGCGAAGGGTCGAGGATGCGGAGATGCGGGCCTTGCTCCGGGCCGCCGCGCCGAGGATCGAGGCCCGGGTCGAGGCGGTGATGAAGCGCGCCGACGTCACCGCCGCGATCGCCCGGGCCGCCGAGGCCGCGGCGGCCGAGGCGCTGCTCGGGATGGAGGCGCGGCGGCGGCGCTGAGCCCCCGGCCGCGCCGGCCGGAACATAAATAGAACTTCCCAAGTCGCCCGGATCGTGTACTAATCCGGCCATGGCACCGGTCGTCCTGCCGCCGCTTTCCAGCCGCTTCAGCCCCGCTCGGGCCGCACCGCCGACTCGCCGGCCCTCGCGCGCGCGAATCCCACTGACTTTCCTGACCTTCGTCCGGTTCCGGACAGTGGAAATATGCGTTTTTCGCTGCGTCCCCCGGCGCAAAGTACCACTTTGCGACGACGGCCTACAGGCACGCCTCCAGATAGGGCTGGTCGAAGCCGAACTGCTTGGCCTTTTCGAGCGTATAGGGCCTCAGCCCCATGCTCCGATACTCGCCGATGATCTTGCCGTCGGCGGTCTCGTCCAGATATTCGAACTTGAACAGCTCCTGGGTGACGATGACGTCGCCCTCCATCCCGATCACCTCGGTGATGTTGGTGGTGCGCCGGGTTCCGTCCCTCAGGCGCTTGACCTGGACGATGAGGTCGACCGAGTCGGCGATCTGCCTCGAGATCGCCTCCTTGGGCACCTTGATGTCGCTCATCATCACCATGTTCTCCATTCGCGCCAGGCATTCGCGAGGGGAGTTGGAGTGGAGCGTCGCCATCGAGCCGTCATGGCCGGTGTTCATCGCGGCGAGAAGGTCGAAGCATTCGCTGCCCCTGATCTCGCCGAGGATGATCCGGTCGGGGCGCATGCGGAGCGCGTTGATGACGAGGTCGCGGATCGAGATCGCGCCCTGGCCCTCGAGATTGGGCGGGCGGGTCTCGAGCGGAAGCCAGTGCGGCTGCTGGAGGCGGAGCTCGGCGGCGTCCTCGATGGTGATGACCCGCTCGCCCGGGTCGATCAGCTTGGAGAGCGCGTTCAGCATCGTCGTCTTTCCCGAGCCGGTGCCGCCCGAGATGATGATGTTGAATCGGCTGGCGCCGGCGATCTTCAGCACCGTCGCCATCTTGTCCGACATCGATCCGAAATTCTTCATCATGTCGACGGTGATCGGCTTCTCGGAGAATTTGCGGATCGAGATGGCCGTCCCGCGCAGGCTCAAGGGCGGGATGATGACGTTGACGCGCGAGCCGTCCTGGAGCCGGGCGTCGGCGAGCGGCGTGGTCTGGTCGACGCGGCGGCCGACCTTGTTGACGATGCGCTGGGCGATCTGGAACAGATGCTCCTCGTCGCGGAACTGGATCTGCGCGATCTCGAGCTTGCCCTTCCTTTCGATGAAGGTCTGGTTCGGCCCGTTGACCATGATGTCGGAGATGTTCGGGTCGGAGAGCAGTTCCTCGAGCGGCCCGAGGCCGAGCAGCTCGTCGACCAGCACCTTCTCGAGCGCGAACTGCTCGCGGCGGTTGAGGTTGATCTTCAATTCGGCGAGCACCTCGCCGATGATCGGCCGGAACTCCTCGGCGAGCTCGTCCTTGCTGAGAGTCGCCGCCGCTTCCGGGTCGACCCGCTCGAGCAGGCGCGGAAGCACCTGCTCCTTGATCCGGTGGATGGAGGCTTCGAAGCCTTCGTTCTTGCTGCTCGCCGCTTCCCCGGTGGCGGCCTGGCGGTCGGCCAGCCGGGCCATGGCGTCGGCGTTGCGGTCGGACGAAGGCGGGGTGAAGCTGTCGGTGTCGGGATCCGCGAAGCTGATCGTGTCGAGCGGCGGGAACTGGTCGCCGCCCTCGGGCGCCACCGGCGCGGCGACTCCGCCGCCGAGGCCCTTCATCGGCCTCGCGACGCCGAAGCTGGGCCGCCCGCCGCCCGTGCCGCCATTTCCTGGTCGCCGTCCAAAAGCACTCATTGCGCTCAGATCCTCACCGGTGAAGCTATGCCACTCGGGGTGGTGAATAAGGCGGAAACTTTGACAATTGCCTAACCGCCCCCGATGGGCCGCCCCGTGCCCGCCCAACACGCCCGAAGCGCATTGCTCATCGCCCTCGCCGGCTTTCTCAGCCTCGCCTTCGGCGACGCCCTCGTGAAATCCATGGCCGGGCAGTGGCCCGCGCCGGCCGTCGCGGCGCTGCGCTATTGCTTCGGCGCCGCCGGGCTCACCCTGTACGTCGCGCTCCGGCACGGGCGGGGCGGCTTCGTCATTCCAAGGCCTTGGCTCCACGTCGGACGGGGTGCGGCGGTGGCGCTCGCCACCTTGTGCTTCTTTCTCGGGGTGATGGCGATGCCGCTCGCCGACGCGACCGCGATCCAGTTCACCAGCCCGATCCTCACCGCCCTTCTGGCGCCGCTCGTCCTCGGGGAAAGAACCCGGCCCGCGACCTGGGCGGCGACCCTCCTCGCCTTTCTGGGCGTCCTGATCGTGCTTCGCCCGAACCTGATCGAGATCGGTCCGGCGGCCCTGTTTCCGATGGGGGCCGCCTTCGGGATGAGCTGGCTGATGATGCTCAACCGGATGGCGGCGGGGGACGCTCCGGTGATGGTCATGCAGTTCCTGGTCGCGGTGATCGCGGCGCCGCTCCTCGTCGCCGCAGCCTTCTCGTTCCACGCGGCCGGGGTGACAATCGCCTGGCCATCCGCGGTCGTGGTCCTGAAATGCCTCGGGGTCGCCGGCTTCGCCACCGCGGGCCACGCCCTCATCTTCGCCGCCGTCGAAAGGGCCAGCGCCTCGACGGTGGCTCCGATGACCTACGTCCAGCTGCTCGTCGCCGCCTTCCTCGGCTGGCTGTGGTTCGGCGACCGCCTCGACCTCGCAACCTTCGCAGGCGCTGCGCTGATCATTGCCGGAGGCCTGCTGTTGTGGCGGGCGCAGCGCGCGCTGGCGGTGGAAGGCATCCGACTCGACAGGTCAGCCAGCGGACAGTCCTAGAGAAAAGGAGGCTTGGCCCGGCCTCGGGCGGCGCTCGCGCTTCGGCCGGTCATCTCCCGATATTCGCGCGCCATGTGCGCCTGATCGGCATAGCCGTGGGCGGCGGCATGATCGGCCAGCGTCCCCTGCGCCGAAGGGAGACCCCTGAAGCTTTCCTGGAAACGCAGCAGGCGCAAATAGGTGCGCGGCGGCAGCCCGATCTCCCGTTCGAACCAGCGCTGCAGCCAGCGGGCGGGCCGGCCGCTCCGCGCTCCCAGCTCCGCCGCGCTTCGCGAGGCGAGGATCGCCTCCGCCAGAGCCTTGGTCGAGGGATCGAGGAGGTCCGCCGGCAGTTCCGCGAAGGCCTGGTCCGGAGTCCGCGGCGCCTTCCGGCCGCCGAACGGCCTCCAGCCGCCGATAAAGCCGGGCACGGGGAGGTGTCCGAGCGAATTCCAGGCCCAGGGCCAGAAGCGCAGGGCGACGAAGCGGGAGCCGCCGCCGAGGCTCAGCTCCACCGGCTCCGTGATCAGACCGGCCGCGAAGCAGGCCGGCTGCTCCTCGCCCCACCACGAGCGGCCGGAGAGGCGATGGATCAGCTCGACGCAGCCGTCGGGCGTCGCGAGATGACGGAATCTCTCATTCTCGCCGCCGGGGACGTCGAGCGTCCAGCCGGCCTTGACGATCGGCCGAAGCGCTTCGGGAGGGGCGAATTCGCGATATTCCATCGGCCGCCATTCGGCCTGTCGCCTTCGTTCAAGTCAATGCCGGGCGGCTATGACACGGTGCGGCCGAATCGAGGGGAGTGGATGATGAAGCGGATGGCGATCGCGATCTCGGCCTGGGCCATGCTTGCCGCCGCCGCGCCGGCGGGCCAGAGCGTGGAAGCGCTCGCCTGGCTGAGCGGTGTCTGGGTGCAGGAAAAGCAAGGCCGCTGGACCGAGGAGCGCTGGGCGCCGCCACGCGGCGGGGTGATGCTGGGCACCAGCCTCAGCGGCTCGGGCGCCGTCGCGCGTGAGTTCGAGTTCCTGCGCCTGGCCGCGGGCCCGGACGGCGGCGTCAGCTACTGGGGCTCGCCCGGCGGCAAGGCGGCGGTTCCCTTCCGGCTGGTGTCGCTGTCGGGCCGTGAAGCGGTGTTCGAGAACCCGGCCCACGATTACCCGACCCGAATCGTCTATCGCCGCTCCGGCGACACGCTGACGGCGACCATCTCCGGCGCGGACGGCGCCAATGCGATGAGCTGGACGTTCAGGCGGCGTTAGCCGGAACCTCGGCCCTCTCGGCCAGGACCGTCAGCCCGCGCTCGCTGACCTCGGCGAAGCCGCCTTCCACCGCGATCTTCTCGGGCGTGTCGCCGAAGCCGCTGCGATAGACGGCGATGTCGCCGTTCCTCAGCGTGGACATGAAGGGCGCGTGGCCGGCGAGGACGCCGAAATCGCCCTCCGTGCCGGGTACGACGACCATGAACACTTCCTCGGAGCGGACGAGCCGCTCGGGCGTGACGAGTTCGAAGTGGAGATCTGCCATGATGTGATGCCGTTCCGTGATGAATCTTGCGGGTCAGCTCTTGCCGCGGGTGACGATGACCACGAGAGGCGGGCCGGGCGAGTCGGGAAACGCGATCTCGGTGAGCAGGGTCAGCGAGTCGACCTTCCATTCATAGGCGTGATCGATGTCCTTGCCGAGCTCGCTGCGCCGTTTCCAGCTGCCCGGCTGGTCGAGCGACTTGAGGAGCCGGGCGACGGCCGGGGCCGGGTCGGTGAACGAAATGATCGCGCAGGCGCCGGATCGCGGATCGTGGATCAGCCACACCGGATCGCCGGGCGACTTGAGCTGGACGATCTTCTCCGCCGGGCCGCTCTGGAAGAAGGGCTCGAGCGCCTTGGGGAGCCGGTCGAGCGGCGTGAAGCCCTCGCCGCCGATCGGCTTCATGTTCAGGCCCGGCATAGGCCTTCCGGCGGCGGCCAGGGTGCAGAGCACCGAGTGGGCGTCGTCGATCGCCTCGGCGGGGCTGGCGGGCGGACTGAGGCCGGGCACGAGCTGGGCGCTCGCCGGCCCCGCGAGGACGGCGAGCGCAGCCGCGAACAGGGCGCCGCGCCGAAGGATCACGCCGCTTCGGTCGCGAGGCGCTGCGCCTTTTCCACCGCCTCCTCGATTCCGCCGACCATGTAGAAGGCGGCTTCGGGAAGATGGTCGTACTCGCCGTCGACCACCGCCTTGAATGAGCGGACGGTATCTTCGACCTGGACGAACTTCCCGGGGATTCCGGTGAACACCTCGGCGACGTGGAAGGGCTGGGAGAGGAAGCGCTGGATCTTGCGGGCGCGCGAGACGGTCAGCTTATCCTCTTCCGAAAGCTCGTCCATGCCCAGGATGGCGATGATGTCCTGCAGGCTCTTGTAGCGCTGGAGGATCTCCTGGACGGCGCGGGCGGTCTCGTAATGCTCCTGGCCGACGATCCGGGCGGTGAGCACGCGCGAGGTCGAGTCGAGCGGGTCGACCGCCGGGTAGATGCCGAGCTCCGAGATTGCCCGCGACAGCACCGTCGTCGCGTCGAGGTGGGCGAAGCTGGTCGCCGGCGCCGGATCGGTAAGGTCGTCCGCGGGCACGTAGATGGCCTGCACCGAGGTGATCGAGCCCTTGTTGGTCGAGGTGATCCGCTCCTGGAGGGCGCCCATGTCGGTCGACAGGGTCGGCTGGTAGCCCACGGCCGAAGGAATGCGGCCGAGCAGAGCGGACACTTCCGAGCCGGCCTGGGTGAAGCGGAAGATGTTGTCGACGAAGAACAGCACGTCCTGGCCTTCGACGTCGCGAAAATACTCGGCCTGGGTGAGGCCGGAGAGGGCGACCCGGGCGCGGGCGCCCGGCGGCTCGTTCATTTGGCCGAAGACGAGCGCCACCTTGGAGCCTTCCGGGGTCGGATTGCCGTCGGCGTCCTTGGCGATGACGCCCGCCTCGAGGAATTCGTGATAGAGGTCGTTGCCCTCGCGGGTTCGCTCGCCGACTCCGGCGAACACCGAAGTTCCGCCATGACCCTTGGCGATGTTGTTGATCAGCTCCTGGATGAGCACGGTCTTGCCGACGCCCGCACCGCCGAACAGGCCGATCTTGCCGCCCTTGGCGTAGGGGGCGAGCAGGTCGATGACCTTGATTCCGGTGACGAGGATGGAGCTCTCGGTCGACTGGTCGACGAAGAGCGGCGCGTCCGCGTGGATCGGAGCGGTGTCGGTGTGGCCGATCGGGCCGCGCTCGTCGATCGGCTCGCCGACCACGTTCATGATCCGGCCCAGAGTCATCGGGCCGACCGGCACTCGGATCTGCGAGCCGGTGTCGGTGACCGGCTGGCCGCGGGTAAGGCCGTCAGTCGAGTCCATCGCGATCGTGCGGACCGTATTCTCGCCGAGATGCTGGGCGACCTCGAGCACGAGCTTGTTGCCGTTATTGTCGGTCGTCAGCGCCGACAGGATCTCCGGCAGGTCGCTGTCGAAGGTGACGTCGACGACGGCGCCGATCACCTGGCTGATTCGGCCGATATTGTTGGTCTGGGTGGCGGTTGCGGCGGTGGCCATTTTCGTTTCCTTGCCTTCTTCTGTCTCGTCATTCCGGCGAAAGCCGGAATCCATGAACACCGTCTATGTCTGTCCTGAACCGCCGGTGTTCATGGACCCCGGCTTTCGCCGGGGTGACGGTTAGGGACCAATTCTACAGCGCCTCGGCGCCCGAAATAATCTCCACGAGCTCGGTCGTGATCGCCGCCTGGCGCTGCCGGTTGTAGGCGATCGAGAGGCGGTTGATCATGTCGCCGGCGTTGCGGGTGGCGTTGTCCATCGCGGTCATCCGGCTGCCCTGCTCGGACGCGGCATTCTCGAGCAAGGCGCGGAAGATCTGGACGGCGACGTTGCGCGGCAGCAGCGAGGCGAGGATCTCCTCCTCGTCCGGCTCATATTCGACGGCGGCGCTGGAGCCCGCCGCCTTGTCGCCGCTCGCCGGGATCGTCACCGGGATGATCTGCTGGCCGACCGGCTCCTGCACGAGGGCGGACTGGAAGCGCGCGTAGAAGAGGTGGACGACGTCGATGCCGTCGGTCTGGTAGCGCTCGACCACGTCGTTGGCGATCGCCTGGGCGTCGGCGAAGCTCGCATATTTCATCGCGCTGGTGTCGTGCTGGTGGACGATCTGCCTGGGATAGAGGCGCTGGATCACCGCCCGGCCCTTGCGGCCGACCAGGTAGAATAGGACCTGCTTGCCCTCGCGGGTGAGATCGTCGGCCTTCTTGCGGGCGGCGCGGACGATGTTCGAGTTGAACGCCCCGGCGAGGCCGCGGTCGGAGGTGGCGACGACCAGCAGGTGGGTCTGGTCGCGCCCGGTTCCGGCGAGCAGCTTCGGGCTCTGCGGGCTGATCGCCACCTTGGCGGCGAGGCTCGCCATCACGTCTTCCATGCGCTCGGCATAGGGACGGCCCGCCTCCGCCGCCTGCTGCGCCCGGCGCAGCTTGGCGGCGGCGACCATCTTCATCGCCTTGGTGATCTTCTGCGTCGACTTGACCGACGCGATCCGCCCTTTGAGCGCCTTGAGGCTGGCCATTCTTCTTTCTCTTCCGTCATCCTGAACTTGTTTCAGGATCCAGTTTCGAGCTTCTCGGGGGTCTCCACCCTGGACCCTGAAACAAGTTCAGGGTGACGGGGGAGGGGGGCTCCCCCGCTTAAGCAAACGTCTTCGCGAAATCGCCGATGATCGACTTGAGCTGCCCCGCCGTATCGTCGTCGAGAGCCTTCGTGTCGCGGATCTTGCCGAGCACGTCGGCGTGATCGGTCCGGAAGTGGCTCAGAAGAGCGCTCTCGAAGCGAGTCACCGCGTTGACCGGCACGTTGTCGATGAACCCGTTGACCCCGGCATAGATGGAGACGACCTGCTCCTCGACCGGCATCGGGCTGAACTGCGGCTGCTTCAGAAGCTCGGTCAGCCGGGCGCCGCGGTTGAGAAGCCGCTGCGTCGAGGCGTCGAGATCGGAGCCGAACTGCGCGAAGGCGGCCATCTCGCGATACTGGGCGAGCTCCAGCTTGATCGAGCCGGCGACCTTCTTCATCGCCTTGGTCTGGGCGGCCGAGCCGACGCGCGACACCGAAAGGCCGACGTTGATGGCCGGACGGATGCCCTGGTAGAAAAGCTCGGTCTCCAGGAAGATCTGGCCGTCGGTGATCGAGATGACGTTGGTGGGGATGTAGGCCGACACGTCGCCCGCCTGCGTCTCGATGATGGGGAGCGCGGTAAGCGAGCCCGAGCCGTTGGCTTCGTTCATCTTCGCGGCGCGCTCGAGCAGGCGAGAGTGGAGATAGAAGACGTCACCCGGATAGGCCTCGCGGCCCGGCGGACGGCGAAGCAGAAGCGACATCTGGCGGTAGGCGACGGCCTGCTTGGAAAGGTCGTCGTAGACGATGACGGCGTGCATTCCGTTGTCGCGGAAATATTCGCCCATCGTGCAGCCGGTGTAGGGCGCCAGGAACTGGAGCGGGGCCGGCTCGGAGGCGGTGGCGGCGACGACGATGCTGTATTCCATCGCGCCATTCTCTTCGAGCGCCCGGACGATCTGGGCGACCGTGGAGCGCTTCTGGCCGATGGCGACGTAGATGCAGTAGAGCTTTTCGCTCTCGGCGCCGGACTTGTTGATCTCGCGCTGGTTGATGAAGGTGTCGAGCGCGACCGCCGATTTGCCGGTCTGACGGTCGCCGATGATCAGCTCGCGCTGCCCGCGGCCGACGGGCACGAGCGCGTCGAGCGCCTTGAGGCCGGTCTGGACCGGCTCGTGCACCGACTTGCGCGGGATGATGCCGGGAGCCTTCACCTCCACGCGGCGGCGCTCGGTGGTCTCGATCGGGCCCTTGCCGTCGATCGGATTGCCGAGGCCGTCGACCACGCGCCCGAGCAGCGCCTTGCCGACCGGGACGTCGACGATGGTTCCGGTGCGGCGGCAGGTATCGCCCTCGCGGATCGCGCTGTCGTTGCCGAAGATAACGACGCCCACGTTGTCGGCCTCGAGGTTGAGCGCCATGCCTTTGATATCGCCGTCGAACTGCACCATCTCGCCGGCCTGGACGTTGTCGAGGCCGTAGATGCGCGCGATGCCGTCGCCGACGGAGAGCACGGTGCCGACCTCGGAGACTTCGGCGTCGGTGCCGAAGCTGGCGATCTGATCGCGAATGACCTTGGAGATTTCAGCGGCGCGGATGTCCATTTTCAGCCTTTCATCGCCTGGGCGAGAGTGTTCAACTTGGTTCGGATGGAGCCGTCGATCATCTGGGAGCCGATCTTGACGACCAGCCCGCCCAAGATGGTGGGATCGATGCTCAAATCAACGGCGACGTCGCGGCCGAGGCGGCTCTTGAGATTGGCCTTGAGCGCGGCGACCTGAGCGTCGTCGAGCGGATGGGCGGACGTCACTTCAGCCGTCACCTCGCCACGGTGGAGGGCGGCGAGCAGGTTGAAGTTGCGGATGATCGCTCCGAGCTGGCCCAGCCTCCGGTTCTGGGCGAGAACGCCGAGGAAATTGGTGGTGATCGGGTCGAGCCGCATCGCTTCGGCGAGGCCGGCGACGCCCTTCAGAGCGTCGTCGCGCCGGGTCAGCGGGCTGGTCGTCAGCGATCGCAGGTCGTCCGACTCGGCGAGCGCCTGCTTCAGCGAGGCGAGGCTCGCGCCCACCGCCTCCAGCTGCCGCTCGTCGCGGGCCAGCTCGAACAGGGCCATCGCATAGCGGCCCGCCAGACTTGCCTGAATGCCGCCGGAATTCTCCACGCGCGCCTCTACTCCCAGATCGGAATTTGACCCATGATAAGAAGCGCGCTCGGCGCCCCGGGTCAGGTCGCGGGCGCCCTAGCAGGGGCTTTGCTGCGATGCAACCGCCAGCACCCGTCATCCCGGCGAAAGCCGGGACCTCGGGAGACCCGCCGGGATGACGTTCCGCTTTGAAAGCAAGTGCCGAGACGCGGACCGCCTTCGAATCCGGCAGGACGGCCTCAAGAGTGGAGGAAAGCATGAGTTACCGAATCGAAGGACTGGAGCGGGAGGTCTATGCGGGGCTGCTGGGCCTCGGCGCCGACGACCTCGCCGCCCGCGGCGCCCGCCGGGTGACCGCGGATTCGAAGCCCGGCTTCCCGTGCCGGGTCACGCTCGAGGATGCCGAGCCGGGGGAGAGCCTGATCCTGTTCAACCATGTCTCGCACGATGTGCCGACGCCGTTTCGAAGCGCCTATGCGATCTACGTGCGGGAGAGCGCGGCGGGGCCGGCCCGATACGTCGACGAGACTCCGCCGGTGTTCCACGGCCGCGCGCTCGGACTACGCGGGTTCGACGCGGAGGGCATGCTGCACGGCGCCCTCTTGGCGCTTCCGGGTGAGGCGGACGAGAAGATCCGGGCGCTGTTCGACCGGCCGGAAATCGAGACCATCCACGCCCACAACGCCGCCGCCGGCTGCTTCGCGGCCAAGATTGTGCGAGACTGAGCCATGGCGACTCTCCTTTCACCTGCCCCCGTCTCCGTGGATGCCGACGCCGCCTGGGCGGCCGTCCTTCGACGCGACCGCGCCTGGGACGGCCGCTTCGTCACCGGCGTGCTCACCACCGGCATCTATTGCCGCCCCTCCTGCGCCGCGCGTCACCCGAAGCGCGAGAATGTCCGCTTCTTCGCCGACGGGGCGGAAGCGGCGGCGGCGGGCCTGAGGGCCTGCCTCAGGTGCCGGCCCGACGAGGTCAGCCGGGATGCCGCGGCGATCCAGGCGGCGCTGAAGCTGATCGACGCCGCCGAGGAGCCGCCCTCGCTCGACGAGCTCGCCGCCCGCGCCGGCTATTCGCCCTTCCACTTCCACCGCCTGTTCAAGCGCGCCACCGGAGTGACTCCGGCCGCCTACGCCCGAGGAAAGCGAGCCCGAGCCATGACCGACACCCTCACCGAAAGCCCGCGAGTGACCGATGCCATTTACGACGCCGGCTATTCCGGCCCTGGCCGCTTCTACGCCGACGCCAAAGACCGGCTCGGAATGACCCCGACGAGCTGGCGCGACGGCGGCCGAGGCGAGACGATCAGGTGGGCGACCGCGGAGACCTCGCTCGGCACGATGCTGGTCGCCGCGACCGAACGCGGCATCTGCCGGCTGTCGTTCGACGAGGGCGAGGCGGAGCTGAGGCGGCGCTTCCCCAATGCGGCGGTCGAGCCCGGCGGGGCTGCCATGGCCGAGCTGGTGGAGCGCGCTGTGGCGGCGGTGGAGGCTCCGGAGCGGCCTCACGATCTGCCGCTCGACGTCCGCGGCACCGCCTTCCAGGAAGCGGTGTGGCGCGAGCTCGCCCGGATCCCACCCGGCGAGAGCCTGTCCTACGCGGCGCTGGCGGCGCGGGCAGGGCGGCCGCAGGCGGTTCGGGCGGCGGGGACGGCGTGCGGCTCCAACCAGATCGCCGTCCTCATTCCCTGCCACCGCGCCCGCCGCGGCGACGGCTCGCCCGGCGGCTATGCTTACGGCCTCGAGCGCAAGGCCAGCCTGCTTGAGCGCGAGGGCTGGCGGGGCTAGGACTTCAGGCCTCCGACGGCTTCTTCTCGGCTTCCTTGGTCGCATTGTCCCAAGCCTCGAGCGCCGCCTTGGCGCCGCTCGAGTCGAGCTTGGCGATGACCGCCGCGACCGCCTGGCCGAGCGCTCCGCCATGCGGATCATAGGCGATCGGCGCGAGCGCCCGGCGGGCATCCGGCGCATTGCCGTCGACCAGGAGCTGGCGGGCGGCGTTCATCCGCAGGCCAAGATCCTGCGGCGCCAGAGCGAAGGCCTGCAGAAGGCCGTCGACCGCGAGCGGAGTTGGAGCGATGCCCTGCTCCCCGAAACTTCGATAATAGAGGATGAGCGGCTCGGGATCGTTGGGATCGGCGCGGTTGGCCTGGCCGATCAGCCGGCGCACCGCCTTCCAGGCGGAATCGCTTCCCGTGGAAGAGGCTTTGGCGCGTTCGAACGCCACCCTGGCCCGGTAGATCAGCGCGTCGACATTCTTCGGATCGGCGGCGATGGCGCGGCTCGCCGCCGCGTCCGCCGCGTCGAGCTCCCCCGCGTCGAACTCCGCTTCGGCGAGCGCGGCCTGAACGGCGGGATCGTCCGGCCACGCCGCCGCCGCCTTGCGCATTTCGCGGGCGACCCGGCCGGCATCCTCCTGCGTGACTCCGACTCGGGAGCGTATCCGCAGGTCCATGATCGCGGCCTCGCCGGGGCGCAGGGTCCTCAGCGAAACCGGCTGGATGGTCAGCAGCTCCGCCTTGATCGGCAGATAGGGTATCCTCTTCTGGGCGAGATAGGCCTTCAGCTCGCGGTCGAGCGCGTTCAGGTCGCCAAATGCCGAACGAGCCGCCTCCAGGCTCCCCTTGCCGCTGTTGATCGCGTTGAGATAGGCGGTGAGCTGTCCGTTCCGCTTGGGCTCGAACGTCAGATAATGGGTAAGCAGCCAGCCGCGCCCATATATGGTCGCCTCCCATTCCTGCCGGCTGAGCTTGCGCCGCGTCGGATCGAACAGCAGCTCGATCGGCAGCGGGTTCATGCCGACCAGGCCCCAGGCGCGGTGGTTGGCCGCGGCGCCGAAGCCGATCCTGCCGTTCTTCTCGAACCTGGCGGTGGAATAGAATTCGGCGAAACCTTCGCGGAACCACGCCGGATAGGCGGCCGCCGCGGTCTGCAGCATGATGTGGTGAGCATATTCGTGGAGCAGGATGGTGGCCGGATCGAGATCGTTCGTGCCGCTGGCGCCCGTGGCTCGGGGAACCACGGCGATCGAGCCGCTGGCCCGGCCGCTATAGAAGCCGGCGATGCCCGACCCGCGCGCTCGGGCGAGGCGCTGCACCGCGGACAAATTGTCGACCACGAACACGGTCACGCGGTTGCCCGGCCCCAGATCCTCGTCGGGCAGGTTGAGGCGCAGGCGCATCGCCTTGTCGAATTTCTCGAGCTTGGTCGCGAATTCCTGCACCGATTGGGCGCTGCCCTCGGAATAAACGAGGAAATGCTTGCTGCTCGCCTCCCGCCATTCCGCGCTCGCCGCCGCGGGCACGCAGACGAGCAACGCCAGCCAGGCCAGCTTGATCAACCGGTTCATCATCCCACCCCGAATTTTCGCTTGCAGAGCGAGCGTTTAGCCGAATTTCGCCGAAATGGAAAGCGAAGCCCCCGCTTTATCCGGACTTCGTATTTCCCCGCCTGCTAATTGGTGCCAGCACCAACTGGTCAGAGGAACGAATAAGGGTCGACGTCCACCGTCACCCGCACGCCGCGCGGCCAGCTCAGCTTGCCGAGCCAGTCGCGGATCACGTCCTGCATGTCTAGCGAGCGGGCGGCGTGGACGAGCAGGCGCTGCCGGTGGCGGCCCCGAAGCATGGCGAGCGGAGCGGGGGCGGGGCCGAACACCGCCATATTCTCGACTCGCGGCGCCGCCCGGCCGATCAGCCGCGCCGCCTCGGTGGCTTCGGCGAGATCCTCCGAGGAGATGACGATGCCGGCGAGACGGCCGAAGGGCGGCATCGCCGCCTCGCGCCGCGACTGGGTCTCGGCGGCGTAGAAGCTTTCCGAGTCGCCGCTGACCAGCGCCTCGATGACCGCGGCGGAGGGTTCGTGGGTCTGGACGAGCACCCGCCCGGGCTTCTCGCCGCGCCCGGCCCGTCCGGCGACCTGGGCGATCTGCTGGAAGGTGCGCTCGGCCGCCCGCAGGTCGCCGCCCTGAAGGCCGAGATCGGCGTCGACCACGCCGACGAGGGTGAGGTTGGGGAAATGATAGCCCTTGGTGACCAATTGCGTGCCGACGACGATGTCGATCTCGCCCGCTTCCATTCGCCCGACGAACTCCGCCGCCTTGGCCGGCGACCAGATCGTGTCGGAGGTGACGATGGCGGTGCGCGCGTCGGGGAACAGGGCCGCGACCTCGTCGGCGATGCGCTCGACTCCGGGCCCGACCGGCACCAGGCTGCCTTCCTCGCTGCATTCCGGGCAGGCGGCGGGCGGCGGCATCATGTGGCCGCAATGGTGGCAGGCCAGGCGGTGGACGAGCCGGTGCTCGACCATCCAGGCGGTGCAATTGGGGCATTGGAAGCGGTGGCCGCAATGGCGGC